>JAABUS010000599.1_pt1 | contig 90023 bp, 78 predicted proteins | sample 5560161 | NCBI WGS metagenome assembly JAABUS01 (sample SAMN10711885, study PRJNA513376) | rock metagenome | isolation source: Antarctica rocks | place: Antarctica: Victoria Land, Trio Nunatak nord | collected 2016-01-04
CTGCGTACCGTCCGGGACGGCGCGCCATGTCCTCCTCCGAACCCCGTCTCCTCGCCGCGTACCTGCGGCCCGAGCGCCACCGGGTCGCCGGCCTGGTGAGCCTGCTCGTCGCGGCCATGCTCCTGCCCGTGGCCGGCCCGGTGCTCATCGGGCGCTTCGTCGACGATGCCGCCGCCGGACGGCCGGTTTCGGGGCTGGTCCACCTGGCGGTCGCGTTCCTGGCCGTGGCCCTGGCCGCCGACGGCCTCCAGCTGCTGGTCACGTGGTTCTCCGTCCGTCTCGCCTGGCGGGTCGGCAACCGGCTGCGCACCGACCTCGCCCGCCATGCCCTCGCCCTCGAGCTGGAGTGGCACGGCGACCACAGCCCCGGCCTCCTCATCGAGCGCATCGACGGTGACGTCGAAGCGGTCACCACCTTCTCCTCCACCGCTGTGCTCGACCTGCTCGGCAACGTGGTCCTCCTCGCCGGCGTGTTCGTCGTGTCCCTCGTGATCGACTGGCGGGCCGGGCTGCTGATCGGCGCCTCCACCGGGGCGGCGGCTGCGCTCATGGCCTGGCTGCGCCACGCCGCCGTGCCTGCCCACGATGCCGAGCGGGAGGTCAACGGCCGCCTCTACGGCGACCTCGAGGAGCGCCTCGGCGGCCTCGAGGACCTGCGGGCCAACGGTGCCGGCCGCTACGCGCTGCATCGCCTGCACGAGCACTCGTGGCGCTGGTGGCACGCCGCCCGCCACGCCTCCTACAAAGGTGACGGGGCCTACGTGGCCGCCGGAGCGGCCTTCGCCGTCGGCTCGGTCTTGACCCTCGGCCTCGGGGTCCTGCTCCAACGAGGCGGCCAGATCACCCTGGGTTCGGTGCTGGTGCTGTTCCGGTTCTCCCAGCTCGTCCGCCAGCCCCTCGAGCGGATCGCCGAGCAGCTCTCGGAGTTCCAGAAGGCGTCGGCGGGGATCCGTCGCGCCGGGCGCCTGCTCGCCACCCGCGTCGGCATCGTCGACGGGCCGGGCACGCCGCTGCCCGAAGGGCCGCTCGCCGTCGATCTCGACCACGTCCGCTTCGCCTACGACGACGGTCGGACCGTCCTCGCCGACGTCGACCTCCACCTCGCTCCCGGAACCGTGCTCGGCGTGGTGGGCCGCACCGGCAGCGGCAAGACCACCCTCGGCCGGCTCCTCCTGCGGTTCTGGGACGTCACCGAGGGCGCCGTGCGCGTCGGCGGGGTCGACGTCCGCCAGACCACCGCCGCCGACCTGCGCCGGCGGGTGGGGGTGGTCACCCAGGAGGTGGAGCTGCTCCGGGCCTCCGTGCGGGACAACCTCACCCTGTTCGACACCGTCGCCGTCGACGACGAACGGCTCCACGCCGTGCTCCGGGAGGTCGGCCTCGGCGAGTGGCTCGCAGGGATGCCCGACGGCCTCGACACCGTCCTCGACGGCGCCGAGGAGCTGTCGGCCGGGGAGGCGCAGCTCCTGGCCTTCGCCCGGGTGTTCCTGGCCGAGCCGGGCCTGGTCGTGCTCGACGAGGCGTCGAGCCGGCTCGACCCCGCCACCGAGGACCGGGTCACCGCCGCCACCGACCGCCTCCTGGCCGGGCGCACCGTCGTGGTCATCGCCCACCGCCTCGCCACGCTGGAGCGGGCCGAGGAGATCCTGGTGCTCGACCACGGCCGGGTGGTCGAGCACGGCCTCCGGGTGGAGCTGGCCGCCGACCCCGCCAGCCGCTACGCCCACCTCCTGGCGACCTCGTCCGACGCGGTTCGACCGGCGGCGACGCGATGAGCCCCCGGTCGACGAGCACCACCACGGCGTGGCGGCTGCTCCGCACCGACCCGGTCGCCTACGCCATCGCGTGGATCGCCTGGGTCATCTTCTGGGCCATCCCCATCCCGGTCGGGCTGCTCCTGAAGGCGGTGCTCGACCGCATCGCCGGGGGTGGGTCATCGGTCTGGTACCTGCTGGCCGTGCTCGGCGGGCTCGAGGTGGGCCGGTGGATCCACCTCCTGTTCAGCGCCGTGCAGTGGCACGGCGCGTGGGTGGGGTGGCACACCGTCCCCCGCCTCAACCTGTTGCGCTCCCTGGCGGTGGACCCCGGTCCGGTCGCCGGGCGGCTGCCGGGCTCACCGGGAGAGGCGGTCAGCCGCTTCCGGGACGACTGCAAGGACCTGGCCAGTGTCCTCGACGTGTGGCTGGACGTCTCGGGGGCCGGGGTGGCGGCCGCATCGGCGGTGGTGGTCATGGCCGCCATCGACCTGCGGGCCACGCTGGTGGTGGCCGTCCCGGTGGTGGTCGTGCTGTGGATCTGTCACAGCCTCGGGCCCGTCCTGCGGAGGTGGCGACGGGCCACCCGGGAAGCGACCGCCGCCGTCACCAGCTTCATCGGTGACACCTTCGGCGCCATCACTGCGGTCAAGGCGGCGGGGGCCGAGGGGGCGGTGGAGCGTCGCTTCACCGCGCTGGGCGCCGCCCGGGCCACGGCGGCCCGGCGGGACGAGGTCGGCACCCAGCTCGTCCAGACGCTCTCGGGCGCCACCGGCAACCTGGGCACGGGCCTCGCCCTCCTGCTGGTCGCCCCGGCCATCCGCCGGGGCGACTTCACCGTCGGCGACCTCGGTCTGTTCACCACCTACATCACCGTGCTGGCGAACCTGCCCCGCTGGGCCGGTCGGCTGGGGGCCTACCAGCGCCAGGCCGAGGTGTCGGTGGAGCGCCTGGCCGAGCTGCTACCCGAACCGGTCCCCACCGAGGTGGTGGCTCCGGTGGCCACGAGCCTCCGCCACGGGCCCGGCCCGCACCCGCCGGTGGCAGTGGACCGTTACGACGGCCGGAGCGGCGATCGTCGCCTCACCCACTTCGCCGTCCGGGACCTCACCGTGCGCTTCCCCGGGGGCGGCATCGAGGGCATCGACCTGGACGTGCCCCGCGGCTCGTTCACCGTCGTCACCGGCCCCGTCGGATCCGGCAAGTCCACGCTGCTGCGGGCCGTGCTCGGGCTGATCCCTGTCGACGAAGGGGTGCGCCGGTGGAACGGCCGGGACGTGGCCGAGCCCTCCACGTTCCTCGTGCCGCCGCGCGTGGCCTACCTGCCCCAGGTGCCCCGCCTGTTCAGCGAGCCCCTCGCCGACACCATCCTGCTGGGCGTGGACCCGGCCGGCCTCCACGAGGCCCTCCGGGCGGCCTGTCTCGAGGACGACGTCGACGAGATGCCCGAGGGCCTGGAGACCATGGTGGGACCCAAGGGGGTCCGGCTCTCGGGCGGACAGATCCAGCGGGCGGGAGCGGCGAGAGCGTTCGTCCGCCGCCCCGAGCTGTTGGTGGTCGACGACCTCTCGAGCGCGCTCGACGTGGACACCGAGGCCCGCCTCTGGGACCGGCTGTTCGCCGAGACCGGCGGCGACACGACCGTGCTGGTGGTGACCCATCGCGCCGCAGTGATGGCCCGGGCCGACCAGGTCGTGCGCCTCGAACACGGGGCCGCTTCGGTCGCCTGATGCTGACCGGGTGATCGCGCTGGAACCGCCCAGAGCGGCTCGAGCGCAAGAACGTCCTTGCTCACTTCTATATCCTCGTATAGTGATCTCATCCCTGGGAAGTACGAGAGAGAGGGGGGACTAGTGCGCTCCGTATAACATCGTCTGCATGAGGCGCACGAACCCCTACTCGCCCGGCCTGGCCGCCCGCCCTCCCCTCCTGGCCGGTCGCGAGCACTGGCGGGCGGTGGTGGAGGAGACGCTCCTCGCCGCCCAGGAGCAGCGCCGAGCCGTGCAGCCACTCGTCTTCCACGGCATCCGGGGCGTCGGCAAGACCGCCCTGCTCACGGCCCTGAGGGACCAGGCCCGGCGGCGGGGATGGGCCGCCGAGCGAATCGAGGCCAGCCCCACCGCCTCGCTGGCGACGACCCTGGTCGCCCGGGCTCAGGTCATGCTCGATGAGCTCCCCGGCGCCCGACCGCGCCGGGCCCGGGCCCGACGGGAGAGGCTGCGGTCGGTGTCGGTCGGCGTGGCCGGCGTGTCCGCCGGCGTCGGCTTCGACGGCCCCGACCCGGGGGCCGTCGCCCAGCTCCACGACCTCGTCCGCGATCTGCTCGTGAACCTCGGCGAGATCGCCCGCCACCACGAGGTGGGCGCCGCCGTGCTGATCGACGAGCTTCAGGACGCTCCGGTGACCGACCTACGGGCGGTGGCGGCGGCGATGCAGGCCACCGCCGAGGACGGCCTGCCGGTGGTGATGATCGGCGCCGGCCTCCCCGGCACCCAGCGCCACCTCATGGAGGCGGTCACCTACGCCGAACGCATCCGCTTCGCCGAGCTGACCAACCTGTCGGCGGAGGCGACCGTGGCCGCCCTGGTGGAACCGGCCCGACAACAGGGCGTCACCTGGGAAGCCGACGCCCTGGGGGCCGTCGTCACCCGCACCGAGGGCTACCCCTACCTCGTGCAGCTCTACGGCCAGCACGTGTGGGAGGCGGGCGGGGGCGGCGACCTCCTCACCACCGCCCACGTTCGGGCCGCCGATGACGCCGTCTGGGGCGCCCTCGACCAGGGCGCCTACGGCCACCGCTGGACGGCCCTGCCCGACTCCGCCCGCAAGTACCTGCTGGCCATGGCCGAGGAGGGCGACGAACCCACCTCCAGCGGCGTGGCCCAACGCCTCGGGCGCAGCACGTCATCGCTGTCGGTGGTGCGGGCCAAGCTGCTCGAGCGAGGGCTCGTGGTCGCCCCCGGACGTGACCAGATCCGCTTCACCTTCCCCGCCTTCCGTCGCTACGTGCTGGCCCGCTGCGAGCAGGAAGGTCGCACCCTGGGATGAACTTCCCTCGGGGTGGGAGCGGGTGGACGGAGCAGTCAGTCGCAGCCGGGCGGGGTCAGCGATGAGGGCGCATAGGTGGCGATCACCTCGCCGTCACCGATGGAGTACTCGATGAGGTCGTCGCGGACCAGGGTGGCGAAGCCGAAGATGGTCTGCTGGGCCACGGGCCAGTCGGGGGGGATCGGGTCGCCGGCGGCCCACTTGTCGGGTCCTCCGTTTGTGCGCTGCCACGGTTCACCGCCCACGTGGAGCCAGCCCATCCCGCAGTGGATGTAGAGCGGGAGGCCGTAGCGCCGGCCGGGCTTCGGCGTCTCGTTCTCGCCCAGCAGATCGACCTCGGTGGCGGGGTCGACCGGCTCGCCCTCCGTCGGAAGCGGCGTGTCGGCCGGCCATGTCCAGGTTCCGACGCCGCCGTCGACCCTGGTCAGCACCACGATCCGTTGGTCGCTGCCCGTCACGGCATCGACCCTGCCGGCCTGACCTTCGCCGGTCGCCGGGGTGTCGACCCGGCTCCAGCGGTCGCCGTCATCGCTGACGTAGAGCGAGCTCGCCGAGCCCTGTCGGCACAGCTCGATGTCGGCGTAACAGAGCTCAGGCTCGAAGAAGGCGTCCAGGAACGAGGACGTGATGGTGAAGAACCTCCCACCACCGGTGAACAGCGGGGCGAAGCCTTCCCCCCGGTTCGGCGGGGGCGGATCCGTGGCCACCCGCCAGTGCCGGCCGTCGTCGGTCGAACGCAGCAGGAGGAGCGCGCTTTCACGATCATCTCCGCCCGCCGAGGGCTGGGTGCCGCTGATCAGGAGCGCATCGCCTTGCACGGCGATGTCGTTCAAGGACGACGAAGGCCCGACGCCGTCCCGCTCGACGATCGTCCACGACGCGCCCCCGTCGGTGGACGACCACATGGCGCCGGTGCCGTCGACGGCTCCGACGGCAAGGATCTCGTCCCCGGTGGAGACGAGGGCTTGGGCCGAGCCCTCGGTGCCACCACCGGTCGGAAGGGGCACCGTCGTCCAAGCTTCGCCATCGGCGCTGTGCCACGCCACCGGCCGGAAGCCGCCCATTGCCGGATCCTCGCCGGTGCGCAGCGCCCCGATGGCGATCACGCCGCCGTCGAACGTGGTCAGCCCAGCCACGTCGGCGGCGCCGTCGAGGCCGGTGGCGTCGACCCGGGACCAGGTTCGGCCGTCGGTGGAGCGAAAGGCCCTGACCCCGAACTCGGGCTCGTCATCGACCAGCCCGCCGCTGCCGACCGCGAGCCAACCCTCGCCCAGGCGGACGACGCCGCCGAGGCCGAGGAACCTGATCCCCGTCGTCGTTGGTTCGCCGCTCCGGAAGTGGCCCGACTGGTCAGAGGCGTAGCCGGTGATGACGCCCTCGTCGCTCGTGAAGGCAACGACGACGTGGTCGCCGTCGGACGCCATCTGCACCGGGTGATCCGGCCCCGGCTCACCCTCCAGCACCTGGCCGGTCCATCGCGCATCAGGAGCGGCGCCGCTCGGGGCGGCCGGGGCGCCGTCTCCCCCCGATCCGCACCCGGCGACGACGAGGACAAGAGCCGCCAGGGCGACACGGGAACTTCGGATCACGTCGATCCGACGATGGAATCGGACCACGGGTTCCCCATCACCGCCAGAGGCTACGGCCGGCTCAGGCGGAGAGCCGGTCAGGCGCCGTGGCAGAGCTTGAACTTCTTGCCGCTGCCGCAGGGGCACGGCGCGTTGCGGGGGGTGCGGTCCCACTCGGACTTCACGACCGGGGCCTGCACCACCTCCTCCTCGGGCACCGGCGCGGCGTCGACGCCTTCGGCGGCGGCCTGGGCGCGAGCGGCGGCGCCGATGGTGCTGCCGGCGGTGGAGGGGTCCTCGGGCGCCGAGTAGGTCATGCGGGCGACGTCGGGGCGCTCCTCGGGCTGCTCGACCACGACCTGCACGTGCATGACGTAGCGCACGTAATCGTTGGCGATCGAGGCCATCATCGCCCCGAACATCTCGAAGCCCTCCCGCTGCCACTCGACCAACGGGTCCTTCTGGCCCATGGCCCGGAGGTGGATCCCCTCCTCCAGGTAGTCCATCTCGTAGAGGTGCTCGCGCCAGTGCTGATCGATCAGGCGCAGCATCACCTGGCGCTCGATCTGGCGCATCACCTCGGGGGTGAACTCGCCCTCGCGCTGCTCGTAGTACGAGGTGGCCTCCCCCATCAACAGGTCGTACAGCTCGTCGGTGCCGAGGGCGGCCCGGAGGGCGTCGGCGTCGAGCTCGGAGGGCCAGATGGTGGCGATGTCGGCCACGAGGCCGTCGAGGTCCCAGTCCTCGCCGAACTCGCCCCCGCAGAAGGTGGCGATGGAGGCCTCGACCACCTCGGCCAGGTTCTGCAGCGTCTCGTCCCGGAGGTCGGCCTCCTCCAGGATCTGGTCGCGGCGCTGGTAGATCACCTTGCGCTGCTGGTTCATCACCTCGTCGTACTTGAGGACGTTCTTGCGGATCTCGGCGTTGCGCTGCTCGACGGTGTTCTGAGCCTTCTCGATGGCCCGGGTGACCATGCGGGCCTCGATGGGCACGTCGTCGGGCAGGGCCTTGCCCATCACCCAGTTCATGGCCCCGGTGGCGAACAGCCGCATGAGCTCGTCCTCGAGGGACAGGTAGAAGCGGCTCTCGCCGGGGTCGCCCTGGCGGGCGGCGCGGCCGCGCAGCTGGTTGTCGATGCGGCGGGACTCGTGGCGCTCGGTGCCCAGCACGAACAGGCCGCCGACCTCGCGCACCTTGTCGCCCTCGGCGTCGGTCTCGTCCTTCCACTTGGCGAGGAGCTCCTCGTGGCGGATGGTGCCCTCGGGCGTCTCGGGATCGAGGCCCTCGGCCCGGAGATCGCGCTCGGCCAGACCCTCGGGGTTGCCGCCGAGGATGATGTCGACGCCCCGGCCGGCCATGTTGGTGGCCACCGTGACGCCGTAGAGCCGGCCGGCCTGGGTGATGATCTCGGCCTCCCGGAAGTGCTGCTTGGCGTTCAGCACCTCGTGGGCGACGCCCCGCTTGGTGAGCAGGCCGCTCAGCTTCTCGGACTTGGCCACCGAGATGGTGCCGACGAGGATGGGCTGGCCCTGCTCGTGGCGCTCCACGATGTCGTCCACGCAGGCGCCGAACTTGATGTCCTCGCTCTTGTAGATCAGGTCCGGGTGGTCCTGGCGGACGTTCGGCTTGTTGGTCGGGATGGGGACGACCTGGAGGTCGTAGGTGCCGGCGAACTCGGCCGCCTCGGTGACCGCGGTGCCGGTCATGCCGGCGAGCTTGTCGTACAGGCGGAAGTAGTTCTGGAGGGTGATGGTGGCCAGGGTCTGGTTCTCCTCCTTGATCTTCACCCCCTCCTTGGCCTCGACCGCCTGGTGGAGACCCTCGGACCACCGGCGGCCTTCGAGGATCCGCCCGGTGAACTCGTCGACGATCTTCACCTCGCCGTGCTGGAGCACGTAGTCCTTGTCCCGCTTGAACAGCTCCTTGGCCTTGAGCGCGGCCTGGAACTGGTGCACGAGGTTCTGGGAGACCTCGTCGTAGAGGTTCTCCACGCCGAGCGCCCGCTCCACCTTCTCGACGCCGGGCTCCAGCGGTGCGACCGTCCGCTTCTCCTCATCGACCTCGTAGTCCTCGTCGCGGCGGAGGCCCCGGACCACGCTGGCGAACTTGTAGTACAGCTTGGCGGCGTCGGACACCCGGCCCGAGATGATGAGGGGCGTCCGGGCCTCGTCCACCAGGATCGAGTCGACCTCGTCGACGATGGCGTAGGTGTGTCCCCGCTGCACCTTGTCCTCCTTCGACATGGCCATGTTGTCGCGGAGGTAGTCGAAGCCGAACTCGTTGTTCGTGCCGTAGGTGACGTCGCAGCCGTACTGGGCTCGCTTGTGCTCGGGGTCGTACTCGCCGGGCACCACCAGGCCCACGGTGAGCCCGAGCCAGCGGTGGATCTGGCCCATCCAGTCGGCGTGGAACGAGGCCAGGTAGTCGTTGACGGTGATGAGGTGGACGCCCTTGGCGGGCAGCGCGTTGAGGTACACCGGCAGGGTGGAGACGATGGTCTTGCCCTCGCCTGTCTTCATCTCGGCGATCCAGCCGAAGTGGAGGGCGGCGCCGCCCATCACCTGCACGTCGTAGTGGCGCTGGCCGATGGCACGGACGCTGGCCTCGCGCACGACCGCGAAGGCCTCGATGAGGAGGTCGTCGAGGGGGGAGCCGTTGTCGAGACGTTGGCGGAAGTCGCCGGTGCGGGCCCGCAGCTCACCGTCGGAGAGACGCTGCATCTCGGGCTCGAGTGCCCCGACCTCGGGCACGAGGGCGCTGATGGCCTTGATCTTGCGGCCCTCGCCGGCGCGGAGGAGTTTGTCGAGGACGCCCATGGCCGACCGAGTGTACCGGCGGGTCCCCCGGCCCCGGGTCGTCAGGTCAGGTCGATGATGTTCTCCTTGAGGGCGAACATCACCGCTTCCATCCGGCTGTGGAGCTGGAGCTTCTCCAAGATGTTGCGGACGTGGTTCTTCACCGTGTTCTCCGAGATGAACAGCTCACCGGCGATGTCCCGGTTGCTGCGCCCGGTGGCCATGAGCCTCAGCACGTCGAGCTCGCGGCCGGTGAGCCGGGGCGGGCGGACGACCGCCGGGCGGCTGTCGGCCTGGCGGGAGAGAGCGGTGAACTCGGCCAGCAGCTTGGAGGCCATGGACGGGGTGATGAGGCTGTTGCCGGCCATGACCGACCGCACCGCGTCGGCCACCTCCTCGATCGAGATCTCCTTCAGGAGGTAGCCGCTGGCGCCGGCCTTGATCGCCTCGTAGAGGTCGTCCTCCTCGTCACTCACCGTGAGCATCACGATGCGGGCGGCGGGGAGGGATTCGCCCAGGCGGCGGGTGGCCTCGATCCCGCCGACCCGCGGCATGCGCACGTCCATCAGCACGACGTCGGGCACGAGCTCCTCGGCCAGGGCCACGGCCTCGGCGCCGTCGGCGGCCTCGCCCACCACCACCACGTCATCTTCCAGCTCTAGCACCAGCATGAGCCCGCGCCGGAACACGGCATGGTCGTCGCAGATCAGTACGCGGATGTCCCACACGGGGGGCTCCGCCCCCCGTGGACCCCCCGCCGGGCTGCGCCCGGCCCACTCACCGGCGTCGCCTTCCTTGCCATCGTCCGCGGCCATGTCCACCCGATCATCATCGGCCAACTCGGCCGAAAAGCTACCCGTCCTCGTCGATCAGGCCGACGTCGCCGTCGTCGCGGCGGTACACGACCGCGGCTCGGCGGGTGTCGACGTTGGTGAAGAAGAAGAAGCCGTGCCCGAGCAGGTCCATGCGCTGGGCCGCCTCCTCGGGGGTCATGGCCATGGTGGCGAACCGCTTGGCCTTTACGATCCGGGGCACGGCCGGCGCGGCGGTGGCGGGCTCCTCGTCGAGCGCGCGGTCAGGCGACTGCGCCGGCGCCGCCGTTCCGAGGACGACCGCTCCGCTGCCCACCCGGGGCGTGCCCTGGTGGCGCCGCTTGAGCTTGGACTTGAGCTTGTGCAGCTGGTGCTCCAGCTTGGCCACGGCCCGGTCGACGGCCACGTAGCCGTCGGGGGCCGCCACCTTGGCCCGCACGAAGTGGCCGTGGCCCTCCAGGGTGACCTCGCAGACCTCACGATCGACGATCCGGGGGTTGGCCTCGGTGGAGAAGTGCACCTCGGCCCGCTGCATGCCGTCGAGGAAGCGGTCGAGTCGGCCGATCTTGTCCTCGGCCGCCCGCCGGAGGAGGTTGGGCACCTCGGTGTGCCGGCTGCTGACCGTGACGTCCACCCGACACCTCCGCCTCGACGTGAGCGAATGGTAGAGGACGTGCTGACGGCAAGCGCCTCCGGCGCTCGCGTGGCGGCTGCTCGGATCGCACTCGCGACGCCGCCTCAGTGGCAGGCCCCGGGCCCGGGGGTGCGGGCGGCGGCCAACCCGAGCACCGAGCCCGCTCCGGCCTCCCGGAGGGCGCGGGCGGCGGCGGCGAGCGACGCCCCGGTGGTGATCACGTCGTCGACCACCAGGACGACGCCCGGCGGCGAGCGGGCCGGACCGGTGGCGGCGACCATCCGCGGACCGTCCCACCGCTCGGCGCCGGACCGGCCGGTCTGGGGCGGTCCGGCCACGCGTCGGAGCAAGGGGCGACACGGACGACCTATGGCCGAGGCCACCCGGCGGGCCAGCAGCTCGGCCTGGTCGAACCCACGAGCCCGGCGGCGGTCGGGGGTGGTCGGCGCCCAGGTGACGACGTCGACCGGCCACCGGCGGACCAGAGGGGCCATGCCCCCCGCCAGCCACGCCAGGGACCCGCGCGCGTTGCGGTACTTGAGCCGGGCCACGAGGTCGCGGGCCGGGCCGTCGTAGGCGAGGAGCGCGGCGCAGGCGTCCACCCCCGGCGGCGGCGGCGACGGCGGGGCGCGGCGCAGGGCGGCGACGCAGGGCCGGCACGGCGACGCACCGGCCCGCCCACAGATCGCGCACACCACCGGGAGGAGCACGCGCCCATCCTCCCCCCGGGGTATGACAGTCCCGGCGGGTCCCGGTGGGTCCCGGTGGGCTCGGGGAGGGGGCGTCGGTAGCCTCGCTCGGATGCACCGGCCCGTCGTCGCCTTCTTCGCATCGGCCGACGACCGCCGCCGCCTGCTGCGCTGCATCGTGGGCCTGGTGCTGTGCGGGGCGGGCTTCTCGCTGCTGGTGCGGGCCGATCTCGGCCTCGACCCGTGGGATGTCTTCCACCAGGGGGTGAGCGAGAGGGTCGGCCTGCCCATCGGCACGGTGTCGATCCTCACCGGCTTCGTCGTGCTCCTGGCGTGGATTCCCCTGCGGGAGCGACCGGGGGTCGGCACCATCCTCAACGCCCTGCTCATCGGGGCCACCATGGACGTGCTCCTCCCCCACGTGCCCGAGGCCGGGGCGTGGCCGGTGGCGTGGGCGATGCTGATCGGCGGCGTCATCACCACCGGCGTCGGCATCGGCCTCTACATCGGCGCCGGCCTCGGCCCGGGCCCCCGGGACGGCGTCATGACCGGCCTCGCCCGGCGGGGCACGTCGATCCGGCTGGCCCGCACCGGCATCGAGCTCACCGCCCTGGTCCTCGGGTGGGCGTTGGGCGGCACCGTCGGCGTCGGCACGCTGGTGTTCGCCGTCACCATCGGGCCGATCGCGCAGTTCACCCTCGGCCGGCTGTCCCTCCCGCCCCGCGAGGCCCGCCGGGCCCGGGCGGCGGCGGTCACTCCGACGGGAGGAACGCCAGGTTCGGGTCCTGGCCGTTGACGATGCGGTCCACCCGGCCCGAGATCATCCCGTTCCACTCCGGGTGGGTGAGGATGTAGAAGCGCTTGGTCAGGACGGCGTCGAGCACCTGGTCGGCCACGTCGGCGGCGTCGAGGCCCGACTGCAGGAACGCGTTGAGCACCTCCCGCATGCCGGGACCGTCCTCGGGCATGCCCTCGGGGGGCAGCCGGCCGGGCAGGGCGGCCGGGCGGTTCCGGTCGGACTCGCCGATCCTGGTGTTGACCCAACCCGGGCAGAGCACCGACACCCCCACCGGGCTGGCCTCCATGGCCAGCTCCCCGAAGAGGGTCTCGGACAGGGTGACGACGGCGTGCTTGGTGACGTTGTAGACGCCCATGAACGGTGGCGACGTCAGCCCGGCCATGGACGCGGTGTTGACCACGTGGCCTTCGCCCTGCTCGCGCAGGAGGGGGACGAAGGTGCGGACGCCGTGGATGACACCCCACAGGTTGACGCCCATCACCCAGGTCCAGTCCTCGGGCGTGGTCTCCCAGAGGAGGCCGCCACCGGCGACGCCGGCGTTGTTGCAGACCACGTGGACCGCCCCGTAGGTGTCGAGGGCGGCGTCGCGCAGCGCCTCGATCTCGGCGGCGTCGGCTACGTCGGTGCGCACGGCGATCGCCTCCGCGCCGGTGGCGGTGACGTCTCCCACCGCCGCCTCAAGGGCGGCCTGCTCGATGTCGGCCAGCACCACCTTCATGCCGGCCGCGGCGAAGCGTTCGGCCATGGCCCGGCCGATGCCCGACGCCGCCCCCGTGACCACCGCCACCTTGCCCTCGACCGTGTCCATGCCGACCCCCGTTCCGACGAGTGGCGGCGCAGGCTAGCGCCCTGACCCGCCGGTCAAGGCGGCTCGTGGCGACGAGGCGGATCGCGCGCTGGACCGGGTCCAGTCGCGAGCGCCCGGCCTGGAGAAATGAGCGCCCTCAGCCCGTGATCTCGGCGTCGTCGGGGATGAAGCGATCCTCCACCCGGAACACCACCAGGTGATCCTCGTTGGCGTCGCAGACCGGGCCCCTCGGCCGCTCCGCCGCCACCGCCGCCACCGACCGACCGGTGATGACCAGCTCGGCTGACCGGAGCTGGCAGCCGCTGACCACCGAGCCGATCACCCGGTCGTCGCCGGTAGCGGCGTCGACCGCGCCGCGCACGGCGGCGGCGACCGCGTCGTGGAGGTCGCCGGTGAAGCGCTCGAGCACCGCCGGGTCAGCCAGGTCGCCGCCGGTCGGCCGCTCGATGTCGGCGTCGAGCCGGTCGAACACCACCGGTCGGCCGGGGCCGGCGTGGGGAGGCGGTCGGCGACCCTCGAGGGTGACGTCGGTGGGCAGGTCCCCTTCGCCGACCGCGAACACGGCGACAAGTTGGGCCGCGGCCGCGCAGTCCACGCCCTCACCGCCGGTGAACTCCACCTCGAGGTCGTCGCCGTCACGGTGCAGGCGGGCACCGTCCTCGGCGCAGCCCGGTTCGGCGAAGCCGAGGAGCACCCGGCCCTCGCCCGGGCGGGCGGCCGCCATCTTCGCGGTCAGCTCGGTGGTCAGCGCCGGGTGGGACGAGGCGAACCAGCCGGCGAACGCGGCCGCCGCCGCCGAAGACTCGATGCGCACGGCCACGCCGCCCACCGACCCCGCGCCGGGGTTGGCAAAGGCCACGAGGTCGGCGTCGATCCCACCACCGCCGCCGCCGAGGACGTCGACGGGCGAGCCGTCCCCGCACCCGGCCGAGGCGAGGGCGAGGACGACCGCGAGGGCGACGACGGCCAGCGGACGGCGGCGCATGCAGGTGCGACGGGCGGCCGCCGGGAATGGTTCCCCCCCGCCGGCCACCACCGCTGGTCAGTACCGGTAGTGGTCGGACTTGAACGGGCCCTCGACGGGCACGCCCAGGTAGTCGGCCTGGTCCGGGCGTAGCTTGGTGAGCTTGACGCCGAGGGCGTCGAGGTGGAGCCGGGCCACCTTCTCGTCGAGCGCCTTGGGCAGCGTGTAGACGCCGAGCGGGTAGCGCTCGGGGTGGCTGAACAGCTCGATCTGGGCGATCACCTGGTTGGTGAAGCTGTTCGACATCACGAAGCTCGGGTGGCCGGTGGCGCACCCGAGGTTGAGCAGCCGGCCCTCGGCCAGGACGATCACCGAGTGGCCGTCGGGGAAGACGTACTCATCGACCTGGGGCTTCACCTGCACCCGCTGCACGTCGCTCATCCGGGCAAGGCCGGCCATGTCGATCTCGTTGTCGAAGTGGCCGATGTTGCCCACGATGGCCTGGTGCTTCATCCGACCCATGTGCTCGGCGGTGATGATGTTGAAGTTGCCGGTGGTGGTGATGAAGATGTCGGCGGTGGCCACCACGTCCTCCAGGGTGGTCACCTGGAAGCCCTCCATGGCCGCCTGGAGCGCGCAGATCGGGTCGATCTCGGTGATGATCACCCGGGCGCCCTGGCCGCGTAGGGACTGGGCGCAGCCCTTGCCGACGTCGCCGTAGCCGCAGACCACGGCCACCTTGCCGCCGATCATCACGTCGGTGGCGCGGTTGATGCCGTCGATGAGGCTGTGCCGGCAGCCGTAGAGGTTGTCGAACTTGGACTTGGTGACCGAGTCGTTGACGTTGATGGCCGGGAATAGCAGCTGGCCCCGTTCGTGCATCTGGTAGAGGCGGTGCACTCCGGTGGTGGTCTCCTCGGTGACGCCCCCGATGGCGGCGCCCACCTTGGTCCAGCGGTCGGGCTCCTTGGCCACCGAGGCCCGGAGCAGCTCGAGGACGACCTTCCACTCCTCGGAGTCGTCGTCGGTGGGCTCGGGCACGGCCCCGGCGGCCTCGTACTCGGTGCCCTTGTGCACCAGCAGGGTGGCGTCGCCACCGTCGTCGAGGATCATGTTCGGGCCGGCGCCGTCGGGCCAGCGCAGGGCCTGGTCCGTGCACCACCAGTACTCCTCGAGCGTCTCACCCTTCCAGGCGTATACGGGCACGCCCCGGGGGGCGTCGACGGTGCCTTCGGGGCCGACCACGGCGGCGGCAGCAGCGTGGTCCTGGGTCGAGAAGATGTTGCAGGACACCCAGCGCACGTCGGCGCCGAGGGCCACGAGGGTCTCGATGAGCACCGCTGTCTGGATGGTCATGTGCAGCGAGCCCATGATGCGGGCGCCGGCGAGGGGCTGGCTGTCGGTGTACTCGGCCCGGGTGGCCATCAGGCCGGGCATCTCGTGCTCGGCCAGCTCGATCTCCTTGCGCCCGAAGGCGGAGAGGGTGAGGTCGGCGACCTTGAAGTCGTCGGGGGACAGGGTCATGGGTGTGCCTCCACGCGCCGGAGCCGGCGCAGTTCGCGTGTGAAGTTGTGAGGCTGGGGCCAGCCGGCCCACCCAGAACAGCCCTGGAGCCGCCGTCGGCGACCGGATGAGGGTACTCGCCGGCCCGTTCGCCGAGACTGGAACGTGTTCTAGTCTGCGGCGGTGGCGATGGAGCGGTTCGTGGACCGGGCGGCGATCGTCACCGGCGCGGCCTCGGGCATCGGGCGGGCCACCGTGGCCCGCCTCGTGTCCGAAGGGGCCCGGGTGCTGGCCATCGACGTCAGCGCCGAGGCGCTCGACGAGTCGGTCGCCACCGCCAACGGGGAGGCCGCCGCCGGCGGCGCGTCCACCGCCCACCGGGCCGACGTCTCGGACGAGGCGGCCGTCGAGGCCGCCGTCACCGAGGCGGTGACGCGGTTCGGCCGACTCGACGTGCTGTGCAACATCGCCGGCATCCTGCGCACCGCCCACTCCCACGAGCACACCCTCGAGCAATGGGAGCAGGTGCTGCGGGTGAACCTCACCGGCACGTTCCTCATGTGCCGCGCCGCGCTCCCCCACCTACTCGAGACCCGGGGGGCGATCGTCAACTGCTCGTCCACCTCGGCCACCTTCGGCCACCCGTGGATGGCGGCCTATGCCGCGTCCAAGGGCGGGGTGGCGGCGCTCACCTCGACCCTGGCCGTCGAGTACGCCAAGGCCGGCCTCCGGGTGAACGCGGTCGCCCCCGGAAGCGTGGAGACCGGCATCACGCAGTCGATCACGTTCCCCGAGGGCATCGACCACTCGCTGTTCCCCCGGATCATGTCGCCCATCGGACCGGGCCGGCCCGAGTCGGTGGCCAGCGTCGTGGCGATGCTCGCGTCCGACGACGGCGCGCACGTGAACGGGGCCACCATCCGCATCGACGGAGGCACCCACGCGTGAGGTTCAGCATCGGCATGGCCTTCAGCCCGCCCGAGCACTACGGGCCGGTGGCCCGGGCGGCCGACGAGGCCGGCTACACCGCCATCGCCTGCTCGGACCACGTCGTCAACCTGGCCGAGCTGAACTCCCCGTACCCGTACACCGCCGACGGGTCCCGGCGATGGGAGCCCTTCACCCCGTGGCCGGACCCGTGGGTGGCCATCGGGGCGATGGCGGCGGTCACCGAGCGGCTGCGCTTCTTCACCAACGTGTACGTGCTGCCCCTGCGCAGCCCCTTCCTCGTGGCCAAGGCGGTGGGCACCGCCGCCGTGCTCTCGGGTGGTCGGGTCGCCCTCGGCGTGGGCATGGGGTGGTGCGAAGAGGAGTTCGAGCTCATGGAGCAGCCCTTCGGCAACCGGGGCCGGCGGGCCGACGAGATGCTGGACGTGCTCCGGGCCCTGTGGAGCGGCGAGATGGTGGAGCACTCGGGAACCCACTACGAGTTCCCGGCACTCGAGATGAGCCCTCCGGTCAGCGCGCCGATCCCCATCTGGGTGGGCGGCACCAGCAACGCCGCGCTCCGCCGGGCGGCCCGCCACGACGGGTGGATCTCGGACCTGTGCAGCACCGAGGACCTGGCCGGGTTCCGGCAGCGGATCGACGCCCTCCGGTCGGAGTGCGGTCGCGCCGACGAGCCGTTCACGCTGGTGGGCTCGGCCAATGACGCCGTCGACGTCGACGGCTACCGACGGGTCGAGGACGCCGGTGTCACCGACCTGCTCACCATGCCGTGGGTCTTCTACAGCGGCTTCACCGACGACCTCGGCCAGAAGATCGACGGCATCCACCGCTTCGCCGAGGACATCCTCTCCCACTTCGAGCCCGAGCCGGCATGAAGGGGGCCCCGACGGCTGAGCCGCTGGCGGGCAGGGCGGCCATCGTCACCGGCGCGGGCAAGGGCGTGGGCCGGGGCATCGCCCTGGCGCTGGCCGGCGCCGGCGCCCGGGTGGCGGTGGCCGCCCGCAGCGAGGACCGCGCCGCGCCGGTGGTGGCCGAGATCTCCGAGCGGGGAGGAGAAGCCGTGCCGGCGGTCTGCAACGTGGCCGACGCCGCCTCGGTCGAGGCGTGCGTGGCTGCCACCGTCGACGCCTTCGGCACGGTCGACCTCCTGGTCAACAACGCCAACGTGGCGCCCACCGGAGCGCTGCTCGAGGTGACCGACAAGGCGTTCGACCTGGCCTGGCGGGTGGGCCCGCTGGCCGTCCTGCGGTTCATGCGGGCCTGCCACCCGCACCTCCAGGGCGGTGGGGTCATCGTCAACCTCACCTCCGGCTCGGCCCTTCGCTCCCACCCCCACCGCCTCGGCGCCTACGCCGCCACCAAGGAGGCGATCTCCAGCCTCACCCGCGCCGCGGCGGTGGAGTGGGGTCCGGACGGGATCCGGGTGGTCGCACTCATGCCGTTCGCCACCAGCGTGGGCATGGACTGGTGGAAGGAGCACGACCCCGACGCCTACGCCGAGGTCCTCGCCGAGGTGCCCCTGGGACGCATCGGCGACCCGGAGGTCGACATCGGCCGGGCCGCGGTGTGGCTCTGCTCCCCCGACGCCGGCTACGTCACCGGCACCACCCTCGTCGTCGACGGCGGCCAGAGCTACCTGCGCTGACCAGGCGGGACGGGGAGCCCTTCCCGGGTTTCGTGGCGGCTCCGCTGGGCACACCTGCCCCATGCGCGCCGTGCGTCTCCTCGCTTCCACCCTCGCTGCCACCATGGTCCTCTCGGCCGCCGGTTGCGGCATCAGCGGCGAGGCGGCCGACGCGCCGACCACCCCGGCCGACCTGCGCCGTGCATTGCTCACCCCGGCGGAGGTGGGGAACGGTTTCACCGTGGACCCCGACCCGGACGACGACTCGGAGTCGGGCTTCGACGTGTCCGGGGAGTGCCGGCGACTCGTGGACCAGTTCGAGGCAAGGGACGAGGGTCACCAGCCGCTGACGAAGCTCAAGTTGGAGAACACCGATACCCGGGCCACCCTTCTCGCCTCGCTGGACTTCGCCGACAGGGTCCCCGTCTCCCTCGACGAGTACCTCCGCTTCGTCCGCCGATGCGGGGAGCTTCCCTTCGACGATGACAGCGGGACCATGCGCGTGTCTGCGCAGCGGGTCGAGGACCTCGGTGACGACGCGCTCCGCCTATCGGTGGAGATCGAGATCCAGGAGCCGACACTGCGCCTGCGGGCGACGGGGTACCTGTGGATCCACGATGACGTGGCCGCCCAGGTCATCGCCTTCGACGGTGTCGACGAAGACTTCTCACCGATCCCGCTCCCGAACGGCTTCGCCCGCTCCCTGGCCGACAAGGCCGACCGCAAGCTGACCCGGGTGCTCGGCGACTGACACCGAGCTCTACGCCGGTGCGGACAGGGCGGCCCGGAGATCGTCGAACACGGGCACGGGGCCGGGGTCCAGACCCTCCTGGGCGGCGAGGTGCAGGCTCACGAAGTCGCCCATCAGGGTCAGGTCGAAGAGCTGGGCGAGGAGCCCGTCGCCCTCGGCCTGCACGGTGTGGACGGCCCCGACCACCTCGGCGAGGATCTCGCCCAGCAGGTCGAAGCGCCGGCTGTCCTGGGGGTGCTCCTCGTCGTGGCGGAGGAGCACCAGTTGGAACACCTGGCGGGTGAGGTCGCCGTGCTGGCCCCACCCGGCGATCTCGTTGTGGCACAGCTCGGGGACGGCGTTGGCGAACGCCGGGACCTTGGCGTTCTCGTTGCACTGCGCCTTCCACCGGGCGGCGGCGACGGCGCCGACCGAGCCGGCGCCGTAGACGACCGGCAGCGTGCGCCCGATGCGGCGGGCCAGGTCGGCGGCCGGGCTCGCGTCGCCCACGAGGGTGTCGCGCCGGCGCTGGAGCTGGCGGACGGCGGCGGCGACCCATACCTGTGCTCCCGAGAACAGGCCCATCCGCTCGAGGGCGACGAGCGGGGGCACGGCCAGCGCCCCGAGGGCACAGCGAGGGGCGGGGATGTCGGCCGGCACGGCGAGGACGGCGGCACCGGCGTCGGCGGCCAGCTCCCCGAGCTGGCCGCCGCTCGTGACCGCCACCAGGTGACCCCCGCTCACCAGGGCCTCCTCGGTGGCCTGAAGCGTCTCCTCTGTGTCACCGGAGGCCGACAGGGCGATGACCAGGGTGCTGGGGTCCACGAAGTTCGGGGCGTCGTAGCCCTTGGCCACCACCACGGGGATGGGAAGGAACTGCTCGGCCACCGCCGCGATGACGTCGCCGGCGGTGCCGCTGGCACCCATGCCGAGGATGCAGAGGTTGGCGATCCCCTCCCGGTTCGGCAGGTCGGCGGCCAGCCCGGCGGCAACCGCGTCGCGCACCTGCTCGGGGAAGGCCGCGGTCGCGCCGAAGATGTCCTGCGTGTCGATGCCCCGTCGCGTCGGGTCGGTGGACCCGACGGTCACGTCGACGGGTCGAACGTCGGCGCGATGCCCTCGGCCTCGGCCTTGGCCACGAGGCGCTCGTGCTCGGCGTCGTCGACCGTCTCGGCCTCGTCGACGAGCATCACCGGGATGTCGTCCTTGATGAGGTACCGGCGCTTCAGGCGGGGGTTGTAGAGCGCATCCTCGCCTTCGAAGTAGAGCAGCGGTCCCTTGTCCTCCGGGCAGGCGAGGATCTCCAGCAGTTGCGGGTCGAGGGCCATGGTGGTGTTCCCCCTCAGGGAGCGGTCGGGGTCGTGATCATGCCGAGGAGCTCGGCGACGTGGGCGTCGCACTCCTCGGCGGTGGATGCTTCCAGGTTGAGGCGCAGGAGGGGCTCGGTGTTGGACGGGCGCAGGTTGAACCACCAGCTCCCGAGGTCGACGGTGAGGCCGTCGAGGCGGTCCTGGTCGGCGTCGGGGAAGGCGGCGGCCACGTGCTCGACGACGGCACGGGGGTCGGGGACCCGGGTGTTGATCTCCCCGGAGGCGGCGTAGCGCTCGAACGGGCGGCGCAGCTCCGAGAGCGGTCGGCCGGCCAGGCACCGCTGCTCGAGCACGTGCATGGCGGCGATGAGCCCCGAGTCGGCCCGCCAGTTGTCCCGGAAGTAGTAGTGGGCCGAGTGCTCGCCCCCGAAGGCGGCGCCGGTGTCGGCCATCACCTCCTTGATGAAGGAGTGACCCACCTTGGTGCGGATGGGGGTGCCGCCCCGCTCCCGGACGATCTCGGGCACGGCCTTGGAGCAGATGCAGTTGTGGAGGATGGTGGCGCCGGGCTCCTTGGCGAGGATGCCGGCCGCCACCATGGCCGTCGTGGTGGACCCGGAGATCGGCTCGCCCTGCTCGTCGACCACGAACACCCGGTCGGCGTCGCCGTCGAAGGCCAGGCCCACGTCGGCGCCGACCTCGACCACCCGCCGGCGGAGGTCAGCCTGGTTCTCGACCTGGATCGGGTCGGCGGGGTGGTTGGGGAAGCTGCCGTCGAGCTCGCCGTAGAGCACCTCCAGGTCGAAGGGCAGGCCGGCGAACACGGCCGGGACGACCAGGCCGCCCATGCCGTTGGCGGTGTCGGCGACGACCTTGAGCGGCGTCAGCACCGCCGGGTCGGCGAAGGAGCGGACGTGGGCGGCGAAGTCGTCCAGCAGGTCGGTGCTGCTCAGCGTCCCCGGCTCGGTCGGCGCCGGTGCCACCCCCTCGCGCACCATCGCCTTGATGCGGTCGAGGCCGGTGTCCTGGCCGACCGCCCGTGCCCCGCTGAGGCAGAACTTGATGCCGTTGTAGTTCGACGGGTTGTGGGAGGCGGTGAACATCGCACCCGGAGCGCCGAGCCGGCCCGAGGCGAAGTACACGAGGTCGGTGGAGGCCAGCCCCACGTCGACCACGTCGAGGCCCTGGGACTGAACGCCCTCGGCGAACGCGGACGCGAACTCGACCCCCGACGGCCGCATGTCGCGACCGACGAGGATGCGGCGAGCACCCTCGGTCTCGGCCGCGTAGCGGGCGAACGCCGCGCCCACCGCCCGGCAGAGCGGGGCATCGAGCTGGTCGGGGACGGTGCCACGGACGTCGTAGGCCTTGAACACCGTGTCGAGCACGTCCATGAGAGCCCGGACGCTAGCTTGCGTCCCGCGACGCCCTGCCCGGGGCGGCCAGGGCGTCGGCTTCGGCCGCGGTCAGGTCGTAGCGGCCGCGGCGGCCGTCGCGCTGGAGGCGCAACAGGTCGCGGACCAGGCGGAACCCGTCGCGGACGACGTGCACGGTGGAGCGCTCGGAGTTCTCCACCGACACCGGCACCTCGGTCAACGACAGCCGGTAGCGCTCGACGAGGTGGAAGATCTCCACGTCGAAGGCGAACCCGTCGATGCGGGACCGACCGAAGAGCACCTGGGCCACATCGGACCGGAACGCCTTGAGGCCGCACTGGGTGTCCCGGTAGTGGCCGAGCAGCACCACGTGGGTGAAGCGGTTGATCAGCCGTCCGCCGAGGTCCCGCAACCGGCTGGCCCGCACCAGCGTGGTGGTGTCGGCGTGGCGACGGCTACCGACCACGACGTCCCATCCGTCCTCCACCGCCGCCAGCAACCGGAGGATCTGCTCGGGCGGGTAGGCGAGGTCGGCGTCGGTGAACGCCACCGACCGCCCCCGGGCGGCCAGGACCCCGGCCCGGACCGCCGCCCCCTTGCCCCGGTTGGTCGGCTGGACCACCACCGCGTCGGCGCCCCCCGCCCGGGCCGCGGCCGCGGTGGCGTCGGGCGAACCGTCGTCGACGACCACGACCTCGAGCCCACCGTCGCTGCCCACGGTCGCCAGCCCGGACCGCAGCCGGTCGATGGTGGAGGCGATGCGGCCCTCCTCGGCGTAGGCCGGCACCACCACCGACAGCCGCACCGCTCCCGGCGCCGGTGGCCGCTGGGCCCTGGCGGCCAGGTCGGCCCGGACGTCCTCGAACAGGACCGCCCGGTACACCCGCAGCCGGAACGCCGCCGCCAAGGCGACGGCCGGCGCCTTCGCCGCGATCAACCCGAGGGGCCCTGCCGGCTCGAGGATCTCCACCGCCACGACCAGCACGGCCACGTCGAGCACGCCACCGAGGAGGGCGGTCAGGGCGAACGCGCCGGGGAAGAAGACCCACCGGACCGAGGGGTCGCCGGCGAAGGTGATGGACCGGTTGAGGACGTAGGAGCAGCAGGCGGCGGCCACGATGGCGAGCCCGTCGGCGGCGGCCACCGGCCACCCCGCACCCCGGGCCAGCAGGACGAGCACGCCCACGTCGACGGCGGTGATCACCAACCCGATGGCGGCGAAGCGTCGCAGCCGGTCGGTGGCCGCTCCCCGCCCCCGGGGTCGGCCGGGCCGGGTCACCCGCCCTTGTCGTCCACCGGCGGCGGCCCGGACCGCGGCGAGGGCGCCGCCGACAGGTCGCGGTCTGCCACGACCGACGGAGGCGGCAACGGTACCGGCTCCCCCGCAGGCGGCCCGGGCCACGGGGAGATCCCCTCGTGGTCGGTTCCGACGCCAGCGTCGTCGACGGCAGCGTCGCCTGCTGCGGGATCGACCGCCTCGCTCGCGGCAGGGCGACGGCGGGGCTCGGGCATCACCACCCCCGGCCGGCGGGCGAGCACGATGACGCCGGCCAGGCCGGCGAGGGTGAGGAGGATCGCCAACCAGTCCACCGACGTGCGCCCGTAGTGGAGGCTGACATGGGTGGAGGTGGGTACGACGACCATGAGGTTCGGGGTGACGCGGTAGGGGCCCGAGGCCCCCGAGACCTCCCAGTTCGGGAAGTACGACACCTTCACCAGCACGGGCCGGCCCACCTGGTCGACGTCGAAGGAAAGGTGGTCGTCACCCGAGCGGATCTGGGTGACCCGGGCCGGGTCGACCGCCCGCTGGGGGACGACCGGCAGCGGCCGGTTGCCGATGGCCCGCTTGGTGCCGTCGGCCTGGTCGATGGGCACATCGGGCACCCGCACGCGGGCCCAGCGGTCCGGGCCGCTCGACGCGAGGGGCACGGACCAGCGCTGCGGGTCCATGTACCAGGCGACGGCCGGGTCGAGCCACTGCGGCTGGGTGTCGTCCACGCCGTCCATCACCACGGGCTCGAACTCGAGCGGGGTGACGAGAGCGGAGTCGGCCGCCGGGAGCTGGTACACGTGCCACGGCCCCGAGACCGCCACCTCGGTGAGGCGGGTGTCGGCGGCGGCGGCCTGAACCGCCCGGTCGGTGAAGGCCATGTAGTACTTCACGCCCATCAGGCCGAGCTGGCGGAGGCCGAGGTCGAGGTCGAAGGACCGGTAGGCGAGGTCCCTCTGGGCGCACGAGCCCTTGTCGGACAGCTCGCACTGGCTGAGGAAGTGGTAGGGCGTGGTGGCCGAGGACTCGAAGTAGAGGCCCTCCATCGAGCCGATGCAGGAGTCGGTGAAGTACGGGAGCAGCATCGGCGCCATGGGCGTGCCGTAGGACTCCAGGCGATCGCCGTACTCCCAGAACGCCCGGCCGCAGCCGTGGGCCGGGTCCTGCCCCAGCCGGTCCATGGTGGCGACCATGGCCCGGTACTCGGGCCAGCCCCCCTGGCCCTCGGGGACCTTGGCGCCGGCGGTCGCCACCGGCTTGCCCTCGAGCCCCTCGTAGTTCCACTTGGCCCAGCCGGGCACGTCGTTGCGGTAGGTGCGGTGCAGGCCCATCCAGGTCACCCCGCCGGTGGCCGGGTAGGTGGTGCCGGGAAGGCGGCCGAGGGGCACGCCCAGGAACACGAGCGCGAAGGCCAGGGTGGCGACCGCTCCCACCGTGCCCACCAGGGCTCCCGGGCGCTCGGGACGGCGGGCCAGCAGGGTGGCGAGCGACCGGACCACCTCGGACACGCCCACCCCGGCCAGGAGGAAGAGCGACAGGAAGAAGAAGGGCAGGACCCGGGCGTTCCAGAGCCGGGCCTGGGGGATCCAGACGAACGCCGCCGCCGAGACCGCCGTCGCTGCCGCCAGCAGGAGCCCGGCCCGGTACCGGTACACGACCGCGACCACCACGCCCACGGCGGCGAGGGCGAGGGGCCACCAGAGGGCCTGGGGAGCGAGGTAGTCCCAGACGTTCTGCGGGTTGCCGGCGGCGTCGGTGGAGGTCGGGCCGGGCAGCTTCTCCCAGCCCATGTCGTTCACGTACGCGTGGCGCAGGAGGAACGGCACCACCCAGAACGCACTGAGCAGGCCGGCGACGGGCAGCGTCGGCAGGGCCCAGCGCAGGCGGGCCCGGCCCGGCCACACCGCCAGCGCCAGCAGGGTGACGCCGATGGCGAAGAAGGCCGGGATCAGGTGGCAGAGCCCCGTGAGGGCGAGGAGCACGGCGGCGGCGGCGCGGTGGCGACCGGTGCGCAGGCCCGACACGAGGACCCCGAGGTAGAGGAGGCACAGGCTGATGCTGATGGAGAAGGCGAACTCCCCCGCCATGGTCGACGCCATGTTGCCGCCGATGATGTTGCCCGTCCCGCCGTTGAGGGTCGGCTCGCGGTTGTAGATGTAGAACAGCGAGGCCACCGCCAGCACCGCCGGCCCGGGGAAGGCCAGGCCGCTCAGGCGGCCGAAGGCCCACGCCGCCACCGGCAGGCTCACCAGGCCGCTGATGGTGACCAGCTTGAAGGCCACGCCGTAGGGCACCGGGACGACGAGGACGGCGAGCACGAGCCCGGCGCCGAGGAGCACCCGGCGCCACCGGTGGAGCGCGGGGGCGACCCAGCCGGAGACGGCCACGGCGGCGGCGGCGAGGACGGCCGGGACCACGAGGAGGCTGCGGACGCCGACGTGGACGGCGACCACCAGCAGGGACGGGACCACCATGTAGAACTGGTACGCGGGGAAGCCGGCGTACCAGTCGGGCGACCACCCGGTGAGCCGGAAGTGCGGGAGCACGTGGTGCATGAGGTACATGGGCCCCCACACGTGGGCGCCCATGTCCCCGCCGGTGGGCGTGTTGTCCCGCAGCACCAGGCCGGGGTGGACGGTGTGGAACACGAACCACACGCAGCCGGCCACCACCGCGAACGTCACCCAGCCGGTCGTGGGGACCGAGGCGAGGCGTCGGCCGGCCCGGCGCAGGGCCGGCCCCACCTCCAGCCGGCGGGCCGGGGCGGCCTCGGCGGGGACGTCGGCATCGACGGCCGGGCCCGAGGCCTCGGGTTCGGGAGCGGTGCGCTCGACGACGGCGGAGTCGGTCATGAGGACACCAATGGTGCCATCGAGCGGGCCGGGCCGGTCATCACCGGCGTCGTCACGGCCGTCACAGGACGAGGAGGGCCACGACGGTGACGGCGTTGAAGGCGAGGTGGGCCACGATGCCGGGCCCCAGCCGGCCCGTCCGTTGGGCCAGCATGCCGAGCACCACACCGAAGGCGATCAGGGCCGGGAGCTGGAGGACCTCGAAGTGGGTGACGCCGAACACCAGCGACGACACCGCCACCGCCACCCCGGGTGACCAGCGCCGTGCGGCCGATCGCTGGAGCAGGCCCCGGAAGAAGAGCTCCTCGACCACCGGCGCGCCGAGGACCACGATGAGGACGAGGAGGATCACGCCGAGCGGATCGGTGGCCTTGTCGGCGAGGTCCCGGGCCGGCTCCTCGAGCTCGGAGATGTCGCGGCCCAGCAGCCAGGTCCAGGGGATGGACACCAGCGGTACGAGGATGAGCTGGCAGGCCACGCCCATGGCCAGGCCGAGGGGCACGTCCACCGCCCGGAACCGCAGCCCGAAGTCGGTGACCGGTCCTCGGCCCTTCCACCGCGCCGCCGCCAGGGGCGCCCCCAACAGGCCGACCCAGAGGAAGGCCTGGAGGACGGCGACCATCCAGAGCGGTGTGACGGTGGCGACCAGCCGCCGCCCGGTGACCGCCCCGACCTCGTCGAGGACGACCTGGCCGAGGGGTTGGAGCCGGCCGGTGGCCGACAGAACCGTGATCGCGGCGAAGGCGGCCATCGTCTCGGCCAGGAGCCACCCGACGAGGGCATCGCCGAGGCCCCAGCGGGGAGTGGCCGCCGATTCGGGGGCGGTGGGGGGCGCAGGTGCGGTCATGGCGGCCGGCGGGGGGAGGGCGGCGGGGCGGCCACCCGACGGCCGAGGCTACCGGCGCCCGAGGAGGTGCCCTCAGCTGGCCAGGGCGGACCGGTCGAGGAGGGCCGCATCCACCGGAGGTCGGCGGTCGCGGAGCTGCCAGCCACGAGGGACGCGCAGACCGTCGGCATGGGAGTCGCAGAGGTCGTGGCTCATCGGGTGCGGTTCGTCGTCGAGGTGGTCGAGCCAGACGGTGCTCTCGACGTAGTCGTAGGACAGGGTGCTGGAGGCCGGACCGTGGCAGTCGGGACGGGCGCATCGGCGAGCCATGGCGGGCGATGGTACCGATGGCCTCGATGGCGCGAGGCGATGGTCCGGCGCCGAGCGCGAGGGTCCGAACCGACAGGTCGCCACCTAGCATGGCGACCATGAGCTCGCAGGGCCCACCGCCGCCTCCGCCGCCTCCGCCGCCCCGCGGCTCGGGGCCGGGACAGGGCCAGGGGCCGCAGGGCTCGGGCCCGGGGCGCTCCTTCCGCAACGACCAGGGCTGGCCGAAGTGGACGCTGTGGGTCCTGCTCGGCGTGTTCGTCAGCGTGCTCGCCCTCACCACCTACGCCGGCGGCGGCGACGGCAAGGACATCGCCTACTCCGCGTTCATGGACAAGGTCCGGGCCGGCCAGGTGGAGTCGATCGAGTACACCAACGGCAGCGCCCACATCACCGGCAAGCTGAAGGACGGCGGGGACTTCACCACCACGGGGTTCCCGGAGTTCCCCCAGGACGACCTTCGCGTGCTGCGGGACAAGGACGTCGAGGTCAAGCCGAAGACCACCACGCCCGGCTTCCTAGAGTCCTGGTTGCCGCTGCTGCTGCCGGTGTTCCTCATCCTCGGCTTCTTCGTGTACATGCAGCGCCGGGCATCGGGCCAGATGGGCAACATCATGTCGATCGGCCGGTCCCGCGCGAAGACCTACTCCACGGAGCGGCCCGGCACCACGTTCTCCGACGTCGCCGGCTACGAGGGCGTGAAGCAGGAGATCACCGAGGTCGTCGACTTCTTGAAGTTCCCAGAGAAGTTCGGCCAGATCGGCGCCCGCATCCCGAAGGGCATCCTGCTGGTGGGGCCGCCGGGCACCGGCAAGACCCTCATCGCCCGGGCCGTGGCCGGTGAGGCCGGCGTGCCCTTCCTGTCGGTGTCGGGCTCGGACTTCATGGAGATGTTCGTCGGCGTCGGCGCCAGCCGCGTGCGCGACCTCTTCCAATCCGCCCGCAAGCTCGGTCGGGCCATCATCTTCATCGACGAGATCGACTCCATCGGCCGCAAGCGTGGTGCCGGCCTCGGCGGCGGCCACGACGAGCGCGAGCAGACCCTCAACCAGATGCTCAACGAGATGGACGGCTTCGAGCCCACCGAGGGCATCGTGATGATGGCCGCCACCAACCGGCCCGACATCCTCGACTCCGCCCTGCTGCGGCCCGGCCGCTTCGACCGCCAGGTGGTGGTGCCGCTGCCCGAGCAGTCCGAGCGCATGGCCATCCTCGGAGTGCACTGCAAGGGCAAGCGCATGAACCCCGACGTCGACCTCAACGTGGTTTCCCGGGGCACGCCCGGCATGAGCGGCGCCGAGCTCTCCAACCTGGTGAACGAGGCGGCGTTGTCGGCGGTCCGCAACGGCCGGCCCGAGATCGCCATGGAGGACTTCGAGTACGCCCGTGACCGCATCCTCATGGGCCAGCGCCGGGAGTCGATGGCGCTGTCGGACGCCGAGAAGGAGCTCACCGCCTACCACGAGGCCGGCCACGCCGTCTGCGCGGTGGTGCTCCCCAACGCCGACCCGCTCCACAAGGTGACCATCCTCGCCCATGGCATGGCCCTCGGCGTCACCCAGCAGCTCCCGGCCGAGGACCGCCACAGCTACAACAAGGACTACCTCGAGGACTCGATCGTGGTCGCCATGGGGGGCCGCGTGGCCGAGCAGCTCGTCTTCGGCGTGCTGTCCACCGGCGCCAACAACGACCTCGTGGTCAGCACCGAGCGCGCCCGCAAGATGGTGCGGGAGTGGGGCATGAGCGACCGCATCGGCCCGATGGCGTGGGGCTCCCAGGGCCAGGTGTTCCTGGGCGAGGACCTCATGCACACCCGCGACTACAGCGACGAGACCGCCCGCGTGATCGACGAGGAGGTCGAGCACCTCCTGCGCCACTGCGAGCAGCGCTGCCAGGCCGCCCTCACCGAGCACCGCAACGGCCTCAACCTCGTGGCCCGCCAGCTGCTCGAGCGCGAGACGATCGACGGCGACGAGGTGCGCCGCCTGGTGGAGGTGGCCCGCTCGGGCGCCGTGCCCGCCGAGGAGCCGGAGTCCACCTCCGTCGACTGACGGCCCTGTCCTGCTGTCAGCCGGTGCCGTGGTCGCAGCCGGGCGGGGTCGATCCCGGTTCCCTGAGCTCGGCCACGGTGGCCCACAGGTCGGCCGAGGACGGTTCGCCGAGGAACGAGGCCCGCACCACCCCGGCGGAGTCGGCCACCACCAGGCAGGGGACGGCGTCGATGCCGTAGCGCCGGTGCAGGTCGGCGTGGGCGACCGCGTCCACCTGCTGGACGGCGACCTCCTCGCTGGCCAGTTGCTCGGCCTTGGTCCAGGTGCCCCGGCACGAGAGGCAGGTGGCCGAGCTGAACACGGCGACCAGCCAGGGCGAGTCGGTCCGCTCGAAGTCGGTCCGGTCGAGCTGGGCCGGGACCGACCAGGAGGACTGCGTGGGCGCGTCCAGGGTGGTGCGGCGACGGATGACGTGGGCGGCGGCGGCCACGACCGCCACGAGCAGCACGACTACGAGGAGCCTCTCCACGGGCGCGAGTCTGGCCCGCGGCGGCAAGGTGCCGGCCGGGTTCGCGCCGAATGTCCCCGCCCGATGAGCGTCGACGAGACCGCCTCTGCGCTCGATGTCCCGGCGCCGCGGGGGTTGGCCCGGCTGTTCCGGGAGCCGCTGTGGGTGCTCGGCCTGGTCCTGCTCATGGACGAGATCGACAAGAACATCATCCGGGGGCTGATCCACCCCCTGCAGCGCCACTTCGACGTCGGGGACTTCGAGATCGGCCTGCTGATCTCGGTCGGGCTCTTGTTCAACGGCCTCATCACCGTGCCCGCCGGGTACCTGGCCGACCGCTGGAACCGGACCCGGGCCATCGGCCGGACGGTGGTGGGGTGGTCGGCGTTGACCGCCGCCGGCGCCGCCTCGCTGAACTTCCCGATGCTGGTGGGCATGCGCTCGGCGCTGGGCTTCGGCCAGGCCGTGTCGGAGCCGTCGGGGGCCAGCCTGATCGGCGACTACTACCCGGTGGAGAAGCGAGGCCGGGCCTTCTCCATCCAGCAGGTGATGCTGCTGGCCGGCACCGGCGTCGGGGTGCTGCTCGGTGGCGTCCTGGGTGAGGTCGTGGGCTGGAGGCTGGCGCTGGTGGTGGTCGCCCTCCCAGGCCTGCTCGTCGCCGTGCTCGTCTTCAGGCTGCGTGAGCCGAAGCGGGGCACGGCCGACCGGCTGGGGCTCGGGGCCGACGAGATCGAGCACGCCGACTCCGACGTGCGGCTGTTCGATCAGGGGTTCTGGCGGTTCTGCGTCGACATGGTGCTCGGCCTGCGCGACGACATGCGCACCATCATGGCGATCCGCACGATGCGCTACGCCCTGGTGGGGGTGGCGGCGTCACCGTCACCGTCACCGCCGTCGCCGTGTGGCTGCCGCAGTACTACATCCGTCACATGGGGGTAGCCGACGGCGCCGGCGAGGCGTGGTTCGGCGCGCTGGCCATCTTCGGCGGGGTGCCCGGCGTGCTCGTCGGCGGCCGGGTGGCCGACCGCTACGCCACCCGCTTCGAAGGGGCCCGGCTGGCCATGCCGGCGGTGTTCCTGTTCGTGGGGGCCAGCTTGTTCACGGGCTCCTACGCCCTGCGCACCACCGAGAGCCATGTCGAGCGCCCACCGGCGGTGTGCGCCGGCGTCGCCGAGGCCGACCGCACCGGCGCCGACGTCGATCCCGAGGACCGTCAGGACTGCCGTGACTTCGAGGGAAAGGGAGGCGACAACACCGTCTACCGCGCCATCGAACGCCCCACGTTCGACGCGTCGGTGTTCGTGCCCGCCTACCTGATGCAGCTGGCCGGCATCTTCGTGGTGTCCATGGCCATCCCGGGCCTGCGCGCCGGGCTCACCGACGCCCTCCCCGCCCACCTCCGCGGCGCGGGGTTCGGCGCGTTCAACCTGATCGCGGTGGTGTTCGGGCAGGCCGCCGCCCCGTTCATCGTGTCTTTCCTGTCCAGCCGCTACGACGATAACCTGCGCACCGCGTTCCTGGTCGTGTCACCCCTGTCGTTCCTCGGCGCGGCCGTGCTGTTCCGCGCCCGCAAGTTCCTCGACGATGACATGCAGAAGATCATGATGGCCGTCCTCACCGCCATGCAGGCCGAGCGCGACCGGGTTCAGGACGGCAGCTGAGTGCCCGACGAGGCGCCTCCGATGGTCGACGTCGGCGCTTTCGATGATGTCGAAGGGGCGAAGGACCCGGAGAGGTTCGTGGCGTGGATGGACCACCAGCGGTCCCGGATGAAGGACTCCGTGCACGCGCCCCTCCACCTCCGACGCGGGGATCGGGTGCTCGACCTGGGGTGTGGGACCGGTACCGACCTTGCGGCGGCATCGACTGCCGCAGGCTGGGCCGTCGGGGTTGATCTGTCCACGACCATGATCACGGCGGCCGCTCGAAGGTCAGAGGGCCGCTTCGCCCTTGTCACCGGTGACGGGCAACGCCTTCCTTTCGGGGCGGGGTCCTTCGATGCGTGCAGCTTCCGTGCCGTGCTCGTCCACACGCCAGCGCCCGAGCAGACCATGGCGGAGATCCGCCGGGTCCTCGCCCCGGGCGGGCGGGTGGTGCTGTCGGAGCCCGACCACGGTTCACACGTCGTGGCCACGTCGGAGGGCGATGTGTTCGAGCGGGTGAAGATCCACCGACAGGGACGCTTCCGTCACCCCCTCATCGGACGTTCTCTGGCCGCGCTCGCCACCGGCGCAGGGCTCACCGTCACCGGGTGCTGGGCGTTGCCGATCCTCCACCGTTCGTTCGACGACGCGACCGACTCCGGTGGGCCCTTCGGCCTCGCGGTTGACGCCGCCGTCGCCGACGGTGCCATCTCGGACGACGAGGCGTCGAGGTACATCGCTTCCCTGAGGTCGCTCGACGAGGCAGGCAGCTTCTTCTTCGCGGGGCTATCGGTGGTGGTCACTGCCGCGGTCTAGAGGCAGTCCGTTCGACCAAGACGCCTGCCGCTACGACCCGGGTCGCGGGGATCGGCCCGAGGCTCGTAGCAGGTCGGCCCACGGGTCCCCGGTCATGGCGAAGGCTGGTCCACCCGGGCATCGCCCACAGGGGCCACGCGCTGGTGTGGTGACGGAGGCGCTCGCACACCTCGATCGGAGGGTCGAAGGCGACGTCGAGACCGTTGCAGATGTCGTGCGCGTGCAGGATCAGCTTCCACGAGCGTCTCCGGGCTGGGTGCGGATCCAAGGGTGAACGGCTCGAACTCCGGGTAGCCGTCGAGCTTCCGAGACGCCAGGAAGAACGCCGGCGCGAGGACCGTGTCGACGGCGTGGTCCGCGGTCAACGCCTCGAGGTCGTCCACGGAGAAGGCCATCAGCGGGCACGGTAGGACCCACGAGAAGTCGCTTCAGCCTCAGGCCGATGTCACCGGTGCCTCTGCGGCCGCCTTGGCCTCGGCCAGGTAGCGGTCGCCGTCCCGGATCGGGCTGAACGCGAACGAGGCGGCGATGGCGGCGGTCAACAGGCCCATCCCCACGTACACCACGGCCACGTCGTCGGTGGCCTCGATCACCTTGGCGCCGACCAGCGCCCCAACGGGGATGGCCGACCACGACAGCACGCCGGCGATGCTGATCACCCGCCCGAACATGTGGGGTGGGACGATCGCCTGGCGGAGGGCACCGGTGTTGATGTTCAGCAACAGCCCGAAGCCGCTGGCGGCGGCCCACAGCACCAGCACTGCCGGGTACCAGGCGACCAGGCCCATGGCCGCGACAGCCAGGCCGTACACCACGAGCGCGCCGAGGGCCGAGACGGCGAAGGACAGGCGCCGGCGGATGGCCCCCGCTCCCAGGCCGAGCACGACCACCCCGGCCGACCCGGCGGCGTACAAGATCCCCACCTGGGTGTCGGTGGCCGCCAGCTCCCGCTTGGCGAACAGCACGAGCTGGGCCTGCTCGGAGGCGGCCACGAAGTTGATGAGCGCCATCATCAGCGAGATCGTGCGCAGCACCGGGTGACCGAAGACGTAGCGGAGCCCCTCGGACACGTCCCGCCCCACCGTCCGCAGGCGGGAGCCGGCCGCACGGTCGTCGCTGGGCCGGTCCCCCTGGTTGAAGCTCCCCCGGATGCTCAGGAGCGCCACCGCCGAGAGCACGAACGTGGCCGTGTCCACGAAGAGGAGGTGGGCCACCGGCACCAGCGCCAGCAGCCCGCCGGCCAGCACCGGGCCGAGCACCTGTCCCGCCGAGTTCGTGGCCATGATCCAGCCGTTGGCGGTGACGAGGTCGTCGCTCGGGACCAGGCTCGGCACGGCGGCGAACTCGCCGGCGTCGAACAGGATGCCGAGCGTCGAGGTCACGAAGGCGACGACGTAGATGTGTTCCACTCGTAGCTCGCCGGCCAGGGAGAGGACGGGCAGCACTGCGATCACCGCGCCCCGGGCGAGGTCGACGGTCACCATCATCGCCTTGCGGTCCACCCGGTCGACCACGGCTCCGAGCACGAGGCCGAACAGGAGGTAGGGCACGAACTCAGCGGCCGTGGTGATGGCCAGGTTGGTGGGCGAGCCGGTGAGCTTGAACACCAACAAAGGCAGCGCGAACAGGGTGAACGACGTCCCCAGCTGCGAGATCACCTGGCTGGTGAAGTAGAGCCGGAAGTCCCGGCCGAAGCCCCTCGAGCGCCCCACTCGCCCAGCTTGGCCCAGCGATCAGCTCCCGAGGGCTGACGGGGAGGCGCGGCGGAGGCCCGAGGCGAGGGGGATGCCCGGAGCGGTCGAGACACCCAGGGTGCCCACGCTGAAGTCGGCCCGTTCGGCGGCGACGGGGCCGTCCGCGGTGACCAGCACCGACAGGTTGGCCTCCTCCGGTGCGGCCGACAGGCGAAGCTGGACGTGTCCGTAGGGCCCGATGGTCACCGGCGGCAGGCCCTCGATCGGATCCAGCGAGGAGCTCCCGGTGGAGAACGCCTCCACCCGCACCCGCACCGGCCGACCCGAGGGGTTCTGCACGGCGATGCGTTCGACCTGGATCAGGTCGCGGCTGGACCCCGAGGCGAACACCCACCGGGGCGCCACCAACGGCACTCCGGTGGATGCCGCCGTCCCGGTGCTGGCGAACGGATCCTCCGTCACGAGCAGGCGCTCGACCACGAGTGGCTCACCGCCGGGCGCGGCTACCACGACGGCGTGGTCGACGCCGGGGGGCACCCGGTCCTCGCCGTCGAAGTCGACCACCTGGAACGACCGCGACGCCAAGGTGACGGTGAAGGGGTCGAGCGATCCGTTCCGGCCTGGGTCGGTGAGGCGGACGGCGAGCTCGGCCTCGACCTCGCTCGTCCCCGGGTTGTAGATCACGTAGCGCTCGTGGACGCCGGCCTCCTTGGAGCCGAACGGGAACATCCACGTCGAGGCGGGCCGGGGCACGCCGAGGGTCACGGTGAGGCCCCGGGGCAGGTACGCCTCCTGGGCGGCCGCCTCCTCGGTGGTGCTCGCGCCGGACCCGTCGAAGGTCTGCAGGCGGTCGACGACCACCCGGCCGACCCGGGCCACCACCTCGGTCGCCACCTGGGCGCGGACGGTCACCTGGTCGGTGACCCGGGCCGCCACCACCGAACGCCCCGGAACCTGGAAGCCCTGGAGGGCCTGGGGCACCCGCCGCCCCTCGTCGGTGGCGAAGCTGATGTCGACGGTGGCGTCGTCGGGGAACGGGTTGAACAGGACGAGGACCTCGTCGGCGTCCCGGGTGGTCGCCCCCGACGCGAAGTACCAGCGGTCCGAGGCCGACGAGGCGCATGGTGCGGTGTCCCGCCCGTCGGGGCCGCGGACCTCGTGCTCGACCACCACCTCGCCCGCCCCGAGCTCCACCAGCGCGGCGGCGTACGGCGCGTCGACCAGGTCGGACAGCTGCACCCGGACCCTGCTGTAGGCCGCCACCGTGACCGCCCGGCTCGCCGGCCGGCCCGAGCTCGGCATAGCCGTGACGGTGCCGCGGACCCCCCGGCCCGTGGGGTTGGCCACGACCACGAAGTGGTCGGCGACGCCCTTGGCGGTGGCCGTCCCGCCGGCGCAGAACCAGGTGGAGGACAGCGCGCCGGGCGGCGCGGCCACCGCCATCGTGCGGGCCAGCTCGGAGGTCGATCCGGCCAGCGACTCGCCGGTGGCGGGGCCCCCGCCGGCGGGGGCGGCCGCGCCGCTCGTGTCGTCGCCGTGGTCGGAGACGAGGGCCGCCGTCACTAGGGCCACGATGATGACGAGCGCAGGCCAACGGCGGGTCATGCCGGCCCGTCGAGGGTCTCGTCCCGGACCGTGACCCGAGACCGGGACGCCCGCCACAGGAGGACGATGGCCAGCACCCAGGCCAGGGCCTGCAGGGCGCAGGCGACGAAGCGCCATGGCGAGGTGCGGTACTCCAGCCGGGCAGGGCCGGCCCGGGCGACCTCGAAGCGGTTGGCCCAACCGAAGACCCGCGAGCGGTCCGCTTCGACCCCGTCCACCTCCAGGTGCCAGCCCGAGGAGGCGGCCGCCGAGAGCAGCACGTCGCCGGGTCGCTCGATCCGACCGGTCCACGTGGTCGGGTCGGGATGGCGCCCGAGAGCAAGGCGGGCCGGAGGGCCGGCGGCCAGGGCGTCGGTGAACCGATCTCGGCGGCCGGCGGTCGTCGGCAGGGTGGTGACCATGCCCGCCCAGGCGGTGTTGCGGTACACGGTGAGCGCCGGATCGCTCTCCACCCGGGTGAGGTCGAGCTGCTCGGCGAGCGTGGTGGTGAGCGAGCTGGGCGCGGGTCGCGACTTCCCGCGAAAGGCGGTGGGCGTGTCCCGTTGGGGCACCACCACGTACCGGACACCCATGGGGGCGAGCAGGGCCCCGAGGCGGCTGGTGCGACGTTCGGCGGCGAGGCGGAGCGAGTCGGCGAGGAGCCCGGTGGCGCCGTCGTCGGACCCGGCCCAGCGCTCGCGCAGCGACGGGACCCCCTCGGAGGTCCCGTAGGAGAGGCGGTCGTCCAGAGGCCAGCCGGCCACCGGCAGCACCTCGGGGTCACCGACCCACAGGACACGGGACGGAGCCCGCCCGTCGCGCTCCAGCACCGTGGCCAGTGGTCGGCGCAGGTCACCCCCGGGCACCTGCCATCGGCCGTCGACCACGCCGGGGACGAGCGGGAGGATGCCGAGGACGACGGCGGCGGCGGCCGCCGCCGACAGCGCCTGGCGCCATCCGAACCGGTAGCCGGGGAGGTCGACCTCGAAGGCGACCATGCCCAGGGCGGCAGCGAAGGCGAGGGCGGCGGCGGCGGGGGCGAGGAGCACCTCGGCCGGCGGCGGCTCGACGGGGAGCCGGCCCTCCTGGCCGGCCCACAGCAGCCCCCAGCAGGCCAGGGCCACGAACCAGGCCCGCACCGCCCACTCCAGCCGCCAGCCCCGTCCGATCAACACCGGCAGCGCGGCGGCGACCAGGAAGGCCCAACCGAGCGGAGTGGCACCGAACGGGCCGGACTGGAAGCGCAACAGGTGGGCCACAGGGAGGGCACCGGCCTGGCCCGTGCCCATGCCGGGGCCGACCAGTGCGGTCCACCCGGCGCCGGGGCGCACCAGGTCGAGGGTCCACGGGAGGTGCAGGGCGGCGGCGAGGAGCGCTCCGCCCGCCGCCACCCCGAGCACGCGGGCGCTCCCACGCACCGTCCCGCAGACCAGCGAAGCGAGCACGAGGGCGACCGCGACCACCACGGCCACCACCACCACGAAGGGCACGAACGCCCCCACCAGCGCGAGCAGGAGGCCCGTGGCCAGGACGTCGCGCTGCACCGACCGGACCGGGATCGCTTCGGCTCGGCCGGGTCCGTCGAACGGGGCGAGCCGGCTCGCCCGGGCCAGCTGGATCAGGAGCCAGGGAGCGGCCGCGTACAGGGCCAAGCCACCCCAGGAACCGCTGGCCAGGGCGTTGTAGGGCACCGGGATGGCGGCGTACACCACCACCGCGGCCACGCCGGACCGCAGCGATCCGATCCGGCGGCCCAGGCGCCATGCGCCCAGCGCTCCTCCGGGTAGGAGGCCGAGGATCAACAGCTTGCGCAGGAACCCGGTGGCTCCCCCGACCAGCCAGCCGGCCGCGCCGAGCAGGCCGAGGCCGGTGGGGGCGGGAGCGCTCGAGCCGAGCCCTGCCGGCCACCAGCCGCTGGTCCAGGCCCGCAGCAGGGTGGTGGGCGAGTCGGGGAAGGCGGCCAGCTCTCCGACCGCCGGGATCGGTCGGAGGACCAGGTTGCGGGTGCCGAGCACCACCAGGAGGACGACGGCGGCACCGGTCACCAGGACCGCCCGCGCCGACCGGGTCCGCAGCCCGCCGAACAGACCCCGGCCGGTGCGGGCCAGGACGGCCAACCGGTCGTCGCTGCGGCCGAGTTGGCCGCGCACGAACGCGGTGAGGCGGGCGCTGCCACGCACCTGCAGCTCGCGCACCTCGGAGTCCGGCACGGCCCGGGTGCGGCGGATCGCCTTCCGCTTGGAACGGATGTCGCCGATGCGGCGCAGGTTCCAGGTCCACGCGCCGAGCACGTCGCGGGCGTGGTCGGTGTGGCCCGAGAGCAGGCCGTAGAGCGCCTCCACCACGGTGAGGAACAACGCCTGCGGCAGCACCCGCAGCAGGTGGAACGGTCGGTAGCAGCTCAGGAGCGTGCGCACCCGGTGGCGGGCCTGGAGGCGGCGCCGGTCGTCGGTGTCGCGCCGTCGGCCCAGCGCCTCGACGTGGCGCACCCGGGCCGAGGGCACGACGACGACGCGGGCGCCTGCGAGGTGGGCCCTCCAGCAGAGGTCGAGGTCCTCGCCGAGGTAGTCGATCCCGGCGTCGAAGCCGCCGAGCTCCCCGAACAGATCGGCCCGCACCAAGGTGCACGCGCCGGGCACGACGAACACGTCGCGCACGGCGTCGTGCTGCTCCTGGTCGAGCTCGCCGGGCTCGGCGTAGGGGGCCATCACGCCGGTCTTGTCCACCGAGGCGCCGACCTGGCGGAGCTCACCGGGATCGGTCCACGCCACGAGCTTGGGCCCGGCGATCCCGGCGTTCGAGCGGAACGCCTCCTCGACCAGCGCGCGGACGGCGTTGGGGTCGAGGGCCACGTCGTCGTGGCAGACGAGGTGGAAGGCCGCTCCCTCCACCGCGTCGAGCACCTCGTTGGCAACCGCCCCGAAACCGGGGTTGGTGTCCAGCCGGCGGACGTAGGCCGACGGCAGCACCTCGGCGATGCGGGGCGTGGGGTCGACCGCGCTGGCGGCGTCGATCACCAGTACCGAGAGGGCCTTGTAGGTCTGGGCGCCGAAGGACCGGAGCGTCTCTTCGAACCACGGGCCGGGGTCGTGGGTGACCACCACCGCGACGACCGGGGGGATGGCCCCCTCAGGTCGTCGGGCTCCCGGTTCGGCCTCCACCGGGGGCGCGACGGTGCCGGGAGGCGAGGTGTCCACGATGGGGCGAGGGTAGCTTCCGAGGTCCCGGGCTCCGGGTACCCCGGACCGTCCGAAGCCCTTGCGACATGTGGCACATCGGGGGGCCGAGTGCTTGCAACTGTTTATCTTCTGCGTTAGGTTGCAAGCACTTCACAGCCCCCGAGGAGAACCCCATGCCCGAGTCCAACAACGCCGATCTGGCCCAGACCCTGAGGGACGCGCTGTACGTCGGCGTCGGCCTCGGCGTCATCGGCTTCCAGAAGGTGCAGGTGCGCCGCCAGGAGCTCACCAAGGCGATCAAGTCCCAGATCGGTGACGCCCGCGGCTCGCTCGACAAGCTCGACACCGACGTGATCCGCGAAGCCCGCACGCAGGTCGAGAAGCTGGCCGACGGCTTCGAGGACCGGGTGAAGGTCATCGAGGAGCGGGTCGACGCGGTCGAGAGCCAGGTCGATCAGGTGCTCGACCAGCTCCAGGACAAGCTCCCCGAACAGGCCCGGGAACTGGTCAAGCAGGCCCGCGACACCGCCAAGCAGGCCCGGGAGTCGGCCAAGGAGGCCCGCAGCCAGGTGCGCAACCTGGTCCGCTCCGCCGCCTGACCCTCCCCCCACCCGTTCTGGCATGCATCTCGGTCACTCTGGCGACCGGAATGCATGCCAGAACCAGTTTTGGGGCCCCGCGAGCGCCGGAGGCGCTCGCCATCAACGCGGGGTGAACCAGTTGGAGCGCAGGCCGAACAGGGCGCGGAAGGCGTCGCCGCTGAGGGTCACGTCGACGACGCTGAAGCGGACCCGCATCGACAGCACACGCCCGCCGTCGGCGCCGAGCCCGTTGCGGGACAGGATGTCGACCCCTTCGTAGGTGCCGACGTCACGGCCCTGCCTTCGATCGAACGCACCCTCGATGGCCGACCGGTCGATCGTGGTCGTCCACGTGTGGTTGGGGTTGGCGCTGGTGTCGTCGCCGTCGTCGGCGACCGCCGGGAACTCGCCGCCGGCCGTCCACCCGCCGCTGGACGGGAAGAACTCGGTGCGGCCCACCACGCCGTTCGGGTGGCGTCGCACCTGGCGCGCCGTGGCCACCGTGGCGGCGTCGGTGCGGGGATCCTCGTACCGGAGCACCGTCGAGGACCCGGCCGCCTGGAACCCGTACCCGGGGTGGACCTGGCACGACGTGCTGTCGCAGGTGGTGGCCCACGGTTGGTAGCGGCTGTCGCCGGCCACCACGTAGCTGCGGGCCGCCACCGCCTGGGCCCGGACCGCGGCCGCGCCCCGGCCGCCCCCGGCGTCGGCCCACGACGGGGAGATCTCACGGGTGATCACGGCACGGACGAGGCTCTCGGTGTCGACCTCGTCGACCGACTGGATGGTGCCCGAGGCGTGCACCGCCAGGAGGTCGCCGCGGTAGAAGCGGGTGCCGCCCGAAGTGCAGAGGCCGAGCTTGCTGGTGGCGTCGTCGGGGAGGCCGCCCACCGGCGCGACGCGGGTGCGAACCGTCGCGGCGGTGACCAGCGCCGGCCACTCGGTCCACGGGCCGCTGCACCCCGTGCCGCTGAACACCCGGAACCGGGTGCTGTCGACGTAGCGGACGAGGAGCGCCGTCCCCCGCTGGGCGTAGCCGTCGGCGCTGGTCTCGAGCAGGCCACGCGAGTTGGTGACCACGAGGTCACGGCCCTGCTGCGCGGTGAGGAACACCCTCTGCAGGGGGTTGTCGGAACGCTGGTAGGTGGAGGTTCCGCCGTAGAAGTGGTCGAGGATGCGGGTGCCCGACCAGCCATCATCGACGGCGTAACCGTAGGCGCCCCACTGGCTCATCCCCCGGCCGTGACCCCAACCCCGGCCGTCGAGCACGAGGCTCGACGGGGGCCCGCACGAGGTGAGCACGGCGAGGGACGCTCCGACCGCGGCGACGGCGGCGACACGGCGCAGGAAACCGGTGACGGGCATTCGCATCCGTTCCCTCTCCCTCGGCTCCGGCCACAACGTACCGACGCGACCGCGTCTCGTGGCACCAATCGGCCGATCCGCGCAGGTCCTGAGCAGCGAGCCGACAGGCGAGCGACCCATGCGCACGGTGCCTGTTCCGGCGAAGCCGGACCACGGCGAGCCGGACAGCGGCCCGACCTCTCGGGGCCGGTCCTAAGCTCGCCTCCCGCATGACAGACGACACCGACCGCCGCGACGCGACCGTGAACCTCGTCGACGAGGCGGCGGCCCGGGCCTCGGGCGCAGACGCCCCGATCGGGGGCTTCGACGACGACGTCACGCCCTCGGTGGAGGACGCCCGTCGGCACCTGCACCAGGCCTGGGACCACTCATCGGCGGGGACGGCCCTGCCCGGCGATGCCCGGCTCCGCCAGGCGAAGCGGGCCGTCCTGCTCGCGCTCCGGCCGGTCACATCCCACCAGGTTCCCTTCAACCAGGAGATCGCCGTCGCCGTGAAGGGGTTGGCCGAGGCGATCGACCTCGTCGCCGGGAGGCTCGACGCCGCCGACCGCCGGGTGGACACCGCCGCCGCCCGGGCGCAGGCGTCGATCGCCACCACCGAGCTGACCGTGGACGAGCTGGCCGACACGGTGGCGGAGCTGACCGACACGGTGGCGGAGCTGTTCGCCACCATGGAGGACCTGGCGGTGCGCAACCAACGGCTCGAGCTCCAGGTGGCCGACGAGCGGGCCGAGACCCGTGCCCTCCGCGCCCGCCTGGACCTCGTCGCCCGCGCCGCCCGGAACCTGCTCGGCCCCGACCACCCCGACCCCCACCTCACCCTGCTCAGCCGCCAGCTGGACGCCAGCTACGACGAGCTCTACGAGCACCTCGAGAACGCGTTCCGCGGCCCGCGCGACCACGTCCGCGGCCTGGCCGAGGGCTACCTGCCCGACGTCGAGCCGCTGCGGGGCGGGCCGGTGCTCGATCTCGGTTGCGGGCGGGGCGAGTGGCTGGACGTCCTGCGCGACCACGACATCGACGCCTACGGGCTCGACAGCAACGAGACGATGGTGGAGCGCTGCCGTGAACGGGGGCTCGACGCCCGGGTGGGCGATGCCCTCCAACACCTGGCCGAGCTGCCCGAGTCGTCGCTCGCTGCCGTCACCGGCATGCACATCGCCGAGCACCTCGCGTTCGACTCCCTCGTGGAGCTGCTCGATCGGGCCCGGATCGCGCTGCGCCCGGGTGGTCTGCTCATCCTCGAGACGCCGAACCCGACCAACCTCACCGTCGGCGCGGCGCAGTTCTACCTCGACCCCACCCACGTGAAGCCCCTCCACCCCGACCTGATGGAGTTCCTGGCGCTGGAGCGGGGCTTCGCCGAGGTCGAGATCCGCTACCTGCACCCGGCTGACGACGTCGACCGCCTTCGACCCGAGGACCTCGTCGGGGTGGACGAGGTGCGGGCCCAGGCCGTGGTCGAACGGATCAACTGGGCACTGTTCGGGCCGAGGGACTTTGCCGTTCTGGCCCGCAAGCCAGCCTTCCCGGCGACGGGATGAACCCCGGCGGATCCAACGCCCGAGCGCGCCCGTGCCGATCCCCGCCGTCCCGGGCGTTGCAGGTCGGCCTGCTGAAGCCGGACTTCGGGGTGAGCGGCGGGTTCGAGCGGGTGGTCGACCGGGTGGAGGCGACGCTGCGGGCCGACGGCCACACCGTGGTCCGGATCACGGTTCCCGTCGACGGCCTGGCCCGTTCTCCGTTCGGGCTGGACGTCCCGGCCGAGGTGTGGGCCCAGGTGCCCGAGTACTTCCGCTACCTCGCCACCCTCGAGGCCATCGAGCGCATCGACACCCGCCGGTTCGACGTCGTGCTGTCGACCCAGCCGCCCTCGTTCGCCAGCCGCCACCCCCGCCACCTCTCCCTGTTCTTCCACCACCACCGGATCTTCTACGACCTCGAGGACGTGTACCTCGCCGCCGGCTTCGCTGCCGACCCTGCGCTGCACCGGCGGGCGGCGGCGCACGTGCGCCGGCTGGACGGTCCCCGGTTGGCCGCGGTGGCCTGGTTCCTGGCCGGATCAGAGGCGGTGCGGGCCCGGCTGGCCCGCTTCGGCGGGATCGACCGGGTGGGGCTCTACTCGGCCGGCGTCCGCGGGGCTGGCGTCGGCGGGGCCGGCGACGGCCGGGGCCGGGGGGCGGTGCTGTGCGTGAGCCGCCACGAGTTCCCGAAGCGCACCGAGCTGTTCGTCCACGCCATGAAGCACCTGCCCGAACGGCGGGGCGCGTCGGTCGGGGACGGCGGCCGCCTCGCCTGGGCCAGGGCCGTCGACCACCGGCTCTCGTCGCCCGGCGCCGACCTCGACGCCGTGACCGCGGCCGAGCTCTGGTGCAACACCGGGCTCGGGGCGGCGCCGGTCCCGGCCCGGTACCCCTCCAACATCGCCTTCCTCGGTCGGGTGGACGACGCCGCCCTCGCCCGGCTCTACCGCGAGGCACCCTGCGTGGTGGCCCCCGCCTACGAGGAGGACTACGGCCTCACCGCGGTGGAGGCCATGAGCCACAGCGTGCCGGTCGTGGTGTGCCGCGACGGAGGCGGCCTGGCCGACCTGGTCGACCACGAGGTCGACGGCCTGGTCGTGGACCCCACAGGACCGGCCATCGCCGCGGCCGTGGAGCGCCTGCTGACCGACGCCGACCTGCGGTCCGCCCTGGCCGCCGGCGCGGCGGCGACTGCGGCCCGGATGACGTGGGACCGCGCCGACGCGCAGCTGCGGGCCGGCCTGGCCGAGGTGCTGCGATGAGGGTCGGCATCGTGGTGCCGAGCGCGATGCCCCCCACCTGGGGCGGCGCCGAGCGGGCGTGGTCCGGCCTCCGCAGGGCCATCGAGGCCCACACCCCGCATCGCGCCGAGGTGGTCTCGCTGCCGGTGCAGGAGGACACCCTCCCCCACCTGGTGGACGCCTACCGCGACTTCGCCCGACTCGACGTGAGCCGCTTCGACCTCGTCCTCTCGTCGAAGTACCCGGCATGGATGACGTCGCACCCGAACCACGTGCTGTGGATGTTCCATCCCCTGCGGGGCCTGTACGACACCTACCGGGCGTTCGGCCGGCCCACCCGCTTCGATCCGACCGCCCCCGAGCTTGCACCCCTCCACGAGCTCCTGCTCCGCGCCGGTGACCGTCACCTGCTCGACGTGGCGTTCGGCCGCTGGGACGACGTGCTTGCCGCCCTGGGGCCGGACCACCCCGAGCTCACCTTCCCGGGCCCGTTGGCCCGCGCGCTCGTGCACTGGCTCGACGGCGTCGCCCTGGCCCCAGGCCCCATCGCCCGCCACTGCGCGCTCTCGGCCACCGTCGCCAGCCGCCCCGGGTACTTCCCACCGGGCGTGACGCCACGGGTGGTCTACGCCCCGGCCGATGTCGTCGATGCTGCCGCCGAGGGCGCGGCGAACCACGCCGACCGGGCCGACGACGACCCATACCTGTTCACGGTCAGCCGGCTCGACCGGCCCAAGAGGATCGACCTGCTGGTGGCGGCCATGGCGTCGGTGCCCGGCGCGGTGGAGCTGCGCATCGCCGGGACCGGACCGGCCGAAGCGGACCTCCGCCGGCTGGCCGCCGGCGACCCCCGGATCCGCTTCCTCGGCTTCGTGCCCGACGGGGACCTGCCCGCCCTGTACGCCGGCGCGCTGGCCGTGCCCTTCGTCCCCGCCGACGAGGACTTCGGCCTGGTCGCCCTAGAGGCGTTCGCCTGCGGGACCACGGTGGTGACGTGCTCGGACAGCGGCGGGCCGGCCGAGCTGGTGGCCGATGGGGTCACCGGCCTCGTCGCGCCGCCCCGCCCGTCGGACCTCGGTGCCGCCCTCGCATCGCTCGTGGCCGATCCCGATCGGGCCGAGGCCATGGGCGGCACCGCCCGGCGGTGGGCACGGCGGATCCGGTGGCCCGCCACCGTGGCCGCCCTGCTCGGCGAACGACGTGGTTCTGGCATGCGCAGCGGTCGCTCTGGCGACCGTTCTGCATGCCAGAACGAGCGGGGATCCGAGCGCGGACGGGCGCGGGGGCGTCGGCCCAAGGTGGTGGTGACGGCGACGTACCGGGTGTTCCCGCCGTTCCACGGCGGCCAGCTCCGGTGCTTCCACCTGTACGGCTGCCTGCCCCCCCGGGCCGACGTGGAGATCGTCAGCCTGGTGGACCCGACCGACATCGGAGGGCGGACCGAGCTGGCCCCGGGCCTGGTCGAGACGGTGGTGCCCCGGAGCGCCGCCCACCACGAACGCATCGTCGAGGCCACCCTGCGGGCCGGTCTGCCCCTCACCGACATCCTGGCCGGCACGTTGATCGCCCACTCCCCCGACTACCTGGACGCACTCCGCACCGCCACCCGCGGCGCCGAGCTCGTCCTCCTCGCCCACCCGTACCTCGTGGGCGCCACCTCCCACCTCGACCCGGGCCTGCCCCGCGCCTACGACGCCCACAACGCCGAGCTCCGGCTGAAGGAAGCGGTGCTGCCCGCCGACGCGTTCGGCTCCCGGCTGCTGCGCCTGGTGCGCGACGTCGAGGAGGAGGCCGTCGTCGGCAGCGGCCTGGTCGTCGCCTGCAGCGACGGCGACCGCGAGAGCCTGGCCGCCGAGTACGGCGTCGCCCCGGGACGCATCGAGGTGGTGCCGAACGGCACCGACCTGACCATCCCGTTCGTCACCGGCTCGGACCGGACCCGGAGGCGGGACCGGTGGCTGCGCCACTTCCGGGACGGCGTCGACGGCGGCCCCACCCAGCCGAGCCGGTCCCTCGCCATCTTCCTGGCCAGCTGGCACCCGCCGAACCTCGACGCCGTCGAGGTCATCCTCGAGGCGGCCGCCGCTGCGCCCGAGTGGCTGTTCGTGATCGGGGGCTCGGTGGGGGGCTACTTCGAACGGCGTCCCCACCCGGCCAACGTGGTGCTCGCCGGGCTCATCTCGGACCGGGCCAAGCGAGCGCTCCTGGCCTGCGCCGACGTCGCCCTCAACCCGATGCGCACCGGCTCGGGCACCAACCTGAAGGTGCTCGAGTACCTCGCCGCCGGCGTGCCGGTGGTGTCGACCGCCTTTGGCATCCGCGGCCTCGATCGCATCGGCTCCGACCAGGTGCACGTCACCGACGCCGGCGCGCCGGCCCTGGTGGCCGCCCTGTCGGCCGTACGGGCGGACCCGGCGTCGGCCGAGGAGAAGGCCCGGGCCGGACGCGTGATCGTGGAGGAGGCCTACGGGTGGGACCACCTCGGCGGCCGCCTCGCCGACTTGGTGCTGGGCGCGATGAGCAGGCCGGGGAGAGGGCTCGGCGCCCTGGCCCGACAGTAGGCTCCCCCCGGCGCCCCCGGGCCGCCCTCACCCCCTTCGGAGACCGCCCACCCGTGACCGACACCAGACCCGCGCCGCCGGTCGAGGACGGCGTCGGCGCCCCTCCGGCCGGAGACGGCGACGGCGGCACCGGGCCGGGAGCATCCGACGGTGCCCGCCCGGCGCCGGCCAACGAGGTGTCGAAGCGGCCCTCGCCGTTCCAGCGGGCGGCGAACGTGTGGCGCTACCGGGAGCTGCTCGGCAACCTGGTCCGCAAGGAGCTGAAGGTCAAGTACAAGAACAGCGTCCTCGGGTTCCTCTGGACCCTGCTGAACCCAATGCTGTACCTGGTGGTCTTCTCCCTCGTGTTCCAGGAGGTCCTCCAGGTCAAGGTCCCGTACTTCGCCATCTTCTTCCTGTCGGGCTTGCTGGCCTGGAACTTCTTCTCCACTGCGGTCACTGCCGGCACGTCGTCGATCGTGGCCAACTCCCAGCTCGTGCAGAAGGTGTGGTTCCCCCGGGAGATCCTGCCGCTGGCCTCCATGGGCGCAGCGATGGTGCACTTCCTGCTCCAGCTGATCGTGCTGGCCGGGGCCATGGCCCTGTTCCGCCGGGCGCCGTCGATCAGCTACGCCCCTGCCCTGCTCCCGGCCATCCTGGTGCTGCTCGTGCTGTGCGCGGCGCTGGCCATCGCCCTCAGCGCCGTGAACGTCTACCTCCGCGACACCGAGCACCTGCTCGAGCTGGCCATGCTGGCGTGGTTCTGGCTCTCGGCCGTCGTCTACCCCTACAGCCTGGTGAGCAGCCGGCTCGGCAGCTCCCGGGAGTGGATCGCGTCGTTGAACCCGCTGATCCCCATCATCACCACCTTCCAGAAGGTGCTCTACAACCCCGACCCGGCACCGTTCTCGTGGTACACGAACGGGCCCGACCCCGCGTCGTTCCTCACCTCCGACGCCGGCGGACCCGGGGTGCCCGTGCACATGCTCCCCTCCCAGCTCCCCGACCAGGCGGCGCCGGCCATCCCCGCCGACCACGGCCTCGGCTGGTTCCTCACCCACCTGGCCTGGGTCGGTGCCGGTTCGGTGCTGCTGCTCTTCGGCGCCCTCTGGCTCTTCGGCCGGCTCGAGGACAACCTCGCCGAGGAGATCTGACGCCGTGGCGGTGAACGCGGTCGAGGTCGACTCGGTCACCAAGATCTTCAAGCTCTACAAGGAGAAGCCGAAGTCGGCCAAGGAACGGGTGATCCGGGCCGGCCGCAACCCGTCGACGCCGTTCTACGCGCTCCGCGACATCTCCTTCACCGTGGCCGAGGGCGAGACCCTCGCCCTGCTCGGCCACAACGGCTCCGGAAAGTCCACGTTGCTGAAGTGCATCGCCGGCACCCTGCGTCCGACCGAGGGCAGGATCACCACCCGGGGTCGCCTGGCCGCCCTGCTCGAGCTCGGCGCCGGCTTCCACCCCGACCTGACCGGGCGGGAGAACATCTACCTCAACGGGTCGATCCTGGGCTTCTCGCGGGGCCAGGTCGACGCCATCTTCGACGACATCGTCGACTTCTCCGAGCTCCACGACTTCATCGACATGCAGGTGAAGCACTACTCGTCGGGGATGTACGGTCGCCTCGGGTTCTCGGTGGCGATCAACGTGCAGCCGGACGTGCTGCTCATCGACGAGGTCCTGTCGGTGGGCGACGAGGCCTTTCAGCGCAAGTGCATCGACCGCGTGCGCGCCTTCCAGCGCCAGGGGCGGACCATCGTGCTGGTCAGCCACAACGCCGACATGGTGCGCGGGATCGCCGACCGGGTGGTGGTGTTCGACCACGGGAGGCTCGTGGCCATCGGCGAGCCCGGCGAGGCCATCCGCACCTTCCGGGAGACGCTCGACCACCGGGGCGTGCACCTGCCCGAGCTCCACGACGAGGAGATGGCACCTCCTCCCCTCGCCGTCGACCCGGTCACCGGTGAGCTGCCGATCATCGTGGGGCCGCCCGAGGTCGTGGCCGACGAGGGCGCCGAGGTGGCCATCACCTCCGTGCAGGTCGTCTACCCGGATCCTGCCGCCGACCACCTCCTCCCCGGCCAGCCCCTCCAGCTGCGGGTCGGCTACCACGCCACCGGGGTGGTCACCGACGTCGCCTTCGAGGTGGAGATCTTCGACGAGGACGGCAACCAGCTCATGGGCACCACCACCGACGTGCTCGGGCAGTACATCTCGGCCATCCGGGGCGACGGGCACGTGGTCTTCGACTTCGACCACGTGCCGTTGCTCGACGGCCTGTTCCACCTCAACCTGGCCATCCACACCCACGACGGCGGCACCATCTACGACCGGCGCCAGTACCAGGACTCGTTCGCGGTGATGAACCCCACCCGCACCCGGGGGCTGGTGCAGTTCCCCATCAAGGTCGAGCACCTCTCGGACCTGTGACCTGACGCGACGCCGGTTGTGGACCGCTACCAGTACCTGCTCCTGATGGCTGCGTGCGTGGCCGTCACCCTGCCCCTCGAGGTGGTGTTCCACGCCCGGGTGTACCGCCGGCCCCGCCGGCTCCTCGCCGCGCTGGCCGTGCCGGTCGTCCTCTTCTGCGCGTGGGACGCCGTGGCCATCGCCCGCCGCCACTGGTCCTACAGCCCCCGCTACACCACCAGCTGGGAGCTGCCCTTCGCCCTGCCCGTGGAGGAGCTGGCGTTCTTCGTGGTCGTCCCGGTGTGCGGGCTGCTGAGCCTGGAGGCGGTGCGCTGGATCCTCGCCGGGGGGCGGCCCTGGCGCCGGGGCGGGGGTGGGCACTGATGCCGGAGTACGCGGTGGCCTCGGCCGTCGCCCTCGCCGCCGTGGTGGCCCTGGAGCTCGCCGTCCTGCGCACCGGACTGTTCCGGGACCGCGCCTACTGGGTGGCCATGGCCATCAACCTCGCCTTCATGGTGGTGGTCGACGGCTGGCTCACGAAGCTGTCGGCACCCATCGTGCGCTACGACCCCGACCAGAAGACCCCGTGGCGCTTCCCCTGGGACATCCCCGTGGAGGACTTCGCCTTCGGCATCGCACTGCTCACCCTCGTGATGCTGCTGTGGGACCGGGCCGGTGGCCGGCGGGCCCGAGGCCGCCGCCGGGCCCGCCGGTAGGGTGGCGCGGCGATGAACCTGTCCTTCCTGGTGCCCGCATCGGTGGCCTTCCTGCTCATGGAGCCCGTGGCCTACCTGGCCCACCGGTTCGTGATGCACGGCGTCGGGGCCGGCTGGCACCACAGCCACCACCGCACCCGTCGCACCACGTTCGAGGCCAACGACCTGTACCCGGTGGTGATGGCCGCGGTCACCGTCGTGGCCTTCGCCCTCGGCAGCGCGGTGGCCGGCCTGTCGGTGCTGACCCCGGTGGCCGTCGGGGTGACCCTGTACGGCGCCGCCTACCTCGTGGTGCACGACCTCGCCATCCACCGCCGCATCCCGAGGCTCCCCGTGCCCGACGTCCGCATCGTCGCCTGGTGGCGGGAGTCCCATCGCATCCACCACCTCTGGGGCGGCGAGCCGTTCGGCTTCCTCGCACCGGTGGTGCCGGCCGCGCTCCGCGAGCGGGCCCGAGGCGTCGAGCGCGACCCGCTCCCGCCGGCCGCTGGGCGGATCAGCGGCGCAGCGCCCGCCCGACCGTGACCGCCTTCTGCCACGTGGGCACCCGGGCTCGGGACGAGAAGACGTCGTAGCCGTTCGCCTCGATCACGTCGAGGATGCGGCTGTAGAGCGCCCTGGCGGCGCCGATGCTGCGGGCCGAGGTGGGGGGCAGTAGGACGAGGCCGGCGTCGGCCGACCGGTACAGGGCCCTGGTGCGGTCGATCTCGAAGACCATCAGCTCGGCCCACTCCGGCGTCACCCGCCGGTCCGCCAACGCCGACCCGGCGCCGAACCAGCGGAGGTCCTCCTGGGGGAGGTAGACCCGGCCGCGGTCGAGGTCCTCGGCCACGTCCCGCAGGAAGTTGGTGAGCTGGAAGGCGTCGCCGAGGTCCCGGGCCGGCTGCAGAGCGGCCGGATCCAGCGGCTCGAGGATGGGCAGCATCATCTCGCCGATCACCGCCGCCGAACCGTCCAGGTAGCGGCGCAGGTCGTCGTAGGCCTCGTACCGGTCGATGGTGAGGTCCATGGCCATCGACCGCAGGAAGCGGACGAAGCAGTCGGGGTCGATGGCAAAGGCCTGGACGGTGTGCACCACCGCCTTGAGCACGGGGTCGTCGCTGTGGCCGGCTTCGAGGTCGGCGAAGAACCGCTCACCGAAGTCGGCCAGCGCCTTGCCCCGCACCTCGACCGACATCGGACCGATGTCGTCGACGATGTCGTCGGCGTAGCGGCAGAAGGCGTACAGCGCGTGGACGTGGTGGCGCTTCACCCGGGGCAGGGCGAAGGTGGCCCAGTAGTAGGTGGTGCCGTAGCGCTTGTTCAGCTCCCGGCAACGGGCGTAGGACGCCTCGAGGGTGAGGGGCGGGTTCCCCGTGACATCGGCTCCGCCTGGCGGTCTGCGCCGCGTCACCGTCGTCCATCCATGGCGTTGACCCGCTCGGCGGCGAGCTTGCCGGACACGAGCACCATGGGGACCCCGACGCCCGGGAGCGTGCTCGACCCGACGAACACCAGGCCCGGGGCCCGGCGGTCGAGGTTGCCGGGTCGGAAGGGGCCGGTCTGGGCGAAGGTGTGGGCCAACGCGAACGGCGTCCCCCGCTCCATGCCCTGGCGCTCCCAGTCGGTGGGGTCGACGAGCTCCTCCACCTCGACCTCGGCGGGGTAGCCGAGGTCGGCCACCCGGGCGGCGAGGCGCTCCTGGACCCGGGACCGCTCGCGGGTCCAGTCGACGCGGCCGTCGAGGTTCGGGGTCGGCTCCAGCACGTAGAGGGTGTGGGCGCCGGCCGGGGCCAGGGACGGCTCGTCCCGGGAGTGGACGGTGACGAGGATCGACGGGTCGGGCATGGGTACGCCGTCGTGGAGGAGGGCTCGGAACGCGCCGTCCCACTCGTGGCCGAAGTGGAGGTTGTGGTGCGCCGCCGCCGTCGGCAGCTCCCCCCGCACCCCGGCGTGCCACACCACGCACGACGGCGAGTACCGGCCCCGGCGGGCCACCCTGGGCATGGCCAGGCCACCGAGGAGGGTGCGGTACGCCACCGGCAGGTCGGGGTTGCACACCACGGCGTCGGCCTCGAGGAGCTCGCCGTCGTCGAGGCGGACGCCGAGGACGCGACCGGACGTGCCGTGCTCCAGGACGATGCGCTCCACGGTGGCGCCGTAGCGGAACGTCGCCCCGCCCTTGCCGGCGGCGGTGGCGAGCGCCTCGGGCAGGGCGCTCATGCCCCCGGCGGGCACGAACACGCCGCGGACGGTGTCCATGTAGGTGATCACGCAGTACAGGGCGAGGGCCTCGAACGGGGCCAGGCCGGCGTACATCGACTGGAAGCTGAAGATGCGCTGGAGCCGGTCGTCGGAGAAGTGGGAGGCGACGACCTTGCCGAGCCGGCGGAAGCCGCCGTGGCGCACCAGGCGCAGTGCGGGGGCGAGGGGGCGCAGGAGGTCGAGGGGCGAGTCGAGGTTGCGGTCGATGAAGTTCGGCATCTCCAGCCGGTACAGCTCGGCCAGCCAGTCGCAGAACCGTCCGAAGGCAGCTGCCTCGCCGGCTCCGCAGACCTCGGCGATCTCCGCGGTCATGGCCTCGCGCCCGTGCCAGACCCGCAGGGTGGAGCCGTCGGCGAAGCAGGCCCGGTACATCGGGTCGACCGGCTTCAGGTGCAGCAGCTCGTCGCGCGTGCTCCCGGCGGCGTGGAGGCAGTCGTCGATCAGCTCGGGCATGGTGAGGACGGTGGGCCCGGTGTCGAAGCGGTAGCCGGCCCGGTCGATCACCCCGGCCCGGCCGCCCGGCCGCGAGTCGCGCTCGACGACGAGGACGTCGTGGCCCGCCCCGACGAGGTGGCACGCCGCCGACAGGCCCCCGAGCCCGGCGCCCACCACCACGACGTTCACCGCCGGCCCCACGGCGTGCCGGTCACGGTCGTCGCCGCCCCAGGCTGGTGCGCCTGGTCGGGTTGGCGCGCCGGGTCGGGTCCATGGCGACCGAACGCACCAACCTCCGGTCCCGGCGCCGGCAGGAGCCGAGCCTTGCGCCGGCCAGGCTGGTGCGTCGGGTCGGGGTGGCGCGCGGCGTCGGCGGGGAGGCGACCGGGCGCACCGACCTCGGGCCCGGACGTCGGCACCGCCGGTGGGACGGGCGGACGGCGCGCGGCACGACATCACTACGGTGCGGCAACACCCGCGGGATGGCCGGGCCGCTCACCGCGCCGCGTCCGCCGATCGGTAGAGGTCCACCATCTCCTCGGCGCACCGCTCCCACGAGAAGCACGCCAACCGTTCCCGGCCGGCCCGCACCAGCGCGTCGCGACGGGCCGGGTCGGCCAGCATCGCCGCCAGGGCACCGGCCAGCTCGTCGACGTCGTCGGGGGGGACCAGGACGGCGGCGTCGCCCACCACCTCGGGCAGGGCGCCGGCGGTGGTGGTGAGCACCGGCACCCCGGCGGCCATCGCCTCCAGCGGCGGGAGTCCGAACCCCTCGTACCGGGACGGGTAGGCGAAGGCCGTGGCCCCCCGCAGCAGGGCGGCCCGGTCGTCCCCACCCACCCATCCCAACCGGAGGATGCGGTCGCGGTGATGGGCGGCGGCGATCGCGGCGGTGAGGGCGTCGGCTCCCCACCCGTCGGGACCGGCCAGCACGAGCCGCACGTCCGGGTCGGCCGCGGCCACGCCGTCGAACGCCGAGACCAGAGCGGGGAGCCCCTTGCGAGGCTCCACCGTGCCCAGGCTGAGGACGTAGCGGTCACCGCCGGCCAGCCTCCGCCCGGCGGTGGCATCGGTCCCGGGCCGACACGGTGGCAGGGCCGAAGCTCCGTTGGGGATGGTGACCAGCCGCTTCGGGGCGACGCCGAGGAGGTCAAGGACCTCGTCGGCCACGAACCGGCTCACGGTGTGGACCCACGCGCCCCGTCGCACGGCCCTGGCCACCAGGCCGGGGTAGGCCCTGGTGTCGCGGTTCGTGAGCTCGGGGAACCGCCAGGGGGTGAGGTCGTGGATGGTGACCACCTCGGCCGCCCCGCGGGTCGGGGGCACCACGTAGTTCGGCCCGTGCACGACGTCGGCGGCGCCGATCCACCAGTCGATCCGAGGGTGGTCGACCCGGCGCCAGCACTGCCGGAGCGGTTGGGCCGCCATCGGCCGGCCGACGGCGCGCACCCCCGGCGGGACCAGCTCGGCCAACCTCCCCCGGCCCCGCCACGTCACGGCGAAGGCGGCCACGTCGAGTTCGGATCGGAGACCGAGGCGGGACAGGAGCTCGCTGGCGAAGACGCCGACCCCGGTGCGAGCACCGTGGAGCGAGGTTGCATCGAGGGCGACCCGCAGCACGATGGGCCACACTAGGGAGCCGAGCCGATCACGGAGCCTTCATGGACCGGCGGTCCGGCCGACAGGTATGAATCGGAGCACCGGGGGGAAGCCGCTCATGGGAACCTGCCGACCGCGGTCGCGGTCAAAGCGAGCCCTCGCCCTGCTCCCGGCGGTCGTCGTCGCGTGGGGCCTGGTCTCGGGCCTGCCCCTGACACCGACGGCCGGCCAACCCGGCCGCCTCGAGAGCTCCACCGTCCGCCTGACCGGCGCGGGGGCGCCGGCCCTGGCGCCGGCCTCCGGCGCGCTCGACGCCGCCGGCGACGACCGGAGCAAGGAGCGGACCACCGCGGGGCCGGCAGCCGTCGGCTGGACGGCGGCGGTCGATCTCGCCGACCGGACCCAGATGGTGGCCTTCACCTGGGACCGGGCCGGTCCCGCCGACGACGGCACGGTGGCCGTCCGCAGCCGCCACGACCGCGCCTGGTCGCGGTGGCAGGTCCTGACGCCTGATCCCGACGAGGGCCCGGATGCGGGCGGCAACGGCCGCACCGGCGTGGGGCCCGTCTGGCTGGGCACCGACGGTGCCGACCGGGTGGAGGTCCGGGTGCAGCGGGGCCGGCTCGACCAGCTCTCGCTGCTGCGCATGCGGTGGATCGACCCGACGCCGGGCACCGGCCCGCCGGCCGCCGACGCCGAGCCGGTCGGCCCGAGCATCATCCCGCGAAGCGCGTGGGCTCCGGGCGGGTGGCGGGGCGACAACCCCGACTGCACGAGCGCCCCGAGCGTGTCGAACCAGCTGCGGTTCGCCGTGGTGCACCACACCGTGAACGCCAACGACTACAGCGCCAGCCAGGTGCCCGGCATCCTGGCCGCCATCTACCGGTACCACACCGACTCCCTCGGGTGGTGCGACATCGCCTACAACTTCCTCATCGACCGCTTCGGTGGGGTCTGGCACGGCCGCAGCGGCGACATCTCCATGCCGGTCGTGGGCGGCCACGCCAAGGGCTTCAACACCGACAGCGTCGGCATCGCCTTCCTCGGCCAGCATCAGCCGGGAGCGGTGCCGGCGGCGGTCCAGCCGACCTCGGCCCAGATCGCCGCCCTGCGGAGCCTGCTGGCCTGGAAGCTGAGCATCCACGGCGTCAACCCCACCGGCACGGTGAGCGTCCGCACCAGTGGCAGCACCCGGTACGCGGAGGGCACGGTCGTGACCATCCCCACCGTCGTCGGCCACCGCGACCTCGGCCTCACGAGCTGTCCCGGCGACTACCTCGACATCCTCCTGCCGTCGGTGCGGTCAGGGACGGTGGAGGACACCTTCCGCGCCCGCACGCCGAGCCGGTGGTCCCCGTTCGACACGCCCCGCGCCGTGGCCGTCTGGCAGTACGTCGACTTCCTGGGCCGCTACGGCACCAACACCGAGGTGGCGTACTTCGCCAGCCTCATGCAGCGTGACGGCCAGCCCCCCGAGACGAGGATCGCCGGCATCGTGACCTCGAGCGAGTTCGACTCGAGGCGGACGCCGATCGCCCGGTTGTACCTGGCCTACTTCGGCCGGGTGCCCGACCACGCCGGGCTCACCGCCTGGCTGGAGCGCTACCGCACCGGCACCCCACTCTCGATCATCTCCTCCGCCTTCGCCGGCTCGGGGGAGTTCCTCCGGCGCTACGGCCCGCTCACCAACTCAGGCTTCGTCCGGGTGGCCTATCGCAACGTCTTTGCGCGCGACCCGTCCTATCCGGAGGCGGTCTACTGGACCGATCAGCTCAACCGGGGGGCGCAGAACCGAGGCCAGGTGATGGTCCGCTTCACCGAGTCCCCCGAAGGCCGGCTCCGGAGCTTCACCCCCACGGCGGTGATCATGACCGTCGAGGCGATGCTCCGGCGGGCCATCTCCGCCAGTGGCTACTTGAACTGGGTGGCTTGGATCACCAACGGCGGCCGGCTCACGGACCTGATCTCCTCGATGTTCCACGGTTCCGAGTACTGGCGCCGGTTCAACTAGGCGTCAGCGGCACCTCGCGGCGGGCGGCGGGCGTCGAGCTCGGCCCTCAGCAGCTCGATCTCGGCCCGGAGCTCGTCGCCGGTGCGGGCCAGCTCCTCCTGGAGGCGGCCGATCTCCTCGGAGGCCGCCTCCAGCTCGGGCCGCAGCGACACCGACGCCTCGTACCGCAGCCGGCCTAGGACCGGTTGAGCCGCCCGCCGGGCGACCGCCCCCACCGGCCCCTTCAGCCGGGGCGCGTCGGGGCCGGGCGGCCGGGGCCGCCGCCGGAGCGAGCCGCCCAGGCGTGAGACGGCGGAGGAGCGGATGGCGGGGTGTGGGGTCACTGGACCTCCTGCGGGGGTGCGGCCAGGGCAGCGACCGCGGCGGCCGCTCGGGTGCGGATGTGGGCGACGGCCGGCGTGCGCAGCTCGTCGAGCCGTTCGTCGATCGACGCCGACCCGGTCGGGCGGGGCGCGGGCGGCGGTGAGAAGCCCAGGTGGGACGCCACCGCGCCGGCGACGGTCCCGATGTCGAGACGCTCCTCCACCAGGAGGCGGGCCCTCCGCGCCAGTGGAGCGGCCTCGAGCTCGGACCGGGCGAGGTGGTCGAGGGCCTCGCCGACGCGCTCCACCGGACGCACGATGACGTGCTCCCCGTCGGCGGCGCGGAGACCGGAGGCCGATCCCCAGTCGGTGACCACCGGCGTGCCGAGGGCCAGCGCGGTGGACAGCCACGCACCGGTGACCACCGCCGCCGACGCCACCGCCAGCGCGGTGGGGACGTCAGCCGCCGAGCCGACGTCCACCACCCCGTGCAGAGCCGGAGCGGGGTCGGGGGCGGCCACTGCCACCAGCAGGAGGTCGGGCAACCCGAGGCGGGCACGCCACCGCCGGCGCAGCAACAGCGACAGCGGCGGCAGCGACTCGGCGTCGATCGCCCCCTTGGGCACCACCACCACGCCCCGGCCGGCGTGGACCTCCGGGGCGCGGCCGTCGGCAGCGAGGGCGAGCACGTCGCCGGGCACGTCCTCGACGGCCGCCGCCTCCTCCACGAACACCGCCGCCCGCACCCCGGCCGGGACCGAGGCGAGGACGTCGACGCCGACGGCCAGGACGGCGTCGGGCCGGCGGGAGCAACCGGAGAGGGCACGCACGTCGCACCGCCGGCTGAGGGCCCGAACGAGGGCTCGGACAGGGTCGCCGGTCGCATCGGCGCCGACGGCCACGGCGAGGAGGGGCCGGTTCACCTCACGCCGGCCAGCAGCCGTTCGACCACGGTGCCCCAGTCGAGGGCGACGACCCGCTCGCGCCCGGCCCTCCCCATCCGGGAGGCCAGCTCCCGGTCGTCGGCCAAGCGGTCGATCGCCGCCCCGAGCGCCGCTGGGGAGCCGTCGGTCACGATGCCGGTGACGCCGTCCTCGACCCACTCGAGCACACCACCGGCGTCGGTCGTGGTGATCACCGGCTTGCCGGCGAGGAACGCCTCGAGGGTGACGTAGCCGTAGTCCTCTTCGATCGGGGCGTAGAGGACGGCGAGGGCGTCGGCGTAGCGGTCGATCAGCTCGTCATCGGTGAGGTGGCCGGGACGCTCGAGCCGGTCACCGAGGCCGGCGGCGGCGACACGCTCGTCGATCTCGCCGGCCAGGCCACCGGTGCCGGCCAGGATCCCCCGGACCGGTCGTCGGCACGCGGCCAGGGCGTCGACCATCAGGCCCGGGCGCTTGTTCACCTCGAACCGCGTGGGCAGGAAGACATAGTCGCCGGACCGGCCGGTGCGCAGCCGCCCAGCCCGCGGGGGTGGGTGGTAGACGGGCTCGGCGACGACGCCGTTGAAGCGGGCCAACCGGTCGGCCACCACCTGGGAGATGGTGAAGACGGCGGCCGCCTCCTCGATGGCACGCGTGTCCCACTCGACGAGCTGGCGGTGGACCTCGAGCGAGTCGTCGTCGAGGCCGAGGGTCGACCATGCCTGGCCGATGGCGTCGTAGGCGGCCCGGTGCTGGTGGGCCAGCCACACCACCTTGCGGGGGTGGCGGGCGAAGTACGAGGGGAAGTTCAGGCACACGACCACGTCGGCGTTGAGGGGCACCATGCGCCACGCCAGTGGGGCGTCCAGAATGCGCTCGTCCTCCCACGTGGTGGGGATGCGCACGAGCTCGGCGCTGTGCCCGGCGGCGCCGAACGCGCCGACCAGCCCCTCGGCCAGGAGCTCCAGACCGCCCCGCATGAACGGCACCTGGGCGGCGCACACCAGGACGTCCATCGGCGGCGAACGTACCAAGGACCTGTGCGAAGTAGCGTGCGATCTCCGTGGATCGACGTTCGCCCCCCGCGACGATCACCCTCGTCCCTCCCCGTTACGGCGAAGGTGTGGTGGGCGGAGCAGAGCTCGTGCTTCGGGAGGTGGGGCAGCGCCTCGCCGCCCGCGGGCACCCGGTGGAGGTGCTCACGACCTGCGCGGTCGACCACTTCGGCTGGGCCAACCACCACCCCCCGGGGGTGACCCACGACGGGGACGTCACCGTCCGCCGCTTCCCGGTGGTGCACGACACCCCGGGCACCGACCGGGCCCGCGTGGAGGCCGCCCTCGCCCGCGGTGAGAGCCCCTCGCTGGCGGATCAGGAAGCATGGATGAACGACGGCCTGCGGGTACCCGAGCTGTTCCACTGGGTGCTCGACCACCGCCACGACTCCCGGGCGTTCGTGGCCTCGCCGTACCCGTTCTGGACGACGTTCGCCGTGGCCCAGCTCGTCCCCGAGCGCCTCATCCTCCGCCCGTGCCTCCACGACGAGCCCTACGCACGGCTCGAGCTCTTCGAACCGGTGTTCACCGGCGTGGCCGGATACTGGTTCCAGACCGAACCGGAGCTGGAGCTGGCCCGCTCGCTCTTCGCCCTGCCGGCGCAGGCGGCCATCGTCGGCGAGGGCGTCGAGCCGCCCGGTGGATACGATCCCGCCGGCTTCCGCCGCCGTTCCGGCCTGGGCGACCGCCGGTTCGTGCTGTACGGGGGCCGCCGGGAGGGCGCCAAGGGCTGGGACGCCCTGCTCGACGGCTTCACCCGTGCCGTCGAGCGCGGGGTGGACCTGCACCTCGTCACCTTCGGCGCCGGCGCCGTCGACCCGCCGGCGGCGGTTGCCGACCGCGTGGTCGACCTCGGCTACGTCTCCGACACCGACCGGGACAACGCCGTCGCTGCCGCCGACGCCTACGTCCAGCCGTCGGCCCTGGAGAGCTTCTCGCGCACAGTCATGGAGGCGTGGCTGGCGGGAACGCCGGTGATCGCCAACCGCGCCAGCGCGGTGGTGCGCTGGCACTGCGACCGATCGGGCGCCGGCCTGCTGTACCAGGACCGGTTCGAGCTCGAGCAGTGCCTCCGGTTCGTGGCCGACTCGCCCGACGCCGCCCGGGCGCTGGCCAAGCCCGGACGGGACTACGTGCTCGAGCACTACACCTGGCCGGCCACCATCGACGCCATGGAGGCCACGCTCGACGAGTGGTTCCCCGCATGAGCCGCCGCATCCTGGTGGTGGCGCCCTACCCGCCCCGGCGCGACGGCATCGGCAGCTACGCGGTGGAGGAGGTCGCCACCCTCCGCCGGGAGGGTCACCACGTCGAGGTGTGCTCCCCCGCACCGTCGGCCGCCCACCACCACCGCCCGCTGGTGGGCCTGCGGGGGGCGCTGCACCTGCGCCGCCTGGCCGGGCGCTTCGACCGCTTGATCGTGCACTTCCACCCCGACCTCTTCTACCCACACCCCGTCACCGCCGCCGGCCAAGCCACCATCGAGGCCGCCCTCGCCGGCGCGTTCGGGTCGGGGCCGGCGGTGGAGCTGCGCATCCACGAGACCCATCCCCGCTGGGCGGCGTCGCGCCAGCCGGTCACGAGCGTCACCCGGGCCATGCTCGCCGCCACCGACCACATCACCGTCCACTCCCCCGGCTCCCGGGCGCTGCTGCTGGAGCGGTTCGGACTGCCCGCCGGCAAGGTGGAGGTCATCGGCCACGGGTCCCACTTCGTGCCGCGCACGCCCGCCGACCACGACCGCGCCCGGGCGTCACTCCCGCTGGCGGCCGGGGCCCACCAGTTCCTCTGCATCGGCTTCCTCCAGGACCACAAGGGCTTCGACCGGGCCGTCCGCGCGTACGCCGCCGCCGGCCTCGGACCGGCGGCGGCCGAGCTCCACGTCGTCGGGTCGCGTCGCCTCGACGACCCGCGCACCGTCCACCACGTGGACGAGCTGCGCCGCCTGTGCGGGGAGACGCCCGGCGCCCACCTACACGAGGGCTACCTCAGCGACGAGGCGTTCGACCGGTGGATCGTGGCCGCCGACACCCTCCTCCTGCCCTACCGGGAGATCTGGAGCTCCAGCGTCGCCGAGCGGGCCGCGCTGTTCGCCAGACCGGTCATCGCCACCCGCGTCGGCGGCCTCGGGGACCAGCTGGCGGGTACGGCCGGCGCCGTGCTGGTGGACGATGACGCCGGCCTGGCCGAGGCCATGGCGACCGCCGCCGGATCGGCGGCGAGGGCTCCGGCGCGGCCGTCGACGTGGCCGGTAGAGGGCGGCGTGGAGCGCGACGCCCTGCAGAGCGAGGTCGTCCGGCGGGCCGCCGTCGCCCGGGGCGGACCCGTCGTCGGGGGGGGCGGCGCCGGTGGCTCCGGGGGCGGCGAGCTGGTCTCCCCGTCGGCCCCGCTGCGGCGGCTCCGACCGCTGCAGCCGCCCGAACCGGTGTCGGCCCGGCCCGGCGTCGGGACGCTGAAGCGGCTGATCCGGCGGCTGGTGGGGTGGGAGGTCGGGCCTGTCGCCGAGCAGTTGAACCGGCTCCATCGGGCCACCATCGAGGCGGTCGACACGACCACCGAGTCGATGCGGCGGGAGCACCCCCGGTGAGGCGCGTCGCCGCCGCCCGACCGGTCGTGGAGACGGCGGCGGTGGCGGGGGTGGCGTGGATCTACGCCGCCGTCCTCTACCGGCTCTGGGACGCCAGCCTCCGGGTGCCGCTCTACCAGGACCGCGCCGACGCCCGCCTGATCGCGAACCTCGTGCAGAACATCACCACCCGGGGCTGGTACCAGTCGAACCCGCACCTCGGCGCCCCCTACGGCCAGCAGCTCTACGACTTCCCCCACGGCGGCGAGACGTGGCAGCTCGCCGCCCTGAAGGTGATCAGCCTGTTCAGCTCGGACTACGGGCTCACCATGAACGTGTACTTCATCGCCGGGTTCGGGGTGACCGCCGCCGTGACCCTGCTCGTCCTGCGCCACCTCGGCTTCGGATTCCCGGCGGCGGCGCTCGTGGCCTTCCTCTACACGTTCCTGCCGTTCCACTTCTGGCACGAGGAATCCCACCTCTTCCGCAGCTCGTACTTCTACGCCCCCCTCGCCTGCCTCGTCCTCCTGTGGTCGCTCTCATGGCGGGAGCGCTTCCTCGGCGATCCGGAGCCGAAGCCGAGGGGCTCGTGGCGCGACGGTCTCGTCTGGAACCTCCGCCACAACCTGCGGGTCCCCCGGGTGGCGGCGGCCGTGGCCGTCTGCCTGGTGCTGGCCGGCACCGAGACGATGACGACGGCGTTCACCATCACCCTGCTCGCCGCCACCGGGGCGCTCGCCGCGCTGCGCCGGCGCGACCCCGCGCAGCTGCTCGTCAGCGGCGCCCTGGCGGCGGTGCTGGCCGTCACCTTCCTCTTGCTGCTGTGGCCGACCATCAACTACGTCCGCACCTACGGCGCCAACGAGGTGGCCGCCCGCCGCGAGGTGATCGACCAGGAGCGGTACGGCCTGAAGATCAGCGCCATGGTGCTGCCCTCGCCCGACCACCGGAGTGCGGTCCTCGGCAGCCTCGGCTCACGGGCGGAGAAGAGCTCCCCGGTCGGCTACGAGAAGGGGATGGCGCTCACGACACTGGGCGCGCTCGGTTTCCTGGGGGCGCTCTACCGCGTCCTCACCGGCGGGTGGACCGGGCGTCGCGGTCGCGAGCCCGATGAGCGGGAGCGACTGCTCGACCACGCCGGGCTCATCATCGCGGTGGCCACCCTGTTCGCCACCATCTCGGGCTTCGGCCTGGTGCTCGGCGTGGCCGGCTTCTCCCAGGTCCGGGTGTGGAACCGGGTGGTGCTGCTGATCGCGTTCCTGTCCTTCGCCTTCGTGGCCCACTGGCTGGAACGGGCCCCGGAGTGGGTTCGTAGCCGCCGCCTCGGCCGGCCCCTGCCCGTCATCGTCGCTCTTGCCGTGGGGGTGGCCGCGTTCGGGATCTGGGACGGCGGCGTCCCCGCCCGGCGCGACTACGAGGAGCTCGACGCGGACTTCGCCAGCGACCGCGCCTTCGTCGCCCGCATCGAGCGCACCGTGCCCGACGGCACCAACGTGTTCCAGATCCCGGTGATCCCGTTCCCGGAGGGACCGACGGCGGGCACGATGCTCGACTACGACCAGCTCCGCCCCTTCCTCCAGTCCGACGGCACCACCAACTGGAGCTACGGGGCCATCAAGGGCCGACCGGACGCCGACTGGCAGCTCCGGATCCGCAACCACATCGGGACGATGGGCGCGCTCCCTGCCCTCCTCGGCATGGGTTTCGGCGGCCTCTGGGTCGACACCTTCGGCTACGACGACGGCGGGACGGCGATCCGAGCCGAGCTCCGCGACGTGCTCGGCGTCGAGCCCATGGTCAGCCCGAACGGCCGCCACCTCTACTACGACCTCGGTCCGTACCGCGACCGACTCGGCCGGTCGGACGCGGACCTGCGGGCCCTGGCCCGGCGCCAGCTCGGCGTGGTGCCCCCGGGCCCCGGTGGCTGAGCCGGCGCGCACCCTCGGTCTCCGTGTCACCGCGGTGGCGGAGGCCGCCTTCGCGCTCGGGCTGTGCGCGGCGGCCGGCTTCGCCTTCGTCGCGGTACCGGCGGCCGTGGCCGGCGTCTTCCGACCCGTCGTGGTCCTGCCGCTCATGGCGGTGGCGACGGCGGCGCTGGCCCTGGCGTGGGACCTCCGGTTGCCGGCGCTGGCGGGCCGCGACCGCAGCACCGCCGGGTGGTGGTGGGTGGCGGCCGCCGTGGTCGCTCTCGCGTCCACCGGCCTCAGCGCCACGTGGTCGAACGAGCACGTGCTCACCGACAGGGACCCGGGGACCTACCTCAACACCGCCCAGTGGCTGGCGAGCCGTGGTGACCTCGTCGGCGAGGGTCGAACCGGCCCCTTCATGGCCGAGGGCCTCACCGCCACCGGCCCCGGCATCACCGAGCACCCGGGCGGCACCACCGAGCTGCTGTTCCTCCACCTGCTCCCCTCCGCCGGCGCCACCGGGTCCTGGGTAGCCGGTGACACCGGCCTCACCCGGGCTCCGGCGGTCATCGCCGGCGGCGCCCTCCTCGCCCTGTTCGCGTTCGCCACCACCCTCGTCCGCCCACCGATCGCCTTGGCCGCCACCGTGGCCATGGCCCTGAACCTGGCGTTCAACCACTTCGCCCGGGACTACTACACCGAGCCCCTGATGCTCGGCCTGCTGTTCGGCGGCCTGTGGGCGGTGCACGAGGCGGTCGAACGGCGGTCGTGGCGCCGCGCCCTCGTGGCGGGAGCGGTCCTCGGAGCCACCGCCATGGTCCGCATCGACCAGCCCGTCTACCTGGTCGGCCTGGTCGGGGCGGTCACCGTGCTGGCGTTGGGTCGAGGCCGCGCCCGCTGGTGGCGGCGGGTGGTCGGCGCCCTGGCCGCGCCCATCGCCCTCGGCTCGGCGCTGGCCGTCCTCGACGGCTGGTTCCGGTCCCGGGGCTACGTCACCGCCCACCGCGCCGAGATCGTCGCCGAGGTGGTCGCCCTGGTCGTTGCCGTGCTCCTCTCCCTCGCCGTCGTGGTCGGCCACCGCCGCCTGCCGGCCGTCACCGGGTGGCTCGGACGGCACCGGCGGGCCTTGGCCGCCGGTGCTGCGGCTGCGGTGGTGGCGACCGCCTTCGCCCTCTTCGTGGTGCGCCCCCACACCGGGCCGGTCCGCATCAGCGGCGCGCCACCGCGCCTCATCACCCAGATCCAGGGCCGCGAGGGTGGATCCGCCGACGGCAGGCGGTCCTACGCCGAGCACTCAGCCGAATGGCTGGTCTGGTACGTCGGCCCGGTCGCCGCCGTCGCCGCCCTGGCGGGCGCCGCCGCCGTGACCTGGCGACTCGTGGCGGGGCGGGGCACGAGGTCCGAGCTCCTCCTGGTGGCCGCGGCCGCGCCGCCGACCCTGCTGTACCTCCTCCACCCGGCCATCACCCCCGACCACCCGTGGGTCATGCGGCGGTTCCTGCCCCTGGCCCTGCCTGCCCTCGTGCTGCTGGCGGCATGGTCGGCCGACCGCCTCGTCGACGTCGTCCGGAGCACCGATCCGGTCGGCCGACGGGCCGCGGCCGGGATCGGCGCGCTGGCGGTGGCGGTCGCCACGGTGGCCGCGCCGACGGCGAGCCTGGCGCCGGTGGCCGACAGCCGGGCCTACGCGGAGTACGCCAACCTGGTGCGCGACGTCTGCGCCACCCTGCCGGCCGACGCCGCCGTCATGGTGGTGCCGGGCGCCAGCAGCATCAGCTCGACCCTCCCCCAGGCGCTGCGGGGGTTCTGCCGGGTCCCGGCGGTGACGGCGGTGGCCACCCCGACGCGCCGCCAGGTCGCGGAGCTCTCCCGAGGCTGGGAGCGACGGGGCCGTTCCCTCTGGATCGTGAGCGACGACCCCGGCCCTCTCGTCGCGCTGGGGGCGACCGTGCGCTTCGAGGGTGCCCGCCGTGACGATCGTGTCCTCGTCCCCACCCTCGGCCACCGCCCCGACCGCCAGGGCGGCCAGCGCTTCATCATCTTCGCCGGGCCGGCGGCGGGTCGTTAGCGCTCCAGGGGTGATCGGGCCTCGGCGATCAACCAGGGGAACGCCGGGGTCACGACCACCTCCGCGAAGCCACGGCCCAGGGCACGGCGGAGACGGGCCGGGGTGAAGGCCTGCACGTGCTCGGGGTCGTTGCCGAACCGGCGCAGGTTCTTGCCCCGCCCGAGGTTCCCCAGACGGAACCACGGTTCCCACGGGACCGACACAACGCAGCGGCCGCGGGTGATGCGGGCCAGCTCGGCCACCGCCGGCTCGAACGGCACGAGGTGCTCGAGCAGCTCGATGCACGTGACCAGGTCGGCCACCCCGTCGGCCACCGGCAGCATGCCGGCGTCGGCCACCGCGCCCGAGAGGTGCGGTAGGCGGCGCCGGGCGGCCACCACCTTGTCGAGCCGGTACTCGAGGCCCACCGCCGGCATGCTGCCGGGCAGCATCCGCTCCAGGGCCAGGCCCTCGCCGACACCCACGTCGACGACCGTGCCCTCGACCGTGCCGAGCACGCCGGTCAGGCGCTCCATCCACCGGGCCAGCAGCCGCTGCACCACCGGGTTGGTGGTGGCGTACTTCCTGGCGTCCTGGCCGGCGGCTTCCGGGGGGGCGCCGGGGGCGAGACCGATCGGTCGCACGTCCACGCCCACGACTAGCCGAGGTCGCCTTCGGCGGTGGCGTCCAGGGTCCGGCGGCGGCGGAGGTTCACCATCAGCTCGCCGAGCAGCCCGAGGGACAGCATCTGCACCGCCACCACCACGAGCAGCACGCCGAGCTGCAGCGCCGGGCGGGCCCCGATCGGGTGGCCCATCGCCTTCGACACGCCCATCCACCCGAGCAGGACCGACCCGATGGCGCCGATCACGAAGCCGATGCCACCGAACAGGTGGAACGGGCGGGCGGTGTAGGTCGTGAGGAACTTCACCGTCACCAGGTCGAGGAAGCCCCGCCAGAACCGGGCGCGGCCGAACTTCGACGTCCCGTGCCGGCGCTCGTGGTGGGCGACGTCGACCTCGCCCACCTTGAACCCGTTCCACACCGCCAGCACCGGGATGTAGCGGTGGAGCTCGCCGTACATCTCGAGCGAGTCGGCCAGGTCCCGGCGCATGGCCTTGAGCCCGCTGTTGAAGTCCTTGCCCGGCACCCCGGTGACCATGGCCGTCACCCCGTTGTAGAGCCTCGACGTGGTCCGCTTGACCAGCCGGTCGTTGCGGACGGCCCGTCGACCGGTGACGAGGTCGAGGCCGTCGGCGTCCAGGTGCTCCAGCAGGCGCGGCAGCTCGGCGGGATCGTCCTGGCCGTCGGCGTCCATCAGGACGATGTACTCGCCCTTCACGTGGTCGAGCCCGATGCTCAGCGCCGCCGACTTGCCGGCGTTGCGGCGCAACCGGATGACCCGCACGGTCGCGCTGCGCAGGTCGCGCAGCACCGTCCGGGTGCCGTCGGTGCTGCCGTCGTCGACCACGACGATCTCGTAGCTCTCACCCAGGCCGTCGAGGACGGCCGCCGTCCGGGGCACCAGCTCCGCCAGGTTCTCGGCCTCGTTGTACGCCGGCAACAGCACGGACACGCGCGTACCCATGGCTCGGGTACCTCCTCGGGATCAGCTCAGGGTAGTGATCTCGTCCGCAGCCAGAAGGACCCTCCGTGGTGCTCGAGGTCGCCCAGGGCGGCCCACAGCGGGGCCAGGATCCGCGACAGCTCCGGGTCGGTGGTGACGAACCAGTTGGGCAGCTCGACGGTGAACGCCTGTCCGCCGCCGAGCAGGTAGCCGGCCAGGACGTACTGCTCGGAGTAGTAGCGGTCGTTCCAGTCGGGGGGGTAGTCGTCGGGCAGGTAGATGTCGTGGATCTCGACCAGGACGCCGGGCGCCAGCCGGGGCAGCACCTCCAGGAACACGACGGTGGCGTCAGAGTTGGTGAAGACCCTGTGGGAGTTGTCGACGAAGACGATGTCGCCGGGGCCGACGGTGTCGAACACGGCCAGGTCGAGGTCCTCCAACGGTGTTCGCAGCACCTCGTCGCAGACGGAATCGATCTCGGCTCGGGGGTTGGGGTCGATCGACACCACCCGGGTGCGCAGGCCGTGGTCGGCGATGGCGCGGCGGGCGAACTTGGTCGAGGTGCCCGACCCGACCTCCAGGTAGGTGGCGGGGTCCTCGTGCACGAGGAGCGAGTACAGGGCGGCGGCGTCGAGACCTGGCAGCCACGGGTTGTTCCAGTACGGCCCGGTGGGATCCGACGGCGCGTCGACCGGGATGCGGATGAGCTCCTCGGTCAGCGCCGACGCCCGACGCAGGTGGACGGCGTAGCGATCGCGCTGGTTGTCGAGCAGCTCCGCCAGCCGGGGGTGGCTCGGCTGCCCGAACCCGAACCGGGGCCGCGGGTGCACGGGGTAGTCGAGCTCGATCACGTGGCCCGACGGCGGCGGCGACGGGGCCGGTGCGGCGGGGAGGTCGGGCATGCGACCCTGGAGGAGGGCGGTGTCGAGCCGGTGCAGGACCTCGTCCAACTTGGCGTCGATCCGAGCTCCCATGGCCCCGCCGCCGGCCGCCCGGAGCCGGCGGACGAGCGATCCGAGGCGAGCCTCCATGGCCCGGCGAGGGTACCGGACGGGGCGGGGCCCGCGGGGACCGTCGTCTACTGTCGCGGCGTGAAGGCGCTGGTCACCGGGGGGAGCGGGTTCGTCGGCCGCCACCTCGTCGCCCACCTGCGGGCCGAGGGTGACGAGGTGGCCGTCTGCGACCGGGCTCCCGCCGACGGTGAGGACGGGCCGGCCTTCGTCACCGACATCACCGACGCCGACAGCATCGCGGCAGTGGTCTCCGAGACCCGGCCCGAGGTCATCTACCACCTGGCCGGCTGGGCCGACGTGGGCGGCTCGTGGAAGGCGCCGGTGGAGGCGTTCCGGGCCAACGCCGAGGGGACGCTGAACGTGCTGTCGGCGGCGGCCGACGTCGGCGTCGACCGCGTGCTCTCGGTGTCCAGCGCCGACGTGTACGGCGCCGTCGCCGAGGACGAGCTGCCGCTGACCGAGGACTCGCCGCTCCGGCCGGCCAGCCCGTACGCCGCGTCCAAGGTGGCCGCCGACTTCCTGGGCCTCCAGGCCTGGCTGGGTCGCGGGTTGCCGGTCCTGCGGGTGCGGGCGTTCAACCACCTGGGGCCCGGGCAGACCGACAAGTTCGTGGCCGCCGCCGTGGCGTCGCGCATCGCCCGCAACGAGCTCGACGGTGGCGACGTCATCACCATCGGCAACCTCTCCGCGCGGCGGGACTTCACCGACGTGCGGGACGTGGTCCGCGCCTACCGGCTGCTGGTCGGGAAGGGTTCGCCCGGGGAGGCCTACAACGTGTGCCGGGGTCGGGACGTGGCCGTGCAGGATCTGGCCGACCGGTTGCTGGCCATGACCCGCCGCCCGATGCGCTTCGAGACCGACCCGGCCCTCCTGCGGCCGGTGGACGTGCCGGTGCTGCGGGGCGACCACAGCCGGCTCACCGCCGCCACCGGGTGGGAGCCCGAGATCCCCCTCGAGCAGACCCTCACCGACCTCCTCGACGACTGGCGCACCCGGCTGTCGGCGGCGAGCTGACCTCGATCACCCGATCGTCACGGACCCGTCGCTGACCGCTCCGGCGCGGTTGACCACGTCCGTGGTCCGGACCAGAGAGGCGAGGAGCTCGGCGCGGCGGGAGGGATCGGTGGCGGGATCGGCCAGCGACGCGTCCACCGCCAGCACCCGGTGGCCGTTCAGGTCGACCCACGTCGGCACGGCCCGGATGGCGCTCACCCTGAAGCGACCGGCTCGTTCGCTGACGGTGACCACCACCGTCAGCCCGTCCCGCCGCTCCGGTTGGCTCTGGTTGGACAGCTGGTTGCCGAGACCGAACACCACCCACTCGCCGCCGAAGCGCTGGATGGGTTGCACCACGTGGGCGTGGTGGCCGATGAGCAGGTCGATGTCCGGCGACGCCAGCAGATCGGGGGCCAGTGCCACCTGCTGGGAGTCGGGCTCGGCCACGTACTCGGTCCCCCAGTGGAGGCTGACCACCACGAAGTCGGCACCCTCGGCGCGGGCGGCCGCCGCTTCGATGAGGATGCGGCCCTCGTCGATGCGGTTGGCCGACCAGGGAGCATCGGCAGGAGGCACGATCCCGTTGAAGCCGTAGGCGTAGCTCAGGTGGGCGATCCGCGCCCCACCGGCGTCGTACCAGGCGGGCGCGGCGGCCTCGGTCCTGGTCCGGCCGGTGCCGGCGTGCCCGAGCCCGAGGAGGTCCATGGTGCCGAGCGTCGCGTCGATGCCGGCCCGTCCCTGGTCGAGGCTGTGGTTCGATGCCGTGGAGCACCCGTCGTAGCCGGTGGCGGCGGCACCGGCGATCAGCTCGGGCGGGGCACCGAAGGCCGGGTAGCCCCGAACGCTCTCCGCATCGGGGGCCACCGGGGCCTCCATGTGGCACAGCGCCACGTCGGCGGCGGAGATCACCGGGCGGATCCCGTCGAGCAGCGGCCCGAAGTCATGAGCCCGACCCGAGGCGGCGCCGGCGGCGGCGGCCGACCGGACGACGGGGAGGTGGGGCAGGAGGTCGCCGGCGAAGGCCATGGTGAAGTGGCGCGGCTCGACGCTGGTGGGGGGAGGACGGGTCGGCCCCGCGTGCGCCGTCGTCGCCGGGTCGGCGGTCGGCGATGGCGCCGGCTCCGCTGTCGCGTTCGTGGTCGTGGTCGCCTGGTCGGCGCGCTGGTCGCGGTCGATCCCGCCCGAGCACGCCCCCAGGACGAGAGCGGTGGCGATCAGCGCGCGGGGCCACCGCCGGGTCTCGCTCGCCTTCACTGGCCCGCGATGCGCCGGCGGGCGGCGGCCAGCAGGGCCCGCTCGTCGAGATCGTGGGCGTCGGCGGCCAGGGCGGCGAGGCGGCGGGCCCACTCCTCCAGCACCACCGGCGCATCGGCGCCACCGGTGCGCTCGAGCCAGGCGAGGTCGCGCTCGAGCATGGCGAGCTGGTGCTCCACCTCGGTCCAGCGGGTCACCACCACGGGGAGCCGCTCGGCCTTGGCCGAGGGGTAGTCGGTGCCGGCCACCAGCTCGTGGGGCTCCATGGCGAAGAGCCCGGCGAGGAGGGCCACCGTCCGCTCACCGGGGATCGACAGGCCCGCCTCCACGTGGGACACCGCCGCCCGGGACACGGCCACCCGTTCGGCCAGGTCCTGCTGGGTCCAGCCCCGCTTGGCCCGCAGGTCGGCCACGCGGCGGCCGAGCTCGGGGGAGAGGTTCTCGGGCATGTGCCAACCCACTTAGCAGACGGCGGCGACGAGCCAGCGTAGAACGACGGGCATGACGCGACGCGCTCTCATCACCGGCATCACCGGCCAGGACGGCTCCTACCTGGCCGAGCTCCTGCTCGACAAGGGCTACGAGGTGATCGGCATGGTGCGGCGGTCGAGCACCGTGAACTTCGAGCGCATCGCCCACCTCCAGGACCGGATCACCTTCGTCCCCGGCGACCTGCTCGACGAGGTGTCGATGATCAACATCCTCTCCGAGCACCGGCCCGAGGAGGTGTACAACCTCGCCGCCCAGTCCTTCGTGCAGACGTCGTTCGGCCAGCCCGTCCTGACCGGGGAGATCACCGGCCTGGGCGTCACCCGCATCCTGGACGCGGTGCGCATCGTCGACCCCGACATCCGCTTCTACCAGGCGTCCTCGTCGGAGATGTTCGGCAAGGTGCAGGAGGTCCCCCAGCGGGAGACCACGCCGTTCTGGCCCCGCAGCCCCTACGGCGTGGCCAAGGTCTACGGCCACTGGATCACCGTCAACTACCGCGAGAGCTACGACCTCCACGCCAGCTCCGGCATCCTTTTCAACCACGAGTCCCCACGGCGGGGGCTGGAGTTCGTGACCCGCAAGATCAGCCACACCGTGGCCAAGATCAAGCTCGGCAGGGCCCGCGAGCTCCGACTTGGGAACCTCGACGCCCAGCGGGACTGGGGCTTCGCGGGTGACTACGTGGACGCCATGTGGCGCATGCTCCAACAGGACGAGCCCGGCGACTACGTGGTCGCCACCGGCGAGACCCACCCGGTGCGTGAGTTCTGCCAACTCGCCTTCGACCACGTGGGCCTCGACTGGGAGGACCACGTGGAGATCGACGAGCGCTTCATGCGCCCGGCCGAGGTGGACCTGCTCGTCGGCTCCGCGGTGAAGGCCCGCAAGGTGCTCGGTTGGAAGCCGTCGACGCCGTTCCCCGACCTCGTCCGGCGCATGGTCGACGCCGACCTCGCCCTGCTGTCGGGCCAGCTCGAGAGCATCTGACCGGCGCGTCGGTCAGGCGCGGCCGCGGTCGGCCTCGATGAGGGCTTCGAGGGCGGCGTCGACGGCGCGGTTGTGCGCCTCCTGGCGGACCGTGACCACGCGGGCCAGCCGCAGGAGCACCCGCTTGACCACGCGCAGGCGGGTGGGGCCGAGCGCGCCGGGGCCGAGGTCGGCGACCTCGCGGGCGGCGGCCAGGGCGGTGCGGGCGTCATCCCGCGAGTCGGGCGCGGGGGCGATGTCCATGAACGCCAGGGTGCTCTCGTCGATCGGCTCGGGTTCTGAGCGGCGGACAGCCTCGACGTCGAACAGCCAGCCGTCGCGGCTGGTGAAGGTGGGTTGGTCGAAGCCGGCGTCGTGGAGCAGGTGCCGCAACGTGACCTCGGTGAAGCCGTTGAGGTGGAAGTCGCCGTCGTAGGCCTGGGTCCCGTACGCGCACTGCACCAGCTCCTCCTGCTCAGCGAAGGAGCGGCGGGTGGCGAGGAGGCTGAGCAGGCCGACCAGGTTCGGCACCCGCAGCACCAGCCGCCCGCCTTCGCCCAGCAGCCGGGCCCACTCGGCCAGGGCGGGAACGGCATCGGCCCGGGGCAGGTGTTCGAGGACGTCCTGAGCCACCACCTCGTCGTAGGCGCCGGTGGCCAGCATCCGCAGGTGGCGGATGTCGGCCACGAGGTCGGGCTCGTGGAAGTCGTGGAGGTCGATGTTGAGGTAGCCCGGGCGCTTGTCCCAGCCACAGCCGACGTTCACCTTCCGGGGATGGTCCGCCGGATCGAACGCGGGGTCCCCCACCGGGGCGAGCTTACCGACGCCCCCGGAGGCCGCCGGTAGGGTGCCGGGGTGATCACCGTCATCGCCGGCGGCGTGGGCGCCGCCCGGCTGCTTGCCGGCCTGGTCCAGGTCCACCCGGCGGCGGAGATCACGGTGGTGGCCAACGTCGGCGACGACCTCGAGCTGGGGGGCCTCCACATCAGCCCCGACCTCGACACCATCACCTACACCCTCGCCGGGGCCATCAACCCCGAGACCGGTTGGGGCCTGGCCGGCGAGAGCTGGCAGGCGATGGACGCCCTCGCCCGCTACGGCGGCGAGACGTGGTTCCGCCTCGGCGACCGCGACCTCGGCACCCACCTCTACCGCACGCAGCGACTGGCCGAGGGCGCCGGCCTCAGCACGGTCACCGCCGAGATCACCGCTGCCTGGGGCCTCGAGCTGAGGCTCCTGCCGGTCACCGAGGATCGCCTGCGGACCATGGTCACCGTGGTCGACGAGGGCGAGATCGGCTTCCAGGAGTACTTCGTGGAGCGGCAGCACTCCGTGCCGGTGAGCGCCGTGCGCTTCGAGGGCGCGGCCGCCGCCACCCCCGGTCCCGGCGTGCTCGCCGCCGTCGCCGACGCCGACGTCGTCGTGATCGCCCCCTCCAACCCGATCGTGTCGATCGACCCGGTCCTGGCCGTCCCCGGGGTGCGTGACGCGCTGGAGGACGCCCGCCCCCGCACCGTGGCGGTGTCGCCGATCGTGGCCGGGGCCGCCATCAAGGGGCCGGCCGACCGCCTCCTGCGCGAGCTCGGCCATGCCGCGACCGTGGTCGGGGTGGCGGAGCTCTACGCCCCGGTGGCCGCGGTGCTGGTGATCGACGAGCACGACGCCGCCCTGAGCGACGCGGTGGAGGCCGAAGGCCTGCGCTGCATCGTGGCGCCCACCGTCATGTCCGACCCGGCGGCGGCCGCCGCCCTCGCCACCACCGTGCTCGACGCCTTCGCCGCCGACTGATGGCCCGCCTCGAGATCCTGGGAGTGGAGGGCATCGGCGAGATCCGGCCGGGCGACGACCTGGCCGGTACGATCGCCGACGCCGCGGTCGGCTCCGGGGTCGGGCTGCACGACGGCGACGTCGTGGTGGTCACCCAGAAGGTCGTGTCCAAGGCCGAGGGGCGACTCGTGCCGGTGGACGCCACCGACCCGCAAGGCCACCGAGCAGTGGTGGAGGCCGAGACCGTGCGGGCCCTGCGCCGGCGGGGCGACCTCGTGATCTCCGAGACCCGGCACGGGTTCGTCTGCGCCAACGCCGGCGTCGACCTCTCCAACGTCGACGAGGGGTGGGCCGCCCTGCTGCCGGAGGACTCGGACCGCTCCGCCCGGCGGATCCGCGACGGGTTGCGGGCCCGGGGCGGGGTGGAGGTGGCGGTGATCGTGTCCGACACGTTCGGGCGGACGTGGCGCCGGGGCCTCACCGACGTGGCCATCGGGTGCGCCGGGATCGCCGCCGTGGTCGACCTGCGGGGCAGCGAGGACGACCGCGGCCGGGAGCTGCACGTCACCGAGGTGGCCGTCGTCGACGAGCTGGCCGGCGCGGCCGAGCTGGTGATGGGCAAGGCGTCGGGCGTACCGGTGGCGGTGGTGCGCGGCGTGGACCCGGCGTGGTTCCGCCGGGGCGACGTCCGCACCGAGATCGTCCGCCCCCCGGCCGAGGACCTCTTCCGCTAAGGAAAAAACTACTTCTGGCATGCACAGCGGTCGCGATGACGACCACTTCGCATGCCAGAACGAGTTGGCGGGTGGGGCAGGCTAGGCGGAGACGCCGAGGTCGATGGCCCGGCGGACGACGTGGGCGCGGGCCTCGGCCCGGGAGGCGGCGTGGCGGAGGCCCGCCTCCACCGACCAGAGGGCGTCCTCGGAGTTGCCTCGCAGGTCGGCGTGGCTCAACTCCTGGCGCAGCTCGGTGAGCTCGGCGATCAAGACGTCGAGATCGTCGATCGAATCCCGCAACATGGGGCCCACGGTACGCCGCCGTGCTAGCTCTGGCAAGCATTTGTGCCTCAGTTCACGAGGCGTTCACGGAAGCTCACGACGGCGCGGAACGGCGGTGCCAGGCCAGGGTCGCGGCCAACCCGTCGGCGAGGCTCGTCCAGGGCCGCCAACCGAGGTGGATGGACGCCCGGCCGCGGTCGAGGCAGGCCCGGGCGCCCACCCCGACGGGCAGCGGCGCCTCCACCAGCGGCGCTGTCACCGTGCCCGCCGCCACCGAGGCCGAGCCGAGGACGGCGGCGAGCGACGTCTCGGTCCCCGAACCGACGTTCACGAGCAGGCCGCTCCCCCGCCGAGCCGCTCGCACCAGGGCGTCCACGGCATCGTCCACGTACACGAGGTCGACGGTGCGCGACGGGCCGCCTTCGGCGATGGCCGGTCCCCCGGTGACTGCCGCCCGGACCAGGTCGTGCACCAGGCCCCGCCGGGCACGGGGCCCGTACAGGGTGGACATGGCCAGGGCGGTGAACTCGACGGCGTGGCGTTCCCGGAAGGAGGACAGGTAGCCGAGCAGGGCCCGGCTGGCCACGCCGTGGACCGAGCCGGGCGCCACGGGAGCGGCTTCCCGCATGGGAAGGTCCTCGGGCAAGGGTGGGCCGTGCACGGCGCCGGCATCGAGGGCGACGACCACCTTGGCCGTGCCCGCCGTCCGGGCCGCCTCGAGGACCCGTAGTCCCGCCACCACCGTGGCCTCGGCGTCGGCGACAGGGTCCGCCTCCCCGGCCCCGGGGTCGGGGACAGCGAGGTGGAAGATCACGTCGGGGCGTCGCCGCTCCACCAGGTCGGTCACCGAGGGATGGCGGACATCGAGGTGGTGGATGCTGAGCTGTGGACCTTGGTCGCGGCGGGAGTCGACCGCGCCGGCCCGGGCGTCGGCCAGGTTGTCCAGGGAGCCGGAGGAGAGGTCGTCGACCACGTCGACGTCGTGGCCCTCGGCCATGAGGCGGTCCACGAGGGTCGACCCGATGAAGCCGGCTCCGCCGGTGACGAGCGCCTTCACCCGGTGGGATCCGGGCGGCGCACCCCCCGCAGGGTCTCCCCCGGGGCCACCGAGGCGCCGTCGCCGAGGACGCACAGTTCCTCGAGACGGGCACCCCCCCCGACCGTCGCGTCGGGGCCGACGATCGACCGGCGCACCAGCGCGCCGAATCCGACGACGGCTCCGGCGAGCACGACCGAATCCTGCACCTGCGCCCCCGCGGCCACCGTCGCTCCGTCGGCCACCACCGCGGCCTCCACGCCGGCCGAGGGGTCCACCGTGGCCCCGGGGCTGATGCCCACCTCGACGGCACCGCGCGTCCCGTCGAGCAGGTCGAGCTGCGCCTGGAGGTACTGGGACGGGGTGCCGGCGTCGATCCAGTAGGCCTCCGCGGCCATGGCGTAGAGGCAGCCGTCGGCCACCATGGCCGGGAACGTCTCCCGCTCGATCGACACCCCGCGCCCGGACGGGATGCGCTGGAGCACCGACGGCTCGAGCACGTAGACGCCGGCGTTGATGAGGTCGGTGGGGGCCTCGTGGCGGGGGGGCTTCTCGACGAAGGCCTGCACGCGACCGTCATGTTCGGTGGGCACCACACCGAACGCGGAAGGGTCCTCCACGCGGTGCAGGGCGATGGTGCCCTCGGCTCCGCGGGCCTGGTGCAGGTCCACGAGCGCACCGAGGTCCATGTCGGTGAGGACGTCGCCGTTCAGGACCATGAAGCGCTCGGTCAGGCCGGCGGAGAGGGCGGCGAAGCGGACCGCCCCGGCGGTGTTCAGCGGTTCGGGATCCACCGCGTAGCGCAGGCGCACCCCGGCGCAGGTGTCGTCCGGGAAGGCGGCGGTGAACGCGTCGGGCCGGTAGCCCATCGACAGGACGGCGTCGTCGATCCCGTGGGCGGCGAGGTGGGTGAGGACCCGCTCGATCATCGGCCGGTGCACGACCGGCAGCATCTGCTTGGGCGTGGTGAGGGTGAGGGGCCGCAGGCGGGTACCGAACCCGCCCACGAGGACGACCGCTCTCACGGGGTGGCGGATCCGGGCGGGACGTTGCCACCGGGCGGGACGTTGCCCCCGGGCGGGACGTTGCCCCCGGGCGGGACGTTGCCCCCGGCGGCCGGCGCCTGGTCGTTCTGGGCGTTCTGGAGGATGTCGGCCGCGCCGGGGGGCGCCGGCACCTTGGCCCCCTTGGCCACGAAGGCGAAGGTGTAGGCGCCGAGGTCCTCGCTCAGGCGGATGCCGGAGATGTCCGACGTGAACGTGCGGGTCGCGGGTTTGCCCTTGGCCGCCTCGAGGGCGTTCTTCCAGTGGGCCACCCGCACCTGGGCGGGTTTGCCGTCGCAGGTGGTCTCGCCCTCCTTGTAGGCGCGCCCGCCGAAGGGCTCGGCCGCCGGCAGCTTGATCTCCGACCCGGTGACGTTCAGGCCGGTCTGGTCGAAGAACTTGCCGAGGTTGGCCTGCTTGCCGGCGGCGGCGGCCTGGAAGGGGTGGATGTGGATGAGCCCGTCCTCGTGGGTGTGGACGCCGAGGGCGTCGGTGCCCTCGTCGCCGAGGTTCGTCACGAAGTGGTCGCAGATGTAGGTGCCGTAGGCCGCGTGCCAGTGATCGCCCACGCGGGGCGGGTTCTTCTCGTCGGCGGAGGCGTCGTTGCTGGTCTTGGCCACGAACACGGTGACCAGGCCGAGGACCACGATGAGGGCGAGGGCGATGGGGAAACCGAGCTGGCGGCGCTGACCGGTCTTGCGCTTGCCCCCCGCCCGTGCGGCCCGAGCGACCTTCTTGGCGGACGATGCCTTTCCCATGGGGCGACCACCCTACCTGCGCAGGGGGTGCCCTCCGGGCCAAGACGCCAGCTCCTCGAAGAGGGCCTCGTAGGCCGTCGCCACCGCTGCCGGCGACGCCCAGCGCTCCACGAACGAACGTCCGGACCGGCCCCAGCGGGCCGCCTCCTGGGGCGACTCGACCACCCGTCGGACCGCCTTGGTGAACGCCTCGGGGTCGTCGGGGGGGACGGCGATGCCCGCGCCCGCCCGTTCGACGGTGCGGGCCACCTCGGTGCCGGGGTCGACGCTGGCCACGATGGGCCGGGCGGCGGCGAGGACGGAGTACAGCTTGGAGGGCACGCTGGCCCGGGCCAGACCCCGGCGGAGCGGCACCACGTGGACGTCGGCCGCCGCCAGCACCTCGCCGAGGCGGTCGCGGGGCTGCAGGTCGACGAACCGCACGTTGGGCAGTCCCCGGGCCTTGCGCTCGAGGTCGGCCCGGGCCGACCCCCCGCCGTTGACAACGAAGACCACCGACGGGTCGTGCTCGAAGGCGATGGCCGCGTCGAGAAGCAGCTCGACGGACTGGGAGTAGCCGAGGTTGCCCGCGTACATGACCACCGTGCGGCCCTCGAGCCCGTACTGGCGCCGGTAGGCGTTCTCCTTGGGGCCGGGCCGGATGGCGGAGGTGTCGATGAAGTTCGGGATCACCCGAACCTTGGCGGGATCGCCGGCCGCGCCGATCTTGGTGACCACGTTGTCGCGCAGGTCGTCGGAGAGGACGGTCACGGCGTCGGCGGCCAGGTAGGTGGCCCGCTCCACCCAGGCGGCGGCGGCGATCACGCGCCGGTTGGTGATGGCGCCGACCTCGATGGCCACGTCGGGGAAGACGTCCTGGATGTTGAATACGAACGGGGCTCCCCGCAGCCGGGCCACGGCCCACCCGGCCGGGCCGAGGGTGAGCGGGGGCGACATGGCCAGCACGGCGTCGGTCCGACCGTGGCCGAGGGCGGCGGCCAGGCCGGCCAGCCCGGTGAAGCCGCCGAAGGCGAGCGCCCGGGCGGGGATGTTGGTCTTGTCCGTGGGGAACGGGTGGACCCGGGAGATGCGGCCCCACTCCGTGTCCTCGTGGCGGACGGCGCGTGCCTCCCACCCCGGTTCCACCCGGTGGGAGCTGTACCAGGGCAGCGCGGTGACGACGTGGAGGCGGTGTCCCCGGGCGGCGAGCTCCTCGACGATGCTGGTCATGACCACCCCCGTGGGGGCGAGGTCGGGCTCGAAGTGCGGGCATAGGACGGTGAGCCTCATGGCCCGCTCGACGGGGCCAGAGCGTGGCGCCACACGTCCACGAGCGCGGCGGCCGAACGGTCCCATCCCATGTCCGCCACCCGGGCCCGCCCGGCCTCGGCCAACCGGGCCCGCCGGTCCTCGTTGGTGAGCAGGTCGACCATGGTGTCGGCCCACTCCCCGGGTGCGTCGGGGTCGAGGAGGATGCCGGCGTCGCCGACCACCTCGGGCAGGGAGGTGGCCCGGGCCGCCACCACGGGGCATCCCGCCGCCATGGCCTCCACCACCGGGGCGCCGAACCCCTCGAACGACGACGGGAAGGTCAGGGCCGTGGCCCCTGCGATGACGGCGTCGAGGTCGGCGCGGGGGATGCGGCCGGTCCGTCGCACGCGGTCGCCGAGGCCGAGGGTGGCGATGGTGCCCGAAACCACGGCCTCGGAGGGGCCCCTTCCCCCGGTCAGGACCAGGCTGACGTCGGGATCACGACCGGCCACGGTCGCGAACGCCCGGAGGATGACGCCGTGGTTCTTGTGGGGCCAGGTGACCGCCGGGTACACGAACCACCGGCGCCCGAGGCCGAGCAGGGCCTGGACGCGCGCCACCTCGCCGGGACCGACGGTGGGGGCGGTCGCCGCCCCGTGGGGCACCACCCGGACCCGGTCCGCTGCCACGCCGAGGCGGTCCACCACGTCGGCGGCGGTGAACCGGCTCACCGCCACCACCATGCGGGCGGCCCGGACGGACCACGGCAGGATCGTCCGGAGCCACGCCCGCTTGACCGGCGAGAAGTGCTCCGGGTGGTGCAGCGGTTGAAGATCGTGGATGGTGACCACGGCGGGGACGCCCCGCAGCAGGGGGACGGTCCCTCCCAGGTGGTGCACCAGGCCCAGGTGGCGGCGGCGGGCGGCGGCGGCGAGCCAGGACGTCTCGGCCGCCACCCGCATCCACCGGCGAGCACCATCGACCGGCGCGGCGACGGTGGGGAACCGCTCGGCGAGGCCCGGGTGGGAGCGGAGGAGGGACGGCAGGGCGAACAGCGTGATGTCGAGGTCGGGCGGTGGGTCTTCGGCGACGGCGCCGAGCAGGCGCACGGCGTACTCCTCCGACCCCCCCACCGCGCCGGGCACGAGCCACAGCAGGTTGACGCCGACCCCGGCCCTCACCGGGCCACCTCGGCGTAGGCGGCCGCGGTCAAGGCGGCGGTGCGCTCCCATGTGAACGTTGCTGCCCGCGCCCGTCCGGCGTCGACCAACCGGGTCGAGAGGGCGGTGTCCTCGAGGAGCTCGGTGAGCGCGGTGGAGAGGGCGTCGGCGTCGATCGGGTCCACCAGTAGGGCGGCATCGCCGGCGACCTCGGCGGTGGCGGTGGCCGCCGAGGTGACCACCGGAGCGCCGGCGACCATGGCTTCCAGCACGGGCAGGCCGAAGCCCTCCCAGCGGCTCGGGTAGGCGAACGCTGCGGCACCGGCGTACAGGGCGGCCAGCTCGTCGTCGGCCACGAACCCGAGGGTCCGGACCCGGTCGCCGAGGCGGTCGGTCCGGGGGCCGAGGTTCTCGTTCCAGCCGGCCGGGCCGACCATGACGAGGTCGACATCGGTCCGCTCCATGCGGGCGAAGGCCTCGATCAACGTCCCCAGGTTCTTGCGGGGCTCGGCCGTGCCCACCGACAACACGTACTCGCGCTCCAGGCCGTGACGACGGCGCACCGACCGCCGCTGCTCGTCCGACACGGCGACAGGACGGACGCCGAGCGGCACCAGCCGCATCCGCTCGCGGTCCAGGCCGGCGGCGACGGCGTCTTCGATCGTGGCCCTGGTGGGGCACAGCACCAGGTCGGCGTCCTCGATCGCCCGGGCCAGGGCGGCCTCGAAGAAGCGGACGCCCCACGCCGTGAACGACGACGGGTCGCGCCGCCAGGCCAGATCGTGCAGGGTCCACACCACCGGCGCGCTGGGCGGCGGGACGGCCAGCCCGGTGGCGTGGATCACGTCGACCGGCCCCGTGACCCGGTCCACCGGCGGGCGGCGGAGCCGGTGCCAAGCCTCGTACAGGGCCAGCCGGGGCAGCGGCAGCGACCGCACGGGGATGGGCGGCCTGTGGGGCGGTGCCGGGAGCCGCCGGTGGCGGGCGCTGACCCCGATCAGGTCGAGCTCGGGGTGGTGGGCGAGCAGCGACGTCGTCGTCTCCACCGCCGCCCGGGCCGTTCCGCCGGGCATCCGGTGCCAGCACTGCTCGAGGGTGACCGCCACCCGCGTCGTCCCGACCACGGAGCGGCAGTCTGGCAGCACTTCGGGGGGTCCTAGTGACCTGAGTTGTTGATCCGCTGGCAGTAAGAAGCGAGCGAGTCGAGGATTTCATCAGCTGTCTTGTGCCAGACGAAGGGCTTGGGGTTGTCGTTCCAACCGGCGATCCAGGTGCGGATGGAGGCGACGAGATCGCGTACCGATCGATGCGTCCCTCGCTTGATCCACTTGGTGGTGAGCTCTGCGAACCAGCGCTCGACGAGGTTGAGCCAGGAGCTGTAGGTCGGCGTGAAGTGCATCGTGAAACGGGGGTGGCGCAGCAGCCAGCGCTGAATCGACGGTGTCTTGTGCGTCGAGGAGTTGTCGAGCACCACGTGGACGTCGAGGTCGGCGGGCACCGTCTTGTCGATGAGGTTGAGGAAGGTGCGGAACTCCTCAGCCCGATGACGAGGCGTCATGGCCGAGATCACCTGGCCCGAAGCCACGTTGAGCGCGGCGTATAGGTTTGTGGTGCCGTTGCGCACGTAGTCATGGGTGCGCCGCTCGGCGACGCCGGGCATCAAGGGCAACACCGGTGCGGTGCGATCGAGCGCTTGGATCTGGGACTTCTCGTCCACGCAGAGCACCACGGCCGCCTCGGGCGGGTTCAGGTACAGCCCGACGATGTCGCGCACCTTGTCGATGAACTGGGGGTCGGGTGACAGCTTGAAGTCCTCGACACGGTGGGGCTTGAGACCGAACGCCCGCCAGATCTTCGACACCGCCGTCTGCGACATCCCCGTCGCGTCCGCCATCGACCGCGTCGACCAGTGCGTGGCGTTGGCCGGCGTCTCCTCCAATGTCTTGACGATCACCCGCTCGACGTCGTCGTCGCTGATCGTGCGCGGCTTGCCCGGTCGAGGCTCGTCGTGGAGCCCATCGATGCGGCGCTCGGCGAAGCGCACTCGCCACTTGCCGACCGTCGAATCGGTGCAACCGAGCCGGGCAGCGATGTCGATGCTCCGCTCACCAGCGGCGGCTGCCAGCACGATGCGCGAACGCATCGCCAAGGCTTGCGCCGTCTTCGGCCGCTTCGCCCACCGCTCCAGCACCTGGCGCTCGTCGTCAGTGAGCACGATCTCGGTCCGCTTTCCCATCGCTGACTCCCATCGTCGTCGTTGACGAAGGAAGTTCGCGACCCAACAGACTGACTCCTGCGAACTACCGACTCAGATCACTAGGTAGCATCAGCGGCCATGGATCCGTTCTGGAAGGACCAGCGCGTCGTCGTCACCGGCGGTTCCGGGTTCCTGGGCCAGGCGGTGGTGGCACGGCTCGAGGCCAGGGGTGCGGGCCCGATCACCGTGCCCCGGAGCGAGCAGTACGACCTCCGCCGACGGGACGACGCCGCCCGCCTGTTCGCCGAGGTCCGACCCGATCTCGTGATCCACCTGGCCGCCCGGGTGGGCGGCATCGGCGCCAACCAGGCCCGACCGGCGGACCTCTACCTCGACAACCTGTTGATGGGCACCTACGTCCTCGACGAGGCCCGCCTCAACTCCACGCCCAAGACGGTGATGGTCGGCACCATCTGCTCGTACCCGAAGTTCACCCCCGTGCCCTTCGCCGAGGAGTCCCTCTGGCAGGGCTACCCCGAGGAGACGAACGCGCCGTACGGCGTGGCCAAGCTGGCCCAGCTCGTGCAGCTCCAGTCCAACCGCGACCAGTACGGCCAGAACGCCATCTACCTGATGCCCACGAACCTCTACGGCCCGGGTGACAAGTTCCACCCCGGTGTCAGCCACGTGATCCCGGCGTTGGTGAAGAAGTGCGTCGACGCCATGGAGGGCGGCGAGGACCACATCGAGGTCTGGGGCACCGGGACGGCCAGCCGCGAGTTCCTCTACGTCGACGATGCCGCCGAGGGGATCGTGCTGGCGGCCGAGCGCTACGACGGCGCCGACCCGGTCAACCTCGGTGCTGACCACGAGATGCCCATCGCCGACCTGGTTGAGCACGTGGTGAAGGCCACGGGGTTCAGCGGCGACGTCCGCTGGGACACGTCCAAGCCTGACGGCCAGCCCCGGCGGCGGGTCGATGCGTCCCGGGCCAACCGGCTCTTCGGGTTCTCGTCGCACACGCCGTTCGAGGAGGGACTGCGCCGCACCGTCGACTGGTACCTCTCCCACCGCGAAGAGGCCGAGGCGCGCGATCTATAGCAGCACGTCGCGGAAGTAGGCGGCGGTGCGGGCGATGCCGTCCCGTAGGTCGACCTCGGGCTCCCAGCCCAGCACCCGGCGGGCCAGGTCGATGTCGGGTCGGCGCTGGGCGGGATCGTCGACCGGCAGCGGGTGGTGCACGATCGGCGACGTCGAACCGGTGACCTCGAGCACGATGTCGGCCAGCTCGGAGATGGTGAACTCGTCGGGGTTGCCGAGGTTGACCGGGCCGACGTGGTCCGAGTCGAGCAGGGCGAGGAAGCCCCGCACCTCGTCGTCCACATAGCAGAAGCTGCGCGTCTGCTTGCCGTCGCCGTAGATGGTGATGGGGTCGCCCCGGAGGGCCTGCACGATGAAGTTCGACATCGCCCGCCCGTCGTCGGGCCTCATGGAGGCACCAAAAGTGTTAAAAATGCGAACGATTCTCACATCGAGGCCGTGGGCGCGGTGGTAGGCCATGGTCATGGCCTCGGCGAAGCGCTTGGCCTCGTCGTAGACGCCTCGCGGACCGATCGGGTTCACGTGGCCCCAGTAGCCCTCGGGCTGCGGGTGCACCTGGGGGTCGCCGTAGACCTCGCTGGTGGAGGCGAGGAAGAAGCGGGCGCCCTTGGCCTTGGCCAGGCCGAGCGTGTTGTGGGTGCCGAGGCTGCCCACCTTGAGGATCTGGATGGGGATGCGGGCGAAGTCGATAGGCGATGCGGGGCTGGCGAAGTGCAGCACCGAGTCGACCGGGCCGGGCACCCACACGTAGGTCGACACGTCGTGCTCCACGTAGGTGAAGCCCGGTTCGACGAAGAGGTCCTCGATGTTGTCCAGCGAGCCGGTGATGAGGTTGTCGAGGCAGACCACCTCGTCCCCCCGGGCCAGCAAGGCCCGGCACAGGTTCGAACCCAGGAACCCGGCGCCCCCGGTGACCACGACCCGGCCCACGTCAGGCCCGACCGATCCCCTCGAGCTCGAACCCCCGGCGCATCAGGGCGGCCCGGTCGAGCAGGTTGCGGGCGTCGACCACCCGGGCCGCGGCCATGGCCTCGCCGACCTTGTCGAAGTCGAGCCACTTGAACTCGTCCCACTCGGTGAGCACGGCCAGCACCTCAGCGCCGGCGCAGGCGGCGTAGGGGTCGTCGAACAGCTCGATCCCGGCGAGGCGGTCGTCCTCACTCGAGCGGGGCACGGCTGGGTCGTAGGCCTGCACCACCGCGCCCCGGTCGCGCAGGCGGCGGACGATCTCGAGCGACGGTGAGTCCCGGAGGTCGTCGGTGCGAGCCTTGAAGGTGAGGCCCCAGACGGCCACCGTCACGCCGTCGACGTCGCCGCCGGCCCGGCGCACGATCTTCTCCGCCACCCGCTCGAACTGCTCCTCGTTGACGTTGATCACGCCCTTGAGGAGGTCGAAGTCGTACCCGGCGTCCTCGGCGATCCGCACCAGCGCCCGCGAATCTTTTGGAAAACAGGAGCCCCCCCAGCCTGGGCCGGGGCGGAGGAAGGCTTCGCCGATGCGCTTGTCGTAGCCCATGCCCAGCACGACGTCGTTGACGTCGGCGCCGACGGCCTCGCACACCGCGGCGATGGCGTTGACGTAGCTGATCTTGGTGGCGAGGAACGCGTTGCTGGCGTACTTGATGGTCTCGGCCGAGGCCGGATCGGTGACCTGGAGGGGGGCGGCGAGGCCGAGGTAGAGGCCCGCGACCCGGATGGCGGCACCCTGGTCGTCGGCGCCGATCACCACCCGGTCGGGGTGCAGGAAGTCGTGCACGGCCGAGCCCTCGCGCAGGAACTCGGGGTTGGACACCACCGACACGTCGCCCCGGCCCAGGGCCTGTTCCACCACCCGCGTGGATCCCACGGGCACCGTCGACTTGTTGATGACTATGGCCTCCGACTCGAGCAGGGGACCGATCTCGCGGGCGGCGGACTCGATGTAGCTGAGGTCGGCCGAGCCGTCGGAGCTCTGAGGCGTCGGGACGCACAGGTAGACGAACTCGGCCTCGCCCACGGCGTGCTCGGCGCCCAGCACGAACCGGAGCTGGCCCGAGCGCAGGCCCTCCTGCACCAGCTCGTCGAGCCCTGCCTCGAGGATGGGCACGTCGCCCCGGCTCAGCCGCTCCACCTTCTCAGGCACGACGTCGGCGCACACCACGTCATGGCCCATGTGGGCGAGGCAGGCGCCGGTGGTGAGGCCGACGTACCCGGTGCCGATCACTGCGATCCGCTTGCCCACCGCCGTCCCTCCCCTCCGGTCCGTGCTCACCGGCCGAGACGGCCGACCAGCTCGCCCAGCGCATCGGCGTGGTGGCGCAGCGGCGGCAGGCCGCACGATCGTAGTGCGGCGCCGTCCAGCACCGAGTTGCGGGGCCGCGGCGCCGGCCGCGGCGGGTCGAGCTGGCTGGTGGCGATGGGCCGGGCGCGCTCCGGGTCGTGGCCGGCCAGCTCGAGCACCTCACGGGCCAGCCCCCACCAGGTGGTGGGCCCCCCGTTGGTGACGTGGAACGTGCCCGTGTGGCCCTCCTCGACGAGTCGGAGGATCATCCCGGCCAGGTCGGCGGCCATGGTCGGGCAGCCCCGCTGGTCATCGACGAACGCCAGGTCGCGGTCCGGGTCGGCCGCCAGGGCCAGGACGGTCTTGACGAAGTTGCGGCCGTGCTCCCCGCACACCCACGACGTGCGCACGAGCAGGTCGTCGGGCCGGAGGCGGCGTTCGCCGGCCTCCTTCGACCGTCCGTACACGGACATCGGGTTGGTGGGGTCGGTCTCGATGTAGGGGCGGTCGCTCGTCCCGTCGAACACGTAGTCGGTGGACAGGTGGCACAGGCGGGCGCCCACCCGTTCACACGCCTCCACGAGGTGGCCGACGGCGGCGTCGTTCACCGCGCAGGCGGCATCGGGATCGGCTTCGGCGGCGTCGACGGCGTTGTACGCGGCGGCGTTGACGACGACGTCGGGGCGCTCGGCATCGAGCGCGCCGGCGACCGCAACAGGGTCGGTGATGTCCAGGCGGGCCCGGTCGCAGGCCACCACGCGCCACCGGCCGTCACCCAGCACCCAGACCAACGCGTGGCCGACCTGCCCGGCGGCCCCGGTGACCAGCGCGGTGCGGGCCGTCACCTCGGCGGGCTCCAGGCGGCATCTTCGGCCACCGGGGCCCGCCCCCGCAGCGGCTCCCACCAGTCCCGGTGATCGGCGTACCAGGCGACGGTGGCGGCCAGCCCGTCGTCGAAGTCGATGGTGGGCGCCCAGCCGAGCTCGTCGCGGATCGTGCTCGAGTCGAGCAGGTAGCGGCGGTCGTGGCCGGGGCGGTCAGGCACGATCGACTTGAGGCTGGCCGGCTTGCCGAGCGCGGCGAGCACGGCGTCGGCGATCTCCTCCACGGTGCGCTCCACCCCCGTGCCGACCAGGTAGGTCCGGCCGACCTCCCCGGCGTCGAGCACGGCGTCGATGGCCCGGCAGTGGTCGAGCACGTGGATCCACTCCCGCCGGTTCTGCGTCGAGGCGTACAGCGGGAGCGCCACGTCGTTGATGGCGTTCGTGGTGAAGAGGGGGATGACCTTCTCGGGGAACTGGTAGGGGCCGTAGTTGTTGGCGCAGTTGGTGATGGTGACGGGCAGGCCGAACGTCTCGCCGTAGGCGCGGACGGCGTGGTCGGCGCCGGCCTTCGACGCGTTGTACGGGGTGCGGGGCCGGTACGGGCTGTGCTCGCGGAAGACGGTGCCCTCGGCCACGGGGTCGCCGTCGAGGGGCAGGTCGCCGTACACCTCGCAGGTGGAGATGTGGTGGAAGCGGGCCACGCCCACCCGGCGGGCGGCCTCCAAGAGGCCGGCGGTGCCGAGGACGTTGGTGGCGAAGAAGCGCCCCGGGTCGAGCACGGCCAGGCTGTTGTGGGACTCGGCGGCGAAGTTCACCACCACCTCCACGTCGTGCTCGGCCAGCACCGCCGCCACCGGGCCGGTGTCGCCGATGTCGCCTTCGACGAAGGTGATGCGGTCCTCCACGTCGGCCAGGCTGGCCCGGTTGCCGGCGTAGGTGAGCAGGTCGAGCGCGACCACGTGGTCGCCAGGCCGGGTGGCGAGGCGGTGACGGACGTAGTTCGACCCGATGAAACCGGCCGCTCCGGTGACGAGGAGGCTGGTCATCGACGATCAGCTCCGGAGACGGGCGTGGGGCCGCCGGGCGGGGTCGAGGTCGGCGCGGGCCGGGTTGGTGCGGTCCCGGTCGGACACGATCGGCTCCCGCACGCCCCAGTCGGCCCCGACCTCGGGATCGTCCCACGCCACCCCGAGCTCGTCGGCCGGGTTGTAGTAGCCGTCGACCAGGTAGGTGATGGTCATCGCGGTCAGGGCGGCGAAGCCGTGGGCGACCCCCGGCGGGATGTACACGCCCCGGTGGTCGTGGGCCCCGCCGGCAGGATCGGCGCCGAGGTCGAACGCCACCGTGGCGCCGTCGGTGGGCGAACCGGAACGGAGGTCGTGCAGGACCACCCGGGCCCGGCCGGCGGGCACGTACCAGTAGTCGGCCTGGTGGAGGTGGTAGTGCAGGCCCACGACGCAGCCGGCGGAGCGGTCGGCCCGGTTGGCCTGGACCATCTCCCGCCCGTCGGGGAACCACGACCGCCGGTAGGTCTCCACGAAGCTCCCGCGCTCGTCGCCGTGCACGTCCGGCGTGGCGACGAGCACGCCGTCGATGGCGTCGGAGGCGACGATGGTGGGCACGGGACCGCTACTGGTCGAGGTCGACCTGGGAGTGGTCGCCGAGCATCAGGCGGTTGGCGTGGGGCCGGCGGGCCGAGCGGCTGACCACGACGTCCCGCCCGATGAGCGAGTCGGTGATCCGTGGGATGTTCTCGATCCGGCTACCGGCGAGGACGATCGAGTGCTCGAGCTCGGAATCGACCACCTCGCAGTCCCGGTCGATCGAGGTGAACGGGCCGACGTAGCTGCGGACGATCCTCGTGCGGGCGCCGATGATCGCCGGGCCGCGCACGACCGAGGCCACGATCTCGGCACCGTCGCCCACCACCACCCGACCGTCGAGCTGGGACGCCTCGTCGACCTTGGCCCCCTCGTTGGCCGGCTCGAGGACCTCGAGGAGCAGCCGGTTGGCCTCCAACAGGGGCGTGAGCTTGCCGGTGTCGATCCACCAGCCCTCGAGCACCTCGTGGTCCACCCGGTTGCCAGCGTCGAGGAGCCACTGGATTGCGTCGGTGATCTCCAGCTCGCCCCGTTCCGACGGCGAGATGGCCCGGACGGCCTCGTGCACGCGGTGGTCGAACAGGTAGACGCCGACGAGGGCCAGGTCCGACGGCGGCCGGTCCGGCTTCTCGACCAGGCCGGTGACCCGGCCGTCCGGTCCGAGGCGGGCCACGCCGAACCGCTGCGGGTCGGGCACCCGGGCCAGCAGGATCTGCGCCGCCGGCGACTCGGTCGGCTCGCCCAGGCGGGGGGCCCTCACGTCGGCCCGCCGGGCCCGGAACCGCTCCACGAAGCCGGCCACGCCGTCGCGGAGCAGGTTGTCACCCAGGTACATCACGAAGTCGTCGTCGCCGAGGAAGTCGCCGGCGATGAGGACGGCGTGGGCCAGCCCGAGGGGCGCCTCCTGGGGCAGGTAGGTGACGGTCATCCCCCAGCGCGACCCGTTCCCCACCGCCGCCTCGATCTCGGCGGCGGTGTCGCCCACCACCATGCCCACCTCGGTTATGCCGGCGGCGGCCAGGTGCTCGAGGCCGTGGAACAGGATCGGCTTGTTTGCCACCGGCACGAGCTGCTTGGCGCCGGTGTGGGTGATGGGTCGCAGCCGGCTGCCGGACCCGCCGGCGAGGATGAGTCCCTTCATGCCGGCCTCCACGGGCACCGATGCTGCCACACCGGGCGCTCGGCTCCTCGGGAGGAGGACAGGCCGGTCAGCCGCAGGTCTGCCCGGGTGGCGGTGGGCCGGGGACGTCGCCCACGACCGAGGTGGAGGTGGTGCTCGGCGGCGTGGTGCTCGGCGATGAGGGGCTGCCGGCGCTGGGATCGGTGGTCGGGCTCGGCGTCGGCGGCGCCGTCGGCGGGCCGGGCACCTCGGCATCGGGCTTGGGCGTGGTGCGGGTGCCCTGCCAATCCGTCGCCGTCACCAGCACGACATCGGCGCCGGCCACGTCGACGCGCTCCTCGAGCACGACGGGACCGGTCACGTACCGGGCGACGGTCCGGGCCTGGGCCACCTTGCCCGGCGAGAACCGCACCGTGGTGCGGGCGCCGTCGAAGCCCTCGGCGTCGTCGGGCGGCCCGGTGCTGAAGCCAATGGCGCTGAGGGCCCGGGTGACCTCGGTGGCCTGGCCCTCGGCGCGCGAGCCGTTCAGCACCTGCACCCGCACCGAGGGCGGCGCCAGCGCGCCCGTGGCCGACGCGCCCGGTGCCGGTGCTCCCCGGAACAGGGCGAGGACCGGTTCGGCCTCGGCCGCGTTCAGCTCGAGCACCTGGGCCCCGCCCTTGACCGCCTCGGTCACGGGGAGCGAGTAGGTGAGCAGGTTGTCGGGGTTGAAGCTGCGGAAGCGGGCACCGAGGTCGACGATGTCGTCGATGCGCAGCTGCTGGTCGATCTTGACCGAGCGCACGCCGAGGCCCACCAGCTGGCGCAGCGTGTTCGGGTTGCGCACCCCCTTGGCCACGGCCCGCCGGAGGGCGGTCTGGATGAAGTACTGCTGACGGCTGACCCGCCCCAGGTCGCCCGACGAGTCGAGCTCCCACTCCCCGTCGCGTAGCACGGCGTAGTCCTTGCGGGCGCGGGCGAACGCGAGGGCCTGGGTCGGGTCGAGGGTGACGCACCCCGCCTTGGGGATGAGGAGCCGAGAGCTCGGTGCCTTCACCGGTTCGGGGAAGTACATGGGCACCCCGTCCACCGCCTCCACCAGCTCCTTGAACGACGCGAAGTTCACCTGCACGTAGTGGTCGATGGGGATGCCGTAGTTCAGCTTGATCGTGTCGATCAGGCCCTTGGCCCCACCGGTGGCGATGGCCTCGTTGATGCGGCTCTTCGATCGGGAGCCGGCGATGGGCACCCACAGGTCGCGAGGGAAGGACAGGAGGCGGGCGGTGGCGTCCCGGGGGTCGATGCGCAGCACCATGATCGTGTCGGTACGGACCCCGACGACGTTCTCGCGCCCCTGGATCTCCGGGTCGTCGGGGCCGAGGCCGGTGGCGTCGTCGGCACCGACCAGCAGGTAGTTCTGCGGCGCGCCAGCGGGGAGGTCCTCGGGACTGCGCAGCGAGCCGGTGAGGCCACCCACCCGCACGACGTCGCCGAGCTTGACGTTGGCATAGCCGAGGGCCCCCGCTGTGCCCAGCGCACCCAGGACGCAGCAGATGTTGAACGCGATCAGCAGCCGCTGAGGCCAGGACCTTCGCAGGCGCGCTTCATCCCCCGGTACCGCCACCCGATGGACGGTACCAGCGGACGATATCGACCCAGCACCGGGGGAGCGGAGCGGAGGAGGAGCAGATCAGCACGGCAGGCCGAGCTGGCGGCTGATCACCAGGCGCTGCACCTCGCTGGTGCCCTCGCCGATCTCGAGGATCTTGGAGTCGCGGTAGAAGCGCGACACCGGGGTCTCGTCCATGAAGCCGTAGCCGCCGAAGATTTGGGTGGCCTCCCTGGTGGCGGTGACGGCGGCTTCGGTGGCGTAGAGCTTGGCCATGGCCGCCTCCTTCTTGAACGGCCGGCCCACGTCCTTCAACCAGGCGGCCTTGTAGACGAGGGTGCGGGCGGTGTCGGCCATGACCGCGAGGTCGGCGCACTTGAACGCCACCGCCTGGTAGCTGCCGATCGGGCGACCGAAGGCGTTGCGGTCCTTGGCGTAGGCGACGGACTGCTCGAGGCAGGCCTCGATGGTGCCGAGGGCGAGGGCAGCGATGGCCACCCGCCCGTCGTCGAGGGTGGCGAGGAAGTTGGCGAAGCCCCGGCCCCTCTCGCCGAGGAGGTGGTCGCCGGGCACCCGGCAACCGGTGAAGGTGAGGCCATGGGTGTCCGAGGCGTGCCAGCCCATCTTCCGGTACGCGGGCTGCACCTCGAAGCCGGGGCTGCCGGCGGGCACGATGATGGTGCTGAGCTCAGGCTTGGCCCCGCCGTTGCCGGGGGGGTCGGTCCGGGCGGTGATGATCACCAGCGACGTGATGGGCGTGCCCGAGTTGGTGATGAACGCCTTCTCCCCGTCGATCACCCACTCGCCGGCATCGTCGTCGAGGACAGCGCGGGTGCGCGTGCCGCCGGCGTCGCTGCCGGCCTCGGGCTCGGTCAGTCCGAACCCGCCGAGGGCGGTCCCGGCGCACAGCTGCGGCAGCCAGCGCTGCTTCTGCGCCTCGGTGCCGTACGTGAAGATCGGGTTGGCCCCGAGGCCCACGCCGGCCTCGAGGGTGATGGCCATCGACTGGTCGACCCTGGCGATCTCCTCGATGGCCACGCACAGCGTGGTGAAGTCGCTCCCCCCGCCGCCGTACTCCTCGGGGAAGGGCAACCCGAACAAGCCGAGCCGGCCCATGGCCAGCACGACGTCCACCGGGAAGGTGTGGTCACGGTCCCATGCTTCGGCGTGCGGAGCGATCTCGGCGCGGGCGAAGTCCCGCACCACCTTGCGGAAGGACTCCTGCTCGTCGGTGAGGTCGAAGTCCACCCGCCAGAATCTAGTGCCGCGTCAGGCAACGTTCGGGTGCCTCGGAACGGCACTTCAGGGATACCCGTGGCGTTGATGATGTTGAGCTGCGAGCGGTGGCCACGGGCTCGCGATCGCTCCACCCCACGGGCTGGCGCGAGCGCTCGGGGCTACCCGTTGAGACTCGCCGGCGATCAAGTCATGATCGGTGGGCGGAATCCACCGGTGGGCGCACCGGTCCTGTGACGATTCGAAGCTGTCGATCACAGGAGCAGCGTCATGGCTGGGATCCTCACCCACGAGCAGAAG
>JAABUS010000600.1_pt1 | contig 89932 bp, 91 predicted proteins | sample 5560161 | NCBI WGS metagenome assembly JAABUS01 (sample SAMN10711885, study PRJNA513376) | rock metagenome | isolation source: Antarctica rocks | place: Antarctica: Victoria Land, Trio Nunatak nord | collected 2016-01-04
CGGCGCCATCGAGACCTTCATCGACGGCTGGAACGACCGCTGCGCACCGTTCGTCTGGACCAAGACCGCCGACCAGCTCATCCCGCATGCGAGGGGCGGTCAGCGGACTTCAATAGCGCGACACTAGCTGCCGGCGAGGCCGGAGAACGTGTCGGGTTCGACCGCCTGGCTGGGTGGCGCCAGCGAGACGAGGGCGAGAGTCGACACCGCGGCAAGCAGGAGCTTGGAGCAGATTCGACGGGACAGCTGCTTCATCGCTTTACCCCCCCATGGAGTAGTCCGCCAGGGGCAGGAGCGGGCGAAGTGGTGCGGATGTTAGCGGTCGGCGGTCCGCTGGACAAGGGCCAGACGGGTGGTCAGGTGGAGCCCCGCAGAAGGACAGACTGCCGACCTACCGTGCCCCCGTGGACCGGAAATCCGTATCGGTGCATGACGGCGAGCGGACCCGCCCGGTTGGCTGACCGTCTCGGTGTGACCCGGGCACCTGGCGCGGCTTCGTCGAGTACCGAACTGGCATCCGGCAGAACCGGCTCGGCTGGTTCCCGGCTGAGCTGCTGACGTCCGGTCTACCGCCCGACGCCAACCAAGTCGGCGAGGTCGACGTACCGCTGCAGTTCAGCGACCGACCGGCGGCAGTAGTGGACCGCCCCCCGGGCCGGTGGGACCCAGGAACGGCCGGGGCCGAGCCCGTGGCCAGGCAGAGTGCCGTCGACCGCCCAGCGGCCGTCGACGAACACCATCCCGTGCTGAACTGCGGAAGGATCGGCACCACTGCACCGGGTCCCCACCAGGCATCGCCGCCTCGTCGCGACGAGTGCAGCCGGGCAGCCGGCGCCGGTACACGCGCCATGAGCTGCCCGGCGGCTTCTGGAACTGCGAGAGTTGTGCCAAGGGAGACCTCCCTCTGACGATCCTGGCCCGCGATCGGCGTCCATCCGTCGGCCGGCTGAGTTGTTGAGGACGTTCGACTTTGGCCTTGTTGAGTGATGAGGAGGTGGCGCTGCCAGCTGGCCCCAGGCTTGCGATCCGCCGCGCGGACGCCGGCGGACGCCCCTTCCTGCTCGTACATGGCCTGGCCTCGAACGCGAGGATGTGGGACGGCGTTGCTCGACGTCTCGCGGCGGCCGGCCACCAGGTGGTCGCGGTGGACCAGCGGGGTCACGGCCGATCCGACCAGACCCGGACCGGCTACAGCACCGAGCAGTGCGCAGCCGACCTGGTCGCCCTGTGCGAGGCGCTCGGGTTCACCGGGGACCGGGCTCCGGTCGTGGCCGGCCAGTCTTGGGGTGGGAACGTCGCTCTCATGCTCGCCGCCCGGTACCACGGTGTCGCGGCGCTGGCCCTTGTCGACGGCGGCTGGATCCGGCTCTCGGACCGCTTCCCGACGTTCGAGCGGTGTTGGCAGGCACTCGAGCCGCCCCGCTTCGATGGCATGTCGATGACCGATCTGGTGGCCCGGATCTCACAGTCGCACCCTGACTGGCCGGCGGAGGGCCGGGCCGGTTCGCTAGCCAACTTCGTCGAGCTGTCGAACGGCGGAATACGGGCCCGGCTCAGCCGCGACCACCACCGCAGCATTCTTCACTCCCTCTGGTGCGGCGACCCGCGTCGGCTCTACCCGCTCGTCAGCGTCCCGGTGCTGTTGGCAACCGCCGTCACCGGTGGTCCCAGCGACGAGCCTCCCGAGGACTCCAAGGCGGAAGCAAGAAAGCGGGCGGACGTGGCGGAGGCGCTCGCGCTGCTCCCTCGGGGCGAGGTCGTCGAGTACGTCGGGGCCCATCATGACCTGCATGCACAGCACCCCGACCGGCTGGCGCGAGACCTGTTGTCCCTGGCCGCTCGCGCCGAGGTCCCGGTAGCTGCCGCACCGGTGCCGAGCCGCCAGGTCGCCGACCCGCCCAGTCCGGGAGCCGCCGGATGAGCCGCCTGGTGGTGATGGGTTCGGGCGAGACCGCGCCCACGATGGTGCGCGTTCACCGGCGGATCTTCGCCGACACCGGCGCAGGTCCGGCCGTCATGCTAGATACGCCGTTCGCGTTCCAGCTGAACGCCGACGAGCTGCTGGCTCGCATCCTCGCTTACTTCGCGCAGAGCATCGGGCGTCCGGTCGAGGTCGTCCGGTGGCGACGCCACGACGCTCCCACCCTGGACCAGGAGAAGGCGCTGGCGTTGCTGAGCCGGGCCCGGTGGGCCTTCGCCGGACCGGGGAGCCCGACGTACGCCCTGCGGCAGTGGCACGGAACGCAGGTGCCGGCCGCCCTCGCCGACGTGGTCCGTCGCGGTGGGACCCTTGTCCTCGGCAGTGCGGCGGCCGTCACGGTGGGCACGCATGCGATTCCGGTGTATGAGATCTACAAGGTGGGTGAAGACCCGCGCTGGGTCAAAGGGCTCGACGTGCTCGGCGGCCTGACGGGCGTTGCCGCGGTGGTCGTGCCGCATTACGACAACTCCGAGGGTGGAACTCACGACACGCGGTTCTGCTACCTCGGTGAGCAGCGCCTCGCCGCCCTGGAGGCCGAGCTGCCGGAGGAGGTCGGCATTCTCGGCGTCGACGAGCACACCGCGCTGCTCATGGATCTGGACGCCGCGACCGCGACCGTGGCCGGCAACGGCGCAGTGACCGTGCGTCGTCGCGGGGCCTCGCGTGAGTTCGAGCACGGGGCGACGCTCTCGCTCGACGATCTCATCGGCATGCTCCGCGACCAGGCCGCTCTCCAGCGACGTCGGGGAGATCATTCGGAGCCGGCGACCGCGGCAGCGCCGCCTTCGGCCCCCGCCGCTTGCGAGCAGAAGCCAGGCGCCGGGACCACGCTGCGGGCGGTGGCCGACCGGGCAGCCGCTCGCTTCGACCAAGCGTTGGCCGGGCGGCAGGCCGATGGCTGCGTTGGCGCCATCCTCGACCTCGAGACCGCAATCGCGTCCTGGCGATCCGACACTTTGCGCAGCGACGACGAGAACCACGCCCGTCGGGTCCTGCGGACGCTGGTGGTCCGGCTGGGCCAGCTCGCCGAGGCTGGCGTGGAGGACCCTAGAGCCCGGGTCGCGCCCTACGTCGAGCTGCTGTTGCACCTTCGGGCCGCGGCTCGGGCGGCGAAGGACTATCCGACCTCCGACCTGGTGCGAGACCGGCTCGCCCAGGCTGGGGTGGAGGTACGGGACGCGCCCGACGGCATGGAGTGGGCAATCCGTGCCGGCCGGGTGCCCGGCTTGTGGTCTGGGCCCGGGTGCACCAGCATGGCGACCCCGACGAAGGAGCCTCGCATGACCCTGCGCGACGAGGACATGGTCACCACCACCCGGCCCACCGCCACCACGCCCGTGCCGACCGACGCGGATGGCACCGACACACCGATGAACCCGCTCGGCACCGATGCCGACGGAACCGACTCCACGGGCACCGACGCCGACGGAACCGACGCCACCGGGACCGACGCGGACGGACAGGACAAGTAACCGCTCCCGTTCCCTCGTCGGCACTCGGGCGCTGTGTCGGCGTCAGCCCTGACGTTTTTCTCCGAGAGCACTGGTCGCACCGCCCGCTGCTGTCGCCCCATGCAGCCCTGCCCCGCGGGTTCACCGACCTGCTCGCGTCCTCCGATGTCGACGAGCTGATCGGTAGCCGCGGGCTGCGTACGCCGTTCTTCCGGGTGGTTCAGGACGGCGCCACCCTGCCGGCGAGCCGATACACGAGGTCCGCGACGGTGGCCGGTCGGTCGATGCCCGACCTGGCGGATCCGGACCGGGTGTTCGAGCTGTACGCCGGCGGTGCGACCGTCGTGCTCCAGGCGCTCCATCGCAGCTGGCCGCCGCTGGTCGAGTTCTGCGGGCAGCTGGCGGACGAGCTCGGCCAGCCGACGCAGTGCAATGCCTACGTCACCCCGCCGGGGTCACGCGGCTTCGGCGCGCACCACGACACCCACGACGTCTTCGTGCTGCAGGTCGACGGCACCAAGCGCTGGCACGTGTACGAGCCGGTGCTGACGCTGCCGCTGCGCTCCCAGCCCTCGGCGGCGTACGTCCGCGACGGCTCACTGCTCGCCGAAGGCGCCGAACCGGTGCTCTCGACCGTCCTCGGGCCGGGCGACGCGCTCTACCTTCCGCGCGGCTACATCCACGCCGCCGAGACCAACGAGGACCGGTCGATCCACCTGACCGTCGGCGTGGCGGCCGTCACGTGGCACGACGTGCTGGCCGACGCCGTGACGCTGGCGGCCGAGCAGGAGGAGTTCCGCTCGGCCGTGCCTGCCGACCTCGCCGCCGAGGTACCCGGGTTCCTGCAGGCGGTGGCCAAGTGGCTGGAGCAGCTGCCGCCGGAGCGGGTGGTCGAGCTCGTCGGCACCCGGCGAGACCGCTCGCTGCCGATGGAGCCGGTCCACGTCCTGGCCCAGGCCGACGCCGTACGCCGGCTGACGGCCTCCACGCCGGTGCGGGCGCGGCGGGGGGTGCGCTGGTCGCTGAGGGAGGAGGGCGAGGAGGTAGTCCTGGCCCTGGTCGACCGGGAGATCGCCATGCCCGCCGTCGTCGAGCCGGCGCTGCGGCAGGTGCTCGACGGGTCGGCGTACGCGGCCGCGGACCTGGCCACATCGGAGCTGGACACCGCGGACGTGACGGTCCTGCTGCGCCGGCTGCTCCGCGAGCGGGCCGTGGTTCCCGCGCCGGGGCGCGGGAGTAGATGACCGCCTACCGCTGCTCCGTCGCGTCCATCGAGCGCCGGGAGCCGATCTTCGCCACCGCCAGCCGGGTGGACCGTTGGCTGGTCGTCGAGCAGCGAGGGCCGTGGAGCGCCGAGACGGTGCCGCGCTCGAGACTCGGGGCCGAGCTTGCCGGAAGCCTCCAGCGGCTCGCCGGGCTAGCGGGGGCGCGGCTGCTGCTGGCCCGGCGTCCCGGCGGCGTGCCCGCCACGGGGCGCAGGGTCTTCTTCGCCGACTCCCGGCCCGGTTCGGAGCGGCTGCTGAGCCGCGTTGTCTCCGACGACTCCGAGCTGGCGGGGCTGGCCCTTCCGGACTCCGCGCCCGGCGAATGGTCCCCGGTCGGCAGCCGGCTCCTGCTCGTTTGCACGCACGGCAAGCACGACCCCTGCTGCGCGCTTTGGGGACGTCCGGTGGCCCGGGCCCTTTCCGGGCGCTACCCGCAGGAGACGTGGGAGTGCACCCACTCGGGTGGGGACCGGTTCGCGCCCAACCTCGTGGTGTTGCCCGAGGGGTACTACTTCGGCCGGATGCCGCCCGAGGAGGCGGGCGACATCGTGGCGGCGCTGGAGAAGGGCCGGCTGCTCACGGCGTACCTGCGGGGGCGGAGCAGTCTCGGCTTGCACGTGCAGGCGGCCCAGCACTTCGCCCGCCAGCTGCTGGGCACCGACGACGCCGCTGAGCTGGCGCCGGTGGCGGACGAGCCGGTGGACGGGAGCTCCTGGCGGGTGCGGTTGCGCTTCACCGCCCGGGGCGAGGTGGCGGTGACCGTACGTCGGGTGCCTGCGCCGGCCCACCGGCTGACGTGTGGCGCCTCGGCCCCGGCCGAGGCGTTCGTCTTCGAGCTGAGGACCCTGTCGGCGTCGCCGGCTTGCTAGTGCCGCGGCTGAGCCGCAGTTCTGACCTGCAGTGATGCCAGCAGCTCGGCTGTGGCCCGGGTCACGGTCTCGACGGCCCTGTCGAAGACCGCGGCGTTGGCGGCAGCCGGTGTGCGGAAGCCGCTGACCTTGCGGATGTACTGCAGGGCCGCGGCGTGCATCTCGGCTTCGGTGACATGGTCGGCGTACGGCGGTCGTAGGGTGCGGATGCTTCGGCACATGCCCGCCAGCGTAGAACCCGCCGGCTTTCTCAGCCCCGCCGGCCCAGGTTGTCGAGCGCGGCCATGTCCTCGGTGGAGAGCGCGAAGTCTTTGACGTCGGCGTTGGCGACGATCCGCTCCCGTACCCGCGACTTCGGGATGACCACGACGTCATGCTGTAGATGCCAGCGGATGATCACCTGGGCAGGCGTCCGGCCGAGCCGCTCGGCGATGTCCACGATGCGGGGGTGCTCCAGGGTCCCGCCGCGCAGGGCGCTGTAGCCCTCGAGGACGATCCCGCGCTGGCGATGGCCGTCTACCAGGGTCCGGTCGAACAGCAGCGGGCTCCACTCGACCTGGTTCACGGCGGGAGTCATCCCGGTGGCGGCCGAGATCTCATCGATCTGGGCGAGGCTGTAGTTGCTGACGCCGATGTCGGTGGCCAGCCCCTCGTCGCGGGCCTGCGCGAACGCATTCCACAGGTCGACCCCCGCGCCGTCGTCCGGTGGCCAGTGGATCAGCCAGAGGTCGACGTAGCTCGCGCCCAGGAGCTCGAGGCTCTTGTGCAGCGTCTCGAGCTCCTCGCCCGCCCGGTCGGGCGGCAGCTTGGTGGTGACGAAGACGTCCTCACGGGCGAGCGCACTGTCGGTGAGCGCCGCACCGACCTCGCGCTCGTTGCGGTACACCGCGGCGGTGTCGAGGTGGCGGTACCCGGCCTCCAGAGCCCAGCTGGTGGCCTGCCTGGCCTCATCCCCTCTGAGCAGCCAGGTCCCGAAGCCGAGCAGGGGCATGCCGCGGCCACTCGGCAGCGGGGCGCTGCGCTCGGGGCCGGCTGCGTCGGGAGAGGTCGAGGTCACGCCCGGATTGTGCCGTACGCCGCCGCGGTCAGCTCTCCTTGGGCACGATGACCCAGAGCACGAGGTAGACGAGTACCTGCGGGCCGGGCAGCAGGCAGGACACGACGAAGAGCAGCCGCATGCCGGTCGGCGACCAGCCGTACCGGTTGGCGAGGGCTGCACACACGCCGGCGAGCATGCGGCCCCGGCGAGGGCGTACGAGTCCGTTCACACCTCACCTTATCCAGGCCGCTGCCCGGCTGCGCCCGGCTCAGGCGAGCGGGTTCTCCCACCGGAGCTGACGGAAGCGAGCGAAGTCGGTGTCGGCCGAGTACAGGGTGAGGCCGTGCTCGATCGCCAGCGCCGCCAGCTGGGCGTCCGGGACGAGATTCCCGCGCAGCTGATAGGACGTGACGAGGCCGCCCAGCACCTCGGAGTGCCGGTCCGTCGGTTGCGGTATCCAGGCGGTGCCGGCCGAGAGCCAGTCCGCCACCTGTGTCCATGCCTGCTGGGGTGTCAAGGGTCGTTCGGACGCTCGGGGATGGGTGCTGATCCGGAGAAAGGCGCCGAGGCTCTGCCACGGCAGCCCGACCCGGCGAGGACCGTTCAGCGCTGCGGTCAGCCAGGCGGCTGCCGCGGGATGGAAAGGGCTGTCCGAGTCGGCCGAGAACAGGAGCAGGTTGGCGTCGACGAGCATCAGCGACCCGCGGGACCGTCCAACAGGTCAAGCGCCTCGGCGACATTTGTAACGTCGATGCGCAGGCCCATCGAGCGGGAACGCTGCCGGAACGGTTTGACCCCGTTGGGCGCCTTCAGGCCGGCCCGGATCAGCCGGTTGACGGCCTCACTTCGTCCCAGGGACTGCTCCCGGCGAACCGACTCCACCGCCGCGGCAACGTCAGGATCCAGCGTGATCGTCGTACGCATGCGTCGACCTTAGCATCAAGATGCGAGCTGGCGTGCACGTGGATGACGGGAAAGGGGACCAGGAGCGCGAGGTCAGCCCTCGCTGCCGCCGGTGAAGTTCCAGGACCGCAGGTGCAGGGACGGTACGACGCAGGCGCCGAAGTAGAGCGGCATCAGCTGCCGGTCGCTGCCGACCGCCTGGACGTTGCCGGGGGCCAGCGCGTCGACGTAGGACTGGGTGAACCGCAGGTTGTGCACCGGCCGGGCCACCCGGCCCTCCTCGATGAGGAAGATGCCGTTGCGGGTGAGTCCGGTCACCACCTGGGTGCGCGGGTCGAGGATCCGGGTGTACCAGAAGTCGGTGACCAGCAACCCACGGTCGACGCCCGCGACCAGCTCCGCCGGCGAGGTGGTGCCTGGCGCCAGCAGCAGGTTGGCCGGGACCGCGCCGAAGCTCTCGCCGCCCTCGATCGCGCATCCGGTGCTTTCGGTGCCGGCGGCCGCAGCGGTACGCCGATCATGGGCCAGCCCCACCGTTCGACCGTTCGTCACCAGGTCGAAGCGGCGCTTGGGCGTGCCGTCGGCGTCGTAGGGCAGTCCCACCGAACGGGGATCCGTCGCGTCGTCCCAGACGGAGACGGCGGAGTCGAACGGTGTCTCCCCGACGCGGGCGAAGGACCGGCCCTCGGCCACCGCCCGCGCGTTGAAGCCGTAGACGGCCAGGAAGAACAGCAGATCGGCGACACAGGCGGGGCCGAGCACGACCTCGTACCGGCCCGGCTCCACGTCGGCCGCTCCGGCGCCGTCACGCGCCAGCCGGGCCGCGGCGGAGCCGCTCGCCGTACCGTCGAGCTCGCTCACGGCCGCCGAACACTGGCGCCCGCTGCCGTCCGCGGTGGCAGAGCGGGCAACGCCGTCCAGCGTGGCGACAGTGGACCGCCCCTCGATCCGCTGTCCCGCCGAGTTGGCGTACGCCGCCGTGACCGCACTGGTCTCGCAGTAGCCCGCGGCACCCATGCCGTCCGCGGCGGCGATGAAGTCGGCCACCAGGCGGGCCCGTACGTCGGGCGAGGCCGCGGCGGTTTCGTCGTCCCAGTGAGCCGCTGGCGGGGGACCGGACGCCGGGGCGAGCCCCGGCCAGGCCGGGTCCACGGGCCGTACGCCGGCCGCAGCGGACGCCATCCGGACCAGCCGGCGGAGCGAGTCCTCGTCGGTCGACGTAGCGCTCGCCGACGCGGTCCGCCCGTCGAGGGTCAAGGCCAGCGCCACGGTGCTCGTGTCGTCGACGAGGTTCTGGTGGATGAAGGAGTTGGCGAAGCGGGTGAGTGAGGAACGGCCGGACCGCACGCTCACCTGCGCCTCGGCGCTGCCGCCGAGCGCGTCGCCCACCAGGCCGAGGGTGCGTTCGCAGGTCTCGATCTCCCGGCTCAACCGCGCACCCCCACTCGAACTCCGCGGAAGCGCGCCGGGACGGCCGGATGACCGGTGTGACCGACCTGCATGGGCTGGCCCTTGCCGCAGTTCGGCGTACCCCAGAAGATCCACTCAGAGGAGTTGCCGACGCGGTCCATCGACGCCCAGAACCTCGGGCCGATGCCCGTGTAGGTCGGGTTGCGCAGCAGCCGCCCACGCCGGCCACCGCGGATCTCCCAGGCGATCTCGCAGCCGAACTGGAAGTTCAGCCGCTTGTCGTCGATCGACCAGGAGCGGTTGGTGTCCATCAGGACGCCCTCGTCGGTCTCGCCGATCATCTCCTCGAGGGAGGAGTCGCCGGGCAACAGCCCGACGTTGGTCATCCGCACCATCGGCAGCCCGCTGTAGCCGTCGCCACGCACCATGCCACCGGCCGCTAGGCCGGCGAGCGCGGCGGAGTCCCGGCCGGAGAGAACACCGACCCAGATGCCGTGCTCGACGATCGGCACCCGCTGGGCCGGCGTGCCTTCGTCGTCGTAGCCGAAGGAACCCAGCGCGCCGGGCAGGGTCGCGTCGGCGGTGATGTTCATCAGCTCCGAGCCGTAGCGCAGGCTGCCGAGCTGGTCGAGGTCGAGCCAGGAGGTGCCGGCGAACGCGGCCTCCCAGCCGAGAATGCGGTCGAGCTCGATCGCGTGCCCGACCGACTCGTGGATCTGCAGGGCCATCTGCTCGCCGCCGAGGATGAGGTCGGTCACGCCGGCCGGGCACTCGGGGGCGGTGAGCAGCTGCTGCGCCTCGGCGGCGATGCGCTCGGCGTTGCCGGGCAGATCCAGGCGGCGCACCAGCTCCCAGCCCTCGCCGCCGTACTGGCCCCGGATGCCCGGATAGGACCGCCGCTGGGTCTCCGACTCGCCCACTGCGGTGGCGCTCATCTCGGCGCCGCACTCGCGGATGCGCTGCGAGATCCGGGACCCCTCGCTGGTGAGCAGCCACTTCTCGGTGTCCCACACGTGGTAGGACGCCTGGGCCAGCGGTACGCCGCCGCGGTGCATCGCTTCGGTGACCCCGACGAGCAGGTCACCCTTGTCCGACAGCGCCACCCCGAGCGGGTCTTCCGCGCACGGGCTGTCCCAGTGGTCGGTGACCGGCGGCACGGGTGCAAGCTCGAGCGGCGGCCCCGCGACCAGGGCCGAGGCCCGCGCGGTCTCCGTGGCGCGTACGCCGGCGTCCCTCGCGGCGCCGCCGGTCAGCTCCGGCGTGGCGCAGAAACCCCAGGAGGAGCCGATCAGCGCGCGCACCCCTAGACCGGCGCGTTCGCTCTGGCTGAGCTGCTCGACGACGGCGTTCTGGGCCGACATCGTCTCGTCCCGGCTGATCATGACGCGGGCGTCGGCGTAGCGCGCCCCGGCCGCCAGGGCCGCCTCGATCGCCGCCTCGGCGTAGTCGAACATTCTCGGCACGCTACCGGTGCGGCCGCCCGGTGCACGACCACGGCGCAGGCGGACGCCGTACCCCTGTCGGGTCAGCTCCGCGGGATAGCGTCCGAGGCATGGCACGGCTGACCGCGCGGCCCGAGTGGGCCTTCTTCGCCTCGCTCGTTCAGGCCGACCGGCGTCTCGGTCTTGCCTGGTGGGGGCTGCTGGTCGCGCGTGGTGTCCTGCCAGTGGGCTTCGCCGTGGCCACCGGCGCCCTCGTCGCCGCGGTTAGTGCCGGCACGTCCCTCACCGGACCGCTCGTCGCGGTGGGCGTCGTCTTCGTGCTGCTGCAGGCCCTCAGCCCGTTGCACGCGGCTGTGAGTGCCAACCTGGGCAGCCGTACGTCGGCCTGGCTCTACGACCGCCTGACCGACGCTTGCGTCACCCCGCCCGGTCTCGGTCACCTCGAGGACCCGGGCCTCGGCGAAGACCTCACCGTCGCCCGCGAGTTCGACCTCGGGCTCACCGGTCCCCCGATGAGCGTCAACATGGACTTCATCGCGGGCAGCCTCGTCGAGCTGGTGGCCGGCCTGGCGGCCGCCCTCGCGCTGTTCGGCTTCTCCTGGTGGGCACCGCTCCTCGTCGGCGGGGCATGGCTCTCGACGCACTGGCTGCTGCGCGAGAGCTCGATCTGGCGTGACCGCAACACCACCGAGGTGCGCAGTGCCCAGCGCGATGCCGACTACGCGTTCCGGCTGGCGGTCGACCCGCCGTCGGCGAAGGAGCTGCGGCTGTTCGGCCTCGCCGACTGGACCGTCGACCGTTTCCGGGACCGACGGCGCAGGCTCTTCGACCTGCAGTACGCCGCCACCAGGCTGCGCGAGCGCTCGGTGCTGCTGAGCCTCGTCGTGGTCGCCGCCGCCAACAGCCTCTTCTTCTGGGCGCTCGCCAACGCCGGCCTGCCGCTGGACAGCACCGTCGTCTACGCCCAGGTCGCCGTCGGCGCGAGCGCGATCGCCTTCGGAGGACTGAACTGGGCGCTCGACGGAGCCGCCGCGCCGGTGGCCGCGGTGCAACGGCTGCAGCCCGCGATGGGGCCGGCCGGGGCGCTGACGCCGGGAACCCGCTCAGCCCACGGCCTGCCCGCCGTCGCCGTTCGGCTGCGGGGGGTCAGCTTCGGCTACCCGCGCACCGACCGGCTGGTGTTCGACGGCCTCGACCTCACCATCCCGGCCGGCTCCTCACTCGCCGTCGTCGGCCAGAACGGCGCTGGCAAGACGACGCTCGCCAAGCTGCTGTGCCGGCTCTACGAGCCTCGAGCCGGTGTGGTCGAGGTCGACGGGGTCGACCTGCGCGAGCTCGACGTCGACAGCTGGCGGGCCCGCATCACCGCGGTCTTCCAGGACTTCATCCGCTTCGAGCTCTCGCTGCGCGACAACGTCGATCCCGCCGACGCTGCGACCGACGAGCAGGTGCTGGCCGCGCTCGCCGACGCGGGAGCCGACGGGTTGGTGGACCTCGACACCCCGCTGTCGCGCAGCTACCGCGGCGGCACCGACCTGTCGGGTGGGCAATGGCAGCGGGTCGCTCTCGCGCGAGCGCTCTGCGCCGTAAGGCGTGGTGCCGGGCTGGTGCTGCTCGACGAGCCCACCGCACAGCTCGACGTGCGCGGCGAGGCCGAGATCTTCGAGCGGATCCTCGCCGCGACCCGGGGTGTGACGACGGTGTTGGTGTCGCACCGCTTCTCGACGGTGCGGCACGCCGACCGCATCTGCGTCCTCGAGCACGGCCGGGTCGTCGAGCTCGGCACCCACGACGAGCTGATGGCGATCGGCGGCCGCTACCGGACGATGTTCGACCTGCAGGCCATGCGCTTCGAGGACGAGCAGGAGTCGCTCGATGTCCTCTGACCAGGAGCTGCCGCCGGCCCTATCGTCGATGGTGCGCCTGCTGCGGCTCGGCTACCAGCACGAGCCCCGTCTCCTCGGTGCGGCCTTCGGCCTGAGCCTGCTGGCCGCCCTTCCCGACGCGCTCATCGCGCTGTGGCTCAAGCTCCTCGGCGAGGGCGTTGCGCGCCACGATCGCGCCACGCTGCTCACCGCCGGTCTGGGGCTGGGACTGTCGGCGACCGCGACGTGGCTGCTCAAGACCGTCAGCACCCGCGTCCAGCGGCGCTTCCGCGACAAGGTCTCCATCGCGCTGGAGTCGCACGTCGCACGGCTGCAAGCCGGGGTCACGACCATCGCCCACCAGGAACGACCTGACCTGCTCGACCGGCTGTCGGTGCTACGCAACCACGTCTTCGTGCTCGACCACATGTACATGTCGATCTTCTCCACGGCCGGCTGGGTGCTGCGCCTGGCGGTGACGGTGGCGCTGCTGGTGTCGATCCACCCGGCGCTCGTGCTGCTCGCCCTGTTCGCCGTACCGACGGTCCTCACCTCCACCTGGCGGCCGGGCATCGAGCGGGCCGCCGAGGAGCATGCCGCCACCCACGACCGGCTGGCCAAGCACCTGTTCACGACCGCCACCACCGCCGCGCCGGGCAAGGAGGTCCGCGTCACGGGCATCGGTCCGAGGCTCGCCGAGCAACGCCGGGCGACGTGGGAGCAGTGGTACGCGCCGGTCGCGGCGGCCCGCTGGGGCAGCGCGCTGTGGCAGACGGCGTCCTGGACCTTCTTCGGTCTCGCCTACGTCGGCGGTGTCGTGTTCGTCAGCTCGGGGCTGCAACGGCCAGCGGGTGATGTGCTGCTCGTCCTGGCGGCCGGCGCGCGGTTGTCGTCCTACATCGGCGCCACGGTCGGGGAGATCGGCTTCCTGCGGGGGATCTGGCTGGACGGGTCGCGACGCCTGGTGTGGCTGGAGCAGTACGCCGCGGCCCTCGTCGCCGACGCCGACACGCCGGTGCCCTCGCGCCTCCGCGACGGCATTCGCCTGGAGGGAGTGAGCTTCGCCTACCCCGGCACCGAGCGGCTGGTGCTCGACCACGTCTCCGTGCACCTGCCGGCCGGTGCGGTCGTGGCGGTCGTCGGCGAGAACGGGGCCGGCAAGAGCACTCTGGTCAAGTTGCTGTGCAAGCTCTACGAGCCCACGTCGGGCAGCATCGTCGTCGACGGGGCCCCGCTGGCGCGGATGAGCGCCGACGACTGGCGTGGCCGGGTAACGGGTGCCTTCCAGGACTTCTTCCGCTTCGAGTTCCGGGCGCAGCAGTCGATCGGGCTCGGTGACGTGCCGCGCATCGACGACGAGCCCGCCGTCGCCCGCGCGGTCGACCGGGCGGGTGCGCACGACGTCGTGGACCGGCTGGAGCACGGCCTCGGCACCCAGCTCGGGGCGACCTGGCCGGCAGGCGTCGACCTGAGCTTCGGGCAGTGGCAGAAGCTGGCGCTGGCCCGCGGCTTCGTGCGCGACGACCCGCTGCTCCTGGTGCTCGACGAGCCGACGGCGGCTCTCGACGCCGAGACCGAGCACGCGCTCTTCGAGCGCTACGCCGCGGCCGCGCAGCAGTCGAGGGTGAGCGGCCGCATCACCGTGCTCGTCTCACACCGGTTCAGCACGGTGCGGATGGCCGAGCTCATCGTCGTGCTCGATGGGTCGCGGGTGGTCGAGGTCGGCAGCCACCAGGACCTCCTCGATCTTGGCGGCACCTACGCGGAGCTCTACGGCATCCAGGCCGCGGCCTACCGGTGAGTGGCGTCACAAGCCGGCGACACTGCTGGTTCCCCGGCCGCTATGCTGGTCCGCGTGACCGACGTACGCCTGCTCCTTGCCGGGCCGCGCTGACCAGGCAACCGTCAGCGCGGCAGCCCCTCCCTGCGCGAGGGGCTTTTTCATGCCCGGCCGCGACTTTCCGAGGAGTGCGTCATGACCGAGACGGTCGGCGAGGCCACGTACGACCCGCACGCGATCCAGGAGCGCTGGCTGCCGGTCTGGGAGGAGCTGCGGCTGTTCGAGGCCGGCGGCCCAGATGACCCGCGCCCGCGCAAGTACGTCGTCGACATGTTCAGCTACCCCTCCGGTGACCTGCACATGGGGCATGCCGAGGCGTACTCGATCGGTGACGCCGTGGCCCGGTTCGAGCGGCTGCGCGGCTTCAACGTGCTGCACCCGATCGGCTGGGACTCCTTCGGGCTGCCGGCCGAGAACGCCGCCTTCAAGCGCGGTCTGGACCCTCGGGACTGGACCTACGCCAACATCGCCGTGCAGGCCGAGTCGTTCCGGCGGATGGGCATGTCCTTCGACTGGCGGAGCCGTCTGCACACCTCCGATCCGGAGTACTACCGCTGGACCCAGTGGCTGTTCCTGCGGCTGTTCGAGCGCGGACTGGCCTACCGCAAGGCGAGCCCGGTCAACTGGTGCCCGAACGACCAGACCGTGCTGGCGAACGAGCAGGTCATCGGCGGCCGCTGCGAGCGTTGCGACGCCGTGGTCACCAAGCGCACCCTGACCCAGTGGTTCTTTCGCATCACCGACTACGCCGACCGGCTGCTCGCCGACATGTCGGGCCTGGAGGGCCGCTGGCCCGACCGGGTGCTGACGATGCAGCGCAACTGGATCGGCCGCTCCACCGGCGCGTCGGTCGACTTCGCCGTCGAGGGCCGCGCCGAGCCGGTACGGGTCTTCACCACCCGCCCGGACACCCTGTACGGCGCCACCTTCTTCGTGCTGGCCGTGGACTCGGTCCTGGCCGCCGAGCTGGCTGCCGGCGGCGGGCACGAGGCGGAGTTCGCGGCGTACCGGGAGTCGGTGCGGTCACTGACGGAGATCGACCGGCTGTCCACCGAGCGGCCGAAGACCGGCGTGTTCCTAGGCCGGTACGCCGTCAACCCGGTGAACGGCGAGCGGATCCCGGTCTACGCCGCCGACTACGTGCTGCCCGACTACGGCACCGGGGCGATCATGGCGGTGCCCGCGCACGACCAGCGTGACCTGGACTTCGCCCGAGCTTTCGGCCTGCCGGTGCGCGCCGTCATCGACACCGGCGAGCCGGACCCGGCAGAGACCGGCGTTGCGACCGCCGGTGCGGGCGTGGTCGTCAACTCCGGCCCGTACGACGGCCTATGCAAGGTTGCGGCGATCGAGGCGATCACCGCCGACCTGGCGGCGTCGGGTCGGGGACAGGCAGCGGTCACCTTCCGGCTACGTGACTGGCTGCTGTCCCGCCAGCGCTACTGGGGCGCGCCCATCCCGATCGTGCACTGCCCTTCCTGCGGCGAGGTCGCCGTACCCGACGCCGAGCTGCCGGTGCGGTTGCCGGAGTCCGGTTACTCGCTGCGGCCGGAGGGCGGTCTGTCGCCGCTGGAGTCGGCGACGGAATGGGTCGCCGTGGCCTGCCCGAGCTGTGGCGGGGAGGCTCGGCGCGACACCGACACCATGGACACCTTCGTCGACTCCTCGTGGTACTTCCTGCGCTACCCGTCGGTGGGCGACGACGCGGCCCCGTTCGACCGGGAGCAGCTGCGGCGCTGGGCGCCCGTCGACCAGTACGTCGGCGGCGTCGAGCACGCGATCCTGCACTGCCTGTACGCCCGCTTCCTGACCAAGGTGCTCTGCGATCTCGGCTACATCGAGTTCGCCGAGCCGTTCACCGCCCTGATGTGCCAGGGACAGGTGATCATGAACGGCGCGGCCATGAGCAAGAGCAAAGGCAACCTGGTGGACCTGCAGGCGGAGCTGGCCGCGCACGGGCCGGACGCCGTACGGGTGACCATGCTCTTCGCCGGTCCGCCGGAGGACGACATCGACTGGGCCGACGTCTCGCCGACCGGATCGGGGAAGTGGCTGGCCCGGGTGTGGCGGCTGGCCGGCGACGTCGGCGCCGCCGGCATGGGTGCGCCGGAGTCGCGCGGCGACCCGGCGCTGCGAACGGTCGTGCACCGGTTGGTGGACGAGACCACCATGCTGGTGCAGGGCTTGCGGTTCAACGTGGCTATCGCCCGGTTGATGGAGCTGACCTCCGCGCTCCGCAAGGCCGTGGAGGGTGGGGCACTGGAGTCCCACGCGGGAACGGTGGCGGTGCGCGAGGGCACGTCGGCGCTGGTGCGGATGATGTCAATCTTTGCGCCGTTCACCGCGGAGGACGGCTGGGCCCGGCTGGGGATGACGCCGTCGGTGGTGTCAGCGGGCTGGCCGATGGCCGATCCGGCGCTGTTGGTGGAGGAGACGGTCACCTGCGTCGTCCAGGTCGACGGCAAGGTGCGCGACCGGTTGACGGTACCCGCCACCATCGACGAGGCCGGGCTGCGGGAGCTGGCGCTGGAGGCGGCGGGTGCCGTCCGTGCCCTGGCCGGCCGGCCGGTGCGGATGGTCGTGGTGCGGCCGCCCAGGCTGGTCAACATCGTCACCGGCTGATCCCTCCTCGACCGCGCTAACCTCCGCGCCATGCCCGGCGCGCCGCTGGTCACCGTGGTGACCGACTCCACGGCGTACCTGCCACCGGCGGTGATCGACCGGTACGGCCTCACTGTGGTGCCGCTCCAGGTGGTGCTCGACGGGCGGGTCGGGACCGAGGGCCGGGAGGTCACGCCGGCCGACGTGGCGGCGGCCTTAGATCACCGGCGGGCGAAGGTGAGCACGTCCCGGCCACCACCGACGGCGTTCGTCTCCGCGTACGACGAGGCCGCCAAGGCCACCGGCGCCACCGACATCGTCTCGGTGCACCTGTCCGGCGAACTGTCCGGAACGGTGGAGTCGGCGCGGCTGGCCGCGGCGGAGGTGGCGCCTCGGTTGCGCGTCCGGGTGGTGGACTCTCGTTCCACTGCGATGGGTCTGGGCTTCGCGGTGATGGCCGCGGCGGAGGCGGCGGCCCGGGGGGGAGGGCTGGCCGCTGTCGAGCAGGCCGCTGTGGACCAGGCGGCGCGCACCTCGTCGTTGTTCTACGTCGACACCCTCGAGCACCTGCGCCGAGGCGGCCGGCTCGGCACCGCCGCCGCGTTGGTGGGCTCGGTCCTGGCCGTCAAGCCGATCCTGCACGTCGTCGACGGCAAGATCGCGTCGCTGGCGAAGGTCCGGACGGCCTCCAAGGCGCTGGCCCGGCTGGAGGAGCTGGCGGTCGAGGCGGCCGGGGACGGTCCGGTGCTGCTTGCGGTGCACCACCTGGCCGCTCCGAACCGGGCTGGCGAGCTCGCTGACCGGCTCCGCTACCGCATCGCCGAGGCAACCGACGTCTACGTGTCGGAGGTCGGGGCGGTGGTGGGGGCGCATGTGGGTCCGGGGCTGCTCGGAGTGGTCGTCGCGCGGCGGTGAGCACCACGACCCTGCTCTACGCCGCTGCCGCCACCGTCGGCTACCTGGTCGGGTCGCTGTCGCCGGCAGCCTTCCTCGCCCGGCGCGCGGGCGTGGACCTGCGAGCCCGCGGCAGCGGCAATGTGGGCGCGACCAATGTCGGGCGCGTACTGGGGCGCCGTACCGGCGTGGCCGTGGCTCTTATCGACGTGACGAAGGGGGCGCTGCCCGCCGCCGGCTTCGGTCTGATCCGCCCCGGCGCCGGGCTGGTGGCCGGGCTGGCTGCCGTGATCGGGCATGTGACCTCGCCGTTGCTCCGGGGTCGCGGTGGCAAGGGGGTGGCGACGGCGGCCGGCGCCGTGCTGGGCTCGCACCCTCGGTGGGCTCCGTTCGTCCTGGTCACCTGGCTGCTCGTGCTGCTGGCGTCCCGCTGGGTGGCGCTCGCGTCCGTCAGTGCCGCGCTGTCGCTGGTGGCGGTTGCGGTGGTGGTCGGCGCGGCGGCTCCCTCGTTGCTGTGGGCCGCGGCCCTGGCCGCCACGGTGGTCGCCCGGCATCGGCCCAACCTCGCACGCTGGTGGTCAGGCCGGCGGGCGTCGCCGGACTGACGGCCGCGCTGTGCACAGCCCGTCGCCCGTCCACCGGTGTCCCCGGACCGGCGGGGGACTGTCGGTGAGCTGCCTACCGTCGAGCAGGTGAGACGTCAACACCTGCGGCCGCCAGGGCCCGACGATGCCGAGCGCGCGGAGGCACGGGTGCGGGCGTGGCGGGCGGCTCCCCCGTCGGGCGCGGCGGAGTCCCACCCGTGCGAGCAGCGACCTGGGGGCTGGGTGCCGGACGAGGACTGGCGGCAAGGCGACAACGACCAACCGCCGGCCGGCCCGCCATCAGGTTCGCGTCCGGCTGGTTCCCCGGCTGAGGCCGTGCAGGCCGGCGTGGGGGCCATGCCCCCGCCCGTTGGCCCGCCGGCCGGCGTGGGGTGGGTGCACGGGCGGTGGGGCTGGCTGGTGGACCGGTTGCCCCCCGCGTTGCGAGGCGCCTCCGTCGCTCCCAGCCGCCGGGCGGTGAGTGCGATGGCGGTGGTTGCTCTCGCGGTGGCCGCCTCGACCGGCTGGCTGCTGCTGCGCAACGCTCCGCAGCCGGCGGTCGTCGCACCGGCGGTGGCCCGCACGCTGCCGGTGGGCACGGCGAGCCCCAGCCCGGTCAGGGTCGTCCTGGTGGACGTCGCCGGCAAGGTACGCCGGCCCGGAGTCGTTCGGTTGCCGCTCGGGTCGCGGGTCGGGGACGCGGTGCGGGCGGCTGGAGGCGTTCCGGCCGGGGTCGACGTCGGGCTGCTGAACCTGGCCAGGCCGCTCACCGATGGTGAGCAGGTCCTCGTGGGGCTGGGCGCCGTCGAGGCCGCGCCGGTCTCGCCGGGCGCCTCGGGAGGCGCGGGGTCGGCGGGAGGAAGTCCGGTCGAGCTCAACACGGCCACGTTGGCGGACCTGGACGGGCTGCCGGGGGTGGGTCCGGTGCTCGCCCAGCGCATTGTCGAGTGGCGGACGGCGCACGGGCCGTTCACGTCGGTCGAACAGCTGCGCGACGTGCCGGGCATCGGGGACCGCAAGTTCGAAGACCTTCGGCCGCGGGTGCGGGTGTGAGCGCGGACCGTAGCTGTCCGCCGGTCGAGCCGGCGGCCAGGGTGGGTGACCTGCGGCTGGCCGTTCCGGCCGGTGCAGCCTGGTTGTGCGCGGCGGTGGCCCTGCGCGCGACGCCTGCTGTCGCGCTCGTGACCGCGACGATCCTCGGCGCGGCGGGGGTGGTGGCCCTGCTGGTGCGCGGGCGGCTTGCCCGGGTGGTCGCCGCTGCGCTGCTGAGTGCTGCGGCTGCCGGTGCCGTCTCCGGCGTACGGCTCGTCGAGCTGCACAGTGGGCCGGTGCCGCGGCTCGCAGCAGCGGGCGCTCCGCTCACCGCTGAGCTGGTCGTCACCGGCGATCCGGCCCTGCACGCCGGGCGTGTCCGCGGCTCGGCACTCGGCCGGTCCCTGGTCGTGCTGCCCGCACGCCTGTCGCTCGTGGTGACGCGCGGGGTGAGCCTGGGGGTCCGCGCGCCGGTCACCGTGCTGGCGACGGGGAGCGGCTGGACCGGTCTGCTGCCCAGTCAGCGGGTGGCGGTGACCGGCCGGCTCGAGCGGCCGAGCCGGGGTGACCTGGTGGCGGCCGTACTGCTGGCCCGAGGTCCGCCACGCGTGTTGAGCGGCCCATCGCGGGTGCAGGGCGTCGCGGGCCGAGTCCGAGCCGGCCTGCGCTCGGCCACTGCGGGGCTGCCGCCGGACACGGCCGGGCTGCTGCCCGGGCTGGTTCTCGGAGACACCTCACGGCTGAGCCCGACCCTGCGGTCGGACTTTCGCACAACTGGCATGACGCACCTGGTGGCGGTGTCTGGCGCCAACGTCGCGATCGTACTCGGCGCGGTGTTGGTGCTGGCTCGCTGGCTGCAGCTCGGCCCGCGAGCGGGACCAGCCGCTGCTGGGCTGGCGCTGGCGGGCTTCGTCGTCCTGGCCCGCCCGTCTCCGAGCGTGCTGCGGGCAGCGGCCATGGGACTGGTCGTCGTGCTCGCCCTCGTCACCGGCCGGGCCCGGGCCGCTCTACCGGCACTGTCGGCCGCGGTTCTCGGGCTGCTGCTGATCGAGCCGGCACTGTCGCGATCGATCGGCTTCGCCCTTTCGGTCGCGGCAACCGCCGGTCTCCTGGTTCTGGCGCCGCCCTGGCGTGCGCGCTTCGCCCGCCGGCTGCCGGGCTGGCTGGCTGATGCCGTTGCCGTCCCGTTGGCGGCGCAATGTGCGTGCGCACCGCTGATCGCTGCCATGTCGGCCCAGGTGAGCCTGGTCGCGGTGCCCGCAAACCTGCTCGCCGCCCCTGCGGTCGTGCCCGCCACCCTGTTCGGCGTGCTCACGGCCCTGGCGGCACCATGGTTTGCGCCGCTGGGCCGGCTGCTGGCCGAGGTCGCTGGTGTGCCAACCGGATTCATCGTCACCGTCGCGCAGGTGGGCGCTCGGCTACCGGGGGCCGCCCTGCCTTGGCCCGCCGGAGGCACGGGCGCCGCACTCCTGACGGTGGCGTCCGTGGCGGGCGTGCTCGTCGTCTCCTCCGCCGCTGGCCGACGACTGGCCGCCGCCGCGGCGGCGAGCGCGCTGCTGGTCGCGGTCGCCGTACGCGCGGTCACCCCGGGCTGGCCGCCGCGGGGATGGCAGCTCGTGACCTGTGACGTGGGTCAGGGGGACGCGCTGGTCCTATCGGCCGGCCGCGGGACCGCGGTGGTGGTCGACGCGGGCCCCGACCCAGAACTCCTCGGCCGCTGCCTGCGCGCGTTGGGCGTGCGCAGGGTGCCGCTCGTCGTGCTGACGCACCTTCACGCCGATCACGTCGAGGGCCTTCCGGCCCTGCTGAGAACTCACCGTGTAGCAGAGGTTGAGGTCGGCCCACTGGAGGAGCCGCCGGAGGAGTGGTTGCGGGTCGCCGGCTGGGTTCGCGCCGCCGGGGCCCGCCTGACCCGGGTGGCGGATGGGGAACTCCGGTCTCTCGGCGACCTGCGCTGGCAGGTGCTCGCTCCTGCCCGGGCGTTCTCCGGAACGAACTCCGACCCGAACAACAGCTCGATAGTGCTGCGGGTGCAGCTCGCCGGCTTCACCGCTCTGCTGACCGGGGACGTGGAGCCGCCGGCTCAGCGGACACTGCTCGAGGCCCATGCCGACCTGCTGCGCGCCGACGTCCTCAAGGTTCCGCATCACGGTTCGGACCACCAGGAGCCTCGGTTCCTCGACGCCGTTTCGGCGTCGGTCGCCTTGACCTCGGTGGGTGCCGGCAACACCTACGGGCACCCCTCGGCGCGAACGTTGGAGCGGCTGGCTGCCGACGGTGCGCGCAGCTACCGCACGGACCGTGACGGGGCGGTCGCCCTGTTCGGACGGCGCGGTGCGGTGGTGGCGGTAGCTCGCCGGGGCACCGGCACCCCGGCCACCGGCACACCAGTCGCTGCCGCTTCTGCGGGGGACCTCCGCCCGGGCCCGCTCGGAGCCGGCATGGTGACCGGTGGTCCCTCCCGCGCTCCGGAGTTCGTGATCGACGACGGCGGGTCAGGCGTGGCGCAGCTTGTAACTCTGGTCACAGTGGCCCGGCGAGCCGCACTGGCACCTCCGGCCCGAGCGCCTCCGCCGGTGCCAGACTGGACCGCGTGTCCATGGCAGAGGCCCCGCTGACACTCGTCCTGGGTGACGAGGAGCTGCTGGCCGCCCGTGCGGTGAGCACACTCGTCGCCGCGGCTAAAGCAGTCGACGCAAATGCCGATGTCCGCGAGGTGTCGGCGACCGGCCTACAGCCTGGCGAGCTCGTCGAAGCCCTTGCTCCGACCTTGTTCGCCGAGCGCCGCGTCGTCGTGCTCCGCGATGCCGAGAACGTGACGAAGGAGCTGGCCGCAGCCTTGTCGGCGTACGCCGCCGATCCCATTCCGGAGATCTCCCTCGTGGCGGTTCACGGCGGCGGCCCCAAGGGCCGGCAGGTCGTCGACGCCCTCCGAGCAGGTGGAGCTCGCATCGTCGACTGCCAGCGCATCAAGTCGGCCGAGCGGCCGCGATTCGTGGCTGAGGAGGTCGCTCGGGCCGGCGGTTCGATTTCGGCGGAGGCCGTCGAGATGCTGATCGACGCAGTCGGCAGCGACCTGCGAGAGCTGGCCACCGCCTGCGGTCAGCTCGTCGCCGACGCCGGCGGCACGATCGACGTGGGGGTGGTGACCCGCTACCACCGGGGACGGGCCGAGGTGACGGGCTTCCTGGTCGCGGACCGCGCCGTCGAGCGTGACCCGGCCGCTGCGCTGGAAGCCCTTCGCTGGGCGCTTGCGGTCGGGACGGCGCCGGTGTTGGTGACCAGCGCGCTCGCCGCCAACGTGCGCGCGATCGGCAAGGTGGCCGGAGCCGGTCGGCGCAGCTCCTTCGCGTTGGCGAAGTCGCTCGGCATGCCGCCCTGGAAGGTGGAGCGGGCGCAGCGCTGGGCCCGCGACTGGCGTCCGGAGGAGCTCGCCCGGGCCCTGCACGCCGTGGCGAAGGCCGACGAGGACGTCAAGGGCGGCGGCGCCGATCCGGCGTACGCGCTGGAGAAGGCCGTTCTCGCCGTCAGCGCGGGGCCGGTCCGATGACCGAGTACGCCCCCGAGGAGCTGTCGTGGCGACGGGTTTCGGGGTCTTCGACCGCCACCCTGCCGCTTCGACGCCGCTCGGCCGGACGACGGCCGCGGCATCGCGGTCCCCGTTCGCCGATGTACTGGCGGCTGCTGCGGTTACGCCGGCTGCGCCCCAACGCTTGGCAGCGGGCGCTGCTCGCGGAGGGCGTGGCCACCGTGTCCGCCGTACTCGTCCTCGCCGATGTGGCTTCCGCCTGGACCCTGCTCATCCTGCCGTTGGCGGTGGCGGCCGTCGTCAAGGGACACGATCTGCTGGCCGCGGCGACCAACGAGCCGGGAACGCCGCCGACCGCACCGGTCGGCTTCGATCGGCTGGCCCAGGTGGCGACCGCTTCCCGGGGACGGCACCGTCGCAGCCGAGAGCAGCGCCGCCGGCACCGGAGCCGGCACCGGCAGCCGGTCGGCCGTCAAGCCTGAAGGTTGGGGGAGCTGGCCGGCTTACAGGCCGGCAACCCGCTTGGCCATCGCCGACTTGCGATTAGCTGCCTGGTTGGCGTGGATCACGCCCTTGCTCACGGCCTTGTCCAGCTGCCGGCCGGCCGTCCGGGCCGCGCCCCCGGCCGCCGTCGCGTCGCCGGCGTCGGCGGCCTCCCGGAACCTGCGCACCGACGTCTTGAGCGCCGACTTCACCGCCTTGTTGCGCACCCTGGCCGCCTCGTTGGTGCGGATGCGCTTGATCTGGGACTTGATGTTGGCCATGCGCAAACCCTCGCGAAGATGTCTAAGGTCCCGGCGGACGGCTCCCGGGCGGGCGAAGTGATCAGGCTACCAGCGCCGCCGGCGGCCGGTCCAAGCGGCGACGGGTACGCCGGGCCCGCCGACTACCTCCACCCGGTACGCCGGGCGAGCCACGCCCGCGCCACTCGAGCCTGGGCCGCCTGGAACGGGCGCACGGTCGGCAGGCCGGGCGGCGGCGGCTGCAACGCTCCGAGGGTGAAGTAGCCGGCCAGGGCGCAGGCTGCGGACAGGACCGCGTCCGGATCGGCGCCGCGGGCGGCCGGGTGGCGTGCCAGGAGCTCCTCGGGCAGCGGGCCGCCCTGCATCGCCACGCTCGGCGCGAACGCCATCACGTCGAACCACGCGGCGCCCTTGCATGCGGCCGGCCAGTCCACCACCGCCAGAGTGCCCAGGTGCCGCCGCGACCACGGGTCCAGCCGGTCGACGGCGACGGCAGGTCCCGCTGCCAGCAGCCGCCAGCCGGAGAAGTCTTGTTCGTACTTCGTCTGCAGGGTCGACGCGTCGGCCAGCGGCGAGGGGGTGAGCGACTCGGACAGGTCGGCGAGCGTCTTCAGGACGTCGGTCAGCTCGTCTGCTCGCCAGGGCAGGCTGGGCTGGCGACCGGCCACGTCCTGGAACAGCAGCGCAATCCAGGTGCCGTCGTCGTAACAGGTCAACAGCCGAGGAACCGGTGCCGACACCGGCAGCGCGGCGGTGATGGCGGCCTCCCGCCGGTGCATCTCGGGCGCCTGTGTGTTCGTCAGCTCGGAGACGGCCTTGCAGAAGGCGCGGGTGCCGTCGGCGCAGCGCAGCCGGGCCGCGACGCCGGGGGAGAAGCCGCCCGGTTGCGTCACCGCCTCGACGACCGCAGCACCGAGCTCATGGCCGACCCAGTCCCGGACCGCTGCCGGCAGCTCTGCCCAGGACAGCCGTACGCCGGCCGCGGGCGGCCCCACGTCAACCGACTCGGGCACCGGGTCCACCTCTCGATGGTCCATCGCTGGGACACATCGCGGCCAACCGATTACGCCCGCGCGGCGTGGGACCATGAAGCCCCCGAGCTCCCCGCCATGAGACGGACTGCCTGCGTGCCTGCGCCCCGGAACGACCCGCGCACCGACCCCGCGCGGATCCGCAACTTCTGCATCATCGCGCACATCGACCACGGCAAGTCGACCCTGGCCGACCGGATGCTCGAGGTCACCGGGGTGATCGATGCCCGGCAGATGCGGGCCCAGTACCTCGACCGGATGGACATCGAGCGCGAGCGCGGCATCACCATCAAGTCCCAGGCGGTCCGGCTGCCGTGGCGCGCCGACGACGGCCGGGACTACGTGCTCGACCTCATCGACACCCCCGGCCACGTCGACTTCAGCTACGAGGTGTCGCGCTCGCTCGCCGCCTGCGAGGGCGCCGTCCTGCTCGTCGACGCCGCCCAGGGCATCGAGGCGCAGACGCTGGCGAACCTCTACCTCGCGATGGAGAACGACCTGCACGTCATCCCCGTGCTCAACAAGATCGACCTGCCGGCCGCCCAGCCGGACCGGTACGCCGCCGAGATCGCCCACATCCTGGGCAGTGACCCCGCCGGGGTGCTCCGGGTCAGCGCCAAGACCGGCCAGGGGGTGCCGGAGCTGCTGCACACGATCGTGCGCGAGGTCCCGCCTCCGGTCGGCCGCCCGGACGCCCCTACCCGAGCGATGATCTTCGACTCGACGTACGACGCCTACCGGGGCGTCATCTCCTACGTCCGGGTGATCGATGGCCGGCTGACCACCCGCGACCGGGGCCGGATGATGTCGACCGGCAACGTGCACGAGATCCTCGAGGTCGGCGTGATCGCACCCGAGCCGTCCCCGCGTGAGTCCCTCGGCATGGGAGAGGTCGGCTACGTCATCCCGGGGGTCAAGGACGTCCGCCAGGCTCGGGTGGGGGACACCCTCACCTCGGCGACCCGACCGGCCACGGAGGCGCTGGCCGGCTACCGAGACCCGCGGCCGATGGTCTACTCCGGCCTGTTTCCCATCGACGGCAGCGAGTACCCGCTGCTGCGCGACGCCCTGGACAAGCTGCAGCTCAACGACGCCGCGCTGGTCTATGAGCCGGAGACCTCCCTCGCGCTGGGCTTCGGCTTCCGGTGCGGCTTTCTCGGGCTGCTGCACCTCGAGATCGTCCGAGAACGCCTCGAGCGTGAGTTCGACCTGTCGCTGATCTCGACCGCCCCCAACGTCGTCTACTCGGTCGCGCTGGAGTCCGGCGAGGTCGTCACAGTGACCAACCCCTCCGAGATGCCGGTCGCGAAGATCGCCGAGATCCGGGAGCCGATGGTCAAGGCGATGCTGCTGCTCCCCAGCGAGTACGTCGGCGCCGTGATGGAGCTCTGCCAGGGCCGCCGCGGCACGCTGCAGGGCATGGACTACCTGTCCGAGGACCGGGTCGAGCTGCGTTACACGCTGCCGCTCGGGGAGATCATCTTCGACTTCTTCGACGCGCTGAAGTCGCGGACCCGCGGCTACGCCTCGCTCGACTACGAACCCACCGGCGACCAGCTGGCGGACCTGGTCAAGGTCGACATCCTCCTCCAGGGGGAGCCGGTCGATGCCTTCTCCGCGATCGTGCACAGGGACAAGGCCTACGCGTACGGCGTCGGGCTGACCGGCAAGCTGCGGGAGCTGATCCCGCGCCAGCAGTTCGAGGTCCCGATCCAGGCGGCGATCGGGTCCCGCGTGATCGCCCGCGAGAACATTCGGGCGATCCGCAAGGACGTTCTGGCGAAGTGCTACGGCGGCGACATCACCCGTAAGCGCAAGCTGCTGGAGAAGCAGAAGGAGGGCAAGAAGCGGATGAAGACGATCGGGCGGGTCGAGGTCCCGCAGGAGGCCTTCATCGCCGCGCTCTCGAGCGGGCCTGGCCAGTAACGGGTTCTTTCGTCCGCGTGCTGCCGCGCTCGGGCGTCAGGAGAGCCGGTCGCTGTCGCCAGCCGTGCCGGCGCTGGGTCCGGGTGGTCCCAGGTGGCTCAGCCGAAGGTGCGGGCAAGGGAGACGTTCGGGCTCATGACGGCTCCTCCTCGTTGGGGAGTGATGTACAGCGCGGTTCCTGCCGGGCCGGCATCGACCGATCGGGCGCACACTGGACGCCGTGCCTTCCGCGTTGCCGCCCGGCGAACCGGCCCCGATCGACGGCTCATTGCCGGCCGCTGCGCTGACCGGGTTGGGGAGGCGGGATTTCGGCGTGTACGTGCACGTCCCGTTCTGCGCCAGCAGGTGCGGCTACTGCGACTTCAACACCTACACCGCACCGGAGCTCGGGGACAGCGGCGCACTCGCGGCGTTCGCCGAGACTGCGATCGTCGAGCTGCGGCTGGCCCGTCAGGTGCTCGGAGACGCCGAGCTGCCGGCTTCCACGGTGTTCTTCGGCGGCGGTACGCCGACCCTGCTGCCCGCTTCGGACCTCGGGCGTGTCCTCGCCGCCGTGGATGGGGAGTTCGGGCTGGCCGCCGATGCGGAGGTTACCGCCGAGGCAAACCCCGAGTCGGTCGATTCGGCTTACCTCGACCGGCTGCGCCGGGAGGGCTTTACCCGGATCTCCTTTGGCATGCAGTCGGCCCGGCCGCATGTGCTCGCGCTGCTCGAGCGGCGGCACCTGCCCGGCCGGCCGGAGCAGTGCGTCTCGGAGGCTCGCGAGGCCGGCTTCGACTCGGTGAGCCTCGACCTGATCTACGGCACGCCGGGGGAGAGCGTCGAGGACTGGCGGGCCAGCCTGGAGGCCGCCGTGGCGGCCGAGCCGGACCACCTCTCGGCGTACGCGTTGGTCGTCGAGGAGGGGACCCGACTAGCCGCCCGGGTCCGCCGCGGTGAGCTGGCGCGCCCGGACGACGACGATCTCGCGGACAAGTACCTGCTCGCCGACCAGGTGCTGGGCGCGGCGGGCTACCGCTGGTACGAGGTGAGCAACTGGGCGCCCGAAGGGGCCGCCGCCTGCCGGCACAACCTCGGGTACTGGCGCGGGGACGACTGGTGGGGAATCGGACCAGGCGCCCACAGCCACGTCGGCGGCACCCGCTGGTGGAACGTCAAGCACCCGTCGACGTACGCCGCCCGGCTCCTCGACGGCGGCAGCCCGGCGCTGGCGCGGGAGGTGCTGACCGCTGACGACCGACGGCTCGAGCGGATCCTGCTTGGGCTCCGGCTGCGGGAGGGCCTGCCGCTGGCCGAGCTGTCCGACGTCGGCGCGAAGGCGGCGGCGCAGGCGCTGGCCGACGGCTTGCTTGACGCGACGGCGTACGACCGGCAGCTGGCGGTCTTGACGCTGCCCGGACGACTGCTCGCCGACGCGGTGGTCCGCGACCTGGTCGACTAGGAGGCCGGCGTCCGGCGCTTCCCCTACGCTCCACCGGGCGCCTTCGACAATGCCGGGGCCGCCCCTGCCTGCGGACCCGTTCCCGACGTACCCGAGGTGGATGTGCGCCTGCGCCTGTCTCCGCGCGAGAACAGCTTCTACGACATGTTCAGTGCGGCGGCGAACAATCTCGTGGTCACCGGGGGGCTGCTGGCCGAGCTGGTCGCCGACGGCCCCGACCGCGCCGTGCTCGCGGCGAAGATCAGGGACGCCGAGCACGCGGGGGACGACATCACTCACCGGATCCTGCGCCAGCTGAACTCGACGTTCGTGACGCCGTTCGACCGGGAGGACATCTACCGGCTGGCCAGCCGTCTCGATGACGTCGTGGACTTCATCGAGGCCGCGGCCGACCTGATCGTGCTCTATCAGCTGGCGGAGCTTCCCGGTGAGGTACAGCGCATCGTGCAGGTGCTCAACCGGGCCGCCCGGTGCACCGCGGAGGCGATGCCGAGGCTGCGCTCGCTGAAAGACCTCGACGACTACTGGATCGAGATCAACGAGCTCGAGAACGAGGCGGACCAGGTTCATCGCCGGCTGGTCGCCCGCTTGTTCTCCGGAGCCTACGACGCCCTCGACGTGCTGAAGCTCAAGGAGGTCGCCGATCACCTGGAGGCGGCCGCCGACGCCTTCGAGCATGTGGCCGACGCCGTGCAGACCATCGCGGTCAAGGAGTCCTGAGGGTGGAGACCCTCGGGTTGGCGGTCATCGTTGTCGTCGCTCTGGTCTTCGACTACACCAACGGCTTCCATGACTCAGCCAACGCCATCGCCACCTCGATCTCGACCCGCGCCCTGACACCGCGCGCCGCGCTGACGCTTGCCGCCGTCATGAACGTCGTGGGCGCCGTCGTCTCCACGAAAGTAGCGAAGACCGTGGGCTCCGGAATTATCGCGGCACCCAAGGGCTCGCACGGACTTGTCGTGATCTTTGCGGCACTGATCGGCGCCATCACGTGGAACCTGGTGACGTGGTACTTCGGGCTGCCGTCGTCGTCCTCGCACGCGCTCATCGGAGGGCTCATCGGAGCGGCGCTCGCCTCGGCCGGCTCGGTGAAGTGGAGGGGGGTCTACGAGAAGGTCGTCATCCCGATGATCCTCTCGCCACTCGTCGGCTTCCTGCTCGGGTTCGCGTTCATGCTGGGGGTGCTCTGGCTGTTTCGCCGCGGCCGCCCGGCGCCGCTGAACCGGGGCTTCCGGATCGCCCAGATCTTCTCCGCCGGCGCCATGGCCTACGGCCACGGACTGCAGGACGCGCAGAAGACAATGGGGGTCATCACCCTGGCACTGTTCACGACCGGCCGGATCGACTCCTTCGCCGTACCGCTGTGGGTGATCATCTCGGCGGCGGCTGCCATCAGCCTCGGGACCTACTCCGGCGGCTGGCGGATCATGCGCACCCTGGGCCGGCGGGTGATCCAGCTGACGCCGGCCGCCGGCTTCTCCGCCCAGACCGTCGCGTCGTCCGTTCTCTTTACGACCGCCTACGTCTACGCCGTTCCGGTGTCCACCACACATGTCATCACGTCGTCGGTGATGGGGGTCGGTGCGACCAAGCGGCTCTCGGCGGTGCGCTGGGGCGTGGCCGGCAACATCGCGGTCGCCTGGGTGCTGACCATTCCGGCGGCGGCGGCGACCGCGGCGGTGGTCTACTACCTCGCCCGCGCCGTCGTCCTGTAGGTCGGCACACGACCGGGAATACCCCTAGGGGGTAGTAGAGTTTCGAGGTCGCCGAGCGATCCGGAGAGGTGCGGCAGATGGAGGCGATTATGACCACAGGACAGACGCACCGGACGGCGGCGGACGCCGATGGACCGGCCCTGACCCGGCTGGCGGTCACGGCGACCCTGCACTGCCTGACCGGCTGCGCCATCGGCGAGATTCTGGGGCTGGTCCTGGCCACGTGGTGGGGCTGGTCGAACGGGCCGAGCATCGCCCTCGCGGCAGTACTGGCCTTCTTCTTCGGCTACGGCTTCACCGTGGGGCCGGTGCTGCGTTCCGGACTGCCTATGCACCGGGCGGTCCGGGTCGCGCTGGCGGCCGACACGCTGTCGATCCTCACCATGGAGCTGGTCGACAACGGGGTGGTCCTAGCCGTGCCTGGGGCCATGGACGCCGGCCTGTCCGACCTCTTGTTCTGGGGCAGTCTGGCCACCGCCCTGGCGGTCGCCTTCGTGGTGACGGTGCCGGTGAACCGGGCGCTGATCGCGCGCGGCAGAGGCCACGCCGTGGTACACGCGCTGCACCGCTGACCTTCCTGGAGTCGGCGACCCGGCCGCCTGCGCCGTATCATTGGCACTCCAATCGGCGGAGTGCCAGAAGACGGGCGGAGGTGGCGCCATGCTCGACGACCGCAAGCTCGAGGTGCTGCGCGCCATCGTCGAGGACTACGTCTCGACGAACGAGCCGGTCGGGTCGAAGGCGCTGGTGGAGCGTCACCACCTCGGCGTCTCCTCCGCCACCATCCGCAACGACATGGCGGCACTCGAGGACGAGGGCTACATCGTCCAGCCGCACACCAGCGCCGGGCGGGTGCCCACGGACAAGGGCTACCGGCTCTTCGTGGACCGCCTTTCCTCGGTCAAGCCGCTCTCGCCGGCGGAACGGCGCGCGATCCAGTCCTTTCTCGAGGGAGCGGTCGACCTCGATGACGTCGTCGGCCGTACCGTGCGACTGCTGGCCCAGCTGACCCATCAGGTCGCTGTCGTCCAGTACCCCTCCCTGTCGCGGTCGTCGGTGCGGCACGTCGAGCTGGTGCCGCTCACGCCGTACCGGCTGCTGCTGGTCCTCATCACCGACACCGGCCGGGTCGAGCAGCGGCACATCGAGCTGCCGACCGCGGTGGGCGAGGAGCTCGTCGCGGACCTTCGGGCCGCGCTGAACTCGCGCATCACCGGCGCCCGGCTGGTGGACGCCTCCGCCGCGATCGCGGACCTGCCCGACTGCGCGCCGCCCGAGCAGCGGCCGGTGCTGCGCGCGCTGGTCGCAGGAATACTGGAGGCGCTCGTCGAGCGGCCGGAGGAGCGGGTGGCCCTGGCCGGTACGGCGAACCTGACCCGCTCGGCGCTGGACTTCCCGTTCACGATCCGTCCGGTCCTCGAGGCCCTCGAGGAGCAGGTGGTGCTGATCCGGCTGCTCGGCGAGGCCGCCGAACCGGCCACGGTCTCGGTCCGGATCGGTGAGGAGAACCAGCACGAGGGGCTGTACAGCACCTCGGTGGTGTCCGTGGGGTACGGAACCGGCGACCGGGCGCTGGCCGGTCTGGGCGTCCTGGGCCCGCGCCGGATGGACTATGCAGGCACCATGACCACCGTCGGCGCGGTCGCACGCTACGTCGGCCGCATCCTGGCCGGGGTCTGAGGCCTCATGGCCGTCGACTACTACGCCACTCTCGGCGTACGCCGGGATGCCTCCGCCGAGGAGATCAAGCGGGCCTACCGCCGGCTGGCCCGTGAGCTGCACCCCGACGTCAACCCCGACCCCGCCCAGCAGGAGCGCTTCAAGCGGGTCACCGCGGCGTACGAGGTGTTGTCCGACCCGGAGAAGCGCCAGATCGTCGATCTGGGTGGTGATCCGCTGGCCACGGCGGCGGCCGGCGGCGCTGGGTTCGCCGGCTTCGGGGGCTTCGGCGACATCATGGATGCGTTCTTCGGGGCCGGTGCGGGCGGCCGCGGCACCCGAAGCAGGGTCCGCCAGGGTGCCGATGCGCTTCTCCACCTCGAGCTCGACTTGAGGGACACGGCCTTCGGCGCCTCGCGCGACATCACCGTCGACACCGCCGACGTCTGCCCCACGTGCACCGGCGAGGGCTCCGCCCGCGGCACCCACCCGGAGACCTGTGCCACCTGTCGCGGCCGCGGTGAGGTGCAGTCGGTGCAACGGTCCTTCCTCGGCCAGGTGATGACCTCGAGGCCCTGCCCGGCCTGCGGCGGCACCGGGTCGACGATCCCGCATCCCTGCCCGCAGTGCGGCGGGGAGGGTCGAGTACGCGCCCGGCGGACGGTCCCCGTCACCGTTCCGGCCGGGGTCGAGGACGGCATGCGGCTGCGGCTGTCCGGTGCCGGCGAGGTCGGACCCGGTGGCGGTCCGCCCGGCGACCTCTACGTCGAGATCCGCGAGCGGCAGCACCCCGACTTCGACCGGCGCGGCGACGACCTGCACTGCCAGCTGACGCTGCCGATGACGGCCGCGGCCCTCGGGACGACGGTCACCCTGCACACGCTCGACGGCGACGAGGTGCTCGACATCCGCGCGGGCACCCAGCCGGGCTCCGTGATCACCCTACGGGGACGCGGTATACCGCACCTTGCCACCGCCGGTGCGGGTCGGGGCGACCTGCTGGTCCACGTGGACGTGCGTACGCCCACCCGCCTCGACGGTGAGCAGGAGAAGCTGGTCCGCGAGCTGGCCCGGCTGCGCGGCGAGGAGTCGCCCGAGGGTGCAGCGGGGTCCGGCCGGCTGTTCTCCCGGCTGCGTGACGCCTTCAGCGGCCGGTGACCACGCTGACCGCTCCCACCTTTCTCGCCGCCGCGGCTGAGCTGGCCGGACCGAGGATCCGGCTGGCCGGTTCCGAGGGGCGGCACGCGGCCGCCGTACGCCGGCTGGCTGCCGGGGAACGGGTCGACCTCACCGACGGCGCCGGCTCGGTGGCGGAGTGCGTGGTCAGCGCGGCCGGGCCGGACTGGCTGGACCTGGTGGTGGCGCACCGGCGGTCCGTCGACCGCCCGGCGCCCTGGCTCGTCGTCGTCCAGGCGCTGGCCAAGGGTGATCGCGGCGAGCTGGCGGTCGAGGCGATGACCGAGGTAGGGGTGGACGAGATCGTGCCGTGGGCGGCCACCCGCTCGGTCGTGCAGTGGCGGGGAGAGCGCGGCGCCAAGGGGCTGGAGCGCTGGCGGTCGACCGCACGGGAGGCGGCCAAGCAGTCGCGGCGGGCGTGGTTGCCGGTAGTGGCGGCGCCCGCAGGCACGGCGGAGGTCGCACGGCGACTCTCCGCCGCCGCTCTGGCCGTGGTGCTCGACGGCGCAGCGAGCACCTCTTTGTCCGTGGTCGAGGTGCCGGCGACCGGCGAGGTCGTGGCCGTCGTCGGACCGGAAGGTGGGCTCACCGGCGAGGAGCTGGCCACGTTCGCCGACGCCGGCGCGGTGGCCTGCCGCCTCGGCCCGACGGTCCTGCGTACGTCGACCGCCGGGGTGGCCGCCGCGGCGGTGCTGCTCACCCGTGTCAGTCGCTGGGGCTGAGCCACCAGTCCGGCTCGGTCGGGCACTTCGCCAGCAGAAGCGTCCGCGGCCCCTCTGGCGAGTCGGGCTCGGCGCGGCCGAGGGTGGCCAAGTCGGTCACGGTGCCGTCGTAGGGGTGCCGGACCCCGCGGTCCCGTTGGCGGTCAGCAGGACGGGCTGGGCCGTGATCTGCTGCGCGCCGTCGCCGGCGTCGGAGTCGGTCCGGGCGACGAGCGCGCCCACGCCGCTGGCCGGTGCGGTGAAGCTCACGCGAGCCTGCCAACCTGTGGTCGCGCTGCCCGGACCGGCGGCCGGAGCGGAGATCGGCGCCGTACCTGATGTCGCCCGCAGCTCCACCCGGATCGACTGGTGGATGCCGTCGATCGTGCCCTTCACCGTCAGCGGTGAGCGCACCGGCGCGGCCAGCCCTGGGAAAGTGATCTTCAGCGTGTAGGCGCCGGCGGCCCGCGTGACGGCGTACGGCGCGGCGACGTCGGTGCCGAGTCGGATCAGGTGGACGACGGACACGGCGCGGACCTTGCCGTCGGCCATCCTGCGACCGAGGGTCACCGCCCGGCCGACGCCCACGCTGGTGGTCTCGACCGTGTTCGTGAGCACCGTGTCGACCTCCGGCGCCTGGAGGAAGCGCATGAACGCCAGTGCCGTCCGGGCGGGATCGAGGTAGTAGCCCAAAACGCTGGACGGAGGCGGTGGCGACACGTACGGCCAGATCGTGAAGGCCTGGGCACCGGGAAGCAGCGCAGGGGCGCTGGACGCAGGGGTGGCCCGGCCGCCCGGCGCCGCGGGCTGGCGGTCGTCCCTCAGGGTCCGCGAAGTCGACTCGGTCAGGGAGGCGGCGAAGACCGCGGCGCCGGCCAGCGCTCCTGCGGTCACCAGGGCCAGGCCCGGCCGCATCCACCGCAGGCGGTTGCGACGCCGGGCGACCTTGGCCCGGATCTGGCTCAGGCCGTCGCCGGCAGGCGTCACGGTCTGAGCCTCGGCCAGCAGCACCTGCCTCAGCCGGTCCTCGAACTGGTCGTTGCTGCTCATGACTGTCGCTCCAGGGTCGTGCGCAGCGCGGCGAGGCCGCGGGATGCATGGCTCTTGACGGCGCCGGCGCTGATGCCCATGGCCTGCGCGATCTGCGCCTCGGACAGGTCGCCGTAGTAGCGCAGCACGATGACCTCGCGCTGGCGGCCGGGCAGCTTGCGTAGCGCGGCGACCACCTCCGCTCGTTCCAGTGCTCCGATCGCGCCGTACTCCGCGCTCGGGGCGTCCGGTCCCGGCGTCGGTGCGTGCCGGTCGACCACCTTGAGGTGGCGCAGCCGGGACCGCGACCGGTTGACCACGGCCTGCCGCAGATAGGCCGCCGCCCGCTCGGGGTCGCGCAGCCGGCGCCAGTGGCCGTGCAGCTCGACGAACGCGTCCTGCACGACCTCCTCCGCGGTCCCCACGTCATGCAGCAGGAACGCGGCGATCCGCACCAGCGAGCGGTAGTGCGCGGCGTACAGCGAGGTGATGGCCTCGTCGGCGCTCACCACCGAGGCCGCCACGGGCCACCGCCCTCCCCGCTCGTCGAGTACGGTCTCGGTCACAGTCGGTACGACGCGCACCGGTCGCCGTCGGTTTACCGGAGCGCTGGTTCGACTGGGAGCCGACCGGCCGAGCGGCCTAGCATCGCTTTCCCGTACGCCGAAGGAGCGCGATGGCTGACGACTGCTTGTTCTGCGCCGTCGTGGCCGGGGACGTCCCGGCCACCGTCATCCGGGACGGCGAGCGCACGCTGGCTTTCCGGGACGTCAACCCGCAGGCGCCCACCCACGTGCTGGTGATCCCGAAGGACCACCACGCCGACCTCGGCGCACTCGCCGCTGCCGATCCCGGGCTGCTGGCCGAGGTCTTCCGCGAGGCGGCTGCCGTCGCCGCGGCCGAGGGACTGGCCGCGGCCGGCTACCGGGTGGTGGTCAACAACGGCCGCGACAGCGGGCAGACGGTGGCGCACCTGCACGCGCACGTCCTCGGCGGGCGGGGGCTGGGCTGGCCGCCCGGATGAGCGGCGTCGCGGGCGACCCGCTGGCGACCTGTCGACGCAAGGTCGCCGAGCTGCAGGCCACCAGCCGGGCGCCGAGCGTAGTGGCGGCGGTCGTCCGCGGTGGCGAGCTGATCTGGTCGCGCTGTGTCGGGCTGGCCGACGTCGAGAGCGGGCGACCGGCGACGATGGACACCCAGTACCGGATCGGGTCGGTCACGAAGACGTTCACGGCCGTGCTGCTGATGCAGCTGCGGGACGCCGGCCGGCTGGACCTCGATGACCGGCTGGACCGGCACCTCCCGGACACCCGGCACGCGGCGGTGACGCTGCGTCAGATGCTGACCCACCTGTCCGGGCTCAAGCGGGAGCCGGAGGCCGGACCGGCCGGAGAGCTCTGGGAGACCCTCGAGGTGCCCGGCCGGCAGGAGTTCCTGGGTGGCTTCGAGCGGGCCGAGCCGGTGCTCTCGCCGTACCGCCGCTGGCACTACAGCAACCTGGCCTACGCCGTCCTGGGGGAGGTGGTGGCGCGGGTCACCGGCGGTAGCTGGGAGTCGGCGCTGCGCGACCGGGTGCTCGAGCCGCTCGCCCTCCAGCGGGTCACGACGGCGCCGGCCGAGCCGCGCGCGCATGGATACCTCTCCGACCCCTACGCCGACGTCGTCCACCGCGAGCCGGACGCCGAGCTGGGCGGCCTCGCGTCGGCCGGCCAGCTGTGGGCCACGGCGTCCGACCTGGCCCGCTGGGCGGCGTTTCTGGCCCGGCCGGACCCGGCGGTTCTGACCCCGGGCACGCTGGCCGAGATGCGCCACCTGCACGCGATGGCCGACATCGAGCGCTGGACGCTCGGCTGGGGCCTCGGGCTGATGCTGCACCGCCGCGGCGAGCGGGTCTGGCACGGGCACGGCGGCGCCATGCCCGGCTTCGTGGCCACGGTCATGTGCACCGCCGACGGCGAGGACCCGGCGGGTGCGGTCGTGCTCGCCAACACCTCGACCGGCGCCGATGTCGAAGGGCTGGCAGCAGAGCTGCTGGAGACGGTTCTCGAGGCGGACCCACCGGATCCCGCGGGCTGGCGTCCCGGGGAACCGCCGCCGCCGGCCGTGCTGGGCATGCTCGGCCGCTGGTGGGCCGAGGGTTCGGAGCTCGTCGTGTCCTGGCGGCGGGACCGGGTGGAGTGCCGGTCGGTGGACGCGCCCGAGCACCAGCCACCGGCCGTCTTCGCCGCCGACGGGGAGGACCGCTGGCGGGTGGCCTCCGGACGCGAGCAGGGTGAGCTGTTGCGCGTCGTACGGGACTCCGACGGGACCGTTGCCCGGATGTACTGGGCCGGCTACCCGCTCACCCGTGCGGTGCAGGTGTTCGGTACGCCGTCGAGCTGATCTTGGGCGCGGTGCGCCGGCGCCACGGCTGGGTACCATGAGCGGGTCGCAACCCCGAGTCGAGAGCAGGTACCCCGGCCGTCTCCGGCCGAGCCCATGGCCCAGACCTCACGCCCTGCCACGACCACGACCAAGATCGTCGTACCCGGCGCACACTCGATGGTGAGCCTGCTCGGCTCCCGGGACGAGCTGCTGCGGGTGGTCGAGAGGGCTTTCCGTAGCGACATCCACGTCCGCGGCAACGAGATCACGATCACCGGCGACGCCGCCGAGAACGACCAGGCGGCCACCCTGTTCGAGGAGCTGATCGCCCTGCTCGGCAAGGGCGACGTCCTCACCCCCGACTCGGTGGAGCGCAGCCTCGCCATGCTCCGATCGGCCACGCCCGAGCGACCGGCCGAGGTGCTGACCCTCAACATCCTGTCCAGCCGAGGCCGCACCATCCGGCCGAAGACCGTCAACCAGAAGCGCTACGTCGACGCGATCGACGCCCACACCATCGTGTTCAGCATCGGGCCGGCCGGTACCGGCAAGACCTACCTGGCGATGGCCAAGGCGGTGCAGTCGCTGCAGTCCAAGGCGGTCAACCGGATCATCCTGACCCGGCCGGCGGTCGAGGCAGGGGAGCGGCTGGGCTTCCTCCCCGGCACCCTCTACGAGAAGATCGACCCTTACCTTCGGCCGCTCTACGACGCGCTGCACGACATGCTCGACCCCGACTCGATCCCGCGGCTGATGGCCGCCGGGACGATCGAGGTGGCGCCGCTGGCCTACATGCGCGGGCGCACCCTCAACGACGCCTTCATCATCCTCGACGAGGCGCAGAACAGCTCCGCGGAGCAGATGAAGATGTTCCTCACCCGCTTGGGCTTCGGCTCCAAGATCGTGGTGACCGGCGACGTGACGCAGGTGGACCTGCCGGCCGGGACGGTCTCTGGGCTGCGCGTCGTACGGGAGATCCTGGACGGCCTGGCCGATGTCCACTTCTCGACGCTGACCAGCGCCGACGTTGTTCGGCACAAGCTGGTCGGTGAGATCGTCGACGCCTACGCGCGGCACGACGCCGAGATTGCGGCCCCTCGGGCGGCGCCGCACCCGCGCCGGTCCGGTCGGCCGGGCGGGGCTCGCTGATCCCGGTGTCCGTCGAGGTCGCCAACGAGTCTGGCGCCGCGGTCGACGAGACCGCACTGGTGGCGTTGGCCCGCCATGTGCTCGGCGAGATGGGTGTTCATCCGCTGGCGGAGCTGTCCGTGCTGCTCGTCGACGCCGACACGATGGGCCGGTTGCACGAACGGTGGATGGGGGAGCCCGGGCCCACCGACGTCATGGCCTTCCCGATGGACGAGCTGGAGACCGGCCGAGGCCCGGACGAGGAGGAGGACCCGCCGCCGGCACTGCTCGGCGATGTCGTGCTCTGCCCCGAGGTGGCCGGCCGGCAGGCAGCCGCCGCCGGTCACTCGGCCCGCGACGAGCTGCATCTGCTGTGCACCCACGGGATCTTGCATCTGCTCGGCTACGACCACGGGGACGCCGAGGCGGAGCGTGAGATGTTCGCGCGACAGACCGACCTGCTCGGGTCCTGGCGGGCCTCCCGGTGAGCACCGCCCGCGTCGTGCTCGTCGCCGTCGCCGGCGCCCTGGTCGTCCTCGCCGGGCTGATGGCGTGCGCGGACGCGGCGCTGTCGCGGGTGTCCCGGGTGCGGGTGGAGGAGCTGGCCGCCGAGGGGCGCCGCGGGGCCGGCCGGCTGCAGCAGGTGATCGCCGACCCTGCGCCGTACCTCAACGTCCTGCTGCTGCTCATCACGGGCGCGGAGCTCACCGCGACCACCCTGGTGACGCTGGCCTGCGTGCAGGCGCTCGGTGCCGACTGGCGGTCGCTGCTGATCGCGGCCGGCCTGATGACCGTCGTGAGCTTCGTCGCGATCGGCGTGGCGCCGCGCACGGTGGGCCGCCAGCACCCCGACCGGGTGGCCCTGGTGAGCGCGGGGCCCACCCTGCTGCTGGCCCGGGTGCTCGGGCCGCTGCCGCATCTGCTGATCCTGCTGGGGAACGCGCTCGTCCCGGGCCGTGGCTTCCGCGAGGGGCCGTTCAACTCGGAGGCGGAGCTGCGCGACCTGGTGGACCTCGCGGAGGAGCGCTCGGTCATCGAACCGGATGAGCGCCAGATGATCCATTCGGTGTTCGAGCTCGGCGACACGCTGGTCCGCGAGGTCATGGTGCCGCGCACCGACATGGTCTTCATCGAGCGGACCAAGAAGGTGCGGCAGGCGTTGTCCCTGGCACTGCGCAGCGGGTTCAGCCGGATCCCGGTGGTCGGCGAGAACGAGGACGACATCGTCGGCATCGCCTACCTGAAGGATCTGGCCCGTCGCTCCTACGACTACGGCGAGGGCGTCGCCGCCGAGACAGTCGAGTCGCTGATGCGGCCGGCGGCGTACGTGCCCGACTCCAAGCCCGTCGATGAGCTGCTCAGGGAGATGCAGGCAAAACAGATCCACCTTGCCGTCGTGATCGACGAGTATGGCGGCACGGCGGGGCTGGTGACCATCGAAGACGTTCTCGAGGAGATCGTCGGGGAGATCACGGACGAGTACGACCGCGAGGCCCCACGGGTAGAGCAGCTCGACGAGCACACGGCCCGGGTGACCGTGCGGCTGCCGGTGGAGGATCTCGAGAAGATGTACGGCGTCTCGCTGGCGAGCGACGACGTCGAGACGGTCGGCGGCCTGCTCGCCAGCGCGCTGGGGCGGGTGCCGATCCCGGGTGCCACCGTGACGCTCGAGGGCCTGACCCTGACGGCGGAGAGTGCGAAGGGCCGGCGCCACCGCATCGGCACCGTGCTCGTCACCCGCGCACCGGCGCTGGAACCGGCCACGACGTCCCCGGAGCCGGTGGATGCCTGAGCCTGCGGACGAGGACGCGAAGATCGTGACGCTCGCGCGCGCCGCTCGGGCCCGCGCCTACGTCCCGCACACCGGGGTGGCCGAGGGGGCCGCCGTACGTGACAGCGACGGGCGGACCTATGCCGCCGCCACCGTCGAGCACGCGGACCCGAGGTGGACCACCTCCGCGCTGCGAGCGGCGCTGGTGGCTGCGGCGTCGAGTGGCAGCCGGCGCTTCGAGGCGGCGGCCGTGGTCACGGACGCTTCTGCGGCGCCCGAGCATGAGCCGCTCCTGCACGAGTTCGGCGTACCGCTGGTCCTTGTCGCCGACCCCGAAGGAACCGTGCACCGCACCTGGTCGCCGTGAGCGCCACGGCGCATCGGGCCGGCTTCGCCTGCTTCGTCGGTCGCCCCAACGTCGGCAAGTCGACCCTCACCAACGCGTTGGTCGGAACCAAGGTGGCGATCACCAGCGGCCGGCCGCAGACGACCCGGCACGCGGTCCGCGGCATCGTGCACCGGCCGGACGCCCAGCTCGTGGTCATCGACACACCTGGCCTGCACCGGCCGCGCACGCTGCTCGGCGAGCGGCTCAACGACATCGTGCACACCACGTTGGCCGAGGTCGATGTCGTAGGGGCGTGCTTTGCGGCCGACGAGCGGGTCGGCCCAGGCGATCGGTACCTCGCCGCCCAGCTCGCCGACCTCCGGACGCCGGTGCTGGCCGTGGTCACCAAGGCCGACCTCACCGACTCCGACCGGCTCGGCGCCCAGCTGCTCGCCGTGACCGAGCTGCAGGACTGGGCCGAGGTGGTGCCCGTCTCCGCCGCGAGCGGCTACCAGGTCGACCTGGTCGCCGACCTGCTGGTCACCCGGCTGCCCGAGAGCCCGCCGCTCTACCTCGACGGCGAGCTCACCGACGAGCCGGAGCTCACGATGGTGGCAGAGCTGATCCGCGAGGCGGCGCTCGAGGGAGTGCGTGACGAGCTGCCGCATTCGCTCGCCGTGGTCGTGGAGGAGATGTCCCGCCGTCCGGAGCGGGACCTCATCGACGTGCACGCTGTCCTCTACGTCGAGCGGCCGTCCCAGAAGCCGATCATTCTCGGCACCGGCGGAGCCCGGCTCAAGAACGTAGGGACGGTCGCCCGCCACCAGGTGCAGGCGCTGCTCGGGAGTCCGGTCTTTCTGGACCTGCGGGTCAAGGTCGCGAAGAACTGGCAGCGCGATCCTAAGCAGCTGCGCCGCCTCGGGTTCTGATCCGGCGACCGCCGCCGCGGGCTGCCGGAGCGAGCGGTGTCGCTTGAAGCCCAACGCCCTACGTGCATAGTTATCGCGCCACGGCGTTGGGCTTGCGGCGGCTCCATCGAGCGCTGGATGTGGACAGCTTCGACTCGTCTGTCGGCGGCGTCCTTGATGCTGGTGGGCATGGACGTCGCCACGGCGGGACGTGAGGCACGGGAGCGGGCACGGCTCAGTCAGGTGGTGCTCGCGGAGCGCGCGGGCACGACTCAGTCAGCCGTTTCGTCGTACGAGGTCGGACACCGGGTCCCGTCGTGGCACATGCTCGACCGCCTGCTGGAGGCGTGCGGGTTCGCGGCCCGACTGAGGTTGCAGCCACGGCACTTCGAGATCGACAGGGAGCTCGACGCGCTGCTCGCGAGGCCGCCGGTCGAGCGGCTGTCGAAATGGTCCTCGATCGTCGAGGAGATTGCTGCGCTAGAGAGCCCGGTGGTGGTCATCGGTGCGGCGGCACTGGTCGCACACGGGGTGCCGGTGCAGGTCTCGGCACTCGACCTTGCGGTAGGGGTCGAGCCGAACGAGGTCACCGGCGCGCTAGCGATGCTGACGCGGCTGTGGGCCAGGTACTACCCCACCCACAACGAGGATCCGGTGCCCCACCTGCCGGCCAAAGCCACCGTCACGATGCCCGGTTGCCGGCAGCTGTCCACGGTGCACGGCCCGATCGTTCTTTGGCCCGGCCAGCTGGGAGCGGTGCGGGACCGGGCGGTCGGTGTGCCCGTCGGCGAGGGCATCGTGTGGGTCGCGGCGCTGCCTGACATCGAGCCGCCTTCAGGCGACGCGGACCTGGTGCGGCGCTACCTCGACCGGCTGGCCGCCCGGTCACGGCAGAGCGAGCTGGTAGTTCACCCAATCCTCGATGGGCAGATAGCCCGGGCGCGCGTTGACCGCTCGCCTGTGGGTGTTGGCGGTGGCTTTCCAGGTCTCGATCTCTGTGACCTCTGGTCGCTCGGCGAGTAGCCACGACAGCATGGTGGCCTTCACCCAGAGCCCGAGCCCCCGGCCCCCGATGCGACGCGAGCATGGCCGTGTCGCCCTGGTCGGCCCGTGGCCCCTCGGGGGTGCGCGCCGTCCGCGGACAGCGGCTGCACGTCGTCTGCGCGCAGGAGACGAACACCGGCGAGATCGCCGGCCTGACGGAGCTGTTCGTGCGCTGGTCACCCCCGAGCGGCGCGCCCCTGCACGGGCCCGCGTCGCGGCGTACCGGAGCAGGGCTCGTCCGGCCCCGCGGCGGCGGCCGGGTCGAGCAGCTCGATGCGCACCCGAACTGACTAGCGCGGCGATCGGCGGGAGTGCCACTGCTTTACCCGTGCTCCGGGACAATGAGCGGCGTGACCCTCTACCGCGACGAGGCGGTGGTCCTGCGCACCCAGAAGCTGGGTGAGGCGGACCGCATCGTCGCGCTGCTCACCCGCCGGCACGGGCGGGTCCGGGCGGTGGCCAAGGGGGTGCGGCGTACCAAGTCGCGATGGGGGGCGCGGCTGGAGCCGTTCAGTCACGTCGACCTGCAGCTCTACGCCGGCCGCGAGCTCGACATCGTCACCCAGGCCGAGTCGCTGGCGGCGTACGGGTCGGCGATCGTCGCCCACTACCCGAGCTACACCGCCGGCACCGCGATGCTCGAGACCGCCGAGCGGCTCACCGCGGAGGAGCGGGAGCCGTCGTTGCGGCTCTACCTGCTGCTGGTCGGTGGGTTGCGGGTACTGGCGGAGCGTCGGCACGCGGCCACCCTCGTGCTGGACGCGTTCGTGCTGCGTTCGATGTCGGTGGCGGGCTATCAGCCGTCGCTCTTGGACTGTGCCCGCTGTGGCGCACCGGGCCCGCACCGGGCCTTCTCCGTGCCTGCTGGTGGCAGCGTCTGCCCGGACTGCCGGCCCGGCGGCTCGGTGACGCCAGCCGCGGCGACCTTGGCCCTTCTCGACGCGCTGGGCAGCGGCGACTGGGCGACCGCCGACGCCAGTGACGGCCGCGAGCAACGCGAGGCGAGCGGGCTGCTGGCGGCGTACCTGCAGTGGCACCTCGAGCGTGGGCTGCGCTCGTTGCCGCTGGTGGAGCGGGCGTGAGAGCGGCCACGGTTCGTCCTCCGACGCCGCACCCGTCCGGCGCTCGACCGCCGGCGGTCCCCGCCGAGCGGGTGCCTCGCCACGTGGCGCTGGTGATGGACGGCAACGGCCGGTGGGCGAAGTCTCGGGGGTTGCCCCGGACCCGCGGTCACGAGGCCGGCGAGCACGCGCTCTTCGACTGCGTCGAGGGCGCGATCGAGGTCGGCGTGCGGTGGCTGTCGGCCTACGCCTTCTCGACCGAGAACTGGAAGCGCTCACCGGACGAGGTCCGCTTCCTGATGGGCTTCAACCAGGACGTGCTGGTACGCCGGCGCGACGAGATGCACGCTCTCGGGGTCCGGGTGCGCTGGGCCGGCCGGCGCCCCCGGCTCTGGAAGAGCGTTGTCCGTCAGCTGGAGGAGGCCGAGCAGCTGACGCGGGACAACCGGGTGCTGACGCTGACGATGTGCGTGAACTACGGCGGCCGGGCCGAGATCGCCGACGCCGCGGCGGCGATCGCGCGCGATGTCGCCGCCGGTCGGCTCGACCCTGCCCGGGTGACCGAGCGGACCATCGGCCGCTACCTGGACGAGCCGGAGATGCCCGACGTCGACCTCTTCATCCGATCCAGCGGCGAGCAGCGGATCTCCAACTTCCTGCTGTGGCAGTCGGCGTACGCCGAGCTCGCCTTCCTCGACACGCTCTGGCCGGACTTCGACCGCCGGCACCTGTGGTCCGCTATCGAGGGGTACGCCGCGCGCGACCGTCGGTACGGCGCCGCCCTGCCGAACGAGGGGATCTCCTGATGCGCCTGCACCATGTCAACGTCGTCGTCCCGCCCGGCCAGACCGACGCGGTGCTGCCCTTCTACCAGGACCTCCTCGGACTGGCGATGGTGCTCAAGCCAAACGAGGGGGTGGCGCCGAGCGGTGCCTGGTTCGACTTGACCGGCGGTGCCCAGCTGCACATCAGCGAGCGGGACGGCGCGCCGCATCCGGACACCCACTTCGGCCTGGTGGTCGACGACCTCGCCGGCTTGCTCGACAAGCTCGCGCGGTGGGCGGCGCCCTGGACCGAGCAGCCCGACCTCTTCGGCGGCCGCCGTGGCTTCACCCGCGACCCGGCGGGCAACCGGGTGGAGCTGCTCGAGCGCGCCGGCGAGCTGGCCTGACGTCTTCGTGCTCAGCCGGCGCAGCCGGCGCAGCGGCCGAACACCTCGACGGTGTGGCTGACGTCGGAGTAGCCGTGCTCGGCCGCCACCCGGTCCGCCCACCGCTCGACCGCGCTGCCGCGGACCGAGGCGGTGCGGCCGCAGTCGCGACAGACCAGATGGTGATGGTGCGAATCCGCCCCGCACCAGCGATAGGCGGCTTCCCCGTCCGCCGCGCGCAGGACGTCGACGGCACCGGACTCCGCCAGTGCGGCGAGGTTGCGGTAGACCGTGGTGAGCCCGACCGAGCGCCCGGAACGGCGGAGATCGGCGTAGAGCTCCTGGGCGCTGCGGAAGCCACCGGCGGCTTCCAGGGCGGCGGTGATCGCTTCCCGCTGGCGGGTCACGAGGCGCTCACGACGCCCCACATCGCGGTGATTCCGACCAGCGTCGCCACCAGGGTCAGCCGGGACGGGTGCCGGCTGTGCGCCTCCGGAAGGATGTCGCCGGTTGCGAGGTAGAGCAGGAAGCCGGCGAAGAAGCCGAGGTAGAGCCCGAGCAGGTGGTCGGGCACGGTGAACAAGAGGGTGGCCGCGGCGCCGAGCACCGGGGCAACGGCATCGAGCCCGAGCAGGGCCAGCGAGCGGCGGGTGCTGTTGCGGTGCGAGAGCATGATCGAGACGGTGTTCAACCCGTCGGCGAAGTCGTGGGCGATCACCGCGATCGCGACGGTGACACCCACGGCAGGACCGGCCTGGAAGCCCAGACCGATTCCTACGCCGTCCATGAAGGAGTGTGCGGACAGGGCCAGCGCCGAGGCGAGGCCGACCGCGGGGTGGTCGTGTTCCCCGTAGTCGCTCTCATGGGCGCCGTGCAGCGCCACTGTCCGCTCGAGCAGGTGCAAGACGATGAACCCGGCCGCGAAGGCGAGCATCACCGCCGGTACGCCGCGCCCGCCATCGTCGGAGAGCTCGAAGATCTCCGGCAACAGGTCGAAGGCGACCACGCCGAGCAGTACGCCGGCGGTGAAGCCGAGCACCAGGTGCAGCCGGTCCCGGTTCCGCAGTGCGACCAGCCCGCCGAGCAGCGTGGAGACGAACGTGCTCAAGGCGAAGGCAACTACCACGGCCGCCATCGTACGCCAAAGATGGAAACGATTACCACTCTCGACTGCAGACGTAGCCGGCCGCTACGGTGGACGCGTCCTGCCGCACCGCGAACCGGAGCCGCCGCATGCTCGTCGTCACGCGGGTCACCGTGACCGAATCCGACGGGACGGCCTTCGCCGAGAGCGCCCGGGTGGCGCTGGCCGCGCTGGCCTCCCAGCCGGGCTACCGCGGCGGCCGGATCGGTCGCGCGGCGGACGACCCGACGGCCTGGGTGGTCACCACCGAGTGGGACGGCGCCGGCGCCTACCGCCGGGCGCTCTCGGCGTACGCCGTCAAGATCTCGGCCACCCCGCTGCTCAGCCGTGGTCACGACGGGCCGAGCGCCTTCGAGCTGCTCTACGCCGACGGCCCCGGCGCTCCGGCGACGGGCCCGAGCGCCCGCGCCGCCGAGGCAGGCCGATAGTCTCCAAAGCGTCCCGCCGACCGCCAGCCGGATGGAGAGCTCCGTGGCCACATCCAGGCCCGACCGCATGGACACGATCGTCAACCTCAGCAAGCGGCGCGGCCTGGTCTATCCGAGCAGCGAGATCTACGGCGGCCTGCGGGCCGCGTGGGACTACGGCCCGCTCGGTGTCGAGCTCAAGAACAACGTCAAGCGGGCCTGGTGGCGCTCCGTCGTACAAGAGCGCGACGACGTCGTCGGCCTCGACTCGTCGGTGATCTTGGCCCCGGCCGTGTGGGAGGCGAGTGGGCACGTCGGCGGGTTCTCCGACCCGCTGACCGAGTGCCAGTCCTGCCACACCCGGCATCGGGCCGACCACCTGGTCGAGGCCTACGCCGAGCGCCACGGCGGCGCCGAGCCGCCGCGCGGGCTGGCTGACCTCAGCTGTCCGAACTGCGGGACCAAGGGCGCCTTCACCGAGCCGCGGCAGTTCAACGGCTTGCTGCGGACCCACCTCGGGCCGGTGGAGGACGAGGCGGGGCTCGCCTACCTGCGGCCGGAGACCGCGCAGGGCATCTTCGTCAACTACCTCAACGTGCAGGCGTCGTCCCGGAAGAAGCCGCCGTTCGGCATCGGCCAGATCGGCAAGTCGTTCCGCAACGAGATCACGCCGGGCAACTTCATCTTCCGGACCCGCGAGTTCGAGCAGATGGAGATGGAGTTCTTCGTGCCGCCGGCGTCCGCGCCGGAGTGGTTCGACTACTGGCTCGAGCAGCGGACACGGTGGTTCGTCGACCTGGGCATCGACCCGACGAACCTGCGCCACTACGAGCACCCGGACCACAAGCGCTCCTTCTACAGCGTCCGGACCGTCGATATCGAGTACCGCTTCGGCTTCCCGCGCACGGAGTGGGGCGAGCTCGAAGGCCTGGCCAACCGCACCGACTACGACCTCACCGTGCACTCGAAGTCCTCCGGCGTGGACCTGTCCCACTTCGACCAGGACTCCGGCGAGCGCTACACGCCCTACGTCGTCGAGCCGGCCGTCGGCGTGGACCGGGCGGCTCTGGTGTTCCTGCTCGACGCCTACACCGAGGAGGAGGCGCCCAACGCCAAGGGTGGGGTCGATTCGCGGGTGGTGCTCAAGCTCGACCCCCGACTGGCTCCGGTGAAGGCCGCCGTACTGCCGCTGTCGCGCAACGAGCGGCTCTCGCCGGCGGCCCGCGACCTCGCCGCTGCGCTGCGCCGGCGCTGGAACTGCGACTTCGACGACGCCGGCTCGATCGGCCGCCGCTACCGGCGCCAGGACGAGGTGGGGACGCCGTACTGCATCACGGTCGACTTCGACTCGCTCGACGACGGCGCTGCGACCGTGCGTGAGCGGGATGCGATGACCCAGGTACGGGTGTCGCTGGACCGGATCGAGGACTACCTGACGGAGCGCCTGGGCCCCTGCTGATCCACGCCCTCCGTCACGGTCCCCTCCTGAGCCGGCGCCGGTCACTAGCCTGACTGGGTGCGGTACGCCGGTACGTTCGTCACGCCTGCCGTGCTGGTCGCGTTCGTGGCGGTCGTCCCCGGCGTACCGGTTGCGGCCGCCGTCCAACAGGGCCTGGCCCTGCCCCGGCCGCTCGGCGGGCTGCCGGTCGTCGGCGGAGTGGGGCTGACGAAGGACCGGTTGCTGACCTCGCGGGCGCCCGGCCCGGTGGCGAACCGGGAGGCCGTCACCGTCGCGCTCGGACCGGACGGTACGCCGGCCGCCGTGACCGTCGAGCAACGGCTGTCGATCACCGGCGTCGGCGACTACCAGATCCGCGAGCGCGGGCCGGCGCGCGGTGCCGAAGGCATCGGCGACACCGTGCCACCGGTCCTCAAGCTCGGCACGGTCGTCTGGCAAGGCTTCTCACCCGGGCGGCGGGAGCTGGCCGCACGCCTCACCCTCGACGCCGGTCTCGAGGCCGCCCGGCTGCCGCTGGCGGTGCGCGCGGAGTTCACCACCCGGGACGGCCGGCGTACGCCGCTCGGGCCCGGTGGCCGGGTGCCAGAACCGGGTGTCGTCACCATGACGCTGACCAACGCAACGACGGTTCCGGTCACGGTGCCGATCGGTGCCGCCGAGCCGCGGCCGGCGGCGCAGGCGCTGCAGGTGCTGCTGGACGCGGCCCGCCGGCCGCGCCCCGGTCGACCGCCGACGGTGGGGAACGGGTTGCCCGAGGAGGTTCCCGGCATCGTGACCGGGACGGCGTCGCTGTCGGCGGTGGCGGCGCTGCGGGTCACCGGTTCCATCCGGGTGCCTGGTACCCGGGCGACGGTGACCGGGGCCGGAGCTGCCGCCCTTGCGGACGGCGCCCGGATCAACGGCACCTTGCACGACACCGTGTCGTTCAGGGTCGATGCTCCCCAGCCCGGGCGCCTGGTCCTTGACCTCATGGTGCAGCCGTGGATCGACGCACGGCCGCTGGCGCCGCCGCCGCCCAGCCGGTCCTGGGCCGCATGGGCCGCCGCCAACCCCGGCCGGCCCGCTCAGGAGTCCGCCACCCGAACGCTGCTCGCCGATGCCGCCAACGCCGCGCGAGCCGCGGAGTACACGCCCTACCTCGACGCCGACCTGAAGGGCTCGAGCGTTACGACGTACCGCTATGTCGTGGCCGCGCCCTCGCTGCCGCGGGAAGCCGGCGCGGCGCTGCAGCCCCGTCCGGCCGCCATCGCCGCCGCGGCGGTGGCGGCGCTGCTCATCGCGGTCGACCTCGGACTGCTGTGGCGCCGGCTCTAGGACTCCAGCTTGTAGCGCACCTCGACGTGCCCCTTGCACAGCGGCCGGGTGCGCACCGTCCCGACGTGGGGGCCCTTGAACTCCGCCTCGGCCTCTGCGCCCTTCTCCTGGTCGGTGCCCTCGATGTCGTAGCCCTGGTCCTTGAGTGCGCCCACGATGCGGTCGCGCACCGGGACGATGTCCTCGGCCCCGCCGTCCAACGTGGCGAACCAGATCCGCGTCTTGCCCAGGGTCTCCAAGCGGTAGAGCCGGGAGCCGGACAGGGCCGGGAAGTCCGAGGGCAGCTGCTCTGACACCGAGTTGGTGTCCAGACCGTCCGGGCAGGCCGCCACGGTGCGGGCCTGCGCCGCCTTCTCCTCCGCCTCGCTGCAGCCTGCGGCGGTGACCAGCGCCAGAACCCCCAGGGCGACGAGCCGGCGGCGCCGGGAAACCCGCATGATCGTTCCTTTCTCTGGCATCGTGGAGGCGATATGTCTCGGAGATCGCCCGTCCTGCCGAGCCTCCCGGTCCTGCTGACCCTGGTGCTGGTGCTCGCGGCGTGTAGCGGCAAGCCAGTGCCCGCGGCCCAGCCCGCTGTGTCATCGGACGGTCAAGCATCTCCCAGCAACTGCCCAAGTCCGGCCAACACGTCGTTCCAGTGGCCGGCGGGGATCCCGGCCAACTTCCCGAAGCCGCCGGGAAGTCGGGTCGTCAGCACGATGACCGGGGCGAACGGCCTGCGTATTGTCCGGCTGGCCACGCCGCTGGCGCTGCGCCAAGGAATCCTGTTCGTGCTGACCGAGCTGCCCCGGGCGGGATATCGACTCGGCCGCGGTGACGCCGAGGCGAGCGAGGCCGACGCGCCGTTCCAGTCCGCCGACGTGCGGGGGGTCGTCCGCGTCATCGCGACCGCCAAGTCTTGCGAGACGACGTGGCTGGTCGCCGTGGCGGGTGCCCGCCCGAGTGGTGGCACCCCGTTCGCGCCCTTCCCCCGTCCCTCGGCGTCGCCGTCGCTGCCCTTCGGATGAGTGCCGCGCTGCAGGCGCTGGTCGCCGGGCTGGCAGCGGGTGCGGTGTACGGGCTCGTCGGTTTCGGCTTCACCCTCGTCTACCGGCTGGCTCGCGTGCTGCCCTTCGCCCACGGCGACCTGGTGGTCGGCGCGGTCCTCTCGGCGGTCCTCGCCGTGGTCGGGTCCACCCCGGTCGCGGTCGCGCTCGACCCGGTCGGTTCGGTCGCTCTGGTCGCTCTGGCGGTGGCCGCGGGCGCGGTCCTGTCGGCGGCGACCTACCTGGGTGCCATCCGGCCCTTCGTCGGGCGCGACGTCACGGGCTGGGCGGTGGGAGGCATCGCGGCCGCACTGCTGGTCCGGTCCGTGCTCGGGCTGGTGCTGCCCGCCCAGGCGTACGCCGTACCGGACCCGCTGCACCTGCAGGGCATCGTGGCCCTGCCGGCCGGAACCACCGTGCCGGTCCGGCTGCTCGGAGTCGCCGCCATCGGTCTCGCCGTCGGTCTGGCCGCCGACCGTTACGTCGTCCGCTCCCGGCTGGGGCGCGCCATGCGCGCGGTCGCCGACGACCCGCAGGCCGCTCTGCTGGTCGGCGTACCCGTCGACCGGGTGCGGTTGGCCGCCTTCGTCCTCGCTGGCGCCCTGGCCGGCCTGGCCGGCCTCCTCTACGCGCCCGGCCGGGCGCTCGCCATCGACGCCGGCGTGGTGCTCGGGCTCAAGGGCGCGGCCGCGGCCCTGATCGGCGGCCTGGGCTCGGTCCGGGGCGCGCTGCTCGGCGGGCTGGCGCTCGGCGTGGTGGAGCAGTCGGCGGTGGCCGCACCGGCGCTCGGCGCGGCGTACGCCGACGTGCTGCCGCTGGCGCTGCTGGTGGTCGTGCTGGCGATCCGGCCGCTGGGGTTCCGCTCGCCGTACCGGAGCGCGGTCGAGTGATCCCTCTCGCCGCCGACCTCTATCTCCTGCTGGCGGCACTCGGCCTGGCGCTGTCGGCGTCCTACGCCGGGCTGCCGGTGCTCGGGCAGGGAGCGTTCGTCGCGCTCGGCGCCTTCGGGACCGTGCACCTCGACCGGGCCGGATGGCCGCTCGGCCTGGCGGTTCTCGGCGCGGTGGCGCTGGCGGCCCTCGCCGGCTACGCCGTCGGATACGGCGCCGCCCGGCTGTCCGGGGCTTTCCTCGCGCTGGCGACCTGGGCGCTGGCCTGGCTGGCGTACGCCGTGCTCGTCGCCTTTCCCCCACTGTCCGGTGGCAGTGAGGGCCTCACCCGGGCGACACCGGCCCGGCTGGTCTCGCCGTCCCTCGGCCTCACCGCGACCCTGGGGCCCGCCACCCATGTCGCGATCGCGGCGAGCCTGTGCGCCCTCGCGATGGCGACGCTGGCCCGAGGCGGGCGGGGGCCCGGCGGCCTCGACCTGGCGGCGCTGCGAGAAGGACCGGCGGTCGCCGACTCGTTGGGGGTTCCGGTGGCCCGACGGCGGCGGGCCGCGCTGTCTACGACGGCCGCGGTGGGCGCGCTGGCCGGTGCGGGTGGCGCGCTGCTGACCGGCGTGGTCGCGCCGGCCGACTACTCGCCGCTGCTGTCCCTGCAGCTGCTCGCCGCCGTCCTGATCGGCGGTACCGCCCGCTGGTGGGGTCCGGCGGTCGGAGTCGCCGTGCTCGCTGCGCTGCCGTCCGTGGCGGCCGCGCTGGCGCGCGCTGCCGGCACCGACCCCGAGCCGGTCTCAGCGGCTCTCACGGCTGCGTTGCTGGTCGCCGTACTCGTTCTGCGGCAACCGGCGGGCGCGCTGGTCGACCGGGTACTCGGTGCCCGTCGCGCGGGCCGGCCGGCGGCGGTCGGCCCGCGCGCCGCGATGCCGGGACGCACTGCGGCCGGCACCGGCGTACCGCTGCTCGAGGCCCGCGGGCTGGACTTCGCCTACGGCTCGGTCCGGGCACTCGTCGGCGTCGACCTGACGGCGCGCGCCGGCGAGCTGCACGCTGTGGTGGGGCCCAACGGGAGTGGCAAGTCCACTCTGCTGCGGGTGCTCGCCGGTGCGCTCGCACCGCATGCGGGCGAGGTGGCCATCGACGGAGAGCCGCAGCGGGCGCCGCGGAACCAGGCCGAGAGGGTGCGCCGCGGCGTTGCGCGTACCTACCAGCGCGCCGTCCTGCTGCCCCGCCTGTCACCGCTCGACCAGGTGGCGGTGGGCGTGCGCGGCGGTGCCGGCGAGCCGTACGCCGCCCTGCGTCACCTCGTGGGCACGCCCGCGAGCCGGTGCTCGGCCGGAGCGCGGGCCGCGGCGGCGGCCTCGGCGCTGGCCGGCTGCGGTCTCGCCCACCGGGCGGGAGACCCGACCGCGACACTGCCCAGCGGCGAGCAGCGGTTGCTGCAGGTGGCCCGGGTGGTCGCCACCGGTGCGCGGGTGCTGCTTCTCGATGAACCGGCGGCCGGCATGACCGCGAACGAGAGGGACGAGCTGCGCACGGTGCTCGTCGGCCTTGCCGACAGCGGTCGGGCCGTGGTCCTGGTCGAGCACGACATGGCGCTGGTCGGCCGGGTCGCTGACTGGGTGACCGTCCTGGCCGACGGCAGCGTGCTGGCCACCGGCACGCCGGCCGCGATACGCGCCGACCCGGCGGTACGCCGGGCGTACCTCGGCAACGGTCACCCGATGAAGGGACAGGCCTGATGCGACGGGCGCTCGCCCTCGGGTGGACCGGCGTACTCCTGCTGGCCGGCTGCACGCAGGGTCGTCCCACGCCTCCCGGCGCGCTGGTCGTCGTCTCGGTTCCGCTGTCGACGTCGCCGTGGATCGGGCGGGCGATCGAGCGCGGGGCCCGGCTGGCCGCGGCGGAGCTCGCCGGCACCAGGACGCCGATCCGGCTCGAGGTGCTGGACAACGCCGGCTCGCCTCAGGCGGCGGCCGCACATGCCAGGACCGCCGTCGACCGGCGGGCCGTGGCGCTCATCACCGACGGGACCGGCGCCGCGGCGGTCGCTGCGGTGACCGAGCCCGTGGGGTTGCCGGTCTTCGTGACCTTCCAGGGCGGCGCCAGCATCGTGGCCCCGTCGACCCGCCGGACGGTCTTCCGGATGGCGCCCGCGAACAAGCCGATGAGCACCCGGCTGGCCGACTACCTGGCCGAGAAGCACCCGCGGGTCGCGCTGCTGAGCGACGACTCGTCGTACGGGCGCGAGGGCGCAGCCGCGATGCGGCTGGCGTTCCGGCGCGACGAGGTCCCGATCGTCGCCGATATCACCGTGCCGACCGCCGCCGCCGGCCTGACGGCGCAGGTGCTGGCCGCCCGGCGCTCCGGTGCCACGACCCTGGTTCTGTGGTGCTCGGCCTCCGACGTGGCGGCGGCGCTCGAGGCGGCCCGCGCCGGCGGCTGGAACGTCGCCGTCTACGCCGGTCCGAGCGGCGAGGACCCGCTGGTGCGGCAGCGGCTCGCCGCCCACCCCGAGTGGGTGGACGGGTTGACCTTCGTCTCCTTCCGGATCACGAGCGAGGTGGGACCGGAACCCTTCGAGCGCTACCGGGCCGCCTACGAGAAGCGCTTCGGCCCGGAGCGGGTCGGCGTACGGCAGGACGGGCGGGACGTGGTGGCGCCGCCGGACTGGTCGATGTTCGGCTACGACGCGGTCCGGCTGGTGGCCGCCGCCGTCGAGAAGGGGGGGGCACTGCTCGACGCGCTCGAGAACACGACCATCACCGGTGCCAACGGTGACGAGCGCGGCTACGGCGTGGCGCAGCGTGAGGGCGTGTCGCCGGACGACATGTACTTCGCCCGATTCACCGGTTTCGTGTTCGCGCCGGTCAAGGACGATGTGCTCAGCGAGGGCCTGCCCGCCGTAGCGCAGCTCCGCTGACGGCTCGCGCGCAGCGGCACGCGACGCGCGCCGACCGTGAAGTGTGGACCGAGCCCAACGTCCACGGACGGTGGGGGCGGGGATCCCGCGATCAAGATCGGTGTACGCCGTCCCGATAGCCTTGCGGGGGCAGGCGGCGAGGGGAGCGGGTCCCGTGACGAAGTACGTGTACGACTTCTCCGAGGGCAGCAGGGACATGAAGGACCTGCTGGGTGGCAAGGGAGCCAACCTCGCCGAGATGACCAACCTCGGGCTCCCGGTGCCTCCCGGCTTCACGATCAGCACCGAGGCATGCACGGTCTACCTGCAGACCGGGGAGGTCCCGAAGGAGCTCGACGCCGAGGTCAGTGAGCACCTCGAGCGGCTCGAGGCGGCGATGGGCAAGAAGCTGGGCCAGCCCGACGACCCGCTCCTGGTCAGCGTCCGTAGCGGCGCCAAGTTCTCCATGCCCGGGATGATGGAGACCGTCCTGAACATCGGCCTGAACGACGAGAGCGTGGCTGGGCTGGCCAAGCAGGCCGGTTCGGAGCGCTTCGCCTGGGACTCCTACCGCCGCCTGGTCCAGATGTTCGGCAGGACCGTCCTGGGCATCGAGGGTGGGCGGTTCGAGGAGGCGCTGGACGACGTCAAGTCGGCCAAGGGCACGACCAGCGACCTCGACCTCGACGAGCGGGACCTGCGGGGGGTGGTGGACGCCTACCGGAAGATCGTGCATGAGGAGACCGGCCGCGACTTCCCGGCCGATCCGCGCGAGCAGATGGATCTCGCCGTCAAGGCGGTCTTCGACTCCTGGAACGCCGACCGGGCGATCCTCTACCGCCGGCAGGAACGGATCCCGGCCGACCTCGGTACGGCGGTCAACGTCTGCTCGATGGTGTTCGGCAACCTCGGCATGGACTCCGGCACCGGGGTCGCCTTCACCCGTGACCCGGGCAGCGGCGCCCAGGGCATCTACGGCGACTACCTGGAGAACGCGCAGGGCGAGGACGTGGTCGCCGGCATCCGCAACACCAGGTCGCTCGAACAGCTGGCCGACATCGACGCGCCGGCGTACGCCGAGCTGCTCGCCAACATGGCCACCCTGGAGGAGCACTACCGCGACCTGTGCGACATCGAGTTCACGATCGAGCGGCACAAGCTGTGGATGCTCCAGACCCGGGTCGGCAAGCGGACCGCCGGTGCGGCCTTCCGGATCGCCACCTCGCTGGTGGACGAGGGGCTCATCGACCTCGACGAGGCGCTGAACCGGGTGACCGGCGCGCAGCTCGCCCAGCTGATGTTCCCGCGCTTCGACGACGCTGCGGATCAGCGCCAGATCGCCAACGGGATGAACGCCTCGCCCGGCGCGGCGGTCGGCGCGGCGGTATTCAGCTCGAAGCGGGCCGAGGAGCTGGCCGCGGCCGGGCAGCGGGTGATCCTCGTCCGCCGGGAGACCAACCCCGACGACCTCGGCGGCATGATCGCGGCCCAGGGCATCCTGACCAGCCGCGGCGGCAAGACCAGCCACGCCGCGGTGGTAGCGCGCGGCATGGGCAAGACCTGCGTCTGCGGCGCCGAGGAACTCGACGTCGACGTCCGCGCCCGCCGGTTCACCGCACCGGGCGGGGTGACGGTGAACGAGGGCGACATCGTGTCGATCGACGGTACGTCGGGCGCGGTCTACCTCGGCGAGGTCCCTGTGGTGCCGTCCCCGGTCGTGCAGTACTTCGAGGGCAACCTCGACGACAGCGACCCGCTGGTCGCCGCCGTGCACCGGCTGATGGACCACGCCGACTCCAAGCGCCGGCTGGCGGTGCGGGCCAACTCCGACACGCCAGCGGACTCCGAGCGCGCCCGCCGGTTCGGGGCGCAGGGCATCGGGCTGTGCCGCACCGAGCACATGTTCCTCGGCGACCGCCGCCAGCTGGTCGAGGACCTGATCCTTTCCGACACCGACGCCGAGCGCGACGCCGCGCTGCAGGCGCTGCTGCCGCTCCAGCGCGAGGACTTCGTCGGGATCCTCACCGCGATGGACGGCCTGCCGGTCACCGTCCGGCTGCTCGACCCGCCGTTGCACGAGTTCCTGCCGTCGATGGAGGACCTCGCCGTTGAGATGGCGGTGGCCGAGGCGACCGGCGAACCGCCGGCGTCGGGCCGCTCTCTCGACGAGGTCAGCGTGCTGCTCACCGCCGTCCGCCGCCTGCATGAGCAGAACCCGATGCTCGGGCTGCGCGGCGTACGGCTGGGCCTCGTGGTCCCGGGGCTGTACGCGCTGCAGGTGCGGGCGATCGCGGAGGCCGCCGTGGAGTGCAGGCGGGCCGGTCGCGACCCGAAGCCGGAGATCATGATCCCGCTGGTCGGCGCCGTGCAGGAACTCGAGGTCATCCGGGAGGAGGCCGAGCGGGTGCTCGCCGACGTGGCGGCCGAGAGCGGCGTGGAGGTCGACTACCTGATCGGCACCATGATCGAGGTGCCGAGGGCCGCTCTGACGGCCGGCCAGATCGCCGCGGCGGCCGAGTTCTTCTCCTTCGGCACCAACGACCTGACCCAGATGGGCTGGGGGTTCTCCCGCGACGACGTCGAGGCGGCGTTCTTCAGCCGCTACCTCGACCTGGGCATCTTCGGCGTCTCGCCGTTCGAGTCCCTCGACCGCGAGGGAATCGGCCGGCTGGTCTCGATCGCGTGCGAGGAGGGCAGGGCCGCCCGTCCCGACCTGCACCTCGGTGTCTGCGGCGAGCACGGTGGTGACCCGGACTCGGTGCACTTCTTCCACGATGTCGGGCTGGACTACGTCTCCTGCTCGCCGTTCCGGGTGCCGGTGGCCCGGCTGGAGGCCGGTCGCGCGGCGATCGAGCGTGGTGGCAGCGACAGCCGTTGATACTCGACGGGTGACCCGTCGCGGGGCTTGGTGGTGGGCCCGGCGCCTCATCGCCGGCCTGCTGGTGGCCGTCCTGCTGGTCCTCGGGCTGACCGCGTGGCGGGTGTGGGAGGTGGCGCGTACCGACGCGCGCCCGCGCTCGGACGCCATCGTCGTCATGGGGGCGAGCCAGTTCGACGGCCGGCCCTCCGAGGTCTTCCGGTTCCGCCTGCAGCACGCCAAGACCCTGTACGACGCGCGGGTGGCGGCCCGGATCGTGACGGTGGGCGCCGGCCGGCCGGGGGACCGGTTCACCGAAGCCGCCGCGGGTGCGCGTTGGCTGGCCGATCACGGCGTACCGCAGTCCTCGCTGGTGCCGGTCGGCGAGGGCGGGGACACGCTGGAGAGCCTGCAGGCCGTCTCGCGCACCTTTCGGGACCGCGGCTGGCGATCGGCTGTCATCGTCACCGACCCGTGGCACAGCCTGCGGGCCCGGCGGATCTCGCAGGACCTCGGCATCCGGACGGCGACCTCTCCGGTGCGCAGCGGTCCGGCCGTCCACACCCGCTCGACCGAGGCCCGCTACATCGCCCGGGAGACTGTCGCCTACCTGTACTACCGGCTGTTCCACCGCAGCTCAGCCAGGGGTCCGGGCGCGGTGTAAGCGCGGTCGGGACCGCGCGGCCGGGGGGCGCTCTGGCACGATCACGGCATGGCCGAAGCCGAGGGCGAACGCCGCTGGGTCCGGTGGCCGGAGATCGACATGGATGCCTCGCAGCTTCCCGAGCTGGGCGCGGCGCTGGACCGGACGGGCCTGGTGACGCTCGGGCCGGTGGGATCGGCAGGGGCCCGGCTGGTGCGCCAGCGCGCCGCGGTCGACTTCGGTGCTGGCTGGCTGCAACGACGTGTGGTCCGGCAGTCGCCGGCGTGAGCGCCGGGGGCGCGTACGACGAGACTGCGGTCGAGCGCTGGGTGGTGGAGCCGGCCAAGGCGACGGCAACCGACCGGTCGCCGTTCGGGCGGGACCGCGCGCGGGTGCTGCACAGCTTCGCGCTGCGTCGGCTGGCGGCCAAGACGCAGGTCGTCGTCCCTGGCGAGGACGACTTCCCGCGCACCCGGCTGACGCACTCGCTGGAGTGTGCCCAGATCGGTCGGGAGCTGGCCGGCCTGCTGGGCTGCGACCCCGACGTCGTCGACGCCGCCTGCCTGGCGCACGACCTCGGGCATCCGCCGTTCGGGCACAACGGCGAGCTGGCGCTGGACGCCGCCGCGGCCGGCTGCGGCGGCTTCGAGGGCAACGCCCAGAGCCTGCGGGTGCTGACCCGGCTCGAGGCGAAGGCGGTCGATGCCACCGGGCGCAGCGTCGGGCTCAACCTGACCCGGGCGGTGCTCGACGCGGCGACCAAGTACCCCTGGCCCCGCGAGGACGGCAGGCCGAAGTACGGCGTGTACGCCGACGACCGCGCGGTGTTCGACTGGCTCCGGGCCGGCGCGCCGCAGCGCCGGCTCAGCCTCGAGGCGCAGGTCATGGACTGGGCCGACGACGTCGCCTACTCCGTCCACGACCTGGAGGACGGGGTGTACGCCGGACTGTGCCGGCTCGACCAGCTGCTCGACCCGGCGGAGCGCCGGGCGTTGGCGGAGACGACGTCGGGGCTCTACTCCGAGCTGGCGCCGACCGACCTCGAGCCCGTCCTCGCCGAGCTGGTCGCGCTGCCCTGGTGGGTCAGGCGTTACGACGCCAGCCTGCCGTCGCTGGTCGCGCTGAAGCGGATGACCAGCGAGCTGATCGCGCGCTTCTGCGCCTCGGCGCTGACCGCGACGCGGGCCGCTGCCGGTGGCGGCGCGCTGACCCGGTACGCGGCCGATCTCGTCGTGCCCGAGCCGACGCGGGCCGAGTGTGCGCTGCTCAAGGGGGTGACGGCCCACTACGTCCTGGGCCGGGAGACGGCCCTGGCGTCGCGCGCGCGCGAGCGCGAGCTGGTCGCCGAGCTGGTGGCCGTCCTCGTCGACCGGGCGCCGGAGGCGCTGGAGCAGGCGTTGCGACCGGCGTACCTCGATGCCGCCGACGACGCCGGTCGGCTCCGGGTGGTGGTCGACCAGGTGGCTTCGCTGACCGACGTCTCGGCGCGGGCCTGGCAGTACCGGCTGGGAGCCCGGTGAGAGCGGTCGATTCGGTCCTCGTGGGCGTGATCCGGCCCCTACGGCACGCCGTGCTGCGGCCTGGCCAGCCGATGGGCGCGGCGGCGTACCCGCAGGACGACGATCCCGAGACGCTGCACCTGGCGGCCTACGACGAGTCGGGTGCCGTGGTCGGCTGCGCGACGTTCTTTCCCGAGGCGCTCGACGGGGTGCCCGCATGGCGGCTGCGGGGGATGGCGACGGCGCCGGCCGCCCGCGGCGAGGGCTACGGGGTGGAGATCCTCGCGCGCGGTCTCGAGGAGCTGCGCCGGCGCGGCGTACCGCTGCTGTGGTGCAACGCGCGGACCAGCGCCGTCGGGTTCTACGAGCGGTTCGGCTTCGAGCGGCGGGGTGCTGAGTTCGATCTCCCGCCCCTCGGCCCGCACTACCTGCTCGTCTGCAAGCCCTGCACCGTCACCTTCGAGCGCTGAGCTCGTCAGCAGTACGACGAGCAGGGCGGCACCACGCCCAGCCGGGCCCGAAGCGCGTCGACCGCTCGGGCGGGGGAGAGCGAGCCACCTGTCCGCCAGGAGTCGAGGTAGGGCCACGGATAGACCTCGCCCCGGCGTACCCACCAGATGCCGGCCGGTGTGGGCCAGGAGATGCCGAGGTGCAGGTGCGGCGCGAGACCGCGGGCGCTGCCGGTGCTACCCACCCGCCCGAGCAGCTGGCCGGCATGCACCAGCAGCCCGGGCCGTACGCCGGCCGCCACCGAGGACAGGTGCGAGCCGTAGTACCGGACGCCGTCCACGCCAACGACCGACACAGCCAGGCCGCCGCGATCGGCACCGAGGTTGGTCGACGGATTCCACCGGTCGACGTAGGTCACCTCGTCCACGCGGCCTGCCAACGGTGCGACCACCGAGCAGCCGGCGCCGGCGAAGATGTCCGTTGCCGGATAGTCATGGTGGCTGCGCCCATAGCTGACCGGGCAGCCGGCCACCGGAAGGACGAACCGTGCCGCAGCCGTGCCCGGCGTCGGGTGCAGCGGCGATGGCGGCGTCGGGTGGGCCGCCGATCGGATCGGCGACGGGACCGGCGGGGAGATGACGCCGGTTGCTGGGGCGGCGAGCGGGCGGGTTGGCAGCCCGCCGGAACCGCAGCCGGTGAGCCCGACGACGGTCGCGGCGACGGCGACTATCCACCGGAGGCCATCCATGGCCGGCACCCCCCTCCGGCCGCGAAGCCTACAATTCCGGCCGGTCCCGCTCGGGGCCAAGCGTCGTACGGCGGGAGGCGCAGGTGGCCGGCCGCATCCGCGCCGAGGACGTTTCTCGCGTGCGCGAGCGGTCGCCGATCGCCGACGTGGTGGGCCAGCACCTGCAGCTGCGTCCCGCCGGGCCGAACCGGGTCAAGGGGCTCTGCCCGTTCCACGACGAGAAGACGCCGTCGTTCAGTGTCAACACCGCGCTGGGCTTCTTCCACTGCTTCGGTTGCGACGAGAGCGGCGACGTCTTCGACTTCGTCCGCAAGACCGAGCACCTGACGTTCCCCGAGGCGGTAGAGGCGCTGGCGTCGCGGGCCGGGGTGTCACTCACCTACGAGCAGGGCGGCGCCGCCCCCCGCCAGGCGCAGGGCCAGCGCCAGCGGCTGCTTGCCGCCCATGCCGCCGCGGCCACCTTCTACACCGGCCAGCTCGCCGACTCCGCAGAGGCGAAGATCGCCCGGGACTTCCTGGCCGAGCGCGGCTTCTCCAATGGGGCGGTCGAGCCGTACGCCGTGGGCTATGCGCCGGCCCGCTGGGACGTGCTCACCCGCCACCTGCGCGGCGAGGGCTTCAGTGACGCCGAGCTGCTGACCGGCGGGCTGGCCAGCCAGGCGCAGCGCGGGCTGATCGACCGGTTCCGCGGTCGCCTGGTCTGGCCGATCCGCGACATCACCGCCGAGGTGATCGGCTTCGGCGCGCGCAGGCTGCGAGAGGACGACACCGGACCGAAGTACCTCAACACGCCCGAGACCCCTCTCTACCGCAAGAGCTCGGTGCTCTACGGCGTCGACCTGGCCAAGCGCGAGATCGCCCGGCGGCACCAGGCGGTGATCGTCGAGGGCTACACCGATGTGATGGCCTGCCACCTGGCCGGCGTACCGACCGCGGTGGCGACCTGCGGCACGGCCTTCGGCGTCGAGCACATCGGCGTGCTGCGCCGGCTGCTGATGGACCAGGACGAGTTCCGCGGCGAGGTGATCTTCACCTTCGACGGCGACGAGGCCGGCCGCAAGGCGGCCCTGAAGGCCTTCGACGACGACCAACGGTTCGTCGCCCAGACGTTCGTGGCGGTGGAGCCGGCCGGTCTCGACCCGTGCGACCTCCGGCTCGCCCATGGCGACGGCGCCGTGCGCGACCTGGTCGCCCGCCGGGTGCCGCTGGTCGAGTTTGCGGTGCGTTCGCTGCTCGACCGCTACGACCTCGAGATTCCCGAGGGTCGGGTGGCCGCGCTCGCGGCCGCGGCTCCCAAGGTGGCTGCGATCAAGGACCGGTCGCTGCGCCCCGAGTACGCCCGCCGGCTCGCCGGCTGGCTCGGCATGGACGTCGACCCGGTGCTCGCGCGGGTCGCCGAGCTGGCCGGCACGCCGGCACGGGCCGGCGCCGACCGGCGTACGGCCACCGCCCGGGAACCGCGGGAACCGGCGGCGCGGCCGGCGCAGCCGACGCGGCCCGACCCCGACGACCCGCGCAGCTCCGTGGAGCGCGAGGCACTCAAGATCGCCGTACAACACCCGGCGCTGGTCGGAGCGGAATTCGACCGGCTGGAGGCCGAGGCGTTCCCGACCCCGGCGTACGCAGCCGTCCGCGACGCCGTCCTGGCCGCTGGTGGCACCGATCTCGGGATCGGCGGCGAGGTGTGGGTGAGCCGGCTGCGCGAGGTCGCAGCCGACGACACGACCCGCGCTCTGGTCACCGAGCTCGCCGTCGAGCCGCCGCGCGCGAACGACGTCGACGTGCGCTACGCCGGGATGATGCTGGCCCGCATTCAGGAAATGGCCGTGACGCGTCGAATAACCCAGTTGAAGTCCCGGATCCAGCGGATGAACCCGCTGGAGCAGGCCGACGACTACAACCGCCTGTACGGGGAGCTGATCGCTCTCGAGCAGCACAAGAGGGAGCTGCGGGAGCAGGCGATCGGCGCCCTGTAGAGGCCACCGACGGGGAGCGACGCCAGCCGTGAGCGCAACCGCACTGCCGCGTGACGCCCAGACCGACGAGGTCCGCGACCTCATCACGCGGGGAAAGTCCCGCGGTTTCCTGACCTCGGAGGAGATCGGCTCGGCCCTGGCCCAGGCCGAGCTCGCGCCTGACTCCATGGACGCCGTCCTGCGGGTGGTCACCGAGGCGGGCATCGACGTCGTAGAGCCGGGCGAGGCCGAGGAGGCGGACGAGGAGCCCTCGACGCTGTCCCGGCAGCAGGAGGTGGCGGCCCGGCTGAGCAGCGACCCGGTGCGGATGTACCTCAAGGAGATCGGCCGGGTGCCCCTGCTCACCGCCGAGGGCGAGGTCGACCTCTCGAAGCGGATCGAGGCTGGCCTGTTCGCCAGCGAGAAGCTCGCCGTCGGCAGCTGGGGGGGCGACGCACTGCGCCGTGAGCTGGAGGCGATCGAGCTGGACGGCCAGATCGCCAAGAAGAAGCTGGTGGAGGCCAACCTCCGGCTGGTGGTGTCGATCGCCAAGCGCTACGTCGGTCGCGGCATGCTCTTCCTCGACCTGATCCAGGAGGGCAACCTCGGGCTGATCCGCGCGGTCGAGAAGTTCGACTACACCAGGGGCTTCAAGTTCTCCACCTACGCCACGTGGTGGATCCGGCAGGCGATCACGCGCTCGATCGCAGACCAGGGCCGGACCATCCGGATCCCGGTGCACATGGTGGAGGCGATCAACAAGCTGGTGCGGGTACGCCGCCAGCTGTTGCAGGAGCTCGGCCGGGACGCGACGCCGGCGGAGATCGGCCGGGAGATGGAGCTGCCGGCCGACAAGGTGGAGGAGCTGCTCAAGATCAGCCAGGAGCCGGTGTCGCTGTCGACCCCGGTCGGCGAGCTGGAGGACTCCTCACTGGGGGACTTCATCGAGGACACCGACGCCGTCGTACCGCTCGACGCGGCGTCGTTCATCCTGCTGCAGGAGCAGCTCGACTCGGTGCTGCACTCGCTGACCGAGCGCGAGCAGAAGGTGATCCGGCTGCGCTTCGGCCTGACCGACGGCCACCCGCGGACGCTCGAGGACGTGGGCCAGGAGTTCGGCGTCACCAGGGAGCGGGTCCGCCAGATCGAGGTCAAGACGCTGTCCAAGCTGCGGCACCCTTCGCGGTCCCAGCAGCTGCGCGGCTACCTCGACTAGGGTCGATGGGTGATCCGCAAGCGGGTGGTGGTCTCGGGCAAGGTGCAGGACGTCTTCTTCCGCGACACGACCGAGAAGGAGGCAACGGCTGCCGGGGTGGCTGGTTGGGTCCGCAACCTGCCGGACGGCCGGGTGGAGGCGGTCTTCGAGGGTTCCGACGACGCGGTACGACGGCTGATCGACTGGTGCCGGCAGGGTCCTGGCGCGGCGGACGTCCGCGACCTCGAGGCGTACGACGAGGAGCCCGAGAACCTGTCCGGTTTCACCGTCCGCTGAGCGCATAAGCCACGCCACCGACGGCGATATCCGCTGGTCGGGCCTAGGGGCGCCTGAGACAGTGGGGGATATGGACGCCGACCTCCCCCCCGTGCTGCGCGCCACCGGGCTGGTCAAGGACTACCGCCGGGCCCGGGCCGTCGACTCCGTCGACCTCCTGGTGCACCCGGGCGAGCGGGTCGCGCTGCTCGGGCCGAACGGGGCCGGCAAGACCACGACGCTGCTCATGTGTCTCGGGGTCGTGTCGCCCGATGCCGGGTCGGTCGAGATTCTCGGTCATCGCCTGCCCAAGCAGCGGGTCGCGGCCATGGCGCACGTCGGGTTCGCGGCCGGCTACCTGCCGCTGCCCGAGCGGCTCCGGGTGCGCGAGTACCTCCGGCTCTACGGCCAGCTGTACGGCGTCGAGGACGTCGACGCGGTCGCGGCCGCCGGCCTGGAGCGCTTCGGCATTTCCCACCTCGCCGGTGCGCTCGGCACCGAGATGTCCAGTGGACAGAAGACCCTGGTGGGCATCGTGAAGGCGACGCTGCACTCGCCGCGGCTGCTGGTCCTGGACGAGCCGACCGCCTCGCTGGACCCCGAGGTGGCCCTGCGGGTGCGGACCGGACTGCGCCAGATCTGCGACGAGATGGGCACGGCACTGCTGGTGACCAGCCACGACATGCTGGAGGTGGAGCGGCTCAGCCAGCGGGTGGTCTTCCTCTCCGCCGGGCGCGTCGTCGCGGACGGCCCACCCGACGAGGTCGCCGAGCTGTTCGGCCGGGCCGACCTCGAAGAGGTCTTCCTGCACCTGGCCGAGGAGCGCGACCGGCAGCGGGCGGCGCAGGCAGCGGGTGCCCGGTGACCGCACTGCTCACGACCGATCGACCTTCCGGCGCCGGCGCGGGTGGGTCGCTCCGCCGGATGCGGGCGATCTCCCGGCGTAACGCCTATGTGCTGCTGCGCAGCCCGCACCGGTTCTTCGACCTCACGATCTGGCCGCTCGTCGACGTCATGCTCTTCGGGTCGCTGGCCGTCTTCGGCGCACAGTCGACCGGAGGCGTCCAGCGAGCGGCGTACCTGCTCTCCGGCGTCGTCCTCTGGCACGTCGTCTACCAGGCGAACATCGCCGTGGCGACCGGGTTCCTCGAGGAGACCTGGACGCGCAACCTGCTCTCGCTCATGGTCACGCCGATGCGGGAGTGGGAGTACGTCGCCGGGGTCGCGCTGTTCGGCCTGGTCAAGACGGCGCTCGGGGTGGGAGCCGTCGCGGTCACCGCCGTGGCCCTCTACGCCTTCGACATCACGTCGCTGGGACTAGGCCTGATCCCGGTCGTCGTGCTGCTGATGCTGGCCGGCTGGGCGCTTGCGCTGTTCGTCATCGGCCTGGTGCTCCGCTTCGGCACGGGCGCCGAGGCGCTGGCCTGGGGCATGCTCTTCGTGCTCATGCCGCTGTCCGGGGTCTTCTACCCGGTCGGCTCGCTGCCCGGTTTCCTGCAGCCGGTCGCCCTCGTGCTGCCGACGACCCACGCCTTCGATGCGGCGCACCGGCTCGCCGTGGGCGGCGGCGTGCCCTGGGGAACGCTCGGCCTCGCCGCTGGGACCACCGTGCTCTTCGGAGCGGTGGCGGTGGCCTTCCTGCTGCGGATGCTCCGCACGTTCCGCAGCCGGGGCTTCATCACCCGCTACACGTGACCGCCGCGAGGACCTGCGCCGTGGTGATCTCGAGAAGTCCGGGGTCGGGAGCGTCGGCGTGGGGGTCGCCGGTCCGGCCTGCCCAGAGCACGGTGTGCTGCCGCCGGTCCGGCGGCGGGCCCCACAGTGCGGGGGGGGTCGGACCGAACAGCAGTACCGACGGCGTCCGGTACGCCGTCGCCAGGTGGGCGACGCCGGTGTCACCGCACACGACCGTCGCGGCCTCGGCGACCAGGGCGGCGAGCTCGAGTACGCTGGTGTGACCGGCGAGTGACGCCTCCGGCAGGAGCCGCGCCCGGCGGGCCACCTCGACGGTCAGCGGTGCCTCTACCGGAGCGCCGCTGATCACCACCCGCTGACCGTCGGCCGCCAGCGCGCGGGCCACCTGCGCCCAGCGCTGCACCGGCCACCGTCGGGACTCGCTCGCCGCACCCGGGTGCAGCACGACTGCGCCCGGCGCCGGCGAGGTCACCGGCGGTCGCGGCAGGTCGAGGTCGCCGGGGTCGGCGGCGATCCCGCTCTCCGTGAGCAGTCGGCACCACCGGCGTACCTCGTGCTCGTCCGGCCGCCAGACCCGACCGTCGACCCCGTAGGCGATCAGCCGGCGCGGCTTCGTGGCGGCAAGCAGCCGGGTGCTCTCGGGGCCGCGACCGTGCAGGTTGACCGCGAGATCCGCACCGGCCAACGCCGGGTCCATTGGGGTGAGCGGTGCGGTGTCGACCACTTCGTCCACGGCACCGGTGAGCAGCGCGAGCGGCTCCAGGGTGGCCGGACCTGCCAGCTTGACGCGGGTCGAAGGGTACGCCGCCCGCAGCGCCCGCAGAGCGGGCACCGCGGTGAGCAGGTCGCCCAGTCCGAGCGCCCGCAGCGCCACAACGTGCGGGGCGCTCACCGGGTGACGTCGGCAAGCAGCGCGTCCCACTCCGCCAGGAAGCGGGCCAGGCCGTAGCGGTCGAGCGCGGCCTCGCGCGCGGCCGCGCCCCTTCGTCGGGCCTCCTCCGGGTCGGCGACGAGACGGCGTACGGCGTCCACCAGCAGGTCGACGTCGGTCGAGACGTAGCCCGCCTCCGCCGGCACCGCCTCGACCACCTCGGTGGTGGCCAGTGCGACCACCGGCATCCCGAGGTGCATGGCCTCCAGCAGCGAGAGCCCGAGCGAGGTCCAGCGCACCGGGTGCAGGTAGACGCGACGACGGGCCAGGGCGTCGTACAGCTCGGTCTGCGGCAGGTCCAGCCCGCCGAGCGGTTCACTGGCCATGCCGAAGAGGTCGATCCGGGCGGCGGCGGCGAAACGGGGCAGCAGGTCGGTGCCGGTGACCCTGCCCCGGCGGACCGGCTCGTTGACGACCACGGCTGCCGCCGGCAGCTCCCCGGTGTAGCGGTGACCGGGGTCGACGATGCCGTGCTCGATCACCTTCGTAGGCGCCCCCCCGCAGTCCCAGAACAGGTCGTTGAAGTGGGTGACATGGACGACCGTGAGGTCGTGGCGGTCGGCCGCCGGATGACGCATCTCCGTGACCCGGCCCTGCGGGGCGTTGTGCTCGAGGTAGACCGTGGGCACCTCACGAGGTCCGAGCCACTCAGCGGCGAGCCTCTCGTCTTGCGGACGCTGCAAGATCACCACGTCCACCTGCGCGTCGCGGAGCTGCCCCGGCGAGACCTCCAGCGCCGACGGCGGCCAGTGAAAGCTTCCGGTCCGGGCCGGCCGGCCGGCGCCGTCCGGGCCACCGTGGGGAACGCGCGGCACGAGGTAGGTGTGCGGCCCCTGCACGAACGACGTCAGCCACGAGCCATGGACGTGCCAGATCAGGACGTTCACGTTCGTAACCGCGTCCGCACCCGCACCCAGCCCGCCGCGTACCACCAGGCCGCCACGGCCGGCAGCACCGCGCTGGTCGCAGCCATGGTGGCGACCTCCGCCGGCGTACGGGGGCCGGGAGCGACCCGTCGCCAGCCCAGCTCCCCGGCGCCGGCCAGGTAGCCCAGCGCACCGACTGCGGCGAGTCGACGGTGCCGGGTGACCAGCCCGGCAAGTCCCAGCAGGCCGGCCGCTGTCGTGGCGAGGTGGGCGGGTCGCCGGCCGGGCGGTACGCCGGCGCGCTGCTGCCAGCCCCGTCCATGCAGCGCGCGCATCAGCGGGTCGTCGGCGTTGCCATGCTGCAGCTGCAGGCTCACCCGCCAGTCGGCCGGCCGGACCGGGTGCTCGACGTACCGCCCGCTCCGGACGATCCGGTAGCCGGCGCCGACCACGCGCAGGCCCAGGTCGGCGTCCTCCCGGTAGGCCCGCGGGAAGCGCTCGTCGAAACCGCCGAGGTCCTCGAGCACCGACCGCCGGTAGGCCAGGTCCGCCGTCGCCCAGCGGGCACGCTCCAGCCCAGCGACGTTGCGTTCCCAGTCGGTCGGGCGCCGGTTCCAGGGGAGCGGTACGACGATGCGACCTTGCGAGCCGCCGACCTCCGGCCCCAGGGCAGCCAGGTCGGCCAGCAGGGCGTCGTACCAGCCGGCCGGCGGCCGGACGTCGTCGTCGAGGAAGGCGACCCACTCCGTCGCCGCGGCTCGCCAGCCGACGTTGCGCGCGGCCGCCGGACCGGCCGCTCGACCGCGGACGACCTCCACCCGACCCGGCAGCGCGAGCGGATCGCGCGCAACAGGGCGGTCATCCACGACGATCACCCGCCCCGCGACGTCCCGCAGCGCGTCCAGCAGGGCCGCGAGCGACGGCCGACCGAGCGTCGGGATCACGACGTCGACGGGCACCACGAGACTCAGCTGGTCGGCACGGGTCGGCGTACGACGAACGGCCCGATCGCCAGCAGGTCCACCGGCGCCGATCCGAAGCACTCCAGCGCGTCCCGCGGGTCGTCGACCATCGGCCGCCCGGCGGTGTTGAGGCTGGTGTTGACCACCACCGGCAGCCCGGTCCGGCGCTCGAAGCCGTCGAGCATCCGGGCCACCAGCGGCTCCTCCCGCCGGTCGACGGTTTGGATCCGGGCCGTGCCGTCGACGTGCACCACGGTCGGGATGCGCTCCGCCCAACCCGGCCGTACGCCGTGGGTGAAGAGCATGTACGGCGACGGGATCGGGCCGTCGAAGATCTCCGCCGCCCGCTCGGCCAGCACCATCGGCGCCACCGGGCGGAACTGCTCCCGCCCCTTGACGTTGTTCATCCGCTCGAGGTTCGCCGGGTAGCCGGGGTGCGCCAGCAGGCTGCGGTGCCCCAGCGCCCGCGGCCCGTACTCCGACCGGCCCTGGAACCACGCCACGATCCCGTTGGCCGCCAGTGTCTCCGCCACCGACTCAGCGACGTCACGCGGCCGCTCGTAGGCGACCGCCGCCGTGGTCAGCCAAGCCTCCAGCTCGGCCTCGTCCCACTCCCGCCCGAGCGCCGCGGTGCCCATCGGCGTACACCGGTCACCGAGGGCGTGGGCGACGTGCAGGGCCGCGCCCAGCGCGGTGCCGGCATCGCCGGCAGCAGGCTGAACCCAGATCGACTCGAACGGCCCCTCGCGCGCCAGCCGGGAGTTCGCCACGCAGTTGAGCGCGACGCCGCCGGCCAGGGTCAGCGCCCGGTCGCCGGTCTGCGCGTGCAGCCAGCGGGTGAGGTCGAGCAGCACCTCCTCCAGCCGTACCTGGACGGTGGAGGCCAGGTCGGCGTGGTCCTGCGTCCACTCCTCGCCATTGGTCACCCGCTTGACGAACGTCCCCCACTCGACCGGCTCGACCCGGAAGCCGCCGCCGCCGGTGGCCCGCACCAGCTCGCGGAACTCGGGCAGCCAGGCCGGTGTCCCGTACGACGCCAGCGCCATGACCTTGTACTCGTCCGAGGACCGCCGGAACCCCAGGTGCTCGGTGACCTCCTCGTAGAGCAGGCCGAGGGAGTGCGGCAGCTCCTGGGCGGCCAGCACGTCCAGGTCGCCGTCGACGCTGCGCCCGGCAAGGTGCGAGCGGGTCTCGCCGCGGCCGTCGAGCACAAGCACCGAGGAGGTCGGGTACGGCGCCGCCAGCGCAGCCGAGGCCGCATGGGAGATGTGGTGCGGAACGAACCGCACGATGGCGGGATCCAACCCCGGCAGCGCCGTCCGCAGGAAGAGCGGGGCGCGGGCGGCGTACAGGGTCCGCAGGCCTTCCCACCCGTCCGCGGTGACGTCCGGGCCGAGCGGCATCGCCAGCGAGGGGTCGTAGGAGTACGCCACGGCATCGAGGTCCGAGGCCGCGAGCCCGGCCTGCGCCAGGCACCAGGCGGCAGCGAGCTCGGGCACCTCCCAGGTGGCAAACGACTCGTTGCACTTGCCGTGCTTGCGCCGGTTGAAGCGCTCCTCCTCCGCCGCCGCCACGATCTCGCCGTCGACGACCAGTGCCGCCGCCGGGTCGTGGAAGACGGCGTTGACCCCGAGCACCTTCATGGTCGTCGGCCTTGCCAGGAGTGGTGCCCGGCAAACGAGGGCAGGGCGCGGGCCGTGCCCGCGGTCTCGGTCGTCGTGATCACCAGGGACCGTCGGGACTCGCTGCTCGCGGCCCTGCGCCGGCTGACATTGCTGCCCGAGCGGCCGCCGATCACCGTGGTCGACAACGGCTCTGGTGACGGTACGCCGGAAGCGGTCCGCCGGAACTTCCCCGATGTCCGGTTGATCGAGGCGGGGCGGAACCTCGGCTCGGCCGGCCGCACGCTCGGCGTACGGTCCGCGGCCACGCCATATGTCGCCTTCGCGGACGACGACTCGTGGTGGGCGCCCGGTGCCCTGGCCACTGCCGTCGAGCTGTTCACCGCGTCCGAACGGCTGGCGGTGCTCGGTGCCCGCGTGCTGGTCGGAGCGGAGGAGCGGCTGGACCCCGTCTGCACGGCGATGGCCGCCAGCCCGCTGGGGCGGGCCGCGGATCTGCCCGGCCCGTCGGTGCTCGGCTTCGTGGCCTGCGGTGCCGTCGTGCGCCGGTCGGCGTACCTGCAGGTCGACGGGTTCCATCCCCGCTTCGGGGTCGGCGGCGAGGAGGGGCTGCTGGCGATCGACCTCGCGAGCCGCGGCTATGGCCTGGCGTACGTCGACGCGGTGGTCGCCCACCACCATCCGTCCCCCGCGCGCGACCCGGTTGGGCGGCGGCGAACGCAGGTACGCAACGCCGTGTGGTCCACGTGGCTGCGCCGCCCGGCCGGCGCCGTCGCTCGCCAGCTCGTCACCCTGACGCCTCGGCTCGCCGCCGACCCGGCCACCCGGGCCGGCCTGCTGCAGGCGGCGCACGGCCTCGGGTGGGTGCTACGGGAACGACACGTGGTCTCGCCCGACCTTGAGTGCCGGCTGCGGTCACTCGACTGAGCTACTCGGAAGACTGGCTTTCAGCCAGAGACCTATCGCACGGTTGTGTGGTCACCGCGACGAACCTGACCGCCGCGGAGAACCGAGGCGTACACCCCGAGGTGGGTCTTGTTGTGTTGGGCAGCGGTGCGCAGGATTCCGGTGTCCTTGGGCAGGTCGCCCTGCGGCAGCGTGATCACCACGCAGCGGGGACACGGTTCGCTGATCGCAAGCTGCACCTGCTCGCCCACGTGCAGCGTCCGCCCCACCCAGTCGTTCTCGACGAAGCCGGCCGGGCCGTCGGTCGTGTCAATGACGATGTTGGGCCGGAATCGGCGGGTCGCCAGCCGGCTCCCCGGATACAGCTCGCCCAGCCGGTGCAGCGTCGCCGTGGTCAGCACGTGCACCACGGCGATGTCGAAGAACGTGCCTTCGGGCAGGTCGAAGTCGGTCACCGTGTCGCGAAAGTCCAGCCCCTCGATGTCGGGCCAGTACTCCTCGGCTTTCGCCGCCCAGGGGTTGGGAAAGGTGGACTCGACGACCTCCTCCTGACCCCGCACTGCGGACTGCACGTGCACCTGCCGGTCCAGCACCCGAGACAGTGCCGCGTCGACGTCGGGCTGCTCGCTGCTGACCGCGGTGCCATCTGGCAGGGTGATCCGCACCGTGGGAAGCGCCGCGCCGGAGCGGGGCTCGTCCGTGAAGGCCGCCCCGAACTCGAACAGCTGCGGCCATTTCCGTGGGTTCTTCGCGCTCGCGACCTTCCCGTCGCTGCTGTCCACCAGCGCGTAGGCGCGGTCGCCGAGAAGCCCGCGTGCGGTGACCTCGCTCGCGTCAAGCTCCTCACCGGCCATCGACTTCACGGGGTAGCGCCACAGCGACTTCACCGACCCGGACGCCTGATTCGCCGTTCGCACCATGGCCTACGCTCCCTGCTCGGCAATTTCGCGTGACCGCTGTTTCGTGACCATAATCCGCCGTCCATTGACCGGTGTTGCCATGCCAAGTGTCGTCGCCTGGTCATGATGCGGGACGAAACGCATGCATCACACAAGAGGCCAAGGCGGGTCGTCTCGGGATGTCTACGCGCGATGCAACGGCGCGTAACGACCAGGACTCGGACCGATCCGGCGGACCGATCCCGGTCAGCCGCCGCTCGCTTCCTCGCGCAGGGGCGACAGCGCCGCAGTGACCTTCGTCAGCTCGTCGAGCAGCGCGGTGGCCGCGGCGTCGAGGATCGGAGTGGCTTCGAAGCGGCCCTCGTCGTCGATGAACTTCGCGACGAACGGGACGGTCACGGCCTCCTGGACGGGGACCATCTTCAGGGCGGTCACCACCTGCTTGATCATCTGTACGGCGCGCAGACCGCCGGAGACGCCGCCGTAGCTGACGAAGCCGACGGCCTTGTACTGCCACTCGAGGAACAGGTAGTCGATCGCGTTCTTCAGCGCCGCGTTGAGGCCGTGGTTGTACTCGGGGTGCACGAAGACGTAGGCGTCTGCGCGGGCGACGGTGGCGCTCCAGGCCCGGGTGTGGTCATGGGTGTACTGGTGCAGCCGCGGGTGGTTCGGCTCATCCAGCAGCGGCAGGTCCGTCTCGGCCAGGTCGACGATCTCGACCTCGAAGCCGGCGTGCTCGCGGGAGCGCTGGGCGAACCACTGGGCGACCGGAAGCCCGGCCCGCCCGGGACGGGTGCTGCCGATGAGGATCGCCAGGCGAGGCTTGGGCACCGGGATGCTCCTGACACGTTGGGATGGCAGGCCTTGGCCGCGTCGCGAACCGAAGCTCACCGGCCTCTCGTGGCGGACATCTACGCCAGCGAAGGCTACGGCCAGCTGCCTTCCGTGGCCGCGGTGACCACCAGCTCCTTGACCTCGCAGCCGGGGGGCTGCCGCAGCGCGAAGAGCACCGCCGCGGCGACGTCCGCCGGCCGGTTGAGCTTGGCGTCCGGCGGCGGCTTGTACTGCTCGTCGCGGTCGTCGAAGAAGGCGGTCGACATGCCACCAGGGATCAGCAGCGTGACGCCCACCGAGCCGCGCAGCTCGGCCGCCAATGCCCGGGTGAAGCCCACCACGCCGAACTTCGAGGCGCAGTATGCCGTCGCGTCGCTGACCGCCCTGATGCCCAGCGTGGAGGCTACGGTGATCACCTTGCCGCCGCGGTCGGAACGCTGCAGGTAGGGCAGCGCGGCCCGTACCACCGCCGCCGTTCCCAACAGGTTGACCAGCACGACACGGTCCCACTCCTCACCCGGTACGTCGGCGAGGGTGCCGCACCGGTCCATGCCCGCGGCGGTGAAGACGGCGTCCAGCCCGCCGGCCCGCCCGGCGAGCCGGCGTACCGCCTCCTCCGTGGCCCGGGCATCGGCCAGGTCGACCTGCTCTGCCTCCACGTCGTGGACCGGCGAGCGGTCGAGGACCAGTGGTCTCCCGCCGGCGTCCCGCACGGCAGCCACCACCGCGGCGCCGAGACCGGAGGCGCCGCCGGTGACAAGAACGGATCCGAGCTCAGCCATGACGGGCCGCCTCCCGCAGGATCGATGTGGTGGAGCGGCCTTCCAGATAGGGCAGCACCACGGCCTGGCCACCCCAGCGGGCAACGGCCGCTGCCTCCGGCAGCTCGCCGAGCGCATAGTCGCCGCCCTTGGCGAAGACGTCCGGCCGGAGCCGCTCGAGCGCCCTCTCAGGGGTGACCTCGTCGAAGATCTGCACGGCGTCGACGCAGTTAAGAGCGGACAGCACGGCCGCGCGGTCGTCCGCCGGCACTCTCGGGCGGCCGGCGCCCTTGAGCCTGCGTACCGACTCGTCGGAGTTCAACAGCACCACGAGGCAGTCGCCCAGGGCACGGGCCGCCCGCAGCAGGCTGACGTGGCCGGCGTGCAGCAGGTCGAAGCAGCCTCCGGTCGCCACCACAGTGCCGCCGGCGCCGCGTACCCGTTCGACCAGCGTCGCTGCACTCTCCGGCACGGCGCAGGCCGGCGCAGCGGGCACCGTGATCGCGGCTGCCCCCCCGGTCGCTACGAAGGCCGACGACGCGGCGACGGCGCCGGCCACCGCCTCGGAGGGCAGCGCGCCGTCGGCCAACAGTCCGGCCGCGGCGGAGGCGTAGCGGTCGCCGGCTCCGCAGGAGTCGAAGCAGGGGACAACCGCCGCCGGCACCACCAGTGGCGGCGCGTCGTCGTCTTCGACCAGCAGGGCGCCGGCGGCGGACATCGTGACCGAGACCGAGCTCGCCTGCCAGCGTCGCCGCAGTGCCCGTGCGCGTGCGGTGGTGCCGGCCAGCCCTTCCGCGGCGGTGACGGAGGACGCGAAGTGCCCTGCCTCGGCAACGTTCGGAGTTGCCAACGTCACACCGGGGACGGGCTCGGGACCGCGGGGGTGCGGGTCCCAGACCACCGGCGTCCGGCGGGGGAGCGCGGCGAGCGCCGCTCGGAGCGTCGGTGCGGCGGCGACCCCGCGCCCGTAGTCGGCGACCAGTACGCCGCCCGCCCCGAACAGTGCCGAGAGGGAACGATCCGTCGCGGGGCCGATCGCGGCCGGGGTCCGGTCGCCCCGGTCCAGCCGGAGCAGGGTCCGGCCGTCGCTGCGCACCCGTACCTTCTCCGGCGTGGCGCCGGCGAGCCCGAGGTCGACCACCTCGATGCCGGCGCCGGCCAGCAGCCCGGCCAGCTCAGCGCCACCGGCGTCATCCGCCAGTGCGGTGACCAGTACGACGTCGCGGCCGTCGCCGCGTGCCAACAGCGCTGCCAGGGCGGCGCCGCCAGGCCGCGACCGCTCCACCAGCTCGTCGACGACCGGGACCGGGGCATCGGGGGAGAGTCGGGCCACCCGGCCGGTGATGTCCCGGTCGAGCACCGCGTCGCCGACCACGACCAGCACGGTCCCGACCGTCACGAGCCGACCTCGGCGGCCATGTTGACGTCGTCGTAGCCGGGCAGCACCACCGGGGCTGCCGCTGCGGACGACCGATCGGAGCCGACCCGGAGGTCGACGGCGGCACACACCAGGTGCAGCGCGACCTGGTGGACCTCCTGCACGGTTGCGGTGGCGGTGGCCTCGACGCAGAACGCGTCGTCACATCGCTCGCTGATCGGATTGGGCCCGTTCCCGGTCATCGCCCAGGTGGTCAGCCCGCCCTCGCGGGCCGCCTCGACCGCTGCCAGCACGTTCCCGCTGGCACCCGATGTCGACATGGCGAGGAGGACGTCACCCGGCCGGCCATGCGCCTGCACCTGCCGGGCGAAGGCGTGGTCGTAGCCGTAGTCGTTCGCGATAGCGGTCAGCGCAGAGGTCTCGGCGTGCAGCGCGATGGCGGACAGTGCCGGGCGGTCGTCCCGGTAGCGCCCCACCAGCTCGGCGGTCAGGTGCTGCGCCTGGGCGGCGGAGCCGCCGTTGCCGGCCACGAGCAGCCGTCCTCCACCGACCAGCACGTCGGCCAGGCGCCGGCCCCACTCGTCGAGCTGGTCGGTGTCCACCGACGGCAGGGCGATCAACAGGGCGTCGAGGTGGGCGCGGCCGGAGAGCAGCGGGTTCGTCACGGTGGGGCCTCCTCGGGCGATCGCCGACTGGGAGACGGCGCAGTAGGTCTGCAGAGTCGCCGTGGCGACCCTGTTCCAGGAGTAGTGCGAGGCCGCCCGCCGAGCTCCGGCCGCGCCGTACGCGGCCCGCCGGTCCGGGTCGGCCAGCAGCGCGTTCAATGCCTTGGCCAACGCTGCCGGTTCCCGGGGCGGCACGTGGAGGCCCGTCACGCCGGGAACGACGGTGTCGGTCAACCCGCCCACGGCGGAGGCGACGACCGGTACGCCGCACGCCATCGCCTCCAGCGCCACCAGGCCGAACGGCTCGTACCAGGGGACGCAGACGACGGCGTCGGCGGAGCGGAGCAGCGCGGGAAGGGAGTCGCGTCCGACTCGGCCCCGGAAGAGGACCCGGTCGGCGACTCCGTGGCGCTGCGCCAGCTCGCGCAGCCGGCGTACCTCGCGGTCACCGTCGAGCCCAGCGGCGTCCGGACCGCCCGCGACGACCAGCTCGGCGTTGACCACGGAGGCCAGCGCGGTGATGGCGTTGCCGATTCCCTTGCGCTCGACCAGCCGCCCGACGAAGACCAGGCGGTGCCGGTCAGGGGCCCGGAGCTCAGACCGACCGTGGGGGGAGAACAACCGGAGGTCGACCCCACAGGGCACCACGGTCGCCCGGCCCGGGTCCACGCCGAGCCGCTCCAGCTCCGACAGCTCATCGGTGCAGGTGGCGACGATCGCGTCGGCGTGCTCGACCAGCATGCGCTCGAGTGCCAGCCGTTCCGGTGGGGAGGTGTCCTTGTTCCCCTGGTGCCGCTGCTTGACAACGCCGAGGGCATGGAAGGTCTGTACCACCGGGATGCCCAGCGGTTGGGCGGCCGTCAGCGCCGCGAGACCGGACATCCAGAAGTGGGCGTGGACCACATCCGGTCGCTCCCGCCGCCACTGCGCCCGCAGATCTGCGGCGAAGGCGGGCATGTGTGGCAGCAGCTCGTCCTTGGGCACTTCCACGGCCGGGCCGGCCGTCACGTGGTCCACCGTGACTCCGGGCCCGAGCGGGACCCTGCGGGGCAGCCCCGGGTCGTCGCGCCTGGTGTGCACCGTCACGCAGTGGCCACGTCGAGCCAGCGCTCGGGCCAGCGCGGCCACGTGCACGTTCTGGCCGCCGGCATCCACCCCGCCCAGCAGGGCGAGCGGGCTGGCGTGCTCGGAGACCATGGCGATCCTCATCGGCCGGCCTCCACCAGGCGCCGGTTCGCCAGCGCAGCCACGGCGTCGACGACGTCCTCGAGCGGTACGCCGTCCAGGCAGGGGTGCCCCCGCACTGGGCAGGTTCTTGCGCGGGAGCCGGCGCAGCCAGCCGAGACGTCGCCGAGAAGGACGTGCGGCACCCGCCACGGGCGCCACCGCTCAGCCGGCACCGTAGGGGCGAACAGCGAGACCACCGGCGTACCGACCGCGGCCGCGAGGTGTGCCGGCCCGGTGTTGCCGACGACGACCGCATCGGCGCGCTGGAGTACGCCGGCCAGCTCCGCCAGGTCGGTCCGGCCGCCGAGGTCGAGCACCGGGTCGCGGAGCCCGCCCGCCACCAGTGCGGTGAGCCGGCGCTCGGCCGGACCGCCGGTGACGACCACCCGACGGCCGGCCGCCACCAGCGCATCCACCATGGCGGCGGCGCGCGCAGGCGACGGCGCCCGAGCCGGCACCGAGGCGCCGGGATGCACCACGACGTACGGCTCGTCCCCGGTCAGCCGCCGGCTGTCGGGCAGGTCGCGCACCATGAGCGCGCCGTCGTCACCCACCGGCAACGCAAAGCCGGCGACGGCCGCCAGCGAGAGCATCCGCTCTACCTCGTGCAGGCCGGCCTCCGGCAGCTGGTGACGGACGTCGAGCAGAGAGCCCGGGTAGTCATCGCTGACCGCGGCGATGGCGGCCACCCCCGCCAACCGGAGCAGCAGGGCGAGCGGCAGCGGGCTCTGGTGGTACGACGTGAGCACCAGGGCCTCGTGCACCTGTCGGTCCGCGACCGCGGTCACGAGCTCGTCGGCTCGTGCACGGTCCATCGGCAGCGGCTCGGCGTCGATCCACGGGCAGTGCCAGACCAGCACCTCGTCGACGCCCGGCAGCAGCTCGGCGGCCGAGCGGCCACGCGGACCGCACAGCAGCACTACCCGGTCGGCGGACGCCGCGACCGCACGCAGCACCGGCCCGGCCAGCAGGACGTCGCCGTCGCTGTCGAGCCGTGCCACCAGGACGGACCTCATGGCGAGACCACCCTGGCCGGCGCGCCGTCGAGCAGCAGCTCGACCGCGGAGAGCAGATCCGCCGCAACCTCCGGTGCTTCGGCAACCTCCTCCGGACGGGTTCCCGCGGTCGGTACTAGCACGGGCCGGGCGCCGGCGGCGCGCGCCGCCTGTACGTCGGCGCCGATGTCACCGATCACGGCGCAGGATCCGGCCGGCACGCCGAGGGCGGCGGCTGCCTGCAGGACGAGGCCAGGCGCCGGCTTGCGGCAGGGACACCGGCTCTCCGGCCCGTGCGGGCAGACGAAGTACGGGCCGACCGGCCCGAGCAGGGCCGTCACCTTGGCGTTGACCGCGTCCACCTGGCCCCGGGTCAGCAGGCCGCGGCCGATCGCGCTCTGGTTGGACACGACCGCAGTAAGAACCCCGGCCGCCCGCAGTCGAACCAACGCCGCGGCGGCGGTCGGCATCGGCACCACCCGCTCCGGGTCCCCGTTGTAGGGCACGTCTTCCACCAGCGTCCCGTCGCGGTCGAAGAGCACGGCAAGCACCATGCCGCGCTTTGGCCCCTGCTGGGCTGGTGACGTCGGCGGGGCAAGATCCAGGCCCATGTACCGGAACTGCCCTCACACTCGACGGGGGGAACGCCACGGGGAGGAGAAGTGGCCTGACGGTTAGAGACGGCTCACCGTAAGGCCGATCCGCGCCGGCGGGCTACTTCGTCGGCGCCCGCGCGGGCTCAGGCGCTCCGGCGGGCACCTGGCAGGGCGACAGGCGTGGGTCGTGCGCTGGCTCGCCCCGGCACCGTGGGGATGCGTCGTACCCGCCGGCGACTGCCGGCATCCCGTAGCAGCCCCACCACGGCTGCCTCGATCGGCCCCTGGGTGGCCGGTACCCCAAAGGAGACGCCCTCTCCGAGCGACCCGAGCTCGTCGGAGATCGTGATGCCGTCCTGGAACAGCTCGATGACCCGTGGGTCGATGTAGGAGGACCGGCATACCGCCGGGGTGTTGCCCAAGTTGGCCGCAACCTCCCGTACGACGTGTGCCACCGCCCGCTTGGCGGCGGTTGGCGAGGTGGCGGTGCGCTCGGCGACGGCGAGGCCGACCGCGGCTATGACGGTCCCGTTCCAGGTGCGGAAGGACTTGGCGCTTGCTTCGACACCGAGTACGTCGCGCAGGTAGAGGTTGATGTCGGCACTCTTGACGTCGACCCAGCCGATCGGGCCGCGGTAGGCCAGCAGCTCCTCTCCGCCGCCGCGGCGGCGCTTGAGCGCGGTGACCAGCCGGCGTACCGGTTCCTCGGCGACCGAGCGCACCTGCTCCTTGCCGGCCTTGCCGAGGTAGCTGAAGGTCACCACGTCGCCCGAGATGCGCACGTGCTCTCTGCGCATGGTCGCGAGCCCGTAGGTGTGGTTGGACTCTGCGTACTCCTCGCCGCCGATCCGGAAGAAGCCCAGGTCGAGCAGCCGGACGGCACCGGCCAGTACCCGCGACCTGGTCAGGCCGCGCCCGGTCAGGTGCTCGGCGAGTCGCTTGCGCGCGGCCGGCAGCGCCTGCGCGAAATCCAGGATCGAGTCGTGCTTGCTGCGGTCCCGCAGCCGGCGCCACTCGTCGTGGTAGCGGTACTGACGCCGACCGGCCGCATCGGTGCCGATGGCCTGAACGTGACCGTTGGCATACGGGCAGATCCAGACCTCGTTCCACGCCGGGGGCAGCACCAGGGCGTCGATGCGGCCCAGTACGTCTGGATCGGTGATCCGCCGGCCTCGAGCGTCGTCGTACACGAAGCCGCGGCCGCGCCGACGCCGGGCGATCCCCGGACCGGAGCAGTCCGCGCGGCGGAGTCTGGGCATCGTGCCGGTGTCAGACCTCTGGCTCGATGTGCATGGCTCGTTCCTCGGCGCTGAACCCGCCGGTGTCGGTGCCGACGTCGTAGCCGACCGAGTCCTTCTCAGTGTCGGTCCGGGCGCCCTGGTCGGCGTCGACGATCCGGCCGACCCGCTGGTCGGCGTCCTCGGGGTACGGCGAGTCCGACCCCTCGGATTCGTCGGCCGGCAGGTCGGCCGCGGCCGTCACGTCCGGTTCCTCTCGGGAGAGCCGCAGGTCGAGCGGCTCGCCAAGTGCCTGCTCCTCCGCCGTGATGCCGTACTCGTCCACCGCCAGCGGGTAGTCGTGCGGTGGCACCATGCCGTCTTGAGCATCGCCTGTAATCCGCTTGCCCGGTAGGCCGTCCTCGCTGCCGGGTAGCCCCTCCTCTTCGAAGGGGTCGGCCGGCTCCGGAATCCGGCTCGTCATCGGACTCGCATCGTCTTGGCGGTCGGGCCGCCGATGGCGCGGACGCCGGAGCCGATGATGGACTCGTGGTGCGCCACGGTGCCCATGCTGTTTCCTCTCCTCCGCCTTCGTCAGTGCCGGGCGGCGCCGCCATTGGTGGGCGTGACACCGGGCATGTCGCCCGGCGTGGGGACGGGCGTGTTGGTGCTGGTCGGGACCGGGTAGACGGGGGGGTCCATGGTGAGGCCATCGTCGAAGACGTCGCCACTCGAGCGGCCGCCGACCTTGTCGCTTACGACCCGCTTTGCCGAGTCCGCCAAGTCAGCTGCCTGCGCCTGCACGACACCGGCGGTCTGCTGGATCGCCGGCTTCTCCATGAAGTTGCGGACGTACGACATGATCATGTCGTACCGCTGGCGGCCGGCCTTGGCACCGAGGACGTAGCCGGTGGCGAAGCCGGTCACCAAAGTTGCCTTGTAGCGCATGCGAAACCTCCGGTAGGGAGACGGTGGCACCCGGCGTACCCATCGAACCGCCACGTACTCGGCCCGGCGACGGGCCCTGGTGCGGTAATCTGGCGCGTCCAGGCCGGCCTGCGCGGCGGCCGCGGTCCCGCGTAGCTCAATTGGCAGAGCGTCCGGCTGTTAACCGGCAGGTTACAGGTTCGAGTCCTGTCGCGGGAGCTTCGAACTTCTGGGGGCGGTAGCTCAGCCGGTTAGAGCAGTGGACTCATAATCCGATCGATGGTCCCTCCTGACCGCGCTGTACCCGGCCTAGCCTGCCAATCTGCGCTGCCATGTAGGCGATCGAGGACAACCGCGAGCCCGTTGTTGCCCCTTGCGCACCGCTATTGGCCGTCTCACCTGGCACGCATGTGGCACGCGCTGGCCCCTGCTGTTGCATCCGGGTTGTGGCTCGTCGCCGAGTCGAGGCACAAGCTCGACGAGGTCTTGGCGACGTCAGGAGCTCGTGAGGATGACGAGTCGCTGGGTCGCTCGGGTCATCGCGACATAGCGATCGACCGCTCCTTCGATACCCTTGCCGAACGCCTCTGGGTCGATGAGGACGACCAGGTCGAACTCGAGCCCCTTCGACAGCTCCGGGGTCAGCGACCGGACGCGGGACCTCGCCCGGAACGTGGGATCGCCGATGACGCAGGCGATCCCGTCGGCCTGCGCGGCGAGCCAGGTGTCGAGAATCGAGCTCAGATCCGAAGCAGATCCGTGTACGACGGGGACGTCGGTGCTGCGGATGGAGGTCGGCACGTTGGCGTCCGGGAGCACGGCCCGGATGACCGGCTCGGCTTCCGCCATGACCTCTTCCGGCGTCCGGTAGTTGATGCTCAGGGCGGCCAGGTTGATCCGGTCGAGCCCGATCCGCTCGAGCCGTTCCTGCCACGACTCCGGGAACCCGTGCCTGGCCTGGGTACGGTCCCCGACGATGGTGAAGCTCCGGGACGGGCAGCGGAGCAGCAGCATCTGCCACTCCGCGTCGGTCAGTTCCTGAGCCTCGTCCACGACGATGTGCGCGAACGGGCCGGCGAGCAGGTCCGGGTCGGTGCTGGGCAGTGCGCTCTCGTCGACCAGGGCATCCCGTAGATCCTGGTGGCGCAGGGTCGTCACCAGGCCTTCACCGTCGGCATCGGCCTCGATCAGGCGGTCGATGACGTTGGCCATGCGCTCGCGTTCGGCGGCAACGGAGGCGTCGTGCCGGCGCTTGCGCCGGGACGCCTCCGGGTCGCCGAGTCGCTGCCGCGCGGCGTCCAGGAGTGGCAGGTCGGACACCGTCCAGGCCTGGGGGTCCGCGCGCTGCAGCTCCTGAACGTCATCGGGGCTGAGCCAGGGAGCGCACTTCCGCAGGTAGGCGGGTACCGACCACAGGTCTCCGACGAGGTCAGCCGCTTCGAGCAGCGGCCACGCGCTGTTGAAGGTCGTAAGCAGCTCATCGTTCTGCAGCAACGACTTCCGGAGCAGCGCAGGCGAGGTGTCGCCCTCGTGCTTGTCCATCAGGATCGTGAGCAGCTCCTCCCAGACCAGGTCGCGCCCCTCGTTGTGGGGAGTGCCGGGTTCTGCTGCTTCGAACGCCTCGTTCCAGTCGCCGGCGCTCAGCCAGACGTCGGACCAGTGGGTCGTGACCGTCATCCCCTTGATGGACGGCTCCTCGTAGAACCTGACGGCCGTCTCGATCGCCTTCACCATGTCGGCGGACGACTTGAGCGCGGCGACGTTCGGGTCGATCTCGACGGCTGCCCTGGCTCCCTCGGCGACCAGGTCGCGCAGGGTGCAGGTCTGCACGCCCTCCTCTCCGAGGCTGGGGAGCACGTCGGCGACGTAGGCCAGGTAGGGCTGGTGCGGACCGACGAACAGCACGCCGCCCTGACGGTGACCGAGGCGAGGGTCGGAGTAGAGGAGGTAGGCGGCGCGGTGCAGAGCCACGACGGTCTTCCCCGTGCCCGGACCGCCGTCGACGACGAGAGCCCCGCGGGAACCGGCACGGATAATGGCGTCCTGGTCGGCCTGGATGGTCCCGAGCACGTCGCGCATCCGCGCCGACCGGTTGCTGCCCAGGCCGGCGATGAAGGCGGACTGGTCGTCGAGCGCGGCGGCATGACCTTCCAACCCGTCCGAGGTGAACACCTCGTCCCAGTAGTCGCTGATCCGGCCGCGGGTCCAGCGATACCTACGGCGGCTTGTCAGACCCATCGGGTTGGCGTGGGTCGCTCCGAAGAACGGCTCGGCCGCGGGGGAGCGCCAGTCGAGCAGCAGCCGACGACCGGCGCTGTCCGTGAGACCAAGTCGTCCGACGTACACGGGCTCGGGGTTGTCTGCGCTGACGATGTGTCCGAGGCACAGGTCCAGACCGAAGCGACGCAGGGCGCGCAGGCGAGCGGTCAGCCGGTGGATCTCCATGTCGCGGTCCATCGCCCCCTGGCCCATGCCGCCGGGCGCCTTGCGCTCGGCATCGAGGCGGTCGGACAGGTCGACGATCGCCTGCTCGAGGCTCTCCGCGAGGGCCGCGAAGTGCTGCTCGTCGCCGGCGATCAGCGTCGGGTCGGCCTTGAGAGTGAGGTGGTCGGGAAGGTCAAACGCGCTGGTAGTCAAGGGGTTCACGTCATCAGCTCCGATCTGACGTTCGCGACCTTAGATCCAAAATTTGGCGCTCACGAGCGCGGCCGGACTCTGCGATAATGAGATAGAGGAGGCGCTTTCAACCATTGCGCGCAGCAAGGCGTCTGGACCGGCCTGACGAACCTGGTGGCCATGACGAGCAGCGCTCCGCTACTACGCGGACCGCACCGAGAGCCAGAGCCGGGCTCCGCCGCGAACATACGCCCGAGCTTCCCGCCGCGTCTTGACACAGAAGGGAGCCGCTAGCCGCGTCCGTCGTAGGACAGGAGGGGGGCTATCGCCGAAACTGACTGCGCCAAGATCGCAAAGGCCAATTCACGGCGACGTGCTGCCCGTCCTGAGCCACGACGGACCGGCCTACACGACCAGCTATTAGGCATCGAGCAGCACGCCCTGGACCTCGTCGCCGGCCGAGGCCGCGAATCGAGCGCGGCGCTGACCGCAGCCGAGGCAGCCCGCGTGGCCGCCGGGTTGCGTCCCACCGAGTGGTGCAAGTAGCGGGCCCGGTGCGCCGCCTCGCGGCAAGGACCGCAGCGGATGCCAGCCGATCCGCCCCAACCCCTCGCTCGCACGGATCGTCGAGATGATGGCCTACGGCGGCCTCCGCCTCGGTCAAACCCCTTGCGTTGCGTCGGAAGCACGTGGATGAGCCCGGCTGCAGGATCGTCGCCGCTGAGAGCCTCACCGAGATCAACGGCGCGATCAGTTTCGGATCCACGAAGACACCCCAGGTGCGAAAAGTAGCGCTGCCGCGAGGCCTGCTCGCTGATCTGCAGGTACAGATCGCGGACCAAGGTGCCGCCGGCCGTGGACCTTCTGCTGTTCAGGAGCAAGACCGGCGGGCCCCTGCACTACACAAGTTTGCGCCGCAGTTTCGATGCCGCGTGCCGGCGCGTGGGGCTGGTCAGCGCCACCCATCACCACGCGCCATTACGCTCGTCCCTTTGCCGGCGGTGATCGCGTCGTCGCAGACCGGCCCGATCAGGCGCGGAAGGAGGCGCGGACCGGCACAACACCCGAAGGAGCCGCTTCCGAGATGGCACGTGTGTGGCACGAGGACCGCGCGAGGGCCGATCGAACGAGCGGCCTCGATGCCAAAGGAGGCCTCTGACCTGCGACGATGGCTTGTAGGGGGCGGTAGCTCAGCTGGTTAGAGCAGGGGACTCATATCTGATCTGGCCGGGTTCCGGCGGGTCACCTGGGGGCACTCAGGAAGCGCAAAGTGCCTGAGAAATAAGGGAAGCGCCTTCACGGCCGTGGACCGCGTGTAACCGTTCAAGACCCTTTTTGCTGTGCTTCTGGGCACGTAGTGGGCACGTAGTGGGCACGGCCCGCGTCCGACGTTGGTGGGCCGTGCGACGATGTGCGGTCAGGCGGCAGTCGAGGTCGTTGACACTGTCCACGTCCACCCGGAACTGCCCTTTCACCAGCTCCTTGGCGACGTGGACGTTCTCCGACACCAGTTTGGACGCGCAGGCACGCAGGTCCTTGCGGCTCGGGTCGCGCTCAGCGTACTCGAGCAACGCGCGATGCTCGTGCCGATGCCAGTCGGGGTAGTTGTAGTACTCATCGAACAGCACGACGGAACCCTCGACGAGGCGAGGTCCGACGTGTACCAGGACCGTCATCGCCGAGCTGTACAGGTCGGAGTCGACATGGACGAACGCCACCGCTCCCGGGTGCTCGGACAGGAACCCTGGGAGTACGTCGGCGAACATGCCCTGCACGATCTGCGCCCCCGGGACGTCGGGGACCTCGTCCACGGCGAAGGCCGCTGCGTCGTACCCGAGCCGCCAGTCCTCGGGCAGCCCGCGGAAGGAGTCGAACCCGTAGACGTCCTGGCCCGCACGACTACGGCGATTGCGCGTCGTCCGCGCGCACAGCGTCAGGCCGCCCAGCGCATCCACGATCTGGTTAGAGGACTCTAAACATACCTGTGATCGGCGCCGACGCGCAGCACCGCGGCGTCGTTGATGCTGTCCCGCCAGTGAGCATCGAGGGTGATGACCGATAGCGCCTCCGCGCCGTGGATCGCCAGGTACGGCACGCCGCTGCTGCTGCCGCTGCTGGAATACCTACGCGCCAATGGCTGGCGGGAGGACGATGAACCAAGGCCGACCACGTTGGACCACGCCATCTGGAGCTGCACCCCGACGGACGGACAGGGTGACGCCAATACGCATGAACAAGTCGGACTTCCTCGGTAGACCTGACGCCGGCGTCCGTTGGTCCCTATGCCGCCCCACCTCTACGGCACTGGGCCAGAGCCTGCTCGTGCCCGACAGCGTGCAGGCTGTCCGAGAGACGATCGATGTAGGAGCAGTAGCTCAAGACGCCCTGGTCACCCGTCAATCGGCGCAGGTGCAAGTGCCGTGCGCGCCGACGTGAGGGTCAATCGTCGACCCTGACCAGGCGGATGTCGACCTCGCGGGTGACATACCTCCAGTGCTCGATCCGCCGCAGTCGTGCGACGAGGTCCTCGAACGCGTCAGCGTCGATCGAGGCGTACTCGAACCAGGTGAGGAAGTCGAAGGGCTCGCCGAGGTCACGGCCGTGGTGCAGGCTGCGGGCGATCGCCGGCAGGTAGACGAGGCCGGTCGCGATGTGGTGCGACCGCTCCTCGAAGATCTCTCGGCGCTCGTCCTGGGGCAGCGCCCACCACGCCGATGACTTCGAGATAGGGATCAACGCTGCCCGCGTCGCCTCCGGACGCCCCAGCTCGGGCGACCGGGCGGCGAGGTCGTCGTGCTCGACGCGTCTGACGTACCGGTCGTAGCTGGCTGCACCCAGCAACACCCACGCCGACCCGGCGAACGAGCCGGTGGCGGCCGGGCCCTCCGCGACACGCACACGCTCGACGCCCTGAAGCGCGGGCCCCGTCACCGCTTCGAGCCGCTCGACGCGCCACGGTCCCTCGGCACCACCGACGAAGGCGCTCACGACCGAAGCCACGCAACGACCCTAATGGTCCAGCGACCCAGCACGGGCTCAACGTCATCCCCGGCCGGTGACACCGCCTCCGGGTCATGAGCCGAACGGCTACCGGGACGTCACGTGTCACGTCGTCGCTGTCCCCGAACGGGATGGCCCTGCCGAGAGAAGCCGAGCCCAGCACGCGCCCTTGCCTGCACTCACCGCCAGGGACGCGGCGTCTTCCTGCGGTTCGGTAGGGCTCAACCCTTCAGGCGGTAGGCGTCTCGGCGATGGGCGATGTCGACGACGCTGACCGTCTGGTCTTCGTCGTCGATGCGGTAGATCACGCGGTAGGTCCCCCGGCGTGCGCTGTGACGGTCCTCCAGCGGTGCATGCAGTCGCTTTCCGACACGGTGGGGGTTGTCCAGCAACGGGCCGACGATGAACTCGTAGGCCGCTAGCGCGACGGCCTCGGGCAACGTCTCGGCGAGCTGGCGGCGCGCTGTTGGGGTGATGCTGAGGGTGTATCGGTTCAGCTGGGAGCTCACGCCTCGGGCCGGTGACTCCGGCCTTCCATCGCTGCCGCCAGATCAGACTCGGACTCGCCTTCGCCGGCGGCCAGCTCGACCTCAGACGCACTCAGCCGTTGCATCGTGTCCGGATCGGACAGGATTGCGAGGGTTTCCTCAAGGGACTCGAGATCCTCGGGCGCGACCAGCACGGCGGATGGTCTCCCATGGACAGTCACGGTGATGCGCTCGTGCTGTCCGCTGACCCGGCTCACGACCTCGGACAGGTGGGCCTTCGCCTCCGCAAGCGACATCGACGTTGTCATGGTCACAAGTATGACTATTGAGCGGTCGGTTGTCCACATCTGCGGGGAGTCTGCGACCGCGCTCCGGAGAGCATGGCAGCGCCCGCTGCCGGCAAGCGGAACGTTTTGCTGGACGAGGCGGCCTGCTGGGCACGGCGCCGTGCCCGGGTCAACCTGAGGTCGCCAGCTGGGTCCGCCGGCACCGGGGACCGCGCCTTGCGCCTGGGCGACGGACTAGTGGTGTCTGACCTGCTGCAGGCGGGCGGCGAGGTGCACGACCAGCGGGTGGCCCGGCGGCTGTGGCCGCAGACGGTCGCGTTGGCGCAGGCACACCTGGCAGCCGGCGATGAGGTGTGGCTGGTCAGCGCCGCACCGGTCGAGCTGGTCGCCATCATCGCCGACCGGCTCGGTCTAACCGGCGGCCTTGGGACGGCGTCGGAGACTCACGAGGGCCGCTCGACATCGACTGCGTGCGGGACTTGTTCGCGCTGCGCTGCACGACTTTCAGCGTCCGCAGCGCCTCGACCGCACCGTCGTGCGCTTTGGGTGCTCCGGTCGCCTCGCCGGACAGCACTGCTCGTGCTGCGGCGATGGCGTCGACGATGTCGTTCTTGCCGTGCCGGCGGCGGACGTGCCGGTTCGGCCGGGGGACCTCGACCACGTCGATGCCTTCGACGGCCAGGTGCCGGGCGAGGGCGGAGCCGTAGCTGCCGGTGACCCAGGCGCCGTCGACCTGGTAACCGCGGCCCCGTCGCCGTGTGGAGCGGACCGCCCGAGGATGGCGCCGCTCCGAACCTGTCCCGCTCGGACCGCCGGAGCAACCGCAGCTGCTTGCCGGACTGCTCGCTCACAACCCCCGGCAGATCCGCCGGACACTGCCGCAAGACGCGCTCGCCGTGCTCTGCCCCTGAGCCACCACGTGCAGCGCCCTGCCGACGGGCGACAGCTAGGAGCGCCAGCAACGCCGCCAGCAACGGCGGCCTCTCGCGGCCTCACTGCACTTCTCTCGGCCGAGAGCGGCAACGTTCTGACCTGCGAGAACAGCCCCAGACGCACCGCAACTTGTCACGAGTCCACGAATTTCCACTACCCGCCCGCACCAGTGCGCACGTCGTGACCGAGCTGTAGGACGCAGGCCCTACCAACGGCCTGATCGTGCAGGGCTGCGCGGCCGGTGTCGCCGAGGCGCAGGCCGCGAACTCCGCCACCCCAAGCGCTGCTAGGTGCTCGCGAGCGACTACACCGGCAACGGACAGATGTCTGGCGTGCTGCGCCGCTCCGCCGCCTGACCGGGCGTGACTGCTGCGGAACGCCATGCGGGCCGTCTGGGTGTGGTCGGCTCGCGGGAGGGTAAGGCGCGCAGGACACCTTGAGGAGACGTCTGAATGGCGAGATGAGTTCGCACCCGCGCTCGGACGCCCGGGTGGGGCGGCCTGAGGAGAAGGTTCGCGCTGTGGGGGATCGCGTCTTGTCGGTGCTGGGCCGGCAGAGTTGGCTCGACCGTCCGGGCTACCGCCTCGAACACGCGCTCGGGTTCGCGCTGGCGGCGTGCGGGGGTGCAGGGGAGCGCACCAGCAACCTGTTGCACGGCACCTGGCTCGGTCATCCGCTGCACCCACTCGTGGTGGCGCTACCGACGGGTGCGGTGGCGGCCACCGTGGCCCTGGACGTGGCTTCGGTGCTCCCGGGGCAACAGTCGGCGCTGCGGGAGGCGTCCCAGGTCAGCCTCGGTGTCGGGATCGTCGCCAGCCTGGCTGCGGCAACGACGGGCCTGAACGATTGGCAGCACACGAAGGAGCAGTCCCGGCGCGTCGGGCTCGTCCATGGGGCGCTGAACGCCGTGGCGACGGCGCTGTACGTCCTGTCGTGGTGTGATCGCCGGCGCGGTCGGCACGTCCGAGGCGTTGCTGCCAGCGCCGTGGGCTACGGCATCACAGCGGCGAGCGGCTATCTCGGCGCCAATCTGGTGTACCGGCTGGGCATCGGGGTCGACCGGTCCGGCGCGCGATGGGACGCCGGTGAGTGGACGCCGCTGCTGGCCGAGGCCGCTCTCGAAGCCGGCCAGCCCCAGCGGGTGGAGGCAGCCGGCGTGGGTCTGGTCCTGCTCCGGGACGGCGACGACGTCCTCGCCGTCGGGGAGCTTTGCCCGCACCTGGGCGCACCCATGGTGGATGGGTGGCTGGACCGGGGGCAGCTCGTCTGCCCCTGGCACGGTTCCCGCTTCGACCCGGTAACAGGGCAGGTCGTCCGCGGGCCGGCTACCGCCCCCTTGCCCTGCTACCAGACCCGGATCCGCGCGGGAACAATCGAGGTACGTCCCGGGAAGCCGACGGCACTTCGGGCAACCACAGGAGTAGGCGAATGAGAGCTGACCAGGTGCTCATCGAGCACCACAAAGTCCTGCGGGCGCTGAGCAAGGACATCACCGGTAAGCCGGCAGGGTCGGCCGAACGCGAGGAGCGCGTCGACGACCTGATGGTGGAGCTCGACATCCACATGCGCATCGAGGACGACCTGTTCTACCCCGCCGTCGCGGCGGCCAGCACCCTCGTGGCGGTCGCCCATGCCGAGCATCGCCAGGTCTCCGACCGACTCGCGGCGTTCTTGCGCACGAACCCGACGGACCCTGCCTACGAGGGCGAGTGGCAGGCGTTTGTCACCACCCTCGACGCTCACGCCGAGGAAGAGGAACGCGACCTGTTCCCGCCGCCTGTGGAGATCAGCGCTGACGAGCTGGATGCGCTCGGGAACCGGATGCTCGAGCAGATGGACGAGGTACGGACTTCTTGGACGAAGCAGCTTCGCGTTCAGGTCAGAGGGGCTGTGCTGCGCAACATGTGAACTCCGTCACCAACGTCCGCGAGCTCGTTCGGCGCTGATCGCTCATTCCTTAGACACTCGATCGACCGTGGAGGTCGCATGTACGCACGTCTGTACGCCAAGGTCGCCGGGGTGACCATCGTGCTCATCGGCGTCGGCGGCGTCCTGCTGGGAGAGAAGTCGCTCCTCGGCGTCCTGAACATCGACATCGCGGAAGACATCATTCACCTGGTGACCGGTGGATTGATGGCTGGTGTGGGCTTTCGCGGCTCGGACCGGGCCGTGCGTTCGGTGGTCGGCGGTCTGGGAGTGGTGTACCTGCTCGTGGGCGTCCTGGGCTTTTTCGTTCCCGACCTGTTCGGGCTCCTGCCGCACGAGTACCACACCGTGCTGGACAACCTGATCCACCTCTCGCTGGGCGTGCTCGGCGTCGCGGTGGGTTTCTTCCTCGGCACGCGGCCGGTCCCGCAGTCCTCGAGATTGGCCACGTAGATGAGTGAGGGCTCGACGGCAGCGACCGTGCTGGGACGGGGCGCCGTCGCGGGCGTCGCGAGCACGGTCGTCATGACCGCCTTCCAGAAGTTCGTCGAGATGCCGATCACCGGACGCGAGGACAGCTACGCGCCGGCGGAGTTCGCCGAGAAGGTCTTCGGGCTTGCTCCCGAGACCCCGGCGGCACGATGGCGCCTGAACAACGCGACCCACCTGGCGCTCGGCACGATGTGGGGCGCGGCGTACGCGGTCGCCGCCCGGGCAGGGCTCAGGGGTCCGCGAGCCGTGGCGGCGGTGTTCGTCACGGTCTACGCCGGAGACGTCCTGCTGAACACCGCCCTCGGGCTGTACCGGCCACAGGAGTGGTCGGGCGAGGACTGGGCGGTCGACGTGATCGACAAGCTCGTCCAAGCGGCCTCCACGGGTGCGATCTTCGAGCGCTTCCTCGACCCGGCCCGCCCGTCCTGATTCGCTCGCGCGAGTACAGACCAGAGCTGCAGCGTTCTGAGGTTTCCTGCTCCCCTTGGCCAGCGCGGCGCTCGCAGACGTCTGCCTACAACCCGGGCGAGTCGAGCGGAAGTGCCGAGCCGGCCGCTGCTGTCGACCTGGTCGCCAGCGCCAGCATCGACACCTGAACGGGGCGTCGAGGCACCAGTTACGGGTGCCAGCTGTGGGCGCCCGATCAGCACCGCTCACCTCGATCCTCGCCATCCCACTGCGCTGCTGAACAACCCTCCCGCCCCGACGACCAGGACCCCGGACAAGCCGGCAGCCCGGCCGATCAGGCACGCACCGCTGCCAGCACATGGCATCGACGGACGGATGGCCTCACGTCAGCGACCGATCCCGAAGATCAACGGTGGATCCGGGTTGGGTGACGCCGGTCAATCGCTAGCCGAGAGAAACCAGGCGCGCTGCCGCTTTGGCAACCGCGTCTGATGCGGATGCCGTAGACGGCCACCGATGGCTGGAGCTCAAATGCTTTGCCGGTAGCCGAAGAATTCGTGGTCCTGGTTGTACCCGCCGTAGCCGCCGCCGACGCGTGAGAAGTCCTCGACGAACTCGATGCCCTTGAGCCACTTGACCTGCTTGAAGCCGAGTTGGACCTCG
>JAABUS010000601.1_pt1 | contig 89650 bp, 69 predicted proteins | sample 5560161 | NCBI WGS metagenome assembly JAABUS01 (sample SAMN10711885, study PRJNA513376) | rock metagenome | isolation source: Antarctica rocks | place: Antarctica: Victoria Land, Trio Nunatak nord | collected 2016-01-04
CTTTAATTTTGAGCATTGTAGATACGATGTTGTTTAGCTATTGCTGTGCGAAGATTTTTTAGTGGGGGCTTGGTGAGGGCTTGGTGGGAGCTTGGTGGGGGCTTGGTGGGGCTTGGTGGGGCTTGGTAGGAGTGCCCAAAGTGTGCCGAGGCGAAGCGTTCAAAATCGCAATTACGCATATAACTTCGATCGCAATTTGATTTAAGATCTTAAAAATCTATAGCAATATTTGTAGATATAGTGATTCTATATAAGAGCAGTTTTCGATCAAACAATAGCGTTGGTGTTGAGGAATTGGTGGTATTTGCAATTTGGGGTCGAAAAAAAAAAACGATTTTCAAAAGTTGCTCGGGGGGAACCACATTTGTAATATCGAGGTAACGGGGAAATAAGCGAGGCCGCACCGGGTTGTCGAGGAGCCTTGAATCTTTCCATCCACCATTCTCTTCCACAAAGGCGTAGGATACACACTTCTTTGCGACCTTCATCGCCACGATTGCAATGCCTAATCAGCACGCAACCGTAAGTTCTCACATCTACCGCTTTGCTGCTTCCCCAATCCTGTGAGCGGGACAGTAGGCTAAACGATGTGTGCATGAATAGAAAACTGCTCGGGTTGCAATGCCCAAGGGCGGTCCCAAGGGTGGCAGGCCTGCTAAGGTTACCAAGAAGGTCTGGACTTCCCGCTTCTAAACCCAGCATCGGTGGATTCTAGCAGCTAGCTAACATGCCTTTGAATCTTACAGTTCATTATCAACGCTTCGCAACCCGCCTCGGACAAGATCTTCGATGTCTCTGCCTTCGAAAAGTTCCTCCACGACAAGATCAAAGTCGATAACCGAGTGGGGAACCTAGGCGATATCATTCAGATCAGCCAAGTTGGAGATGGGAAGATTGAGGTGGTAGCGCATATAGAGTTCTCGGGGCGGTACTTGAAGTACCTGTGAGTGGTTTCTTCTACATGACTCGGCGTATTGAGAAGCTAATCAGAGGCAATCGCAGGACTAAGAAATTCCTCAAGAAGCAGCAGCTGCGGGATTGGTTGAGGGTCGTCAGCACAGGCAAAGGTGTCTACGAGCTTAGGTTCTTCAACGTTGTCAACGATGAAGGAGACGATGATGACGAGTAGGGTAACCGAGTCACTGTTCATAAGCCGGAGGATTAGCCTTTGATTGACGCCATATTGAAGATCAACGGCATGACAGTACTGTGACCGGGTGCCCCATGAGAAGAATCATTTCAACCCATACGAGAAACTTGTGTTGGAGACAATCCTAGAGAACATGCTAAAGAGGATAGTGTTCTCAAAACCCATCATCAATGCCCGTCCCCTTCTCCGCCGCCAGTCTCTCCTTGTTGGCCTTCCACCACAACTTGTGTGTGTTATCGCTTTCTTCGCCCGGCGTCTCATCCCAGGGCTTGGGGCTCAGAAGGTAATGGATGTTCCTGACCTCCTCATCTCGCCAAATAGATCCGTGGATCTCCGGCCATCGCATGAATTTCAAAGCGTTGTAGGTGTATGATAAACCAACCCACCTACCCTCGAACACATCCGCAAGCAGCGATTGATCCGCAAATTCGTAATGGGCCACGTTTGATGATTCTTGCAATGCCTGCATGATTCTGTCATAAAGGGCCCTAGAAGGATTGACCACTTGAAGGCCGCCATTGGGCATGCCTAAGCCGGCTGTAGGTGGAGGTCCGATTCTTTGCGCCAGCTTTGGGTCAGAGTGTTGTGTTGTATGAGCGCAGTTCGCAGGTATCCTGAACATAAGTGAGCATGAAATCCGTAAAGACGTTCTGCTATCCCATACCAGTTCTTGGGATAATGGGGCTTCTTCATCGGATTGCAGACACAAGCATGACTTGCCGCGAAGACGCGTTTCCCTTTGCCCTTGCTTTCCACTGGATCCAGTTCGAGATCCATGAGCTCATCCATATTTTTGAGGACCAGCATATCGCTGTCGAGCTGCACCACTCGATCATACTCGACTAACGAGAAGGGCGTAAGCTTGCTCCAGCAGTCGTAGAAACGAGGGTCATTGCTGTAATCTTTCTCCACTGAAGGAAGGAGGTAGCGTATGCGTTTCTTGGGGATCTTGCGGATGTCGAGGGCTCGATGGCCGTCTTCCGGAAACGTATCGGTATAGAGAGCGACGAGTGGGTACTTGGACTGCTGCTTTTTGAGAGAGTAATCTAAAGTAAGAAGCCCTGATAGGTATTTCGTGTTCGTGATCAGGGTTGTCCATACTGTTCAACGTCAGTGCACTAAGCCTTCGACCAGGTATCCCACCAATACCTTTATCGGAGTCAACGACTCGAGTGGCATCGGGATTGGTAGATTCAGCCATGGCCTTTACAGACTTCGCGAAAGCCCTTCCGCCAGGTTTGGATGATAATAAAGGGAGACATGCTAGGATTGTGGGACCGTTGATGATTTGTCCGGAAGAAAATAACGTTGCATGAGTTCCCGGCGGTACGGAGTAGGCGCTCCGGTCTCCACTCCAAAGGCAAAGGCCATGCACCTGCACGATGACGACACCACTATACGATCCTCTACAGACTACGTCCTAATATGGAACGATGTTGGTGTGCATACACATGCTGTCTGATAACCTATAATGCGGTTCCGGCAAACCGGGAACTTGCTTATGAGTTCTACGTACACAGGAATTACGAACAGATCTTGACTCGCAAATCTATATATTGCAGGCTGAAAGAAGTGGAGAGTGTTTCATTAAAAGCTTCGGTCGTCACTCTACAAGCCTCTGGTTTTCTTAATATTAGGTTTTCAAAGAAATCTGGTCTGAGTCGAGCTGGCCTTACATCTAGCTCCATATGCCTGCAGTTGAACCTCCTTTTGCCATCCTTCATTCCCCCACCAGTTTTCTCAGCTCATCCATTCCGCGCGGTTCATGTTCACGGTAGCCTTTCCTGGTGGGAACCCGAACATAGCAGTCGCAGGCAATGAAGTTTCGGGACAAGGCCAGTCTAGCCGTGGTGTCAATAACAGAAACTACAAGGGTTTTGTGGCAGGCGTGTTCTCTGGGATCGCGAAGTTGAGCGGTCAGTGTGGCTTCCTATCCAAAGCGATGAGATTCTAAGATCATTCCATAGTGGGTCATCCGTAAGCAGTTGTAAGACATCCATTGGGGTTGAGCTTTTTCTGAAGCAAGTGCTGCCAGCTTCGATACCATTAAAGTCCGCCTCCAGACCACCGAAAAAGCGCAATTCAAGGGGCCAATAGATTGCTTCCTACAGACGGTCCGCATAGAAGGTGTCAAAGGCCTCTACAAAGGAGCTACGCCACCCTTGATAGGATGGATGCTCATGGATTCAATCATGCTGGGCTCCCTCACCCTCTACCGCCGCATACTCCACGAGAACGTATTCTCAAAGTCCTCAGTACCTCCCTTGGGGTTGACTGCGAAGGAACAGGTCGAACAGGCCAACGAAAGAGCAGGCGAGAAGCTGCCTACCCTCGGCCACGCCATAGCAGGAGTCATGGCTGGCGCCACCGTCAGCTTCATCGCAGCGCCCGTCGAACATATCAAAGCGCGTCTCCAAGTCCAGTACGCAGTTGATAGATCTAAGAGGCTTTATCGTGGGCCCATCGACTGCTTCTCGAAGATTGTAAAGCCAACAATCTGTTATAATTTTTCCGAGCTAATTGAGCGTGTCGCAGTACCGCATCCACGGCATTCGCGGCATCTACCACGGCCTCACAGCGACCCTCCTTTTCCGCTCCTTCTTCTTCTTCTGGTGGGGCTCCTACGACATCTTCACGCGCCTCCTCACAAATCACACATCCCTTTCTACGCCCGCCATCAACTTCTGGGCAGGCGGCCTCAGCGCTCAGGTCTTCTGGATAACGTCGTACCCATCAGACATCGTAAAACAGCGCATCATGACCGATGGTCTCGGTAAAGGCTACAAAGGCCAAAATTTAGGCGATGGGGAGCAGAAATTCCGGAGGTGGAAAGATGCCGCGAAGGAGATATGGAGGAGGGATGGCGCGAGAGGGTATTGGAGAGGCTTTGTACCGTGCTTCTTAAGAGCATTTCCGGCCAATGCGATGGCGTTGATGGCGTTCGAGGGGGTGATGAGGGCATTGGGAGACTGAGCGAGGTGTTGAATTGAAATAGAGGCGTTCGGACGATACCCAACTCAGTACAGAACTTGCATACGATTCCTTACGCCGGCACTAAAGGGTGCTATCCTGCTCGACAATCTTTTTCTTTCTGCTTCCCGTCATGTCCGAAGAATCATTCGACGTTTTGCCGTTTTGCCGCTATGACAGTGGGCCATACTGGTCGAGGACTCCATCGCTAAAGCGTGGAAACGTTTGTGCGAAGTTTTGGGTGCTCCTAGGGATAGCGAGCGCATGGAACGAGTACCCTGCCACGGCTACATTCCCCATATTCATGAGGTGGACTTGTTTCTTTCCGGTCTTCGCCTACAGAGTGCCTAAGCCTAGATTCGTAGCAGAAACATTGCGGCTTGTAGAAGGCTAGCTTATCCCATCATAACCCAAAGTAATTATTACAGTGTTAGGTCAGAAATGCAAGATCTCGAGCAAGCGAGTTTTGAGTTCACGGGGCAATCGTATCATTATAGAGAACTTGTATTGGCTATCAAAGCCTGCTATTCCCGAGATTATATAAGGCCCAAGAAGACAAGACAATGTATTCTGGTGTCTGTTTGCGCCAAAAACCCAATATGCTTGCAATACACTCCAATCAAAGAGCCCCACTTTACAGAAGAGTCGCACCAAGCAATGTAGACACCAAAACAGCTAGACCGCAGACGTACGGCGCAGCAAAGAACTCCGGGACACGCACATTACTGGCAGCGCCCTTCGATGGGGTCGCGCTGGTCGTTGGTTTGCCGGAGCCCGCAGAGGCCGTGGCGGTGCTCTCGACGCCGACATCCATGGAGCCGCCCTGGAGTCCAGGTCCATTACCTGCCCCGTTTTTGAAGTATTGGCTAGCTTGGGGTGGCATGGCTGGTAGGGTATCGTTGCCGACGAGCCAGGTTTTTGACGCAGCTGGGCAGTTGCTTGCCTGTCCTCCAGATTGCTTGTAACCTCCGTCGCCAGTGGGCAGAGGGTTGTTCTTGAACGCCGTCTGCAGACTGCTAAAGTCGGGCTGCTCAACCGCGTTCCTGTTCCCTACTTGCACGAGACCAAACTTCTGCTGGGTTGCGTCGCCTTCGACGGTGTACTGATAGACGAGACCGCCGGAGTAAACGGGCGTCATCTCGGTGCCGTAGAGGGCGGCGACTTCTTCGAACTTACGAGTAGTTTTGGTGCAACCGTATTCGGACAAGCTAGCGGAGCAGATCAGAAAACACCCTTCGATTGCGTGACCTTCAATACTCACAAGATTGGCTGAGAGTAATCGCCGAATTCGGCGACCTTCTTTGCATATGTCTCAGCGTAGGTGGACGGATCGCACCAGCTGTAGTCATTGAAGGCGAAAAAGTCGACGCGCTGGTCATCTGTACCGCAGTTCATGTAATGCGCCGTTTCAACACGGTTTTCGTCTGAAAATTGATGAGTATATCTTATGAAGTAACGGTATACCAGACGTACCGATATCGGCAGCAGAGTAACCAACTGGAATCTGGCGATATTGGCGATTGCTAATGTATTGCTTCAGATCTCGGGTGACAGCCTTGATGTACGGGGCGGACGCGCTGGTAGGAATATCGTTGATAATCTCGTTCTGCGACATTAGTGGTTTTAGTCGTCATCGACAAGCGCGCTAACAGGTCGGTGGACGAACCCCAGAGAAGAACATCAAAAGGTTAGTGTACTGTTGGAACATATCTGGACACAGCCTATCAGATCCTGCGTTTGCCGTTGAGAGTGTATAGCATTGTTACCGATAGTTGCGAAGACATTCTGCAGGTAGACATGGTTATAGCTGGGGGCTGGAACATTTCGGTTGATGGAGTATTTCGAAGAATTTACGTCCAAGGCCAGGTATATGCCGGCAGCGTCGAGGGCGTTCATGCATTCATCATGCTTTCTAAATAATTTCTGGAGTCAGCATTCTTCCTTTTGGTAAATGCAGTGAGTAGAGGTGCTTGGGGAGCGGATATTGCTGAAAGAAGTTCCAAGCACTCTGAAACGCTCAGAAAGAGGTAAGAGATGCTTAGAAACTTACTTCGAATTATCGATGGTGTAGACACGGAGGGTGTTGATACCCAATTTGATGAACCTGTTCAGAAGGACATGTTCAGCAAGGTCGTGAAGCTCAGGCTGTACTCCAGCTTACTCGGCAATGTCTCGTTTGCAGGTTGTGATATCGGCAAGCGGATCGACGGGGTCTGACGAACCTCCTGGCTGGTAATCGATGCCACGAATGTAAAATCGGTTGTTTCCTGCGAAAAAAGCTGCAAGCAAGCAAAGTCAGCTTCTGCTCATCCTTCAGGAGGGGCTCACGCACCGTTGCCTTTGACAGTGACGGCAGGTAGGGACGCGGCCACTGCAATGATAATACTAAAAGCTGTCGTGAGAAAAGAGATAACCTGCGTCATTATGATTATGTAGGAAGTGGTGAAGGTGTTGTTCTAATTTTGAATGGGGCGACAAGTGGCTACCAGCAAGTCGAGTTTGAGCCACTGCGGAGTGTAACGATGTTTCAACGAGCGGCAAATAGATGCTAGTTTGAAAAAGAAGAAGGCAAGTAAGCTGTGCAGCCTCGAAGGAGTGTCGAGAAAGATGTAATTGAGATGGAAGAGAAGGAGAAATTGCAAGGGGATGTCATCTTGCGATCTAAAATTATTCTCGGGCTGCAGGGGCGGGTCCCTTTCGGTTGACTTAAAGGAGGCGCTAGGATGGATTCGCGATTGGACGATGTCAACTTCAATTTCCAAGAACGAGACTGACTTCATAATTCACACACCATATGGCCTTGCTCATCCTTACATGATCAAACATCTGAAGCACGACAGGGAAAGGTTTCCACCGGGGGTTAACATAAATTCTACAGATAATAAGGTAGCGTGAAGTGGACATGTAATAACTTGGTTTCATGCCAACTAAAAGATATTGCTAAAACACATCGAATTGAGGCAACGCTCAGCTTCGATTGCGCATCGATGTCAACAGGACAACGGAAGTAGCCGATCAGTGAACACGTTCATCAAAAGAATTGAATTCGAATCCAAGGTGCGTCACTGATCAGGTCAGGTGACTAGGTGTTCTTGGCGTAAGGTAACCTCGCGTCAGACGGTTTAGCGCAAGACGCGTCGAAAACTTTTACTTTTCGATGCCGTACTTTTACCGTACCTTCATAAAGTACACAGCACCATTCAACAGTCCATTCAACGGCCCATTCGTCTTGAGCCGCTGGACAACACTATGGCCGATCCGCGGTACGATGAGCGGGACCTTCTAAATAAAACAGCGAGCTGCATGCCCGCGATGATGCACTCGCTCAAACCGACTGCACTGGCCGTCGCCATCTTGAAGCCAGATCGAAAGCCCGAAGGTCCAAAGAGTGAGGAGGATTTTTTGTGGATCAAATGCTCTGAGGTATGCGCTCCTTTCGATCAAATTCAGGCACTTGGCTGAAGGTGTTCAGAAAACAACAGGCACCAAGATCTTCGCGCAATGCAAATTACGAATGCCCACCCTGCAAGAGGATTCCGTACTCAAGCATGGTCCAAAAGCCCTAGATCTGGAAACGTCAATGAGTGAAATCGTTCAGCAAGGCGATCGTCTAGTCGTATTGGAAGTAGTTTCCCAATCAGAGCTTCCCTCGCGCCTACTCTTCAATCGTCAGCCACTGAAGCCCACGAAGTGAGTTTTTCCATTCCCTGTACTGTCACTACCGGTTTGTCGTTTGTAGGGTTACCCATGCCAATCTGACGAAATTTGTGTCAAATCTCGGAAGATTTCGTTGTCTAGCAACATAGTGTTAACCATCACTTAATGCAGTTATCACCAACTATCCCAGAATATGAAGAGCGATACCTCATGCACAGATGCTAAGGAGGCACCACCTACGCTTTCACAGCTACAGAGCTCCGTATCATCAGGACCTCAGGATGAGAATTATCCTCCACGATCTGGTCCACGGTTTCCCGCACCTCCATTGCCAATGCCGAAGCTTGGAGACGACCGGCAGGCAAATAATCATGGACTAACGCGCTCGAGTGCGCCATTATCGCCGCCTCGCTACCCTCATACTGGGGCTCCCCGTTCAAACTCCATAGTGCTCACCACACCCTCGAACGACATCGGGAAACGGGATACAGTCTCCACGAGTCCAGCCTCCCCACCTATGCCAATCCAACCCGTCGTCCCAGGGCCTGCGACCATTTCGGTAGGCAGTGTCACTAGCTTTTTACCAGCCCCAGATGCGGCGTTCAATACTAATCTGGCGCGGACATTGGCGGAGGCGCGCAGCCAAAAGCCTATGTCAAACGATGGCAAGTTCTATTATACCCTTGATCTATTTATTACAAGAGATTTCCTAAATCGGTCGCAGATGAGGCTACAGCCTTTCTTCGCCCACAGTGGAATGACCTTGGCCCGGTCCACCGTATATACGAGGCTGGCCTTGCTGGACAGCATCACCGTGTAGGTTCCGAGTCTAAAGCGGCGATTAAGGAGCAGCCTCCTGAGCAGGAAGACGGCCAACGGACCTTTCAGTTGCATACCTTACTTAAGGACGCAGAACCAGATGTCCTTGAGGCAGGCGTTCAGCAGGGCCTGAGATTACTTCGGAATCTCAAGTCGCCCCTGACAGCTAGAGCTTTTGAAAATCCCGATGCCTCACAATGGTTACAGCAGATCGGTATGTGATATGAAAGCCTGATTTAACGACTTAACGATTTCGTGACTTTGCGGATTACTAACAGGTTTCACAGAGAGTTTGGAGAGCCAAGCGGTACCGACGAAGACTATCATTGGCGTAGTTGGGAACACGGGCGCTGGAAAATCGTCTGTCATCAACGCACTTGTTGATGAACAAAGGCTCTTGCCCACCTCATGCATGCGTGCTTGTACAGCTGTTGTCACTGAGCTCAGCTACAATCATGAGCAGGCACCGTATCGCGCCGAGATCGAATTCATAGCCCGCGAAGACTGGCGAAAGGAACTAGAAACCCTGCTTCACGACTTGATCGATCCAAACGGCGCTGTATCGAGACAATGCACTGATGAGGATTCCGATGCCGGTGTAGCGTATGCGAAGATCAAGGCGGTATATCCTCGAAAAACCAAAGAAGAGATAGCAAACACCTCCATCGACACTATGCTACAAGAAGTCTCCTCTCTGCTCGGTTCAACAATACCAATTACTCAATACGATCCGGCACGCTTTTATAGCCGTTTGCAGCACTACGTTGACAGCAAGGAGAAAGCTACAGGAGATAAGAAGGACAAGAAGAAGGATCGACGAGATTCTGACCGAGAGGTCTGGCCGTTGATACGTGTCGTTAGGTATGTTACTCGCTGCCTTGGTACGCTCGATCTAAATTGATGCCAGAATATACGTCAAATCTGCCGCTCTATCTACCGGAGCCGTAATCGTGGATCTGCCCGGTGTACATGTAAGTAGATTTCTGAGCATCTCTTGCCCCTTTCTGAGCATTTTAAGATGCTTGAAACATGTCCCAGCAGCATTCGCTCTCAATGCATGCACCTTTGCTTATTGCACTGACTGAAAGGAAGAATGCTGACCCCGAAACCTACCTAGGATGCAAATGAGGCTAGGGCCGCTGTCGCACAAAATTATATGAAAAAATGTACCGGGTTATGGATAGTAGCACCTATTAATCGGTCAGTTGGTTCTTCCGCATCTCTGCCCTTACTTGGGGACATTTAGATGCACGTTCACTCCAAACGAATGCCTCTTTGTTCGACTCTTAGACTCAAAGACGGATTGCTGACTCCAACATCTAGGGCTGTGGATGACAAAGCAGCGAAGACTTTGCTCGGCCAATCGTTCAAGCGTCAGCTCAAATTGGACGGAAGTATTGCGTCGTACGTAGTCGCTCCTACCTTGAAATAGAGTCGATGCAACGCTCACAGTTATAGCGTCACCTTCATTTGTAGCAAGACTGATGATATCTCTCTACTGGAAGCCTCGGATTCCCTCGATCTGGGTGACGAGCTAGGTTATCTGTGGGCTAAGATCGACGATCTTAGTAAATTAATCAAGGCCTCCAAGAAGCAGCTTGCGGACTTGAAAGAATCCAAGGGTGTCTACTCTGAGCTTATGGACGATGCAGAGGAACAGATCGACGTTTGGGACGCACTCAGGAATGAACTCGTAAATGGAAAGACTGTGTTCGCTCCCAAGGCGAAAGTTTCTGGCAAAAAGCGCAAAGCCAAAACCTCACGGCAACCTCTGAAGAAACGACGCGCTCAGAGCGATAGCGATAGCGCTGATGACGATTTAGAAGATGAGGATTTTGGACATGATGAATCAAGCGATGGGTCAGAATCTACCGAAGAGATTGGAGAACCTCTTACGGAGGAGACAGTATCTCACAAGATCTCAGAATTCAAGGCAAATAAGAAACGAGCCCGTCAAGAGAGGTCTGAACTCGATAACAAGATTAAGGCTCTGGGGATTGAGATCAAAACCAAGCAGGTACGTAACACTCAGATTCTATCTAGTCCCATTGGAACATCCTAGAACAAGAGGTTCGGAGATTCCCACACCAATTGTCCTGGGCGCATACCCTGATAAAGGAGCACATCTCGACTACCTCGGAAATATCAAACGACTTCCAAGCAGATGAGATGCGAAGGACTTCAACGTTAACACGTTTATACGACATCGAGTTCAGTATTTCACCCAATTGATACGCGTCTAAGCAATCGGGCCTGAGCGGGAATATGTGCTATGTTGTCACCAATTATGGAAGGGAAACAGTCGTGCTAATATCGCAACGATGACAGGGTGAAGAGGGGACTATTGAAGCAGACATTGCCGCCAAATGCATATCCGGGAGGAACAAATACTCCAGGGGAGCAATCCAGCAAGATTTCGCTGCTGGCATTAAAGGTAGGTAGAGTGCTGAGCCTACCCCTCTCTGCGTTTTCAACTAGATACGTCTTAGCGACATGAGGACAGCCCCTAGCTTCGAAAAGGAAGACTGACTCGGTAATCTACTAAGAAATCGACGAAGAGTTAGCCGCAGAGGAAGACGAGGAGAACTTCAACCCAGAGAATGATGCACGAGACTATGAAGAAGTTGCTCGGTCGCTCAAATGCTTCTGTGTCTCCTCCCGCGCTTACCAGAAGTTGTCAGGCCGGTGAGCTTGTGTTCTGATCTGTGAATCCTTTGTCATCACGATTTTGACATGATGAATTCAGGCTCCAGAAGGACCCATCTGTTCCTGGTTTTCGAACAATCGAGGAGACTGAAATGCCCCAACTACAGGCACACTGCAAAGAGCTTACCAAAGCGGGAAGATCTGCGAATTGCAGAAAGTTTATTAACAACCTGAGTCAGCTCTTGAATTCACTTGCTCTCTGGGCTCAAAGTGACGGCACGCGTAAGTAGGTTTCTGAGCATCTCTTCCCCCTTTTTGAGCGTTTCAAGACGCTTGAAACGTGTCCCAGCGGTATCCGCTCCCAAAGCATGCACCACTGCTCATTGCGTTGACTGAAAAGAGGGATACTGACTCCGAAACTTACTTAGGTAAGTTACTTTCGGAGCATCTATTACCCCCTTCTGAGGTTTTCAAAAAGCGTGAAGCATGTCTGAGCTGTATCCGCTTTCAAAGCATGCACCTCTGTCTATTGCATTGACTGAAAGGAGGAATGCTGACTCCCAAATTTACTTAGGCGAAAATTTATCGACTGAACAAAGGGAACGAGAGGCGAAGCTGCTAAGCCACAATCTCAAGAAATTGGAAAATGTGAGTGAGTCCAGTAAATCCTGATTCACCAGATTGCGTACACCTTCAGAAACGAATCCTGTCTGGGGGTGAAGGAGTAGTGCCGCTTCCGGGTCAATTGCATCGCAATGTAACTCAAGAACGATTTGACTCAATGGTTTGACCAGCTTCTTGATCGCAGAGTCAATGGAATCTCCAGGATCGAGATGCGAGCCTACAATTTGGGAGTACTTTGCTGACCTTGGCTCTTTTCAGGGACTTGACGAAGTTGTTGCATCAACTTGCAGAGACATTAGCGAGCAATTTGGTGACAATATATTTGATAAATACGGTCAGCGCTTAGAACTAGCCCATCAGATGCTAGAAGCTAATTCATCGATTTAGAAACGGCCGTCAGCAAAGCAATTAAAGAGGCCACCGACACTGTTTGCAAATGGGGGGCGCCTGTCAATAGAGATAACCGAGCGGCTGGTGGCGTGCACTTCTCGACTTACAAGGTAAGTGCTTCTCGTTCTTTCATACGGCTCTCCGAGTCTGCCAAGAGTTGTGGGGACTTAAACTTTGAGACATGTTTCAGCAGTGTCCGCTCGAAAGACTGGTCGCAAGGTTCATTACCACCTCCGAGAGCGATGCTGACTTTGAGATATTCTCAGGCCATCTGCAGAAGGGACGGGGTATTCACTAATGCGCAAGGCCCTCACGAGTGGAACGCTCAGCTTGCGGAGCCCATGTTAAAGGTCCTGGCGGCGGGTTGGGAAAAGAGTTTCACTCGTCGCGCGCCAATGGTCATGGCAGGCTTCGTACGGAATGCTGCAGAATTACTTAGGAATTTCCATCACGACATTGATACAAGAGCTCGGAAGATCGGTGTGGGTATCGCCGGTCTTCATGCTCTGAAACAGCAGCTTTCGGTTTACGAAGACATACTGAAGGACGTGTCCAAAGAAGCAGCGGACACTATGAACAATCGTCAGAAGGAGATCAATCGCGGTTAGTACTTCCCGAATCTCTTGCAGCTCTTCGATGACAGGCCGTGAGCCACCGTGCTCGTCTGAGGACGCAAAGGCTACTTTACGTTGAGAAATGTCTTGGTCTTGTCCCAATGGGTGTTACTGACTTCAAGAGCCAGAATTCATCCCTGCAATCCAGGCCTCCATGTCTTACGCCTATGACGGGTGCAGAGAAGAACACGGCACCGGATGTTATGTAAGTATGCACACAATCTGTCTTGCTGTATAATTTTGCAGAAGAGCATGTATTGCAACATCTATTAATAGACTCACAAGCCACTCTATTCGTTCTCATTGCGTTATGCTGACAGTCAATCTATTACAGGCGCGGATGAAAGCTATCATGCATGCCTATGTCGATCACAACCGTCATACCATGTTCCAGCAGAGTGTTGATGAAGTCGGAAAGCAACTCAAGAAGATGCTAAGTGATCTCGAGGCAAGCATGAACGACAAGACCGACGAAGTATTCATATCGATGCAACGAGATTACCGCTCCGTCCTCGGTGGTGGCGGCGCCCCTCAAGGTGAAATTTTGCCGAAATTGGAACGATCAACACGGAAAGAGGTTCTGCGTATTGTGAATGGAGCGGAGGCGAGATTCCGAGAGATTGCTGTCGGTGAGGCGTTTGAAGAAGAAGACGAAGACCAGACTCCAGAAGAAGACAGCCACCGCCAGGGTGTATCAAAGAAAGATCATTTGCTCGAACTTGATGCTCAAATTAAGCCGGAGGCTGGTGGGGATGATCAACCCATGGCAGACGTCCCAGAATCCCGTGATAATACGTCGAATGAAGCCCCGTCGCACAAACAGGGGAACGACAAGCCGGCGCCCTTGATTGGAGGCAGCGAGGAACCTGTCAAGACGCTGACGCCTCTTGAACACAGCAATCGTGGACCAGTGGTAAAGCGGGAAACCCCTGATGCACTAGATGCGCAGTTACATGGCGCCCAGATCAACAGCGACGACGACCCCGAGTTTAGGTCCTCAAACGGGTCATACTAGATTGTCCTACTATCATTCTTGCAAGGTGTTAGCGACAATCGGCGTGCAAGAAGCGCAAGCTTTATTCTCTAGCACGATGTTCAATTACTTGTGCATGCCAGCCGACAGCTTTCTATTTCGGCCAGCTGGCTTTTGTATCCTTACTGCCTTTTAATGTATTTTAGATACTCTCGACACATATTCTGAGCGACCTAGGTGGACTTCACAAGCTGCTTGCTAGTGCTCAGATCAATGAAAAAGCTTGAATGGAATATTCCCATTGAGCGGAAGAGTGTCTTACCTTTCACACTGCTCCATCAATAAGTTGACCAGCGTCCTCTTCTGGAGATCAATGCTCCCGTGCAACTCGAATTCTATGCGTTCATGCGGCATGATATACATCGACACTCGATAAAAAGACGTTTTGACGAGATAACGATGGATCGGTCAACCAACGATGGCCCGTGGCTAAAGAAGCAAATCGTCAAAGCATTTCACCTGCACACTTACAAGAGCCAAGGAAAATGCCTTGAGAACTATTCACATGTGAGTTTCCGACACTTCTGAACCCTGAATGCCCGGGCATAGAATGGTCGGTCAATTGTATTCGCGATGTGATGCTTCAGACCGAGGTGAAACTGCATTGACCAGTAAGTCTATCTCAGATTCGATCAATATAAGAGCGCAGAGCTCGCAAGCAGTTAGCGAGACCAAGAAGACCTGCGCTATGACTGTGCGTCCTTGCCTAAAACGAGAGCTTGCTAACCTGCCAACCTCTCCAAGCCATCCTCATCTACAAACTCGGTCATGGTAGAGCCTTTGGAGACTCCACTGGAACCCATTTGTCCAATGCAAGTGTGGAGCGCCATTCTGGGCATTGCGCTGAAGAGCAGTTTCACGCAATGACATTGGGCTGGTCGACTGGCAGACAACCATAGCTAAGTGGGGAAACCGTTGTTCAGTGTTACAGCACAGCTTTTCGAACCCATCAAGGAGGTGCTCCACTCTGCACAGGCCGGCCACATTCCACTCCAGAGGCGCCTCCTTTCTTCAGCCACTTGCCGAACCACTCCACCGCCTGGTCTTCAGCCTGCTGGCACTAGAGATATGCGAATCGAATCAGTCATCTTTGATAATCTACATGTGAAGACATGAAGACGTGAAGACGTTTCCGAACACGACTCGAGATGGTCACTCACCTGCTTCGCTTCCTTTTCATGCCGCGGATCGCCCCTGACCGCAAACCCATGCCTCGCACCTTCAACGACGACCAACTCCCACTTCCCCTCCATATTCCGCAAACCCTTCAGTAAGTTCTCTAAATTCCTTACCTGCTCGATAGGCATCCCGTGGTCAACATCGCCGATGCAGACACTGTATGGTACCTTCAGCGGCTCGATTGCCCTGGGAACAGCCAAATTACTTGGATGGGCAGCGAAACCGGCGTCAATGAGCGGTTGACCATTGGGAGCCGTCCTGCCGTCACAAAAACCTGTGACTATTCTGCCGCCCCAACAGAATCCAGCGGCCCCGATCGGGAGGTTGGTAGAGGTGCGAAGAGCAGAGAAGAAGCTTATTATTCGGGGCTCAGTCACGCTGCTTCGGGTGAAGACGAGCCAAGGAAGGAAATGGATAGCAGTGCGAAATATGGCGATTGCTTGGCCGAGGTACGATGAAGAACCAGGATTGGTCACGATACTAATGTCTTGGAGCAAGTCATGTGGAAGGCAATGACCTGCGTGGCGGGCATCAGCCATGGCTGGGTGGGTAGGATCCAGGGGCATGAGGTTACCATCCATGAAGTCCGGCAGATAAACGGTATAGGTCCCACGCTTAGCGTACGCATCTGCGAGTATTCTGCTGTTGGGCAGGTCCCAACCGAATGCATCTGAGATGATCACGATGATAGCCTCAGGCTCGGTTTCAGACGTCGTGCCCGCTACATATGTGGGCAAGCCATGGATAGTCTCGACATGGCCAACAGGTGTACCCTCATGCACAGTGCCGGTGAAGCAATCGGGGCACGACATTTTCTAGGCTCACGGGATGGATGGCATTTCCCACCCTGCCTACCGTGTTGTTCCGATCCTTCAAGAGAGTCTTCAGGACAATTGGAGTTGCAAATACATCCGATAACGCCGAGCCCTAGAAATCGCATCTCTACCTATTTGAATTCTTCGCTTCTCTTTATTGTACCACTGAACAACAATTCTCCCACTTAGCGGTTGCTGTCCGCTGGTCCATCAACCCAGCATTTCTCCGTCAAACCGCTCTTCCAAGCAATGACTAGAACGGTGCTCCAGACTCACTTAAGGCATGGAGGGAATGGAGCCAGTGGGTCTTCAGAGGCTCAAAGTCTGGCCGGCCTGCGCAGTGTAGACTAGGTCCTGTTATAAAAGATGGTTCGCGTGCTTCGCGACGGTCTGACGTATTCGCTTCTCGCTTCTCCTGTCCCTTGCGCCTCGAAGTCTCCAACTCGGGTCTTCTGGCTGACGATGGAACATGTCGTGATGGTTTGCTATTGACAAAAAACCATCCTTGGGTAATGGGTTGTCCATCAGGTCGACAGTGCCCGACTTTCAAAAGTAGGCCACCAGCGCAAGCTGTGTGACGGCACAGAGGATAATCTCCAGTAGCTATGAACTAGAAAAGTCCTGTAGGGAACTTTGGACGAAATGTAGAGATGGAGTTATCTGAGCGTCTATTGCTTCTACCCGTCATTCCTTGGGCCATAGATCGTCGATAGTGACCATAAGCCTTGCCCCAGCCTTTTATCCACCCCCCTCCACAAGGAAGCCAGTCAATCCTTACCGACGAATTGCACCAAATGCCCCATTCACTCCTTCGCGTCATCAGAAGACATCGTCAATCATGTCCTGATCTCGACCCTGCAGGTTCTCAAGCTTTGGCCTAGGTTTCTCTTTCTGTCAGCTTCACCATTGTATAGTTGACACAACACCTGTCCGGAAAAGCTGGATAGACATCGAGATGGCTCTGGAAAGCTATGCGCTGAGGACGTTAATATATAATTCTTATAGTACGACGTGTGACGTAGAGCCGGAGAGCCGGACCTTTGCACCAAAATGGAGGTGAAGAGCAGCCTAGAGAGGCCGAGAGCGCACGTCCGCCATGGAAAAGCCTCGTTTGACTGTATTCCTTATGTTTCGAGTACTCACATCTCTTGTTGGAAATTTGCACCGGCCCGAGAGCTCTTCAGTACTTTCTGGATGTTTGTCTCGATACCGTCCCAGTCGGAGCTATCGAGGCGTTGCAAGATGATGCGGAAGTACTCGGCAATCTCCTTGAGAGCTTGGAAGTCCTTGTGGCCGGATATTAAGCTGATAGAGACACCGACGCGTCCGAAGCGGCCAGTACGCCCAATCCGATGCAAGTATGTCTGAGGGTCTGGCTTGCGATTGGCGTCTAGCGGGACATCCTAGTCTCATTGAGTACCTATGTTCAAATTTGGCGCGGATGCTTGATGACTTACGTAGTTGATCACCAAGGAAACGGTTTGCACATCAATTCCGCGGGCGAGAACATTCGTGGTGATGAGAACCTTAGCCTTTCCGTCACGGAATGCGTCGATAATCATGTCACGCTGGAACCCCTCAAATTCACCAGTCAGGCAAGCAACTTGGTGACCCTCCCTCTCGAGGCGTCGCTGGATCTCAATAGCGCTGACACGAGTCTGACCAACAATTAGCCACTTATGAGTAAGGTTTATCTCGAAGTAGAACAACCTTCACGAAGATAATCGACGATCCGATGGTCATCATGCCATAGAGCTTCACAAGGTTCTCAAATTTCTCTTCTTCGGAATTGCAATCAAGATAGAGTTGACGAATACCCTCAACTGTGAGCTCTTCGTGTTTCAAAGTGATCTGGTTAGCATTGGGGGCGAATCTCATGGCATAATCAACCACGTTGTCAGGAAACGTGGCGGAGAATAGAACAATCTGGATATTCTTGGGTAGCAACCTAGGTCGAGATTAGTGGACTTCGTTGATCGCAGTCAAAGAACACTTACTGCTTGACCTTAAGGCACTGGTCCCCAAGACCTTGCATTCCTATCATGTTGTCGGCCTCGTCAAGCACAAGGACTTTGATCTCGCTCGGCTCCAACAAGCGTCTCCGGACTAGGTCCATGGTAGTACCGGGAGTGCCGACGATGATTTGCGCATTGATGCGCTTGTTTTTGCTGGCAGCATCCATCGGAATGCTGGCAGCTACGTGGACGTTGTCGAGAAATTGACCCATGACCTGGAAGACCCCCATGATCTGGCGAGCAAGTTCACGAGTAGGAGCGAGGACTAGAACCTGCGGCCGGGGCTCGCCTGTGAAATCGGTACGCATAAGGGCGTTTAGAACAAAGGCAGCCGTCTTGCCTGTACCTGACTGAGATTGGCCGATCATGTTTCTCGGCGGATTCATGATCAGAAGGGGCAATGCCTTCTCCTGGATCTTTGATGGTTTTACAAAACGCATCTGGGTGAGCCCCTTGATGAGATTCGGATCTCTGCAGCACGTGAGCTACGAGTTGATATTGAAAGCTGATTGACCAGATATGACTTACAGATTGAGGTCCTCAAAGCTCTTCACGGAGTAAAGGGGATTGTTTGGATCGGCTTGCATATCGTTGAGTTTGACGTCGACGCTGTAGCGGGTTGGCTCATAGATTCCCGGGGTCCCGTTGAAGGCTTCGCCAGCCCCATCAGTCTGTGCTTTGGCAAGATCATCGTCCGGCTCTTTACCCTTGGCAGGGTCTGCGGCAGGAGAATTAGCATCCAGCGGAGAGTTGGCCTCGTCCGCCCAGGAACCTAGCTGGCCGGGCACAAAGGACGGTGCTGTAACGTTCATACCCTCGGAAGAAGTAGGCTTTGTGATCTCATCTTTCGCGGCGGAAGACGTCACCTCTTTGGTGTCCGGCAAGGTGATACGATCCTCCAAGGAGGGGACTTTGGTCTCGTTGCTGGCAGCCATGATTTGGGAGGAATCGGTAGCACCCTAGTCGCCTACAGCGTGCTCAACCTCTCCTCGATAAGAAACAAAAACTGGGGCCTTCGAGGTGCAACGAGGCACCGAGGAGGTAGAGATTGCGGATATCTTGTGAAGGAAAGGACTTGGAAGTGATGAAAGAAATGCTGTGAGCTTATTTGCCCATGGGTGGTGAATAGACCCTCTAGTGGTAGGGCAGCCGAGGTGGCCCTAGCTTGGTCGTGGAAGTGATCTGAGGGGCCTCCCAGATGCTAAGACCGTCCACGACTCCAGAGCATGCCCACGATATTTTTGAAATAGGCAATATGGGACACAAACCAACAGACTGTGACTTGGATGCAATCGACGTATTCTGAGGTGGAGGCACTTTATGTTCCTTCGAACTAGTGCCATCTCGAGCCCTCGGCCCACTTCGCCGAAAGTTGCCCAAGTCCGCAGCCGGGTCCCGAGCTTTCTATTTTAAGTACGGTAGTCATCAGCATCCCGCGCGACTGTCCCACATCACAATGGATGCTCTCCTACACTACCCGGTACCGTTAATCAATAGCTACATGCATGACACCCATTGTTGAGTGGTGAATGCGAACGACGTGGGCCATCACTAAGATGGTAGCATGGCCAATGTTGACCTTGCGCCTGGCTTTGGCGCAGACCTGAAGGTGGGCAGCGTCTCCAGCCCTAATACATCTAGTACTTCATGGTTCCTGACATAGGATAACTCTTCTTGCAGGACGGGTTCAAGTCTACCAATGCATGGGTAAGCCTCACACCGCCGCAATGCGAGGAACAACCGCATCATAGAAGAGTCGGGCTCACTCACTTGTAGGTCTCCAATGGTATCACATGGCTAGACGACATTCAGCAATTCTACCGTGAGCGAGCAATTATAGAAAAAGAATACAGCTCGAAGCTGTACTCTTTGGCGAAAAGGAATTTCGAGAAGAAGTCAAAGCGGTCGAGCAACCTCAGCGTTGGGGACACCCCAAGCTTGACTCCAGGCTCTCTAGAGAGGTGTGGGCGTGTTCGAAGGTCTCAGATGTGTACACAAAACTGACAGCTTGGGCCTCAGCGCTTCCTTGACCACTTGGACTACCCAGCTGTCAACCCTTGAAGCTCGAGCTGCCGAGCATGACCGCTATTCCTCAGATTTGGTTACCCAGGTCGCAGAGCCATTGAAGGTACTGGCCAGTCGGTACGAAGAACTAAGAAAGAGCCACGCAGAATATGCTGGAAAGATTGAAAGAGAAAGAGATGCCTCGTACAGTGATCTGAGGAAGCAAAAGGGGCGCTATGACGGCGCCTGTCAGGAAGTCGAGAATCGACGGAAGAAGACCGAGTCAGCCTTTGATCACGGCAAGGGTAAGGCACAGAATGCCTATCACCAGCAGATCATAGAAATGCACAACGTTAAGGTAGATAGACCAGGCGGCCGTTAGCTGTGCGATTTCTGACACAGACAAGAACACATACATTATCAACATCAACGTTACCAATAGGCAGAAAGAGAAGTACTATCACGAGTATGTGCCTGATCTCCTAGACGTAAGCCCTCCCTTGTTCAGATCCCCGCTACCTGGACTAATACAATCTATAGAGCCTTCAAGATCTTTCTGAAACCAGAGTCGGCAAACTCAATTCGCTATGGTCGCGAGCTGTACAATTGGAGGATTCGGCTCTTGCGCGGAGCAAGGATCACCTGCAACATCTAAGTTCAGAAATACCGCGAAACGACCCACGATTAGATTCGCAGATGTTCCTCCAGCACAATATCAGTCAATGGCAGGAACCATCGGGCATGGTTTTCGAACCGAGTCCTGTATGGCTAGATGACGACGTAATGGCAACCGACGAAACAGCTAAAATCTTTCTAAGAAACGTTCTCGGAAGGAGTAAAGGCCAGCTACGTGAGCTCAGGCAAAATGTTGATAAGAAACAAACAGAGGTTAAAAATGTGAAGCGATTGCGGCAAAATATCAAAGAGGGCAAGGACAACAGGGACGAAGTAGAGGTCGTCCGAGCTATCCTTTCTATGCAGGAAGATCTTCATGAGATCGAGAGGAAACGATTGACCGCTGAAGTCGAGACAATCACCATCACTACTGCAGTGGGGGACGTATCAGTAGGAGCACAGAACCACAACTTCAAGCCGCAGACCTTCAAGATCCCCACTAATTGCGATCTCTGCGGCGAGCGGATATGGGGACTTTCAGCCAAGGGCTTCGACTGTCGAGATTGTGGATACACCTGCCACAGTAAATGCGAGATGAAGGTTCCAGCGGAATGTCCTGGCGAACAGTCGAAAGAGGAGAAGAAAAAAATGAAAGCCGAACGCCAAGTGGTGTCTAGTACTGCTCCGCCTCCTTCGAATGGCAGCCACCTTAACGGTGTCTCAGAGCTGCCGGCGCTGAGTAGGAGCAATACCATGAATTCTCTCAGCTCAGGATACGCCGTCAGTGCCAACCGATCGGTCTCTGCACTTTCTACTAGGCCTGCGAATGAAGATACCAGCCCGGATGGCGGCGCGTCGCAACCTGCAATCAGCAACCCCCCAACGACCCGAAGAAACCGCATTGTAGCCCCTCCACCTACAAAGTATGTCAGTGACGCAGCACCCACTGAGATGAACGGTACAAGCCGGTCCTTTTCACCCCATCCTAGCCAACCGCGGGGAAAGATGTTATATGCCTACCAAGCTGTCGGTGAGGGCGAAGTCTCGGTGGAAGAAGGGCAGGAAGTGACCATTGTAGAACCCGACGGTAAGCTAGAGTACCTGCTTGCCTCTCCTTGACTTAAAGCACTGACAGCCATCAGACGGTTCAGGCTGGCTCTCCGTCCGCCTGTCGTCCAATTCAACCGGCCTCGTCCCCGCCGCCTACCTAGAGCAACTTCATCCCGCAACTCTCGCGCCCGACAGACCAACCTCAACCTACAGCTCATCTTCCTCCATCGGTACGGTGGGCAACAGTAGCACGGCCAGGAGAAAGGGTCCAGCGGTGGCGCCGAAACGCGGTGCTAAGAAACTAAAGTACGCGGAGGCATTGTATGATTACGAAGCGCGCAGCGATGCAGAGCATAGCATGACGGAAGGCGAGCGGTTCGTGCTTGTGGCCAAGGATGCTGGCGACGGATGGGCGGACGTGGAGAAGGGAGGGGTGAGGAAGAGCGTGCCGGCGAACTATATCAGGGAGGTGTAGGGATGAGCATTGGCTCTGGGTTCTTGATCGAGTTCATGTTTAGGAGCATTGGCGGGTGTAAGCCTACGGTGTTCGAGGGGGCGCGGGGACTGCATTGCGAGCCACCTTCGGCGGTCGCTGTCTCGACTAGCTGGGCTTTTGGGTATTTGGACTGCTTTTTCCGATGGCGGTATCACGAACCTTCACTACGCCAAACTCCATCCGGAGAGTTACATTCTCAAACTTTTGCTGTTTCTTCAACATGTATTCCGTAAACCGAATGTATGTATGTGCAAGCCCAAACCGCTCTAGCTCCTCGCTCAAAGTATTATACACGAAACCATGACTTCGTTCCACTCATCCCATGGCCCAGGGTCATCACCGGCTACCGCAGCGCTTTCCGCGCAAACACCGGCAGCACGAAGCTGGCCTGGTGGATCTCCTTGCTGTAGTACCGGCAGAGCTCCTCCTCTTCCTTCAGGTCCCAGCTTCGCAACGGCTCTTTCACATTCCGTGAGGCGTCTTTGCAGCACACCATGAAGCCAATCTGGCCGGACGGGTAGGTGGGGATGGTGGTGTAGGCGTATTCGACCACGGGGAAGACTTCTTTGCAGTCGGCCTTGAGTTTGGTAATTAGCTCCAGGTGGAGCCATTGGTTCTCGCCTGCGGCACCAAAACCTGTCAGCGCAATTCGTCCGTGGGATGAGTTATCTTGACGAGACCTAGGGGCGAGCGTACGGTTCAAGAGAAGATGACTGACCTTGTGTCGTTATCACGCCGCCCTCCCTCAACGCCCCATACAGCAGCTCAAAGTACGGCTTGTGAAACAGACTCTCCGCCGGTCCCTCGGGATCGCTACTGTCCGTAATAATGACATCGAACTCATTCTTCTTGTCCGCCAGGAACTTGAACCCATCCCCAATGTGCACGCTGACATTCGGATGCATAAACCCTACACTCATACCCGGCAGGTATTTCTTTGACAGCCGAATGACCGATTCGTCGATGTCGCACAGCACGGCGCTCTCGACGGTGGAGTGCTTGACGACTTCGCGGAGGACGCCGCCGTCGCCGCCGCCGATGACGAGGACGCGCCGCGGGTTGGGGTGGGAGTTCATGGCAAGATGGGTGATCATCTCTTGGTAGCTGTGGCCTCGCATGAGCATTCATTCATGGATTCGAGGGTGGGGCTGGCTGTTGAGCGAAGAGAAACACACGCAAACTCATCGCGCTCGGTGCACTGAATGGCATTGTCCAGCACGAGGACAACGCCATGCTTGCTGGATTCGAAGATGAGGACGTCTTGATACTGGGATTTTTCGTGGTGGAGGATCTGGTTGACTTTGAGGGTCATGGCCTGGCCGGGCCAGAAGTTGGAGTATTCAAAGAACCAGCCATCTGCGCAGGAAGTTGAGTCGTGTATCCGAGGTGCAAGAGAAGGGGATTACCACCTTTGATGGTGGGGTGTGTGATCTCACTCATGCTCGGACCGCGGCTTTTCTGGAGATGTCTCGGCCGAACCCTTGGCGGCTGAAGGGTCGAGCACCAATGCTGAGCAGGATCCTGCTGCGGCGGAGATTTCGAGAGCCGAGTGATTTGGAATCTCCTTTCTGGCGGAGGGTGAAGATTGGGAGCAACTGCCGAGAGGCGGCAGCGGCTCTCCGAGATACCTGGAGTCGATACTGATAGTCCCGCCCTACTTGATTGGGTGGAGTTCTAGTGGGGGCCTCGGCTACTCCAGGCAACGGCAGCCCCTCAATCCTACTCGAATGTATTGATCTTGATCGATGTTACTCTATGACCCATGTTCACGATGAAAGCACTTGGTAAAACAACAAGTCCACATTGCTCGCCGAAAGCTATCCCGACAGACTTGCAAAGGCGGAAGACTTTTGGATAGAGCTGTCCGTGGCCAGCACGAGCGACCCAAATCCTGTCCGTGTCCCAGACATACATAACCTTCATGATAGCCGTTACATCGTGCTGGGCTGATGCCGCCATCATGATCCATCCCATCAACATTTCCAATGCCCAGAATTCATCGCTAAACCGACATGCCGCACAAATACACTACTGATACACGCATCCGTCAATTCGACGACATTAGCTGCTGGATGTCCACATCCTCGGCCTCCTCCAGCCACGGTCCTTTTTCCTCGGGCGTCGCGTTGTGGAAGGCGTTCGCACGTTTGACCGTTTCCACGTCCAGGTCGGTGACATACGAGTTGCCCTCGCCGAGCCGCATGCGAACCTCGAACTCGTTGTCGAGCATCATGTCATCCTTCCACAACCGCCGCGGGCCGTCGTACACACACAGCACCCGCTTCTTCATCTTCATCTTGTCCGCCGAGCAGCCCCAAGACGGCGGGTAAAACTTACGCCTCTTGCGCCCCTTTCCCACCAGTGGGACGCCACCTTTGGAGGAGGTCATGCCTCGACCTTTTCCAATCCGGCCGGATTTGGCCATCGAGTTGCCACCCCCAGCGTGCCCACCGACACCCTGGGGATGTGCTGATTGTCAACTCGAAGTTCCCGAGTCTTCAAAACCTTCCACCTTGAATGCGTCCGCTTCCTCGTCATGGTTTCCAAAGGTGCCCCGGTTCTGTCCTTGGGCTGCCGCAGGGATTTGGCGGTCAAGACTTTCCTGTACGGCGGGGTCGTCGGCCACTTCGGCCAAGCGTTGCTCATTGATGGCTTCGCTGGGCTCTTCTTGCTGCACCACACGAAGCACACAATCGTCCAGATGCTCGTAGAATTCCTGGGCATTGTGGAACATGGCAGAACATGTGGAGCATTTGCCGGCTGCGGCGGGAGAGGTACTTGATGACCTTTTGTAGGAGCTGGCGGACGGGCTCTTCTTGCGGCTGTTGGGTGGTGTCTGCTCTACACCGTGTACCGAAGTAAGATGTCGCTTGAAGACATCCGCGCGATTGAAGCTTTTCTCCGCAGCGGACCCGGACCCCGGACAGAAGTCGCATACCATCGTTCCCTTGTAGTGAGTCAAGGTGTGACGGTTCTTGTCGTATTTGCGCGCGAAACCTTTCTGATGATATTCGCAGATAACGATGGGGCACTTCTCCGGTCTTTCGGACTGATGCGTCAACATATGTGCCTTGAGGTCCTTGAAGTGTCGACCACAGTCCGGGTTGGGGCACCGTCCCCTTTCTTTTCCGTCGTCATCAAAGCCAAGGCTAGCCGAGCGTGAGCTCTCATGGGAGTGCCTGGACTGACTCGATGCGATTGACGTGCGGCGCGCATCCATGTTGGGCGGGTAAGGTTGGTAGGACAGGTATGGGGATGCCGTACTACTTCTCAATCTTGAAGGCCCTGGGTGATGATGTGAATCTTGGCTGGATGTGTCTGACGGAGCTGGCGAAGGTGGTTGGATGGTCTGTGACGGTAAGTGAGGTGCACGAATAGTGCTTGGGTAAGGTGTGGTTATTGTGTTATGCGTAATGGGCGTGTTAAGAAATGGTTGAATGAGAGATGGATCTATGGGCGAGGCACCGTTAGCACTAATACGACCACGAGTATGAATGAGCTTTGGACGAGGACAAAAAGATTAAGAGAGTTCGGATCTTTTGTCGAGAAGACAAGGGTGAGTAAGGAAAACCAACAAGATGACTCAAGCGGAGGAATAAATCTACCACTGCTCTGTGAAAAGAAAGATGTCTGAGATTGAACAGTAGGAAATTGGTCTTGCGCAGCTGGTGGCGGTATTGGTCGAGCGTAAGGGGTAAAGCGGTCGGTAGGGGATGTCGAGGTTCTGCGCATCCTGGGCTCAGGGCCAACAGCGCCAGAGCGGCTTTCAGGGAGCCGTTGATATGTACTAGAAGGAAAGGATGCACCCTGGAGATATGGAGACATAGCAGAGGCCGGCGTCATAGGCGATCTGAAGGAGTTCGATGGGACTGGCGGAGAGATAGACGCATTGACGGCCTGGAAGGCTTCACGCGGCGGCTTTGCTAATGAAGTAGAAGTCGGAGACGCTGTCTGCCTTGGGGACTCGATCTCGTTGTTCATCTCTTCGAGGATGGTGTCGATGGTCACGTTTCTTCTGCTTGAAGGCGGATCGGATACCATGGGAGACGGAGTAGAAGACGCGGGTATGAAAGATTGCAACGCTGGACAAGGAGAGATTGAAGGAGATGGTTGACCCGTAGGAAACAATGATGAAAAAACTCTCCTAGACTCACCAACGCAGGTAGTTGGAAACTTGGTGTCGTCAAACATTAGATCGCTGTCCATTCCAGCAACGGGAAACATAGGATCTTGCCCGAAGCCATCGTTATGAATGATCCCGGGCGCAAGTCGGAGCCCTTGCCGTGACTCGGTCCATTGTTCGTGGCCTGGGAGGGTATTTGTGGTATGAGAGTAAGGCGACCCTACAGCTGAGGAGGCTGTGCTCCGCACCGATGCCCCTGAGGCTGAGGTTAGCGTGGATGGCGGGTGATCGAAAGCCTGGGATGTTGATGGCGAAGGAGAGCCCGCAGGAGTGTAATGCTGCTCTGGTGTGGCATGACCTTTCCCCACGTCTAGATGGTATCTGGGCGCGTTGTAGTATATTTGGGGAGCCGCCGAGTACACCGGCGGATACGAATCGTAGGCAGAGCTCCCTGAATATTGGTGCTGGAAGTCGGAATGCGTGCTGGCGCCGAAGTGCATGGGATCGAATTCGTCCTCGTGCGCCATCTCGAGGTATGTGGGATCCGGGGGGAAGGGGAGAAAATCGCAGATGCTGTCGTGCACGAGAGCCATGCCCCGAAAGATTGGATCAGGCGCTAAGGCTGAGGCAGAGCAGCCGGGTCACAGACTACATCTCAGTCAGTCAAAAGATCAATAGCTAGAAGACCGGTTGATGTGGACGGATAGCGAAAGGACTTCGCGGCGACTGCGAAGACAATGCTTACCTCTCGATGCAGCTTCGGGGCCAGCAGGACGTTACGAAGAGAGAAGAAGTAGGAAAAGAGTGACGGCTGCGAGACAATCGCTCTTATTACGGCACGTTTAAAGCATCTAAACTGTGCCTGAGCGGGTTGAGTCAGACGAAGAGGATGGAGACAATGTCGATCGATAACTTGAAACACGTCGTGGCACTCCGGGGATCAGCTCTGCAGGCAGTGGGAAGAGGGGTAGTAGGATCGGGAAAGGATAGTCGTGGAGGCAGGTTGGAAAGTGGAAAGGTCTGGGTCTGGCAGCAACCAAGGTCCAGATTGGGGGCGGCCGGAGGGTTAAGTGGGATTCGATGAAGCAGCATGACGCGAAAGAGGGTTCTGACATGATCTTGCAGCATGCGCAGCAGGAACGAAGTCAACGACGCCAGGGGACACTAGTTAGGGGTCCGCAGGACAGCCCTACCGCATGCACCTCGTCGACCAGGGCAGGGGCACCGAAATGGCAACACGCCCGCCGCTAGTCTTGGAAGCGATGCTAGCCAGAGCGGTGATAATAATACCTTCAGCTTCGTAACAATGATAATTAATGTCGCGGCGTCTGGAGTTTGCACAGTGCTCCTGCCCTTGGCTCTTGGTGTGTATCCTTGGCTTTTGCTGCCTGGGCTGCTTTCATCCCTACCGTACATGTTGACTGCATCTCGAATGCGCGACAAATCGCATTGCTGGCCTCGGGTGACATTCGCGTTGAACATCAGAGATTGTGAGAGGTGAGCAAAACAACGAGAGTACCGATGGATGAACAATGATGTTACGTCACCTTGGCAGAGGCACATTTCAACTCACCGAGTCCAGGTCAAGATTACGAATCATCGTTCTGTGTTATGGTATGGTAGTGGTGAAGGGTGGTAAGCGGTGAGGGACGAGGCAGCCTCGCGAAGGGAAAGTCTATTTCGCTGGGCGAAGTCCAAAAGGTCCGTCTCAATTCTCAACCGGGGCACCCAAGCCGCTCAGAGCCAAGGACCTTTACCCGAAAAAGACATCGATGCGGCTTCCCAGGCTTAGCGGCTTATGCACATCCGCCTGCTCATCTCCTTTCCCGGCTTAGAACGCTCTCCTTCTGCACCCTAACGTCTTACCGCGTCCACGACCACGAGGTACCACTGGACCCGAGCTGCAGCAGGGCTGAGTCAACTTGCAAGGGAGAATGCTGCATAAATCTCACACTATTTCGGGACTCACGTCTCGTTGAAGCATTAGCAACTCTCACTCATGTTCGCGAGTCAAGTGTAGGCCTGCGTCCGTGGATCGCAGCCACCCCACTCGATGATGAATCGTCGAGGCAGACTGATCGCAATTCTTGGGGGGGAGGACACGGAGTTAATAATCCGCACGTCATGTACACCTCGCACAGAGGTACGAGAAAGGCCAAGATCGACATTCGATCAAGCGCGGGACCTGATGATCTTTTGTGCAGACTCTGTTTCATGTCCATCACTTGTGCATGGCGAGTCGTTTCGGTAGCCATGTGGTTCAAGACGAGCCGTCATTCTGTGGTTGTGCCGGCATCACGGGGGGAACAACGCCGAAAAGGTCTCCTCGAGCCGAACCATTCTCACGGGCCCGATCCTTCCTGGGCCCTGGCGACAGGGGATCAAGCGAATAGCTTAGGGCGGTGCCAGTGGCAGTCTCTCATTCGTAGAACAGCATGTCGCTTTCTGCTCTAGTTGTAGGGTAAGGCTGACTCTTCGCTTACCCCGAACGCGCTTACCCCGAACGCGCTTGAAGGCCCTAAATGATCCGTTGATCGCGGATTCAAAGAGTAAGTGCTCATTTGAGTAACGCCCAAAAGTCCTTATGGTGACGTGGAGTAATCGCCTCTTTTTTTCTCAAGATTTTCGCCGTCGACGTCTCTCCTTCAGCATCCCAAGTACCACGCATCAGATGGTTTCGAAACCCAGTGATTCGGTCTATGCCATGTTGGTGTCAGGTGAGGTGTCAACGAAGCCAAGAGCAGTTAAGGCGCCCCACTGATATACCAAATTCTGCAACACCCCGCCGTCAAATTTCGGTATTCGGCAGAGATTGGACTCATCCGAACGTTGAAAGGTGGTGATGATGGACACGTAACGCTGAGGAGATGATGCTGCTGGCAGGGCTGTCATGATTAACCAATCATTGACACTCAGGGGCATGTGCATGCCTGAACCTGAACCTGAACCTTGCCAACCGACCATCCCACCATCACGTCGCTGACCACGTGCAATCCATGCCTGTTTCCCGTGCGGCCCCTGTTGGTTCGAGATCTTAACCCGTGTGTCGGGACTGAGATTTCCTGTTGGATCAAAGCGTCCTTAGGGCTGATACTGGTGGGAGGGTATCACGATAGGGGATGTGGCACGTCAATGGTCTGTGCCTTGCCCCTTGTTCGTTTCCTTGTTTCCTCGTTTCATCGCTGCATGGCCTTCGTCGAGCTTGCATTACTCCACTTTCGATGAACCATTCACCCTTGCCCCCATCATTCCTCAAACAACGTCGGTGCGGCATGGACCATATCGAGCTCCGATGTGCATCGGCCATATAGTATTGGCTTGTCGAGCTTTCCCTGCTATGACAATCGCTCAGCCCTACTCAGTATCCAATTGCGGTCGAGCATTGCCCCGAGTCTAGGTTAGCGTTGATAATATATGTGTCTCGACCGTCCAATGGCGCTCGTGGATGAAAAGATTACATCGTATTCATCTATTCGCCGCCTTTAGGAGGTACTTCTATCTTGTATGAAAGATGCAGCCGACATGGCTGTCTCCAAGCGCTTGTTACTAGGTATGTGAAGAATGCAAGCCATGTGATGCAGCCTGCATGCCGTGTTCAGGTCAGCAAGGCTTCGAGCCGTGGGCTTGCTAGTATGCCGCACGAGTCAGTGTACTCCTAGAAGTTTGAAGTACTTTTTCCTCTTAGTATTTACCCACCTCGTGACCGCTTGCCGGCTTGAGAGATGTTAGCCCTAAAAGATAGCCCCACACATGCAGCATCCGAGCCCACGGCGCTAGTGACAGCTCACAAAACTACCTCGCGACGGTAGGCCGCGTCTGACTGCTATGACACACTGTCCCAAGCGTATCGCAATTATTCGATGTCCTCACGTGCCGGAGTGGCCGGACTATGTAAGAGTAAGGTACGGTTTGCAACAATGGACTCGTACAAGCAGCCTGCGTTCCTCACACTTCACTGCTACATGCCAGCGACCACTTTCCGCCATTGTATTCCCCTTCATCTTGCTACTACCGGCAGGGCCGTGTTACGGACCGACATACGTTCTTGATCGTGCCACCGGCTTTTGCGTGGTTTCATCTATCAACATTGACATTGAAGACATCTCGCAACATGAACAGGCTGATGGCCAACCCTACCTGAGCAGTTGAAGTACGCCTGCCGTACGGAATCCTAAGAATTCATTATTGACCAACCTTACTGGCATAGCTTATGATTCGCGCGATCAACGCCATCCAAGACTGCACTGTGCTTGAGGTCTGGAGTACTCCGTAATGCCGCACGAATAATCCTTAAATCCCCTCTGAGTACCATTTCTGTACATAAATTTGCCCACTGGGAAGGGCGTAACGATGGACCTCGCCTTCTCCGCGAAATTGTGAAATTATTATCACAGATTAGCAATTGGTCCTCTCCAACCCCATCCGCCCGATTCATCGTCTTCCAGTCTCTTCATGCCGGAAGCTTCACATATCTTTATAACCACTTCCCGAACAGCCTGCACTTGCTGCAGAGTCGCCCCGTTGTTGATTGCACCATGAAGGTGTCCCTTTAGTTGGGCGTTGACCTTGGCTGTCAGCTTCGAGACACAACCGAAGGCCAATGCAGACCTACATCTTGTGGTATCAAGCCCGCCAGTAGGACGAAGCTCGTCTCCGCTGCCGTCAAGACGCTAGTGTTGCTCAAAACGTAGCCGTACATCAACCGTGCCGTTATTCCCAGATCTTCTGTCCCCGAACGATCCATCTGTGCCATGACCCGTCTGGAGACTTTACCGTACACCTGATCCCTGGTCAGTTGTCCATATTCTTGAAGCATGGTATTTTCAGCTTCACCTGGTTGAAAAAGGTCTGGCCTCGGTGTAATATTGTCGAGGAGGGGATGTCGTAAACTTCTACAGGCCTTGCAGTGGGTGAGTACTGCAGTGGTTCATCCTGCAATTGGCTGGGCGTCACAGTCTTCAGAGAGAAGAGGGCGTTGATGGACTTGATGGAGAAGACAGTTAGTCTGTCGTGATCTCCTCAGTATCCCTTAAACATGTAGTCGTAGGGCTTCAACTACCTTTGGAAGGCCTCCGATCGCCGCGGACTTCACGAGTCCTTCACGCATCTTCCGCGCGATCGTTAATTGCTCGGCGTGGTCTGGCTTTGTGCCCTCTCTTCCTCCGCCCTTCACGAGCGCATGCTGCAAGATAGTACGGATCTCGTCTGGCCTGTTAATGACGGACAAGGTCACGCCCGCTATGAAATACCAGGTTTCGGGGGGTAATGAAGGGTGGCCACGTAGGAAGCTGAGTAGTGCTGGGGACAGGATACGGGGTGGAGACGGAGGTGCCATAGCCACCAACGTTCAACGGAAGCAGGCGTTGGAGGAGTCCATCAGAATCAATCGTGTTTATTATCTATCTCAGTTGCCGAGGTTATGATCATGACGGCCCGGCCCGTGGACCCTCGGTGTCTTTCTCCTGCTCCAAGTGCTTTAAGGGCGCCTGGGGGGTTTTTGTAATCATCCTAGTAGTGTATTAGGAGTTATTGCATAAACAAATCTTAGCAATAAATAAGGCTCTCAACACGAATCTCTGATTACTTCGAAATAACTATAATGTTTTATCAAGATCTAGTTAGAGAATTTTCTTTCTTCAAAATATTGTTGAACACGCGATATTTTGAAGCCAAGAGGCTGAGTCAACTGTATTATACAATACCAGGAATTGCAACTTGCAAGAAAGAGCGACGACTACATTATTACACAACACACCATTACATTAGATATGTACCATGCGATTAAGTTATATTTAATTTAAACTTTGCGTAAAACGTTCATATCTGCAATTACAATTAACACAGCGTTGATATATATAGACTAACCGCGTCGAGTCGATTAATCGAGTTCGGATCGATTAATCGATTCGAATTTTGATAATTCGAATCAATCCGATTCGAAAGTTTTGACAAGTCGATTTCTAAAGTTAAAATCGAAAATTAAGTCGAATCGAATCGATTTCTAGAGTTAAAATCGAAAATCGATTTAAAAAAATCGATTCGAATTATTAAGAAATAAAGTTATTTAGTAACAAATTTAATAAACAAAAATTAGATTTTAAATCTTATTATTTTTTTATCTAAATATTTGGTGCGAAAACGCACTAAAAAGAGAACATTGGTAATAGGAATTATAATTGTATTGTCTAACTATCTAAGAGGGAAAACTCCTGTTTTCCCTCTATGGGACTATTCTCTATTGGGAAATTGCCATGGCAGAAAACTATCTATCCAAAAGATCTTCAAAGAAGAAAAGAACACATGTCAAGCATAATTATAACAACTCTTTTTGTTTTTTCTCAAGCTATCGTTTTCGATAGCAATTGTACAAAAGTTGACAACTAAAGCAAAAGTAATATATTGTATTTTTGACAAAAATCTTCTCTAGAGACAACGTAATGCGTCTAGAAAGAAATTCGACAACTAAAACAAAAATAGTATATTGTATTTTTGTTAACTAATTAAGATCGAAAATCTTCTCTAGAAGCAACAAATAAAAATTTGATAACACATCTAGAAAGAAATTCGACAATTAAAACAAAAGTAGTACGTTCTAAAAGAAATAAAGAGTGTTGTTATAGTAAAAACAATCAAAAAAATTGTCGAAAAAAAGATTGTAATTGTAGTATCGAAGAAAAGCTAAATCGATATCTTTGTCTTATCGAAATTGTCTTCGAAAATACAAAACTTTCTTCTAAGAAAAATTTAAAATTTTTTCTCGTATTTATAAGTATTGATATGCGAAAGAAAATTCTATACTTTTGACGCATTAAGATTCTCTATTTTTGTCGAATTAATAAACGTAAACTTCGAATAATAAAAGATCAATTTGAACAAAGTATTGTTAACAAAAATCTTTATAGCATTAAGAATTTTTTTGCTATCTTTCTTTTCTTTCTTAGTTATTTTTGTTGTTAGCGATAATTTTGTTAATAATTGTATTTGAAGAAAGTTTTTTCTATTAACAACACAACTATTAATTAATAGTGCAATTATCTTATTGATGTTAATCAAAGTTTCTAAGTTAAACTATAATTTTTCTTTTTTTTTCAATAATATTTCTATATTTGATTTTGTTTAAAATATTATAAATTCGATCTTTATTTTCTTTTTTTTGACGCAATATTAATCTTTTTCTTTTTTTATATTAGAGTCGAATTTTATCTTTTGTTTAACAATTTATCTAAACTTCTTTTTAAATCTCTTCTTAAAATTCTTTTTCTTAACTTTTTCTACTAAAGATTTTGTTTGTTTCTTAAAATCTTTTTTTTCTTTCTAATTTATATTTCTTCTTTTTGATATTTTTTATTTCTAAGATTTTGTTGTTAAAAGCGTGTTAAGACGTTGTCGATTTTCGAACAATTATTTTATTAATAGAATCGACTATAGTTTTGTAAACTTTTTGTATACGTTTCTTACTATCTATAAATTGTATAATTTCGAATATTACAATATAGTAATTCTTTTTTATCGCGAGATTTTTCAATATTATCAAATTCTTGTTGTTTGTTACGTTGACTTTTATTGCATTTTTGCTTTTAAAGATATTTTATTAACACTTCTTGCAAACTTTGATTTCTACGTATCTTACAATTTAAATTTATTTGTCAAAGAGAATCGAATAATCTTTTGAAGAATATTTAAAATCGATCTTTTTTATATCTTTAAGATTTAAACTCTCGAGAATTTTGATATTATAGAAAAAGAGTCGAACTTCTATATTAACTTTGACAATTATTTCGATTAACTTATTTTAATTATCGACAACTTTTAAGATAAAATTAGAGTAAAATATATATAATAGAGAGTTATTGTTGTTGTTAATATTTTTTTGCAAGAAAAAAGAATTGATAGTAATAAAAGTAAACAACAAAATATTTGATATAAATATCAAAAACGCGTTTGTTAAACTAAAAAGAGCGCGAAATATTAATAAATTATATATTGATAATTCTAGCAAACAATTGCTTGTAACTATAATATTATTTTAATCTAAAAACAAAAGTACTATTATTAAATAAATATCGTTATTTGTTTTAAATTTGTCGATAATATTTTAGACAAGTTTTTCGCGAATTTGCAAATAAAAGTCGCGATTTATTTCTAAAATTGTACGATTTTTTAACTTTAGATTGTAAAAATAAAGAATTTATTGTCTAAAAAACTTGTTTTTAGTTTTTTGTTCAACAATAACAATTAGACTAGACTCGCATTTCTAAAACGTTTCGATCAAAGAATTTTTAAAAATTGTAAAAAACTTTATTATTAACAAAATGCTTTTAGCAAATACGCTAAAAAAGCGCATATTATTGACAATTTTAGTAGACAAATTTTTGTTACTATTATACTGTAGTATGCAAGAAAAAGTAGAATTGCAATTAATTTAAAGTTATCGTATTTATCAAATTGCTAAAGAATACTAATAACAAGTATTTCTTTTATTAATAAATAAAAGTTCTTGTTTATATTTAATATTCTACAAGCTCTTAATTTTGTATTATATATATATATAATTAGACAACAAAATAAAGAATCTTAAAATACTAGTTTTGTCAAAACTTTTAAAGCAATTTTGTATTTTTTAAATGTCGCAACTATATTTATTTCTAGCAAAATAATAAATTCTCGCTTAAGAAATTTTATTCTTATCTCTCTCAAATATATTTAAAATAACAATTAAGCAAGATCTTCGAAATTGTTATTTTAATCGAAAATTTCGAATAAACTTAAATTCTAAAAATAAAGATACGTTAAGTATTCTCTTTATATTTTGGAGATTAAATGTTCAAAATTAGTAAATTTGTTTCAATAGTTAATTACTAATAGATTCGAAATAGTAATTTCAATTCTTAAGTAAACTACTAGAGAGAGCAAAAATTTCGCAATTGTTATTATATTATAAATAAACAATATTAACAATACAAAAATTAACTTTTTTCGATTGTCTTTGTATGCTCTAAGTAGTTTTTTTAGAGTTTTAATTTTATTTTTTAAATACTTGTCTTGTTCTATTAAGTTAAAAATGTGCTAGCAATTATTTGTAATTATCTTCAAATAACAATTTTTAATAATTGTACAATTTTGTTAAGTAAACTTTCTCTTTGTTAATAACAATAATTCGAGTCTATATTTGTCAAAAATCAAAATAGCAATTAATTTCTTTTTTAAATATAAAATCAAATTCAAAAAATTTAGAATTTGTAAAACTACTTTATCTATTGTTTCAACAAAAATTTCTTAAAACTTGTCGAATTGTTGATAAACTATATTAAGTAATCTATTTTTTAACAAGCTTTTGTTGTAGTAAGATAAATAACAAATTACAATAATTTTTATTAATATAGTATTTTATTTCTAGAAAACTTTCAATGCTATTTTTAGTTTTGTAGCAAACGTAGTAGCTTTAATAGTTATTAAATCTTGCAAATTGTCTCTTAAATCTAGATTCAAAATTGTACAATTTCGAAGTTTTGTTATATAAATTGTCTCAACATAGATTAGAGTATACTTGTTGCACAATATTAAGTTATAAAGACGTCTTTTGAGTTTGTTTGCTTATTTCTTCTTTTCTATTGTTATAATTTGTTTTGTAAATTGTCGAATTTGCGCTCTTTTTTTTAATAGATAATATAATGTTATATTAAATATCGCGAAAGACATTTTCTTAATAATTTTGTCAAAAGAAATATTATAGTAGAAAGAAAATACAATAATAAGAGAAATAAATCGAATATTTCTAATACTAGTTTTATAAACAAACAAATATATATCTAATCTAATTGATTTATTGTCTTAACTTAAATATAATCTTTGAATTCTTTTATTTTAATACTCTTTAATAGATTGCGCATTATAGATATCGAGATAATCGTTAATAAAATTTTGTACTTCGATTAAATTTGTCTTATTATACTATATATTGTAAACAAAACTTTAGTTCTTTTACTTAATAAAATATTAAACTATTTTCTTTCTACAAGTATTGCGTTCTTGTAACGTTATATATCTATCTAATAGTTGTTAAATCTTATAGTCGTTATTTATATCTTTATCTTTTTTTATTAGAAACGCATTTGCATCGATTTTTCTTATATATAGATTGCTCTTCTTTGAGACAAACTTTAATATAATAATAGAAATAACTAAATGTATTTTTTAATTCAAAAGTAACTTCAATTTAAAAGCAAGATAATTGTACGTTTTTAAAATTTTAAACGATTTCGCTTTTTAATTAAAGAGCTTAAAATTCTTTAATTCTAGAATTTTGTATTTTGAATATAATTTAAAAAAAAATTTATCTCTCTTTCTTAAAGCAAATAATTGATAATAACTATTATAGCGCAACTTTATTTTTGCGTTTACAAAAATTATTAATATTGCAATTTTGTTTTGATTTCTTTCTTGCTTAACAACGTAATTAATATTTTATTAATAAAAATCAATTATAGACAATTCTTTACAAAGAACTTTTTTGTAAATAAATTTGTTTAAGAATTTTTTTGTCAAGATATTTTTAAAATTGTTAAAAATATCTTGAAATCTAATTGCAAAATACTTTTAATCTATTTTAAGATTTAAGATAAAATAATGTTGTAAAACTATTTTTATAGTTTAATTAAATTGTTTCGATTAATTGTCGAATTGTAGATAATAGATAATAGAATAAAATAGATTAATCTCTAAGAAATAAAATATTACTTTCTACAAACTAGACAAAAATTTATTATCTCTATCGAAAATAATATTTGAAAATAGATCTTAATTCGCGAGAACGTCGATAAACTTAATTGTTTATTTTTTAACTAAGAAAGTTGTTTTTCTAGTTATTGTTGTAATTTGTTTGAAGAATTTATTTGTTATTAATATAAAAAAATCGTACTTGTTTGACAATTTAGAAAGCGCGAGAATAAAATCGATAATAATAATATAGAATATCTTCGACTTCGTAATAATAAGCTTTAGCTATTTGTATAAACAATATTTAATTATATTGTTAAGTTAACACAATAAATAATGTTTTAAATATTTTTTCAATTATCTAATCAAATTTCTTATATAATAACTAGCTATAATTCTATTATAGATATGTAAGAATTCTTTGTGCGTCTATATATTATGCAATAGTTTAAAGATTCTTGCTTTTATAGTTTTAAAAATACACAATCTTAGTTGTTTATTCTTTTTGTTTTAAAAATAAATAAATTTTTCTTTTAACATAAATTAAATATTTTCTATTCTAGTTTTTTTTAACTTAATTGATTTTTTTAATATTGTTAACTTTTTCGAAGTAGTAGTTTTCTCGAAATTCTTTAATATTGCCAAAGTTGTTAGAATTACAATAGCAAAATTCCATTTTATTATTTTTGACTTCGTCGACTTTTTTGTCGTATCTACTATATTAAGTATTGAAATTACAATTTGAGTTTCTACTAAAGCTAAAACTTTTGTCAAAATAATAATAACAAATTTTTGTCTTTTTGAAATTTATCTTAAGTTAACTAAAGCTAAAACTTTTGTTAAAATAATAACAACAAATTTTTGTCTTTTCAATATTTTTTTTAGATTAACAAAATAGTTTTGAATTTTTTATCGATTATTACAATTTTTTTTGCGTTAACTAAAAAATATATTGTAGATTTTAAATTACTTTTTATCGATCTTGTAGATTTTTGTTAGTTTTTTTTTAAAAATTAAAGTTATCTTAATTAAAGTTATATAATAAGCGACAATTTCGTTAAGAATTTCTTTGCTTTTAAGATTATTTTTAAAATATTTTTTTCTAAACAATCTAAAAAGAGCGTTTAAAACAATATTAAATTTTTCTATTTTTTAATATATATTAAGCGAGAACTAAGAAATATATTAAAAGACACAAATAAAATACAAATTTATGCAATCTAAAAAAGAGAAAAACAATTTAATTTGTTTTGCTATATTTATTGTTGCGAAATAATTGATAAAAATTACAATCGATTTTTTCGATATACAATTAAGTATATAACAAATCTTTTTTAGTATTTATACAAAAGCGACAACTTTTAGCTTTGTTAATTAATATATTTTCTCAACGCTATTTAGTATTTTAGAAAAATATAAAATTGTCTAAATATTAATTGTTTAAAAGAAGTTTATAACAATATTTTCTCTTATATAATAAATATAAATCTCAAATTTGTATTTTTTGAATTTGTTAATATTTATAAATATTTGTCGCTTAGTATTATAATAATAGAATATATTTTTCTTAATAAGTTATTGCTAAAGTATAGCAAAACTTTGAAGTTTAATATTGATAAACTTAATATTAATATTTCTATAATATTGTATTTGCATCTTTTTACTCTTAGTTAAAGATTTTTTTAGCAAAATTATTTTAAGATTTTGCAAAACTTTTGCTATTTGCGTATAATAAATAATCTTTAATTAAAATTAATTTGTTATTTCTAAATAAATTTTGAAGTTTTTTAATATTTTAGAGAGACTAAGCTTTTTTAATACAACAAACTTTTTTTCGAAAATCTAAAAATCTAAATTGTCAACATGTTGCTCTAATAATATTACAAATAAATATTTAATATACAATTTTTTAAATTTTAAAAAGATTTTTATTTAAGAAAACAAAGCAAAAATAATCACAAAATATATTAAATATTTGTCAATATTACGTAAAAAAATTACAATATTGTCAATATAATACTTGCAAAAATCGCAATAAGATCTAAGAAATTTGTTTATTTTATTCTAAATATATAATATTGATTTTTTGAAATTTATAAAAGCAACGTTTGATTGCTTTTTTTCTTTATAAAAGATAATTATAAAACAATTTCGATACTTTTTCTTAACTAGAAATTAATAAAATTGATTATTGTTATTTATAACAATAATATAAAAACAATCTTGTAACTTAATTATTATATCTTTTTGCAATAGCAAAAAATACAAATTTGTAACGCTAATAGCGTTTAGATCTTAAATATCTATTATTATTTTACTTTTTTAAGTAGATTTTTTGTTTAAGTTAATATATACGATTTTCTATATTACAAAAACAAGAAATTTAAAGAACGTAGAATTTTTAAACTATTTTAGTCTTTTTTGTGCATATATTTTGTCGAACTTTCTATTGATTAAAGTTTTTAACTCTTAACTTAATAAATAAACTTTATACGCTAATTTTGCATCAATAATAGTTTGTCAATTAATTACTATAAAGATCTTTATATACTTTTTAAAAAAAAATTTATTGTATTGTTAATATTCTTTTAAATTCTTAAATAATAATAAACAATCTTAATATATTTTGCAACTTTGTCAAATAAATTATAGATAATAATATTGTTTTCTAACTAAGTTTTTATTTTTTTTAAAATAATTTTTTAAAAAAAATATATTTTAGTAAAATCTAACTTCGACAAAATTAAATAATTTTCGAAAAAAAAATTGTCGCAAAAAAGTAATTCTTCTTTTTTACAATGTAATATTTTTTGTTTTTGTATTTTATAATATATTTAATACAACAACAATTATTTAGTTTTAGCAAGAATTCTTTATTATTGCAAAAATTAATAAACTAAAAGTTTATATTTACAAAATAAATATATATTTTAAATATTATAAACTCGAAAAGAAAATTATACTTAAAAAGTTTACTTTTTTCTTTTAAAGTTACAACAATTTTTGCTATTAATCTTGCGAATATTATCTTTTTTTTTGTTGTACAAACTATTTGACGAATTCGAATGTTGTTTTTAATCTTTATTTCGCAAAATATTGCAACTTCTTTATAAAATTCGAATCTTAATTTTCGATTTAATATATCTATAACTACTTGTTTCGATTTTAGAATATCTATATTTATAAGAAATTTAATTTTAAAATTATTTATTAAATAGACTTTGTAACAAATATAAGCAATTATTTTATTATTATTTTTGTTCTTGTTCTTTAAATAGACATTTACAAAGAATTATTTGTTCAAAATATATTTTGTCGCATTTATATTTCTTAATAAAATCGAAAAACATTTTCTAATCTTTATATTAAGTATTTTCGCTTTAACAAAAGCGCAATTTATTATAGATATACTACAATCAAAATTTACGCAAAAGAGACTTGTTGAATTGCTAACGCTATATTTAATTATTGTTGTAATATAATATTATACTCTAAAAGTTATTTTGTTCTTTTTAAAAGATATTGCGAAAAAGATTATTATTTTCGATACTATTATATCTAAAAAAGCTATTTTTGAGAATTAATATTATCAAAAATTCTCAAAAATAAATTTTAATTGCTTTTGTTAATTCTTCTTTTTATATAATCGCACGTAAATATAAAGCTTGTTTTTAAAATTAAAAATATTTTAACATTGTTAACAAGTTGATTTTTTAACAATATTTTTTTGTAAAAAGATATAGTATGCTATATTAACAAAGAAACTATTAATATTTTTGTTATTTTTCTTGTTATTATCTTTCTTTTTATTGAAAATCTTGTTACAAAAATCAATTCTACAATTTTAAAAATATGTTGTCTCGATATTTGCTAACGCGTAACTATAATATACTTTTGTTTCTTCTTTATCTTTTTGATCTTAATCTTTGTTCTAATTATTAAAATATAACTAAATTTATTAATATATTATTTGCGAATTTAAGATTTAAAAAGAGAATTTTGCGTTATTTGTTTTATAATAAAGTAAGAATTTGTTGCGTTCTTTTTTTACAATAGAAATTCTATTTAAATTGTATAATCTATTTTAATAAAGATTAATATTATTGACAATAATTATTAGCAATTGTTTTGTCAAAAATAAAACAATCTTTTAATTTTAAATATTTTAAATATTTAATTGACTCGAATAAGTTTAAGCTAAATTCGACTTAAATATATTTGCGTTTTACTAATTTGCGTAAGCTTCTATTTTGCTATTAACATAAAAAAAATTTTAACTTTTTTTTTAATAGAGAAAACTTTATTGCAAAGAAGAAAAATCTAATTAATAAAATAAAAATTTTTGCTAATATAAAAAAAAGTAAGATCTCTAATAATTTGAACAAAAGTTTTCTTGTTTTTGTCTAAAATAGCAATCGAAAAAAAAACAATTTATAAAAATTCTTTTATTTATTTGTGTTTGCAAACAATTACAACAAAATTTGTCGTAAATTTTTAATCTATTTTTTAATTGATTTAAAAATTGATTTTCTTCTTTATTTTGTTTTTTATTTTTTTCTTAAAATAAAGCAATATGTTGTTATATTTTCTTTTAATTTGTTATTAGTTTGTCGAATTTCTAAATTAAAATATTTGTTGTTAACAACAATATAGTTATTTAAAACTTTAACAACAAGTAATTTTAAACTTAAGTTGTCTTAATTAGATTTTTACTTAAATCTATTTATATAGCGTACAACTTTACATTCTATATATACGCGTATAGCTTTTTTTTGTTTTGCGAATTTTAAAAAAAAAAGATTTCTCGATTTAGCTTATTTTAAATTGTTAATATAAAAAATTTGAATTGCTTTTTTAGATAACAAAAAATACGTTTTAATCTATTAAGCAAAATTGTTATTGTATTTTTCTTATTTTAAGTAAGATTATTTAATTATTAATACAATGCGTTATCTTAAAAACATATAGATATATAATTTTTAATCTTCTTTTCTTTAATAATAGTAGTATAGTTGTCTACTTTGCGACAAAAAATATATATCTTTTAATAGATAATTTCTTTTTCAATAGTAACGATATTGTTCTTGTTATAGAATTTCTCAAGATTTAAATAAAAATAGTCTAAATCGAAAATCCAAAACATAATATTATTTTCTAAAATATTATTATCTACTAATTTAAATAGTCTCGAAGAATTTTGTTATTCTAAAGAATTTTGCTAATTAACAAAATTAGCTAAGCTCAAAAGATTGATAGACAAAGACAATTTGCTTAACTAAATATTGTAGTTTGCTAATATTTTAGTTATTGTCTAATTAATAAGCTCTTGTACAACAAGATTGTTTAATAGATCTTTGTTTTCTACTATAGTTGGCGTTATTGTTTGTAATATATTTATTTAAATAGATAATATATCTTTTTCTTAATTGTTTTTAAACGTTTTGTTCGTTTCTTGTCTTTTTTTTTTAAAGCGTCAATAATACAAGCTTCGAAAGAGCTTAATTCGAAAGACGTTTGCGTAAAAAAAATATAAACTTGTTTCAAAAGTTGAGAAAAGTCTTCTATATAGATAAAATAAATTAAATTAATAAAGTAGATACAAAAAAATTAAACAAACGTCGATTTCTTTTTAGTATAGAAATATTATTAACTTCTTAAAATTGTGTAGCAATGCGTAAAGCTAAAGACTTCGAACTTTGCAAAATACTTTTTTTTTAAATAAATTTTCTAGCTTTTTTGTCTATAGAGAAGAAAAGAAATTAAAGTAAGTCGAAGTTTATTAATAGATTTCTATATTAATTACAAAAGTCTTTACTACTTTTATAAAAATCGATCGATTTACAATTTAATCTAATAAATAGTAAAACGACTTTGCAAATTTTGAATGCTTACTAGTTTTAATTGCTGTATAGATAGTTACTAGTTTAAAAATATTGTTTAATATACTTTGCAAAATAGACAAGAATTTTTTGAATTGTTTTGAAAATAATTTGCTAATTTTTACTAGAAAATCGTTTAGTTTTCAAGCAAGTTTAATAATTTTATTCGACAATTTTAGCGAAGACGTTAAAATTGCTAACAAGGAAAAAATACAAAATACTAATCAAAAGAAAAATACGAAATATTAATAAGATATTTTCTTTTTAATAGACAATTTTTGTAGTAGAAAAGCAAACTTTACGAGATAGTAAAGCAGACTTCTAAGAAGTAGAAATAATAATAAGGTAATTCTCTTTAGTAACCAATTTTCTTATGGGTAAGAAAATAACTTTGAAGCTACTAAATAATGCGAAAACGCACTAAAAAGAGAACACTAGTAATAGAAATTATAATTGTATTGTCTAACTATCTAAGAGAGAAAACTCTCGTTTTCCCTTTACGAGACTATTCCCTATTGGGAAATTGCCATAATAGGAAACTACCTATTTGGAAGACCTTCAAAGAAGGAAAGAACATATACTAGACATAATTATAACAATATTCTATAGTAATACAATAAAGTAATATATATAAACTATTTGATATTTATATAGTAAATAGATTACAACTATTATAGTCTTTTAATAAACTTCGATCTTATATTTTATCAAAAAGTATATAGTAATATATTTAGATAATATACTTAAACTTATTAATGCTATTAACTAGTTCAAGATCTTTACAATTTTGTAATTAATTTTATTTTTAGTATTATTATTATTGTCTTTATACTCTATATCTCTATATTTATTATCTATTATTTTTGTATTATTTTCTATCTTTTTTTATTTTATCTTTACTCTATTATTATTAATCTCAATTAAGTTTTTAGTATTATTATTTATCGATTTTAAAGAATTAGATATTTTGTAATTTACAATATTTTTATTGCTTGCAAAAGTGTTTTTGGATTTTTTAAATTTGTTAATTGCATTTAAATTGTACGCTTTCTTTAATTTATTAAACTTTCTATAATATAAAATATATTGTTAAATTATTTCGATAATTAATATTATATTTTTGATTATATTTTTGCTCAATTTAAACTAATTAGAATTAGACTAATATATAGATTAGTTATTTTATTTATATTAGACTCTATATATACTTAAATATTAAGAGATTGTATTGTATTTATATTTATATTTTCTAAAATTATTTGTGTAGCAATTATATTAATTTTAGTCTATTTTGCAATATTTTTGTCTTTAATTTTTTTTATTAATTTGATCTCAAAGTATTGTACTACAATATAATTAGTTCTTTGAATATATATATATTATTTAAATATATTACTATACAGTTCTTTTTCTACTCTTTTATTAGCTACTATATTTCTAACGTTTTTTTTTATATTAATTTAAATCTATTTAGAGACTTTTTTAAAAACAATTGTTGTTTGCAATTTAATTAGACGCTTGTAAAATATTATATAATCAATATTTTGTTTTTTGTAAAGCAACTTTTTATCTTTAATTTATATTGCAATACAATTTCTATTAACAATAATTTGCAAAAGAATTAATAAAATAGATATTTTGCGCTTTAAATTAGTCTTTAAGATAATATATATAAATAATGCAAAACAAGTCTTTTACTTAATAATATTGTATTAGCTACTTAATAATATTCGAATTTCTAAATAAGAAGAAATTTAATTTTAAAAAGTCTATTTTTTAAATTAGTTTTAATAATAATATATACAAATAATGCAAAATAAATTTGTATATCAACTATATAAATTAAGATAATAGATAGTATTAAATATATTAATTAATATATAGTATTTAAACAAAAAAGTTGTCGCAATTATAAAATAAATTTATGCGCTTAATATTAGAATTAGAGTTTAAATATTACTTTTATTTAATATTACTACAATTAAAAATTATTATTTCTATTATATTAATTATCGCATAATATATACTCTTTAACTATTAAAATTAAATACAAGCACGTATATTTGTTGCGTATTACTCTATTGTATTATTTATTAAATTCTTAATTGCAAGACTTATTAATTCTTGTATTCTATATTGTTAATTCTTTTATTTAGTATTAAAAATTCTTAATTTAACAATACGTTTTGCTCTAAAATTCTAATAGTTTGAATTAAACAAATTAATAATATATTCGAGTAATATATTTAATATATTACGCATTACTAATATACTTAATTTAGTTTGTAAAATAGCAAGCAAAAAATTGCAAAAAAATATAGTAACACAAATTGATTATAACAAAAAAAAATTGATTAAGACAACTTCTAATATACAAAAGATAATATAAAGAAATAATATATTAAACTATTATTAGCTAAGTGTTTATAATATAGAAAAAGCGCAAATACAAATTTAAAACAATAATTCTATATAAAATTTACAAATATTAAAAGACTAATAATTTGTTAATTTCGAAAATATTTTTTGCAAAATTAATTCGAGAAATTTTGCAAAATAAAGTTGTTAACAAAAAAAACAATAAAAAATATCAAATTTAAATATCGATCTTATTAGCTTTTTAAAAGATTATTAAGAGTTTTATAATTAACTTCTTCTCTAGTAAATATATTATTTATTTGTATTATTATTGTTTCTATATAGTATATATTAATATTTTATTTTATATATTTAGATAGCAATCTTCTTGCTATTTATATTAATTGCAAGATTATTAAATTTAAGAATTTATAGTTGTTAAAACAATTAATACAGAATTTGAAACTTTACTATAGTAAATAATAATAAAATTAATATTTAAATATTTTTATTATATTAAAATTCAAAATAGTTAGCAAAAAATTAAGAATTTAAACTATTTTATTTATTGTATTTTATTTATTGTATTATTTTGTTGCATTATCTATTAAGCGCATTGTTTTGCTATATATATTTTTTATATTCTTTTCTATTAAATATAATAATTAAAAAGTATATTATAATTATATATTTAGATTATTTAGATAATTAGAATTAAATTATTAACTTAACTTCTTTAATTAAAGAGCTTAACGGTTTTGTTCTATATAATTTTATAAAAAATTGTATAAAAAGAAAAATATTATATTTTAAGAAAAATTCGAATTTTTGTTTTTTTAATTTTTTGTACTAATAATATACAATTTACAATATAATCTTTAATAGTACTATAATGCTATCTTAAACAATATTATAGATTGTATATTATTATTACAAAAAATTAAATATACTATTATTAAGTTATTAAGACTTAATTATTTGATATTATTATATTTAAATATATATAAATATTAAAGATAATATAATTATTAAAAAGTTAAATATATTAATTTAATACAATATTAAGTCTTTAATTATTTTAGATATATTATCTATCTATATTATTGCTAATAATATTTGTTTATTCATAACAATATTATAAATATAAAATCTTTTATACAATAATTTAACTATATATAAATTTTATTTAAAATAATCTTAAACTCTATTTAAAAAGAATTCTTACTTCTATTAATTTGCTAATTATTATTTTGTACTTTGCAATATATATTTTACAATTTAATAATAGTTTTTTCTAAATTTAAATTTATAATACAATTATAGTATTTAATTATTATAATTTGTTTAATTGTTTGCAAACTTATTTAAGATTAATTTTATTAATATATTTTTCGAACAAAACTAAAAGTTTGTTTAATATCTATTAATAATACTAAATAAATAAAAATATCTCTAACTATTTGCGTTAACTTAAAATAGTTTAAAGTATTATTTTTTTAATATTTTTATATTAAATATTTATTTTTTATAATATTAGTACAAAAATATCGATTATTTTTATTTTAAGTCGAACAAAAGTGTTAAAATTGTTAAAATAAAAATCTTACAATATTTGCGTCAAATTATAAAAAAGTTAACAAAAAATCAAATATATTATTATATTGTATTATCTCTTTAACAATATTTGTTTTTTGTATTTTTGCTTTTAAAATAGTTGCTAAATTATAATAATATTAAAAATAGACTTTAAATTTTGTTTAATATTTTGTTTTATAATTTACAAAATTATTATAATTTTTTTTGTTTTATATTTTGTAAAAACTTAATTTCTATATAGAATTTAAAATATTAATAAGATTATATAATATTTTATTAAGTTTTTTTGTTTTCAAATAATATTTGACAAGTTTTGTCAAAGCTTTTTTACAAACTTTTAATATAATTTCTCTTAAAAAACAATTATAATTTGTTATAGTTTTTTTTTAAATAATTGAGATAATTAAATATTGTATTAAATACTCGAAATCTTAAATAAATATTAATATTAATTATTCGAGAAACTATAAAAGTATATTTATAAAAAGAATTTAATATATTGTTAAGCAATTAAATCGATTGTTACTTGCTTTTGTCTAGTTAAATATATTAAATTTTTTGATTTTTTAAATATTTCTTTATTTAAAAATTAATATAGTTGCGTAATTAATATATACAACAAAGTATTAAATAGATAGAATTTTAACAAATACAAATATCTTGTATTAGTTTTCGAAATTTTTTATTTTTTTGCTCTTAAAAGACTTTAAAACAAATTAAATATTAAAACAAATTATTAATAGCAACAATAAAAATACAAATTTAAATAAGATTTAGTAAATTTTTTTTTTGTATTACTATACAAACAAATATTTTTTTAATTACAATAGATAAGTTTGTATTTTTTGCAATATTTTAAACTTGTTTAATTTTTAATTAAAAAATAATATTATTAACAATTGTTTTTAATTCAAAAATTACAATAAAGTTTTAAGCTATTAAATTAATAATATAAATTAAACAAAAAATAGAATTTTGTTGTCTATTTTATTAAAATTCTTGTTAATTTAAAACTTTATTAAATTTGTTTTTAAGAGTATTGTTATTGCTTATATTATTAATAACAACTTTAAAAAATTTGTTCTTAATTTTAAAGAATTTTAATATTTTTATAAGTTTTAATATTAATTATTAATCTATATATTCGATATTAAAAAAAGTAAATTTAATAAAATGTTTGCAATATTAAAATATAATATCAATTTAATATATTAATACTTTAAGATAGACAACTCTTTAAAAACTAAATTATATATTTAAAATAATAGAAATATATTAAAACTTTTTTAAATTTAATTTAATTTTGTTACAAATTTAATCGAAATTTGTAAAAATCAATTTCGATAGTTTAATACAATCTAGAAGTACTAGATTTAATTAAAGTATTTTTAATAATTTTCGAAAATTCAAATTATCGATAATTCGAAAAAATAAATTTAAATTAATAAATATCTTGTATAGTTAATTTTTTTAATTATTTTAACTAAAGAATAATAAATTGATATAATTTTTTTTCTATTAATACGTTAGTTTTGTATTATTTATTTGTATTATTAACAATAATTTACGCAAGTAAAAACTAGATTAATTACTAATTATAATTAAGATTTTTTTTGTTTTAAATAAAACGCAAATTAAAGATATTTTTTTATATTTAATATATTTAAATAATTGTATACAATAGAATAATTTAATATTTTTTAACAATTTTTGCAAACAATTTTTGACAAATTATTAATAGTTGAGACTATTTAAATACATTTGTTTTAAAACTTAGATTATATTTTAATATTAATTTTTTTAATTTAATATAAATAAACAAATCTATTTTAAGTTTTGTGTAAGATACTTTTATTAATTATAGTATATAACTATTATTTTTTAAACTAAATCTTAGTATTTGTATTTTATTCGATATATTTGTTTTTGTCTCTTAGTTTAAATAATAGAAAATTACTTAAAATCTTATTTAATACTTTTTAAAGTTCTTTTTTTCTAGTATTAAATATATAATTAAAATTTTAATCGAATTAACTCGCGAATTAATTAAGATATAAAATACTAAATAGCAAATTGCAAAAAATAGATTTCTTAAAATTATTTTCAAATAAAGACAACTATTAACTAGAAATTTTTAGAAAATTAAATTTTTTGCAATTGAGAATAGTATAAACAATATTTCTAAGTAGTTCAAAGAAAAAATTTCTAGAGTAAAACAATAATGCAAAAGAATAATACAAGTATAAAATAAATTAAGCAAAATTTTATACTAACAAGTAATTATAATATAATAATATAGCAAACTGTAATTTTGATAACATATTATAATTATATAGATTTTAAAATAGTAATTCTTGATATAATAATATAATTTTCGATTTCTTAACAATTCGATTTAATTTCTAATATTGAAATCGAAAATCGACTCGAATTTCGATTCGATTTCTAATGTTGAAATTGTTGAATCGAGTTGATTTCAATAGTTGGAATCGAAACCCGATCCGACGATTAGTCTAGATGTGTATACAACGATACAACTACCGAGTCGACTATTGCGGGGCACTATTTATTTTAAAAATAAAGAGTCTTTCTTGTTCAAGATATCGTCAAATTTCAAAATATTTTTGTTATAAAATACTATTCTTAGACTTTAAAAACGAGTAGATCTTTTTGTAACAATATATGTGCGTAGATTTATAAAGCATTAGTATATCTATCAGATGTGTCTCTATCAATAAGAGGCTCTCTATACTAATTGGCGACTAAAGATAATACGAAAAGCGTTTGTAAAAACCCCCAGGCGCCCTTAAAGTGCACGACGCTTCATGCGTGTGTGTGGACGGTGGAGCCACGCCGGCGTCAAGCAACTGTGATCGAACTAGCTCCCCAGGCTGTGGAGCTTTCTCGACAGATATCTCATACGAGTGTAGATTTGACGCTTCAACGGTTGGAATGTCCTGAGGCTCTGACCCAACATTGCTCGAACATTCAAACAGAAGCCGCCCAGGCCTTTCGATTGAGAAATCCTGTAAGTGCGTGACTTCCGATTGGCATAAGCATCCTTCTATCTGAGCTTTCTTCATATACCGTACAAGCCGCAACGGCTCCGCTATCTCTGTGCCTTTCCGAACCTCTATCATCCGTGGTCAGTTCCAAGTCCCTGTTAGCCCAGGCTTTCGGCGCTGTCCTCCTCTCGTCTACCTTTCCCACGATCATGTCGTCAATGGGACACCAATACGTCTCCTGGCCCCAGCTTGCGGACGTGCCCTTCAATACACAACTCCTTACCTGTACCTCTCATTTCAACTCCGATAGCGTCCTGCGCTTGCGCATAAGCCTATAGGCATAGAATCTGGCATTGAATAATCAAAGGGTGGACAAGCGCCCCAAAGGCCAGAGCAAGACAATCCCTTCGACAACCCCTCATCGGAACTTCTGGTCCCACGTGTGCCCGCCCAAGCTACCCCGTGATCCCACAATATGTCATATAGGCCACCAACTAACACAAGAGACAGACGGATGAACTAGAAGAGGATGACCTGGCTATGACTTGTGCCCGCCCAAAAGAGCGGGGGCCCATGTTCGCCTTCTTCGATTCGGGAGAACACAGCGGCGCGAGTTGACGCCATAGGCATCTTCAAATCCCTACCTATAGCAGAAATGCACAATGAGGAAGTGGAGAAGATTGGACTCGCTTGATTGATTTGATGCACGAGCATGGCGATCAAGCCTCAGATTCATGTAGATCCATTCGTCCCACTGAGATTCGTAAACGGCGTTCGCCGAAGACTACAGGGACGCTCATTGGCAACCGTCTTCTAGCAACCAAGAACCCTTCCACCCATCGTTCGCTTCCATTCACTCATTTCTTACTCCGAATTCCCACTAATCTATCGCCTTCGCAACTCTTGACCTCTCACAAAAATGTATATAACACTCCAGTCGATGCTATTGGTACGTCTTGTCCGGAAATGCTGCTCGCCTCTGGGGAATCCGAAGTGGTTGCGAACGTGACAACTCTAAGCTACAACGTAGCCATGACTACTTCAAGGATGGCTATATGTCCGACGAGGAGCGAAGCCTCCATAATTGGCTCAAGAAATGGCAGTGGCTTAATCGCTTTGGATAGCACATTGCTGGCTGGGAGGCTTCTGGTCAAGACCGAGGAGGAATGTATTTCGTTGAGGGGCTATAGAAAGTGAGGTATAGCTGACAAAGATTTTGATAGATTTTGGTGTACCTACAAAGGAAAGCAACTCTAGTGGTGAGAAGCTATGTTGTGCAATTCAGGGCACTTTTTGCTCCTCGAGCGAATAAGCCGAACGGCGTGGGCTATATATTGGAACAATTGGCGCGGATATTTCAATGAGTGTTACTCGCCCTCCGAGTTGCTGGGTTTCGCCCCGTGTAACGGGACATCGGGTGTCGGAGCTCTTTGGACAAGGAAGCAAGTCTCAGAGAGGCTGTCATCTGAACTCTTATTGCGTTGTGGCAGAGGGTATTCGGGCATATTTTTTCGCCTACGACTTGGTACTAGCTCTGCCATTTCCTCGAGCTCAGCGATCGGCAGCAGTGACGGTTGTCGCTCTTAGTCTGATCCAAATAGACTACGGCGTGCAGCTATCAGCCGAGTACGATAAAAATGAAGCCAAGTGACGTACGCACTACGTATGAAAGATCTTTGTGCGTGCTGGGTCTGTCCTGTGCCGTCAGCGACGGGCTAGCAGTCTTCCGGTTCGCTTTCCTTGGACACCGTTCCGTTCATCTCATCCCACTTCTTCCGGCATGTCGCGTTTCCAAAGTGATAAGACCCACCGTGATCAGCAATGTATTCAGAAACTTGCTTCCAGGGTATCTTCGAAGCCTTCGACGTTCCCTCCTTCCCTGAACTGCTGATCGATGGACGCGGAGATATGCCGTCGAACCCCCCGAGGTTAGCTCTAGTAACGGCTTGCTGCAAAAGCCGCAACTAGCCAGAGTCAGCACGTCCTTTTGAAGTGCAAGCTGGTAGTCTTACATCTTTTGTACGCCATTGTGGCTTCCTCACCCGTTGGTCCTTGTCCTTCGTCAACGTCCTGAATCTTCCTCGTAGTGTGGACTCGGCTTCCGTGAATTTCCCTTTGACTTTGATGTCCCTGTACGATATGCCAGCCTGTCTCAGCCGAATCAAGTCCTCGTCTTTGCGGCTGCTGTGGCCTGATAGAGTGTTTCGTCGGGGGTTCGGGTTATGACGACCAAAAGGCTTTCTGGCTGATAAGGAATTGGGTGTAGATGTGATACGAACCCCATTCTGTGTTTGAAGTCTCCGGTCCGCGAAAGATGGAGAGGGCGGATATGAGATCATATTGTATTCTGATTCTCCTAGCGGACTACCCTGAACTTCCACTCCCACTCCCCACCAATCATCGGAAAAGCACGATCCATCTTCGTTGATTCCCATTAATGGGACCCAGGTGTTGTTTGATGGCAGAAGTCCATTTACACAGTCACAAGTCTCACCAGAGTTGCAGTCCAAGCTTGGAAATTTCGCGAACTGACTCGCTCCAATCACATGTGTCCCAGTTGCGTCGGACTCGATCACTACACCACTCTCCGTCAAAAGGGACTTCGCACGGCTATTGTGGAGAGCTGACTTTAGTATGCTTCTTGGCTGAGTAACCAGCGTGTCAACGACCTGATCAGGTGGCCACCAACCGTACGGCCGCCCAGAGGTATAAGCAAAGCCGTCTGTTTCAGAAGAGTCTGGAGGTTCGAAAAAGCTATTAGAAGAACAGTAGCTGAATATTGAAGTCGGCGTGGTGCTGGAGTTCTCGTCATCAATCGTTTCGTCAAAGCATGAGTCGTCCTCGAATACTGAGTTGGCGTACACCAGGGGTGCTGGAAGCTGCTCACTGGCTCCATGGACGGATGAGAGTGATGCTGGAGCTTCACACGATCTACATGAAGGTCGGTCGTCAACAGAAGTCTGCTCATTCCTTCTGGTGGGGTTGGTAGCATACGGTGTGCTTTTGAAGGTAACGTGCAAGGCTGGAGGTTGACGTTGAGGTTGGCCCGGTATTGTTGTTCCTAGGCGCTGTCGTGCAATCCCCAGATACTCAGGTGCTTCACAAGGCATGAGAACTGCCCAATGACCAGCGTCAAAGTGGCTGTGAGTCGGAGTCTCTAGGTCGATTTCGTCCCTTGCGAGACTGACCAATTGAGAAGACATCGCACTCCGCACGGTATCCTGCTGTGCATACATAGATGATAGAGTGAGGATGTCTTCGTCGAGCGGGTCTGGCGGCTGTTGATTGGAAGCAATCCAGCTTTCAATAGTGTCGTTCCTCGAATCGGCTCTCTCGGCCACACCGATGTTGGCGAAATCTAGCACCATAGATGGATACTGCGTAGAGACCGGATGCTCGACGCCGTCCCTTACTCGAGCCTATGCCTTTACAGATCCGCGGATGGAACGGTATCGCGCGCTAGCGCTATGGTCGCGCTGTTCTCTCTCCGTGGTGATCGCCAAGTAGCTTAGGGAAGCCACAGGTACCAGACAAGGATGCTAAAATCACAAATACAGAAAATCAAAAGCACAGATAGGCAAGCGGTGAAGCCTGCAACTCCGTCAAGTCAAGTGTGATCTCGTAGCAGTTCGAATGCAGATCCCGTCAACACTATCGGCAGGATTGCAGCTTCGCGGTCAACGGCAAACCCTTGCACTTAATGTTTTCTTCAACGACGGCTCTTGAGACTGTAAAGACGAAACCTTGCACGGTAGCGGAGACTTCCGCTTATCTCCTGTCAAGGTGCTTGCTGTCGAGTCTGTTTATACGTTGGCAAAATCCCAGGCAGAGCATTGCTGCTTCCGACTTTCATCTCGAATGCCCTGAACTGTAGAGCATGTCAGATTCTTGACCAATGGTGAAGACGTCGCCTGACCTGGCAAACAGTTTTGCTAGTTCAAAGCCGACGCTGGCTATAGAAATGTACACATGAGCGGCTTGGGTTTCCACCAGCTGGCGAATTGGGCATTGCGGGTTGCCGAGATCATCGACCAGGCCGTATCCGAGGTCCACAAGCCATGCATAGAGTTGCTCTCCAAGTATTCTGGAGGAATGACCGACCACTGCGCATGCCATTGATACGGGCATCTTACCAATACACCAAGGAGTATCCGATTCACGTGCTCGAGTGTGCGCCGTATACTAGACTTGGCCGTCTTTGGCATTTCACCCCGGTTCGAAGCGTACTTTAGTGTAATGTTAACAAGTACTTGCGCAAACCCGGATTAGTCACCGGTTCCCTGCATGATGTCGGATCCAGGCCTGTTGACGTTGTTACGGTGGCCAGCGATGTTTGTTCGGATGATTTTACTTGACGCGGCAAACTTCAGTTTGACGGGCTGCTTCGAAATTTATCCACTAGCCTATAAGGCAATCTTCTGGGCATTTTGAGTTGTCATTTTAGGAAGCTGATAAGTTTGGGTGAGAGGATGTTCGGTCAATTAGGTGGCGACAAATGAGCGGTCAAGACCGCATTAGATTAGACGGCGGAATGCAGATCTTGAAGATACGCTGGGTGCCCAGGGTCAGTACGCATCTAGGTTGGCCGCGGCTAGAACTGATCGTCCGGTGATATAAGGATCTGCTACCATTGCAGGAAGTAAATCAACCGTGTCGGCTGCCACGGAAACGGTTGAAGCTGTTGCAGATATCGCATCTTTCGGGAGCCTGCGTTGTCCCTTCTACAAGCGCACACCGACCGCCCAAATCTGCACCACGGATTTGATTGGTATCGAACAGCAATGCTGAACGATTGTACAGAGGTCTGTTTTCGATTGAAGCCACCAGCGTCCCCCCGAAAACGAAGCGATGTGTTATCGACCCTTGAGTGACGCTATCGATCGCTGAAAGCTATAGACATCAAATACCTGAGGTGTAAAGGGGCCCACGCAATTATAGGAGTCCGTACGGAGGTGCGCTTTTCATTCCCATACTTTCATAGCCTGCCAACCGATGCTGGGTTGCTTTGGGCTGCCTCATAATCTGGCGACGACCATAATAATCGGGAAGGTCGATGATGATGAAGACCGAAGGCTCGGTGGTGGCAGCTTTGTGGTATCGCATCGATCATTCAGCTTTGAACTCCTATCGTCCGCTGCTAAGCGCCTCGGACAATCCGCATCCAAGCCCAAACAGAAGCAGTATACCATTGAAGGCGGACAACATCACGAAGGGCGCCGATGGTGAGATTGTATCGAACCAATAGCCACCTAGCTTGGTTAACAACAAGATTCCAGCGCCACCTGCAAGTGAGTAGACTCCTGCAATAGAACCCTTTGGATATGCGTATCTCTGCTTAAGTGCTGGTGCACCTTCAAGAAGGCCACTTGTCTCCGTCGCGTTTTCGGCACTGGCATCTGCTGGACTTGGCGGATGTGCGCCTTGACCCTCGAGAATACAGCGTCCCAGAAGACCCAAGCTGCACACGATTGCCCCAATCTGGCTAATCCCAAGCACGCACATAATGGCGAAGACAATGGGACTCCCATCCCCATGGGTTTCGGGGCTTTTCAATGTAGCCAGCCCGGAATATCCCAGAATCCCAGCTAACGCTGCAACAAGCAGAGGAGAATTGAATTTAGGGAATTTCTCCGCAAGATATCCGAAAACCGGAGCGAAGAGAAGCGCAACGAGCTGCGAGATTCCAGTGAGTTCTGCTGCAAGTATGTATGCTCTTCTACACTGCTCCTTTACGGCTTCAGGCGTATCTGCTGACTCTCTACAGAGACCCGAGGATAGAAAATACGCATTGACGTAAAGGGGGATGAACAAGGAGATTCCAACGGAGGATGCGCGTGCTACGAACCCGCCAAGGTATGCCAAAGCCAAGCTTGAACTTGTAAAGCCTAACAAAATCGCATCGAGCAACAGCCTCAACGAACTTAGAAGAGACTCGCGTGATATGCCGCTTTTTGCGCCGGTTTCCCACTTGGTGATTCTCTCGTCCTTAATGCCCCGAAGACCAAAAAGGCAAAATATCGAAACCATCATGGCTACTACTCCCACAAGATAGAAGCTGTAGGCTACGGCTGGCCCAGAATCTGCACCATGGCTTCTGAAGAAGGCAGGCAAAGGAAAGAACAGGAGCAGCGCCACCAGAGCGCCGCAGCCAGTGAATAGTCCGACGAATCCAGCAAGACGCATAGGTGATGCATTGTGCTGAGTGTCCTCTGGACTTACTGAGGTACTGGAGATGCTGTGTTGGTGCCTTTGCTGGGTAATCGTAAGCTCGGACGATATTGATGGAGAGACAGCGTGACCGTTGTTCGGAGGTTCTGTAATGCCGACTCTGGAGTCTGCTTCTCTCCTAGAAGTAATCATCGAGGGAAGCACAGCTGTCACCATCGTCGAAGTTGCCGCTCCTCCAATACTGAAGAACATTCGTGCCAACAGCAGCTGCGGGTATACGTTGCGTGCTTGAACGAATATACACAGTGCGATACCGACAATAGCATAGCCTAGCACACAGACCTGCGCAGATCATGAGTGGAAGTCTAGACTTGCCGTTGTGCAAAGCATGGAAACATAATTGCCACCACCCCCACGGGAACATTGTAGATGGGCCAGAGGCTACCACTGGAGACCTACATCAAATCTCAAGGGAGACCTTGAGAGATGCATGGGATTTACAGACTCTGGTGGCCAGCCTGACAATAGGAGATGTTGAACAGCGAGGTTACTCACAGTTCGGACCCCAATTCGATCCGATGCCACTCCCCACAACGGGCAAGCCACCAGCGCAACTAGCTCGTCCGCAAATCCCAGTGTACCAACGACATTGCCCACCCCTCTATGCTGTTTGATCAGGTCGGTGACCACGAACGAGACTGAGGAATTGAGAAAGACAAGGAAGGAGATGGAAAATAAACAGACGGCGAAAAGGTATGTTAGCGCTTGAGTCCAAGTAGCGGTAAACATAGCGGACTTCAACATCTCAAAGATAGGTTAGAGGTCCAAGTGCATCAAGTATTTTTTCATCATGAGATGATGAGGTAGAGCTTGTTGATTGATGACCCGGAAGGTCACCGCGGCTCCCTCCCGGCGCCAGTCACTGCCACTAACTGCATCTAGGTTTCTTCGTATCAACCCAGGAGGCGCCAAGTCTCGAGGCGAGCCAGATTTTCTAGAAGCGAGCAGTCCAGTTCAGAAACTTTGTCACCAGCATTCAGCACATACTGTAGTCGATACAGCCAGCTACCATCGCGGCCTTCCGCGGGTGTACCATCGGGCCAGGGTTGCCATGATCTTATGAGATTTGGCCTTCAGCTTTCGATTCCCCCATCCGGATCGCCTTAGAGGACACCGGTTGGCCAGCAGCTTGTCGTGCCTACAAGCATGGCGTTGCCCCGGTCTCTGCGGCGGACGAGCCCTATTACCATTGTCCTCGCAGCTGTTCTCTCCTTCGGCTTCCTCATCTTCCTGCTCTCGCCCTCCTCGAACGCCGCGGCCATTTCGACCGCAAGACGAAAGTTCAACAATGCCGCCTCGCACCCTCTTTCCCCTCCAACAGCCCCGTTCAGGAAGCCGATCACTCCTTCCAGCGGTGGCAGGACACCTCCACCTGTGGTACATTACCACATGAACAATCTCACGACGACCATCGACCCAATTGGCAACCAAGAGACGGTCCTCATATTGACCCCTCTTGCGCGCTTCTACCAAGGCTATTGGGACAATCTCCTTACCCTCTCATATCCCCATTCGCTTATCGCTGTCGGTTTCATAATACCCAAGACTCGAGAAGGTAACGCGGCTACAGCTGCTCTTCAAGCCGCTATCGCAAACACCCAGTCAGGGCCAGAAGAGAAGCGGTTCGCTAGCATTACCATCCTCCGCCAGGACTTTGATCCTCCCATTCCATCACAAGATGAAGCCGAGCGGCATAAGAAAGAGAACCAGCGCGTGCGGCGTGCGGCCATGTCACGCGCCCGAAACTCGCTTCTGTTTACCACGATTGGCCCATCGACCTCTTGGGTTCTCTGGCTAGATTCTGACATCATAGAAAGTCCACCGACCTTGATTCAGGACTTAGCATCACACGACAAGCCGGTCCTAGTACCTAATTGTTTCCAGCGATTCAAGAACGAGAGAGGCGAATCCGATATCCGGCCATACGACTACAATTCATGGCAAGATAGCGATGCAGCTGCAAAGCTGGCGGCCAGCATGGGTCCCGAGGAGATATTACTCGAGGGGTACGCGGACATCCCAACATACAGGACCTTGATGGCCATGGTGGGGGACAAGGGCGAGAACCGTGACCAAAGAGCTATTATACCTTTAGATGGAGTCGGAGGAACGGCACTTCTGGTGAAGGCTGAGGTCCATCGAGATGGGGCCATGTTTCCGCCCTTCCCCTTTTACCATCTCATGGAAACGGAAGGGTTCGCGAAAATGGCAAGGCGGTTGGGCTGGGGTTGTTGGGGTTTACCAAACTATTTTGTAAGTCCTACACTGTGGTCTTGAAACTTGGCAGCTACTGAGGCATGCCATCAGGTCTATCATTACAATGAGTGATGCTGTTTCTGCGTGTATGAAGTACTTAGTTGTTGATCTCTAGCTGCATATCCAGGTATATATTTCCTGTGGGCATGGCGGGAATAGGTGTCATAAGGCGCAGATGCGGAAAATGTTCAGGGGATGCTACCCTGAGGACCTGGTTGCGGCTCGGAATATTCGAAGCGGGGGATCGGACCCCTATGATAATGAGGTATATTGGACAGCTAGATCATCTGCGAGGTGTCCTCTCTCCATGGTCATTCACGCCTTCGATCCAAGCGGCTTTGCAGCACTACATTACCACGTTCCTTCGCAGCTAGCTATGCTGAATAATACTAGTAGCTCGTACACCGCATATGCGTTAGGAGGTATTTTGATCACTGAACCTACCAGTGGTGCTGACATTTGCAAATCGAGGCCCACGACATGATTTCATGATTGACCTGAGGTTGCCTGACAGTCGAATCGAATCGTACTGGGCCGCATGCAGAGATCAGTTCACGATGTCTGGTGTAACAGCGTCATGTACGCAATCACAGCAGCTACCACGTATGATACCCCGAAAGAAGCCCGCCCCTCAGCAGAACATTTTGGCAGCCCCAGAGGCACCGTCGTTGCCAGCACCACCGGATCCGAAATCGATTGTCTTCCAAGACCCCGGCCGACGCATCTTGACAGCTAAGGACCTGGAGCTGTTTGAACATTCATCGACCCACTCTCTCCTTCTGTCTTTCGTCTTCTCGCTGGCAGATTCCGCCGCTGATAAGAAGATCTCTTCGGTGCCACTTGACGACGCTTCGCCCATTGTTGGTACTATCCTTTCGATTCTCCTCTCGATTGAAGAGATCATAGTCTCCTGCCCGCCAGCCGACCAAGGTAGTTCTAGGTTCGGTAACGCTTCGTTCCGCCTTTTCCTCGATGCTCTTTCTTCCCAGAATAGCTCATGGCATAACTCTTTGGGTCTTGCCGGCTCGGCTCTGGTATCAGAGGTGTCTACATATCTATCAATGTCGTTTGGCAATCGGGCCCGAATCGACTATGGGTCCGGGCACGAGTTGAATTTTGTAACATGGCTACTGTGTCTGAACAGGCTTTCTCTACTCGGCGATAGCGATTTCTCCGCTGTTACCCTTATCGTCTTCCCACGCTACGTACAACTGATGCGGAAGCTACAAAGCACATACTACCTTGAGCCAGCCGGATCACACGGCGTGTGGGGCCTTGACGACTATCATTTTCTACCTTTCCTGATTGGTGCATCGCAGCTTCTGCACCACCCCTACATACGTCCACTGAGTATCCACAATGAGCTCGTTCTCGAAGAGGAGGGGGACGAGTATCTCTACTTAGATATGATTCGGTGGACTACATTGACGAAGAGCGTGAAGGGACTCAAGTGGACTCAGCCAATGCTGGATGACATCTCCGGGGCCAAAAATTGGGGGAAGGTAGAACAGGGAATGCGCAAGATGTTCATGAAAGAGGTTCTCGGAAAGTTGCCAGTGATGCAGCATTTTCTCTTTGGGAGTCTAGTACCCGCCATCGAAGGCATGAGCTTGGAAGTCGACGCAGGCTTGGCACCGGAAAAGAAGGAAGAGGAAAGTGGGGAGCTTGCTATCGTTGGTGGCGAAACGAAGCATGTACACCGTGACAACGCATGGGGCGATTGCTGTGGGATCAAGATACCTAGCACTGTCGCAGCGGCGCAAGAGGTGCGGAAGCATACCAAAGGCGAAGAACTAAGAAGGATACCGTTCGATTGAGAGTATCTGCAATATATTCAGCGTAACCAGCTCGTCCACGCCTGACAGCTCGGAACTCGCTCCATGGCCTCCAAATCCCTGGTCATCCCACGCTATGCAATATCAACCATGAACAAGTGCCAAATCGAAGACCTAGAGTCATCTTTTCCCTCCCCACCTCTCCTCCCAACAGTAGAATCTGATCAGCGCCTCTGCGCCCACTATATCGCCACTCCTTTGTAGCGCTGCTATGTCTATGTTCAAAGGACTATCCGGCGCGGGATATGCTAGCAATTGGTGGATGGCACCAAGAGTACTCGAAATGGTGTATGCCGGGGTCCAGGAGCTTTTCAAAAGATCCAGGCATACCTCACCCGTCTGGAACAAGATTAACAGCCTGCAAGCAGACGCCGCTGGAAACATGCAATACCTCGAAATGAACATTTGGATGGCATATCGGCGTGTCGAAATGGATGTTTGGTGAAGCAAGAGGATAGGAATCTGGAAGCTGAATTGAGAGTTTCCACAACCCGGCTACACACGACGCTTCAGCTCCACTTCCCAGTAGATTGTAAAAGAGTAGCATGTCGAATGTACTCTCTTCAACCTAGACAGTAGAGATACCTTCGTATGCTGTGCTTGGGAGACCTTTCAGGATGGCTTCCCAAGCCAAAAGATGGTCGTCAGAGACTGGTCCCATCGAGACGAGGAACGGGGCGGGATCCTGTGTCTGCGATCGCAGCTCGTGGAGAAGTCGCTTAATCGAAGGTGGCGCCGGCGAACGCAGCTTTGATGCCATATTGGCCTGGGTAAGCCTGGGCAACGAACAAGAGTTGCTTAGTTGGGCCTTCTTCGAGCCCTTCAAATTTGTCGTATTGGGGGTTGAAGATTGTATGAGAAGACCGAGGTTGGTCAGGGCTATATTAGGGCAATTAGATGTCCCCAATGAAGACTTGCACTCTTCGTTCCACATAGAATATCGGAAATTAACTCAGATCACTAATTCGGCGTTGGCCAGTAGTCCATGATGGGTGAGACATCGACAGTTGCTTCGTTATCGACGTTGGAGCGTGTAGATGGCTCCGCCACGTACTCGCACAATGGCTACATGATCATTGCCGCTGTCAATGGCCCGATAGAAGTTCAAAAAAAGGATGAGTTGCCTGGAGAAGCCGTGGTAGACGTCATGGTGAGACTTGCCGCAGGTATTGGAGGTATTCTATCCTTGAACCACGATGTCGCTGTTTAACCTGATAAACCTAGGTGTAAGAGAGCGGCATCTCGAGTCCCTCATCCAGAAAGTGCTGCGCCACGTGATACTGGTCGCAGCTCATCCACGGACTTTGATCCAAATTATACTCCAGATCGTGGCAACGCAAGAGGACGATGATACATCCTCGCTCATTCATCAATCCGTTTCTGTACGTCGTGGAGTTCTCGTTCCTCTGACTATCTTCACTCATCGATGCAAATAGTTGATAGCCGTGGTCCCGGCTTTGTTACAGGCCTCCATGCTCGCCCTTCTCTCTTCTTCAATACCTCTGAGAATCGTCTTGACCTCAATGTCCATTGCTGTGGATCGTCGAGGGAACCTAACCCACAACCCTCCCTTAGGAGCAACGGAGTCCGCAGCTTCCTTCCATGTGCTAGCGTTTTCATCATCGGGAGACCTAATCTTGGCTGAGAGCGAAGGCAAATTCTCCGTCGATACCTGGGAAAATGCAATTGAGATGGCGAGATCTCGATGTCGATTTGAGTGCATGGACCCCAGCGCCGCAGATGATGATGTTAACATGGACTCAAGACTAACACTGGATTTGGAGGGGAGTCTTAGAACCGCGGTCCAGAACGAGGTCTTGAAAAGGCAGCGATGGAAGAAGAGCTTGGGTTGAAGAAGCCGACAATCTTCAACAAAGCGCCAGATTTTGCATCCCTCTCCGCAGGTACATGCCGGCTACATTTCGACACAGTGTCCATGCACATAATATGTAAGGAGTTTCTTCGCCTTCGTACCTGCAATTACAGCTCTTGCGGATCGTCGAATAAATGGATAAGATACGGACGATATCCGATCAAATCGACCGCAGGTGAAAGCAAAGATCACAACCAAGTGCGGGTAGGCTGGTCTAAAGGCAGATGTAGCAAAGACGCCGGGATCGGATCGATGGGTGCTGCATCGAAAGTTCCGAACTCCGTCGATGGCATATCTAAGGCAGAATTTTGTGATGCTCAGATTTGCTCCAATGGTATCCGGGTGGCGATGAGGAACGTGTAGTGGCCGACCGCATGAGATGTTGGGTTTTGGGCCTTTTGTTTCACATACGTTCCATGTCTTACTGAGGCCTGTCGTACGGAGTACCGGATTGCTTGTGGCATGAAGCGAAGATGTGACAGCGCGTTTGCATAAGACTTAGCTGTGGATTGAATTAGTCCATAGCATTCAAGCTTCTTGCCGCCGGCCTCATATGGTTCCCACTCTCCGCGTGCCAACAACACCACATCAATGATCACGATCGGTCTCGCCCTCGTATCGGCTCATGACTGTTGACGCCGTCACCTCGCATGTATGATTGAGACCTTGTCTGTGATGCACCTGCATGAATGAAGCTAACCTCTTCGCACAGTCAGAATGCTTTCACTTCCAACGTTCTCGACACTGCAAACATCACATCATAGCGCGTGGTGACCGTGCGCTTTCTTCATGATCGGACATAATGCAGCAGTATCTCTTCGGCTTCCTACGCTCTCTTTCGCTACTCTACTCTACCCCGTGCACTCTGTTCCATACGGAGGTGCTAATTTAGGGGGATCGTGCTTACCCGGGACTCGGGAGATCTGCCGCGCCAGCTTATTACTAGCAGCCGGCAACGCCGACATTCAACCGCTGAAACGGGGCTAACGGTGTCCGAGACACGACCGCATTCCCCGGAGCTGACCATGCAGCCGATTACATCAATAGATGCCGCCATCGATGTAGTCAACCTTATGCGGCATCGTGGACCCTCCACCGACTGCCGCCCGCCCATGGCAGATAGACAAGCATGCTCCAGCATCGGCAGCGAGCTATTGCGGAACTACTCGGTCAATTTGGACCCGTTGAATACCAATAGCAACAGTGGATTGAGTAGGGACGATGAGGCCAAGCAGACTTTCTCCAATGCTTCGACTCGCATCGACAACTCTCCCGATAACCTCCTACTCTCATCGCCATCCAAACCATCCTTTCCTCTACGCAAGAATAGTTCTCTCCTGGCCCATCGCACGGGTACCAGCACCCCGGACTCGACTCCCAAGCAACCGATCACAAAAACCCTCGTATCCCGTCCGTCGATCAGCTACCATTCGCCCGTTTCGATAACAGAAGCCCTTTCCAGTCGACTAAGTACGAAGGTAGATGCTGAAAATGATATGCGCAACGGCAAGGTCCCATCGCCCCACCGATTCTCCGTTGCCCTGTCCGACATGAACTTCGCCGCCAAAGCTCCTGCCGCGGCAAAGTTCGCTTCTCTCCAGTCACCCTGTTTCTTCCACCAACGTTTCGAGGATGCGGTCAACATTGACCGAGTCATGGAAGAGATCGCCGCCGAAGACGACGGCATGTCGCATACTCGACTACTGGAGACTGCTACTAGCGTACGGGAAATATCAAAACAGCTCCAACGGCGGCCCATCAAACGTGAAGTCCGTAACGTGATGATTATCACGAAAGCAAGAGATAATAGTCTGGTGATTTTGACAAGGGAGCTGGCCGAATGGCTGCTGAAGACTGCTCGATACGGCTCGGATCTGGGGATAACCGTATACGTGGATGCTAAGCTTCGAAGATCGAAACGCTTCGACGCCGCTTCATTGCTGGCATCGAATCCAAGATTCGAGAGCATGCTGAAGTATTGGACGCCAGATGTGTGCTGGGCAACCCCCGACATATTCGACCTTGTCCTTACCCTCGGCGGCGACGGTACCGTCCTCTACACGTCTTACCTCTTCCAGCGCGTCGTACCACCCATCTTATCCTTTTCTCTTGGGTCCCTAGGCTTCCTGACCAACTTTGAATTCAATTCCTACAAGAAGCACCTCACTAACATCATGGGCGACCGTGGCATGCGCGTCAATCTGCGCATGCGCTTCACCTGCACCGTCTTCCGCGCCACCCACAACAAGCAACAGAGAGGCGAAGTTGTCGAGGGCGAGCAGTTCGAAGTCCTTAACGAGCTCGTCATTGACCGCGGTCCATCCCCCTATGTTTCGAACCTTGAACTCTACGGTGATAGCGAGCTCCTAACCATCATCCAAGCCGACGGATGCATCTTCTCAACCCCGACGGGTTCCACGGCTTATTCGCTCTCGGCCGGCGGTCCGCTCACGCACCCTTCCATCCCGGGTATTCTCCTTACGCCCATCTGCCCCCATACGCTCAGTTTCCGCCCTATGGTGCTCAGTGACACGCTCATGCTCAAGGTGTGCGTGCCGCGCAGTAGTCGTAGCACCGCCTACGCCAGCTTTGATGGCAAAGGTCGGGTCGAGCTCCGCCGAGGCGACTGTGTTCAGGTCGAGGCCGGGCGATATCCCTTCCCCACTGTGGTGGGTGAGGGGGGTACCGGCGGTGAGTGGTTTGAAAGCGTGCGAAGGGCGTTGAGGTGGAACCATCGGGGCACGATTCAGAAAGGCTTTAATGGTAAGGGTACGAGTACTGCTGGCCGTGCAGGGAAGCTAGACGAAGTTGGCGAAAACATGGAAGCTCAAGAGGAGGAGGAAGATGACGACGAGGCGGAAGGGGATCTCGAAGAAGCGTACGATATCGAAGCGGACCCGATCAATGCTGGGATTATGGACAAGGACAGCGGAATTGGCGCTAGTGAAGTGGGTAGTAGTGTCTGCGAAAGCCCAGTCCGCAACATTAGTCGGAACATGGACCAGAAGGGTACCGATGAAGTGCAGTATCTACGGTCAGACGGTGGTCAAATATAGGCGTGCGCGCTAGACTTCAAAACCGCTGGTGGTATGCTTTGACGACCGAGACGAGGAATGAATTGCATCGCACGCACGCGTTATTGCGTTTGGGTTTGGGTTCTCCATCTTCAGGTATCGGACGCCAAGATGAAGAAGCACATAGCATAGAGGAATGCAGACATGCAGAAGCTGTTCATGAGAAGGAGGTCGTATTCATGTCCACATTGCAGTGTGATGGTTCGTCAGTAGAGATACGCGCATGGTACCTATGTAAATCGCCATGCATACAGTAGGGTTCTGAGCCGAACCCAAACCACCAACATGCTCAAGCGCCACTCAGAGCTGAGTCAGGATCAAGGGTATCTAGAAGTAAAACCGACCAGGTTTCGGAACTTTCCCATCCGTAGCATGTGAAGCGCTAGCTGATAAGGAGACGGCCCCCGTAATATCGATCGAATGTAGATTGGGGAACATGGACTGAGCGTATGCATGCTCGCGATTCAAGCAACGGTCGCGTAAATCCAGCGGAACACGTCAACTCCGCTTCTCATGCAGGTCCCACGCAAGGTATCGAGCTATAGCGCCGCTGAAGATGTTCAAGAGGAAGTTTTCTCTTTCAACTTCCAAAAACGCATCAGGCGGCTGATGCGACTTCCCTTCCTCTTCTCGACTTTTTCGGCATGCTCCTGGGAAGCATGCTCTTCGATGTTGAGCTTACTCTTTTCCCCGTAGGAGCTGCCCACCAGCCGAGATAAGCTAGCCAAACTCGAGTGCTTTGCGGCAGTAGCCGGGCGTGTTCGAGTAGGGACTGCAGCAAACAAGGATGAAGACCGCTCTGCAGAGGAGTTGGTATACGCGCTACTCGAAATCCGAGGTGGGTGAGCACTGATCATGGTTGAAGCGCTGCTGATCAGAGAAGGGACGTCATCGACAGATCCGCGGAGACTAAGGCCATGATCTCCAGCTCGACACGAACTGAGTGTGGCCCGGTCATTGATGGAAGAGTGGGCGGTGTGTAGACGTGGTACGTCAAATGAAGTCCGATTGTAATCCGGGGATGAAACGGCTGATGACACTGTCTCTAGGGTCGCATACGGTATGCTGAACCTGGGTAGAGCAGTGTCATTCAGAGGGGTGGACGCTGGTCCAGCAAACAATGGATTATTAGATAGGACCGGCGGTAGTGACGAGTCCTCGGATGACTTCATCACCAAGGATACACGTGGTTCCTCGTCCGCCTCTACTACTTCGACCAGGTCCTGTGCTCTCGGAAACGTTTCGGAAATTTTGGAAGTCACAATGAGCTCCGGTTTGTTTTGGCCCTCTGTTCCGGATCCATCTTCTACAACAGTAGAGTCTGCTACGCGGCGGAGTCTTCTGGCATGTGGGACCTCCTTTTTCATGCTATCAGCATCGACAACTGTTACTCCAAGCCCTACGCTGGTGTCGCCCTCCGCTGTATTCTGGTTTCCGCATCGGGCAGTAACTGCCTTGCCATTCTGATGTCCCATCCCAAATTCGCTTTCTTCATCTTCCTCCTCTTCCTCAAAAACATCAGCCATTCTTGGATTGCTATTGAAGCGTGGAAATCCGAATGTGTGATAATCGATAGGGACCATTTCGGGAGCACTTTCAGCACGGCGGTGGTAGTGCAACCCTGGTCCGGAGAATCCTCCGGTCGCTCCACTACTGTGCATGTGACGCCTGGCGGCGAGAAAGCCTCTTTCCACTGAATCATCCGAGTCGGATACCAAGGCAGCGTCAAGGTCGAACATGACAGTGGGGGCCTCTTCGTCACTCGAACCTGCGTCTCCGAATTGGAGATGGATTGGGTCAAGTGATTCTCTAGCTGTAGTGGGAACATGTGATGGATCCCGAATAACACAGGTTGTATCATCATCAAAGCTGACATCTTCGAATGATAGATCACCCGATGGAGCGAAAACGCGCAAAGGTGATGCTGGACGTACGCGGTCGAAATCATTTTCCGTAGGACTTTGGGGTCTGGTCTTGCGTGGCAGTATGGACCCGGCCCAGGATGTGACCTTTCTCTGCTTCTTCCAAACTTTTGGCTCAGGTGACGAACGAGGTCTGCTCAATCCAGGCGAGGTTGCCTTTCTGCTTACAAATAACGAGTCAAAAGCTGTGGGTGGTAGCTGATCAAGACCACCGCTTCCTCGCTCCGTGGAATTATCAGATGCAGTATTGTGCAGAAAGGTTAGATGATCGGCATGGTTCTGCGGGACAGAAGGTTCAGCGGGGCGTATGGCCTCATCGGTCGACTCTGATACTGGCGGGGAGCGCTGAGCATCCATATCGTCTTCAAGGTCGACTACGCTTTGTTGGACGTTCAAAGCGGAAGGTTCGGCTGTCCTTGACGTAGATCGTATGTCTTCCTGCTCTCCTGCCGATTCCGTTGACGATCTCCTCCACCGACTAAGTGGGGAAGACGAGGTACCGGTATCAGCGATCGAGGTAATGCTTCCAGTAACAGAATGGCTCGCTCGAATAGTTGACAAGCTACTTGATGTGTCCGAAGATATGGTTGAAAGTGGCCGAGGTATGAATTCAACGGTATCAGAGAAGCCTACACGAGTACGGGACTGAGCGCCTACAGCCCGGTTCTTGACCGAGCTAATGTTCGATGGCGGAGCGTTGACGCTCGAGCCGACTTCAGGCTGGGACGTCGACCTAGCTAGGATTGGAGAGAACGTGGATACTTCTTTGGAATCCGACGGCGTTGCTGGTAGACTACTGCCTCGGGGTTCAAGTGGAGGCTTCAAGATATCGGAAAGATCGTGACTGGAAACAGCTCCAGAACGTCGGTGAGCGTGGCCCCGTCTACCAGACGAAGGTCCGCTGTGAGTTGCCGCCGGCGGAGGCCGTATCCCGTCACCTTTTGTGGGACTTGTACTTATTGTCGTCCCTCCACCATCTTTGCCATCACCACCAATGAATTCACTACCATTCCGTCGGTGTCCGGACTTGGGACGATCCAAATATGGCGCTACGTTCGTCGAGGGTGATCGACCAGGGCTACCTCTTGTAGTATTACTCGAGCCCGAAGGGTTGAAATCGAAGGCTGGTAGAACGTTGAAGGAAAGTCTTTGGGGCCTGGAGCGGTCCGCCGAACGTCTTGTCCCGCTCGTAGGCGTGAAATGACTTCCCTGAAGCGATGTGTTTGTTTCACTGACCCCCGACTGCATCGGAAACACGAAACGTGGGTTCGATTCGGGGGCCGCATTTGACGCCGAGGGTGTCACGCTGAAGGTAGATGCTTGTTCCACTGCCGGAGGCATAAAAGGTTGGCAGGGAAGGAATATCTCTGCCATGTCTGCTAACGGATGCCGAGACCTAGGACATGGCCGACGTAAGTGTGGAGGGTGACTGCAAGCCCTCGCAGAAGGAGTAGATGAAGATCACCAAAGAGTGTGGAGCTGGCAGTATGGGGGATATGCTGGACGTTGTGGATGGGTATGGCGGAGCCGATTAGAAGTTGCTCAAATGCTTAAGGTACTATCTAGTCAAGCATCGATATTAGTTTGAGAGCGTGGTTGTAGGTCGCATCAATGCATTGCATTGAGCGGAGAGTAGTTCGCAGCGCAACACTCACAGAGAACGGATGAGCACGCTGAAAGGAAGACGAGAAAAGCACAGTCAAAGGAGCGGACGGCGACGACACCGAGCAGAAGATGAATCTGCCAGTATCGAGCCAAATCAGAGAGGCAGGCAGGTGGAAAAGGGAGGGTGATTAGGATGTGGTGGGGAGTAGGAGCTAGGAGAGGGAGGAGTTCGACGGGAAACTCAAGATTCGTCTGCTCCAATTTCGCTAGAGCCTTCCGGGACTAGGGTCACCAGCTCTGAAGTACTCCGTACCGAATTAAGAATCAAGATCCTCGTGAGATAATCTCCCCCAACTGCCAAATGTCAATTGCAGACAAGATGCGCATGGTGGCATTACGTTATTAATAGAATCGAGATCACTGGAAGCGCATGCCTTCCACTGGAAGAGCCTCATGCCTTCTCGGAGCAATCCAGCTGCACAGGCCGAGTTGCATGTCGTTTCGCATCCGGTAGACCAACCAGAACCAGCAGCTCTATCGTGACTAAGGTACATCGCAGACTCGGTGAGGGGAGGGGTTTCCCCCACACAATCGTGATCAACACGATGGTGGCTGTCGACACTCACTTTAGCTCCCTGCTGCTGCGGATGTATGGAGGATCAGAAAAGGACTTCCATAACCATCCCGCACCCTGTAAAGACTACAATAAACAACGGCCCGACGGAATCACGGATTGCCCTTGGGATCGACGCTATCAGGGAGGTACGTGGCTTTACTAGTAAACGCCACGGAATTTGATGTACTGTCTCGTCTGCCTCTCTAAAGAGGTTGCCAACCTGAAACGTATCTTTTAGAGCATTAATTGGAGGTCCAACTCGATCGCGCAAACGACATTTTCCACTCACCGTCGACTAAGAACTAGGAGAGGCGTGCAAGGCAGGCATCACATCGTCAGATGGCCTTTATAGAGCATACACGTGGTCACCGCCATGGACGCCTCGCTATCGCTGGTTCAGGTCGACAATAAGCTGTTCAACATGCGGTGGAATTAAACACACTAGGAGGACGTGTAGACGGCCTCACAATTGAGGTAGGCGTTGGCGGTGACGAGGTCAGAGGCAGAAAGCAATGTAGGCGGCCAAAAAGGGTGATCGGGCGGAGGTGCGCCATGGATTAGGTGGCGTTTACTAGTAAATGCAGGATTGCGCTTCCAAGGGCAATACGTGATTCCGTCGAACCGTTGGTTGTTGTAGTCTTTACAGGGTGCGGGATCGTTATGGAAGTCCTTTTCTGATGAAGGATAGTGCCCTGTATGGCTGGACAACTGCGGGCAAGGATCCTTGCATCGTTTCCTCGTATCTCGTTGCACATGTTTCAGGGAGCATAAAGCAATAAGCGTTCATATTCATTCCTACTACCGTACTGAGTACTGCTGATTCCGCCCACCTTCCGCTGCATTATGCCGCTCGCCTCACTGGATCCTGTATGGAGCAGAGCTTCTTCACTCTGATCAAGTCGGCCTCGTTGGGCATCCTCGGCAACGATCAGGTGCTTGTGGGGATACTCTTCCCTCCGTAGCGTAACCACCTCTCGACCAGTGCTGACAGCCTGACTAGCGTGGAGGGGACTACTCCATTGCCTGCGGGTAGGGCGCACATCCTGGAGGCCAGGAACAGCATAGGTGAAGCTCTGATCCGTGCATCATTGGCCCGAAGTGCTTTTAGTACTGAATCGTAGGAGTAAGCGGCAAGCGGCAAGATCGCTGATCCGAACCTTGCCTCATTAATATTCCCGATCATCCACTCGACCAAGCCACTAAACTGCACATTCGCAGGACTATCCCGTTCGGAGCGTTCCCAATAGTGCCGCGTTCTTGTGAGGTTGCATGGCTTCCCCCTGGTGCTGCTTGAGTGCATAGTCGAGCCTTGATGGTTTTTCCAAGGCGTCTATGGCGAACCTGGAGATGTGGGTACGAGCTCGTCAAGCCACGGACGAAGTGCGCTCCAAAACGAAACCTTGCGACGCGGGGACACAATCAGCCAAAGATTCAGGATGGCGCCGATCACGATAACGTTGCAAAGCCCTTTGTTTGCCATGGCCGGACTCATCACGGACCAGAGCCATGCTGCTGGTCGATTCTGAGCGAATCCTCATCATCTATTGTATGTCAATGTCACTATAGGGGGCCCACTTTTGTACATAGCACGGCTGATCTTTTCAGACCTCGGCCATTGGTGTTCTCGATCTGCCCGTCAAGGGGACAACTGCTGACAAAACACCTTTGGTTGTCTTGTTGGTATCCAAGTCGCATGCACAATTACTCCAAGACAGGAATAATTTCTGTTCCCACCTCATTTCTCATTCGGTCAAATGTGTGCAAGGACAGAGCGTCGATATGTTGGTGGGAGTTGTGGATGGTGTGACGTTCCCAAAGAATGATCAAATTAGCAGACATGAGGGGCTGTCGATGCTGGCAGGATCGAAAGGTTTCGAAGGTGTGTCCGTGTGGGTGTCGGAGTCAGAAGTGGCAACGCCTCAACTGTGGTCCACCCCAGCGCAGCCCCAGCACCAGACATCGACCAACGTTACTCAAAATTGTTGTATAGCCTTTCAATTTCAGGCTGAGCGTGACGGACATGATACGACCGCGCCTTCTCGGAAGTCTTCATCGCAGACAGCCAGGCTTTTGCAATTACCGATGTCCAATACACTATTCCAGAATGGGCAGACATCAACTCTGTATGCTCAACGTTGGGTTGTGGCAAAGACATCATCGCTCATCCCAAGATTGGCTTTGGAGAAGTCATGTCGCCTACCACGCCAAACGCTGCGCATGATGGGTTTCATCCAGACTGAAACAGAGAGAGCAGTATGTAAGCTAGAGACAAGACTGAAGCCCATCACTCAACCGCGAGTTGTTGCCGCCTCCTTCGGCAATATTGTTAGAAGGCTTCAGAGCAAAAACGCCCTTGATGCGGCCGACTCCGTTCCCGCGTCAACCGAATTGGAAGACTGCGTTTCCCAACGTATGCACACTGGAGAAATTGCAACTGAGCAGGTACAAGTCTGGGCCTTGGTGACGCCCCAAGAGAAACTCGTCAATCAACGCCACATCGAATCCACGGATTTGCAAAGCAGTATTGAATCTGGTTCACGACTACATAAGGTGCTCAGTGGGGGAGGAGGGTGGGGCATCAAGAAAGGACTCCTAGCACTCGACCCGGATTCGGAATACAGCAACGTTTTGTCTGCGTCACCAGAAGCCTTTGACTATGACAACGCGATGGAAGAACATGCGGAACGGATGGGCATTGGTGAATTGGTTCGACCTGGAGATATAGTAGCATTCTACATCTACGAATCATCGCATCCTCGAGAGCCTCTTTCCGCAGACCCATCAAACAAAAGGTCGTGGTATGTGCATAGCCCACCCTCGATTGCTTTAGGTACTGTGCCCTCCACAATGGACACCATGCCCAATGCTGGTGGACGCCAGGCCGACATGCAAGGCGTTGACTATATATTTGCGAGGAACCACTTCGGAATAGTCTCAGAACAGGGCATGGCTTTGAAGATCGCTACACTCGAGAAGCATGACAGTGGGTCTCGGCTTGGTACAGAACATGTCGATCATGTGGTACAGACAAAGCTGGATCCCCCGTACACTCGGTTCTCAATAAGCAATAATGCTCCCTTGACCATCAGCAATATATCGAGCATGGTATGATCTTAGATTCTACTGCGTCATAGAAATGGGTGGGGCTGCAGAGCCTGATGGAGACTCCTTCAGATATCACTTTGGCGCCATATGGATAGTTGTTCCGAGACAGATATCGAATGAGCGTCTCGGCCAAAGTTGGGGTCATTTGAAGGCTTCTACAGCAGAATCAAAGACAGTCCTGTGCTGGGCATCCAATACGAAGAGACCTGTCGAGCCTATGGTATCCTTGATGGGCCTCCGAGGCGTTTCTCCAATCTTTTCGAAGCATTTCTCGGTCCACTACCTTTGCTTCCAGTGCTTGCAGTGCTACAGTGGGGCACGACTGCATACTCCGAGAAGGACATCAAGTAAATCAAGCGATGTGTCGTACTTAGTACGGCACTAGCTTGTGCAACTTTTTGAACTTCAAAACTGTGAAGGTTCCCCCAAGACAGCCAACATAAAGAAGCCGCCAAATAAGGCATCGATACAGATATCCTGAGTGTCGATGTCCTTGTCTGCCAGTACAATGCTAAGTCACCGTTCTCTGTTGTCACTGGCTTCTTCGTGGACCGGTCGATGTTGATCCGTTGAAAAGACTATATGTAAATCACGTTAGATGTCCAGCTTCACGTTTGGCTAGTAGCTTCCAATTGCGGTCGCATTGATGATGTAGTCAAGCCCTGTAGTGTTGCTTAGCTTGCGCTTATGTGCAACAATGATTGAAGTATTGGTGAGTACGTGGTCCGTGAGTCAAATCCCTATGACGTCGACATCCAAATCCTCCATGACTCCGAGTATCATTTCCAAGGTTTCCATAAAGCCATTCACGGCTACACGGAGCATACGGTTCGTCGTAGCCTTATATTCAATGTATAGTACGGTACCGGAAATACCATCGGCGTCCGGACCCTGGGCAGCTCCCATCTTTTCCAATAAGAACGATCGACGCACGAGGGGAGAAAGCTCGGCGTCAACTTGGGTTGCACGGAGGGCTGACGAAGCAAGACGAAATGTTGGGAGAGGAACAGCGATTGTTCTGAACCTTATTCAGGGAGATGCTTACTTATTGAGATATTGTACGTACAGCGAGCAGGGAAAGTCTGGATCTATGGTCAAGCCCGTCATCACTATCGTAGATGGTGCCAAGAATTCCGTTCCTCAGAGGAGCTGTCCGCAAGCTCTGTCTTGCAATTGGAGAGAAAAACCAGGATACCAAGTTCTACCAGAGAATCTTGGTCCAGTGACAATTGCAGATGACCATGTTGTAACGTTGGTGTGAGAAGGTGTCAAGTAGCCTCCCTTCCTATCCGAAGCGGCCCAACTAGGGTGTTGTCGGAAGAGCATTAGCGTACTCTGGTTGCCACCACAACCCTAGCGGCTTGGCGATCTATGCTTGTTGTGACCACAGTCAGATAATGTAAAGTAACAGTATTTTATTCTTCAGATGACCCCGTGGTATAGGTAGCCGTGTTTCTTCAGTCCCAGATTCGCCGAGCGACTCTGCAGCTTGTTCATTTTCCAGCATTGCCCACGCTGTGACTAGAGCCTTTTCTCCGGAGTGCATGCGACAACTTGAGCGCTCTTGCTATCGATACATCCATTTTCACTGCTCTTGCCGGAAAACCTTACTTGCCAACGATCGCGAGTCTACTGTGGCGTTATGCCGCCTCTTGCGGCAAGAGCACCTGTGTCTCCAGCGAGCACGAGCTATGGCCAAGTGATCGAATACATTCAAAGTCAGTATTCCTAAAAGCCCGATCGATCATACTCTAACCGTTGGCAGACCGCGTCTATCTTGCGGCTTATACTCATCCTCCAAATGCTTCAACTCCATTTCCATATCCTGCAACACCAACAAGCTCGCCAACCAAGCGATCTTCGAAAGTCACGCCGGCGCCTGAAACGGCGCCTAGGGGCCCCAGAGTACATCCACCTGCATACTTTACATGCGATGGTGAATTGCTATACAATCGATTCCACGCCGACTTCGGTCCATTGCATATAGGACATCTCTACCGATTCGCTGTCCAATTACATGAGGTTCTGGGAGATCCGGCCAATGTGGACAGAGGTGTCGTTTTCTGGAGTAAACCTGACTCAAGAAGTCGGGCCAATGCGGCATGTCTACTCGCCTGTTACATGGTCCTCATCCAATCTTGGCCTCCACATCTAGCCTTGGCACCCATCGCCCAAGCAGATCCGCCACTGATGCCGTTTCGGGATGCCGGTTACAGCCAGGCAGATTTCGTAATCAGTGTGCAAGATGTTGTTTACGGTGTGTGGCGAGCGAAGGAAGAAGGACTGTGTGGGTTCAAAGAGTTCAGCCTCGAAGAGTAAGTGTATTGCTGTTGGAGTCTACTATCAGCTGATTGCTTCAAGATACGAACGCTATGAGAGAGTTGACCAAGGCGACTTCAATTGGCTGACACCGCAATTTGTCGCTCTCGCATCTCCACAACATCAACCAATCGCCCCTATACCAATCGTATCGCCGCTGTATGCGACCTTACCGACTAATGCGTCTGCCGTGAAGAAGTCCAACATCCCAGGCCCGTTCAAGAATGTCCTTAGTCATTTCGCGAAGCGTAACGTTGGACTCATCGTTCGTCTGAACTCGGAACTCTACTCCCCTTCGTACTTCACTGCTCTTGGCATCAATCATCTAGATATGATATTTGACGATGGTACCTGCCCACCGCTTCCGATGGTGAAGAAGTTCATCAACCTCGCCCATGACATGATCACGGTCAAAAATAAGGCTATTGCAGTCCACTGTAAGGCTGGGCTTGGGCGCACTGGCTGCCTTATTGGTGCTTATCTCATTTACCGTCATGGCTTTACCGCGAACGAGATCATTGCCTTCATGCGGTTCATGCGCCCCGGGATGGTTGTTGGGCCGCAGCAGCACTGGCTACATTTGAACCAGGGAACCTTTCGGGAGTGGTGGTGGGAGGACACGATTAAAGAGAAGCTCGCACTTGTTTTGCCATCAACCCCGACAAAATCCCTACGTCACAAACACGTCGTGGTCAGCAACGGGCAGACAGCGACGCCTCCGAATGGAAGTAATCATGTCAAACGCGCTGCACTAGGTGAGATGACATCGAACGAGATGAACTGGGCCTCGAACGCAATGGATGAGAACCTGCCAGCGCCGACTCCAGGGCAACCACGGAAGACCAGCAGAATGGATGCTCGACATCATCCATACTCTAGAGCTGCCTCTGCAAATCTTGGCATCGAGAACGAGACTGCAAAGCCGGATAACGCAGTCGTTGAGATGACGACCCATCACCACAGTCCTACTCACAATGCGAACAACAACGAAGAAGGGTGGGAACTACGGACGGCCAGCCGCCGAACCAGCTCACAGTCACCTAGTATCAGCGAAAAGACCAGAACTGTAAGCTACACAACGACCATGACGATGAACGAGAGATACAACATGCAGGATAACGACGCGATTCAACAGCTCACCTCAGATGTCGAGAATCAGGATCAGGGGCAGCATGCAGTGGAGAAGCCCCGGCCCAAGACTCCGGCAAGTTCGAAGTGTGGGAATGGAAGCGGAACTCTAGGTGTTGGTAAGTCAAGACCCAGTCCTGCGCGGCGAAGCACCGAAAGTCGGGAGGTGAAAGCTGGTGTTCGCAAGACAAGTGGACGGGTTGGTAGCGTTGGCGGTGTTGGAACGAGTCGATCGCGGTCCTAAGACATTAGTAACCGCTCCTTGCGAACTTGCACTTCACGGCTTTTCTAGACAGATTAGCAAAGCATTCAATCGGCAGGCTGGAGATTTGGAGAGCGTTGCATAGGGCTTCCTGGGCGTTTGAAAACGTGGTCTTTTCTGTCGTTTCTGCTGCCAATACGACTCGTTCATGGGCGGTGCTCAAAATACAGCGTTGCTTCTCTCAATGCATTGTACATACGTCGGCGCCATGACCTAAGAGCTTACCAAGAGACGGATTAAATGGATGGAAGCAATTCAAGTATAAAATTGGTTCCCAGCCATCCATGAGTCCCAGTCGACAGAATGTCTTTGTCTCTGTATCGACGCTCAAAAGTTTCTGCTCCTAAAGTATGGCTACATCGAACAAGCAAAGGCGAGAGACCAACATAATATGACATCCGAAGTAGACTAAAGACTCAAAAGTCGAGCATGATAAATGTTGCGGTCTTTATACAACGGCCAGCGGAGCAACTGAACCGCCAGAGAGCGACAACCTTGAACCATGCATTCCGCAGGATGTCTGAAAGCCGATTGAACCAAAGCACTCAATTTTAAGCATCTTGACCATCCGCATTTGTTCTACTCGGATAATTCTTACTAATGCTACTAACGATGCTTAAAAAAGTAGACTTTTTAAAATTCGGATATTTTTGGATAAAATAGGTCAAATCAGGTAAGTTTAGTTGATCTTGGAAATTTATAGCGTATTCTATTTTTTTCTGGAAATAATACTCCAGAAAACGTCTTTATTGCTTAATCTAAACTAGCTTGAAATCTATTCTTTTTTGTAGATTGATCGCGTCGGATCGATTAATCGAGTTCGAATCGATTAATCGACTCGAATTTTGGCAATTCGAGTCAATCTAACTTAAAAGTCTTGACAAGTCGATTTCTAAAGTTGAAATCGAAAATCGAATTAAGTCGAGTCAATTTCTAGAGTTAAAATCAAAATTCGATTGTAAAAAATCGATTCGAATTGTTAAGAGATAAAATTATTTAGTAACAAATTTTATAAATATAAATTAGATTTTAAATTTTAAATTTTATAATTTTTTTATCTAAATATTCTATAGTAATGTAATAAAGTAATATATATAAACTATTTAATACTTATATAATAAATAGATTACAACTATTATAGTCTCTCGATTAACTTCGATTTTATATTTTATTAAAAAGTATATAAATTAAATAGTATTTTAGTTAACACTTTTGTTCAAAAAAGTGCATAATAATATATTTAAATAATACACTTAAACTTATTAATGCTATTAACTAGTTTAAGATCTCTATAATCTTAAACTTAACTTTATGTTTAATATTATTATTATTATTTTTGCTCTTATTATTATTATTATTGTTTTTGTACTCTATATCTTTATATTTGTTGTTTATTATTTTCGTATTATTTTTTGCTTTCTTTAATCTTATCTTTACTTTATTATTATTAATTTTAATTAAATTGTTAAAATTGTTATTTATTAATTTTAAAAAATTAAGTATTTTGCAATTTGTAATAATTTTATTGTTTACAAAAGTATTTTTAAACTTTTTAAATTTGTAAATTGTATCTAGATTATACGTTTTTTTTGATTTATTAAATCTTTTATAATATAAAATATGTTGTTAAATTATTTCGATAATTAATATTATATATTTAACTATATTTTTGCTTAATTCGAATTAATTAAAATTAAGCTAATACGTAAATTAGTTATTTAATTTATATTAAACTTTATATATACTTAAATATTAAAAAATTGTATTGTATTTATATCTTTATTTTTTAAGATTATTTGTATAGTAATTGTATTGATTTTAATCTATTTTGCAATATTTTTGTCTCTAGTTTTTTTTATTAGTTCGATCTTAAAGTATTGCGCTACAATATAATTAATTCTTTGAATATATATATGTTATTCAAATATATTATTATACAATTCTTTTTTTACTCTTTTATTAACTACTATATTTTCGATATTTTCTTTTATATTAATTTAAATTTGTTTAGAGACTTTTTTAAAAACAATTATTGCTTGCAACTTGATTAAATATTTGTAAAATATAATATAATTAATATTCTGCTTTTTGTAAAGTAGTTTTTAATCTTTAGTTTATATTGTAGTACAATTTTTATTAGCAATAATTTAAGAAAAAGTTAATAAAGTAAACATTTTGCGCTTTAAATTAGTTTTAAAAATAATATATATAAGTAATGCAAAGTAAGTCTTTTACTTAATACTATAACATAAATTACTTAATAATATTCGAATATCTAAATATAAAAGAATTCGATTTTAAAAAGTTTGTTCTTTTAATTAGCTTTAATAATAATATATATAAATAATATATATAAATAATATATATAAATAATATAAAATAAATCTATATATTAACTATATAAAGTAAGACAACAAACAATATTAAATATATTAATTAACATATAATATTTAAAGAAAGAAGTTGTCGCAATTAAAAAAAAAACTTATACACTTAATATTAAAATTAGAATTTAAATATTACTTTTATTTAATATTATTACAATTAAAAATTATTATTTTTATTATATTAATTATCGTATAATATATATTCTTTAACTATTAAAATCGAACACAAATATATATATTTACTACGCATTATTTTATTGCATTATTTATTAAATACTTATTACTTAATTGCAAAACTTATTCATTTTTGTATTTTATACTGTTAATTCTTTTATTTAACAATACGTTTTGCTCTAAAACTCTAATAATTCGAACTAAACAAACTAATAATATATTTAAATAATATATTTAATATATTGTATATTACTAATATACTTAATTTAATTTGTAAAATAATAGACAAAAAATTGCGAAAAAATATAACAACACAAATTAATTGTAACAAAGAAAAGAAATCGATTAAAATAGCTTCTAGTATGCAAAAAATAATATAAAAAAATAATATATTAAACTATTATTAACTAAGTGTTTATAATATAGAAGAAACGCAAACATAAATTTAAAACAATAGCTTTATATAAAATTCGCAAATACTAGAAAACTAATAATTTATTAATTTTAAAAATATTTTTTGCAAAATTAATTTAAGAAATCTTGCAAAATAAAGTTGTAAACAAAAAAGATAATAAAAAATACTAAATTTAGATATTAATTTTGTTAGTTTTTTAAAAAACTATTAAGAATTTTATAATCGACTTCTTCTTTAATAAATATATTATTTATTTGCATTATTATTGTTTTTATATAATATATACTAATATATTGCTTTGTATATTTAGATAACAATCTTCTTGCTATTTGTATTAATTGCAAAATTATTAAATTTAAGAACTTGTAATTGTTAAAGCAATTAATACAAAATTTAGAATTTTACTATAATAAGTAGTAATAAAATTGACGTTTAAATATCTTTGTTATATTAGAATTCGAAATAATTAGCAAGAATTTAAGAATTTAAGCTATTTTACTTATTGCACTTTATTATTTGCATTATTTTGTTATATTATCTACTAAGCGCATTGTTTTATTATATATATTTTTTGTATTCTTTTCTACTAAATATAATAATTAAAAAGTATATTATAGTTATATAATTAAATTATTTAGATAATTAGAGTTTAATTACTAACTTAACTTCTTTAATTAAAGAGTTTAACAATCTTGTTCTATATAATTTTATAAAAGATTGTATAAAAAGAAAATTATTGTATCTTTAATACAAGCATTCTCTAGTTAGTTGTTATTAGTTAGAATCTATATTAGTTAGAATCTATCTAGCTAGTATTTGTTTCTAGTTTGATTATCAATTATTATTATATTATACAATTAGTTGTCTTGCTTGTTTTGTGTTTACAATAGTTGTCTTTTCTTTTGGATTAATTAATAGCTTTAATATTAGTTTCGAAAACAAGCAACTTTTATTGTCTAAATTATTGTATCAATTGCTAAGCGCTATTAATTATTATCTTCTTTGTTTTTGTTTAAATATATTAACGCAAATTTTAAGTATCTAAATTTTTGTATTAGATACTTATTTTATTAAAATTGTCAACTAACTTATTATATTAGTTTTAGATAAATATCGACAACAATATTGTCAATATAGTTTATTTAGTATTTTTTTAGTTATTTAGCGTTGTATTTCGAGCTTCTATTGTAAGTTAGTATTTACTATTAAAAAAAAATTAAATACTTTTGCAGCAAACTAGACAATTGTTAAATTGACAAATATTAAAAATCTTTCTTAACTTATCTATTAACTTTTTGTTTTTACAAAGATCGATTATTCTTTTAAATTTCTTTTGTTCTTATCTATTATTAAACTAGCTAAAAAACTATTTCGACAAATTTTGTTTTCTATTTCTGTAGAGTTAGAAAAACAACAAAACAATAAAAGAATTAATTAGTTATTTATTTAATTACTAAAGTAAGCAATTAATAAAATTTTATTTCGAAAAATTATAAAAAGATTTATAGCAGCAATTGACAATTAGATATTAAACTTAAACAATTTTTTTATTACTAAGATTTCTAAGTCTAAATTTTTTTTTCTGTAAATATTACTAAAATATTCGAGTTTAAATTTTGTTCTTTTGTTAGTTTAATATTTTTAGACAAATTTTTTTTTAATTTTTAGAATACAATATAACAATTGCTATTTAAAAAAAATTAAAAAATTAAAAAATTAAAAGTAATTAGAATATTTTTAATTAATTATTTAGCAAATTTTAGAAATATTTTTCGACAAATATTGTTACTTTTATTGTTAATATTTATTTAAGTAGCAGTTCTAATTTAACAAAATAGTTATTTATTCTTTGATATTTTAATCTATTAACAATAAACAATAAAAATATCTTAAGATTTAACAATTATTTAAATCGATAAGAATACAAATTTAAATTAAAAAAAAATTGTTTTTATCTAGAAATTGCGAGAATTGTTTTTTTGCTTTTAGTAGATAGTATTTAATAATCGAAACAATATTAGATCTATCTATTAATAAATCTTATTAATAGAATAGACAACTAACAAACAATTAACAGAATTAAAGTACTTTTAAACAAGCGTTTTTCTTTCTACTATTTGTATCTACTAACAATTGTCAGAAACAGAAAACTTCTATTTTTCTATTTATTTCTACAAATAGTTTTAAACAATTAATTATTGCAACAACAATAATTATTTTTAGACAATAGTTAATCTCTATTGCTATTTTCGAATAGTAGTTAGTTTTAATTGCTATCTTTATACAGTTAGTTTTAATTGCTAACTACAAATAGTTAGTTTTTGCTATTACTTTTAAATAGCAAGTCGAACAGCAAATTATATTTAATTAGATAACTAACTATATAAACAAAAAACAATACAAAAATTAGAACTTTAATCAGTATTTTAGTTAGTTAGAATATATTTATTAAAATCCATTTTAGTAGAAAAACTTTATTTTTATTTTTTAAATAATTAATTAATTTCGAGATATTATATATAACAAAATTAGACAAATTATTTTAAATTCTAATAGAAATTCTTTTTGTTAGAATTGTATTAGACAACAAATCGATTGTTTTTATAAAAAAAAAATTTGAATTGTTAATAGCAAATAATTGTCGATTAAATTTAGAGCTGCAAATATTAAATTTTTCTATTTAAATACTCTCGAAAGCTATAATACAAAATCTATTATTTTTATTTATAAGAAAATAATTGGGTTACAACTTATCTTGAGTGCAGATTTCTTATTCGAGACAAGCTTACTTCGAGTGGAAATTCTTATTTAGAGTAAATTTTGTCTATGCTTAACTTATGCTCAATATAGTTATATCAAATTATAGAAATTAATAACAATTTTTGCTCGCAATTAAGATACAAGTTTAATATATATATAGTTTATATAAAGTATAACCTTTTTTATTTAATATTAACTAAAAATCAACTTTTAAAGTTTTGCTTCTTTTTAGTATATACTAGATATAAATTTAATTCTCTATATTTATAATATTTTTAAAGTTATATAAGATTTGTAAAGCGCAATTAATTAAATTCAAAAACAAGATTTATATATTGCAAAATTAAATTTTGTTATAGTATAAATTATTTTTAAATATAGTATAAGTTCGATATAATTTTATATTTGCGCAATTTAGTTATTTGTATATATTATATTTAAGCTTAGTCTATATTTAAATCTTAATAGCAATATATTTTTTAATAGTATTATTAATTTTTTTGTTTTCGAAGTCTTTATATTTTTTAACAAAAAGAATTCTTTTATATTTAAGAATTTTGCAAATTAAAATTAATAAACAATTTTGCAATAAATAAATAAAATTAAGATTTACTTTATACTTACTATATACTAGATATTTGCTAAATATATAAGCAAATTTCGAATTTTAACAATATTAATACTATTAAGTCGAATACAATATTAAATAATTAAAACATTAACAAGAATATTTCTATAAACAATTAAAAAAATCAAAATATATTAAACAATTAAGATCTTAATAGTTTTGACAAATTGTTATTTATAAAATTTCAAAAAATAGATTCTTTTTTATATTTTATATCTATTTTATATTAAATTAATATTTATTATATATAGAGTTTTATTAATATTAATAAGATTGCAATTATCTTTAAAAGACGCAATTAAATAGTTGTATTAAAAATGCAAAATTATTACAATATTTTAGCATATTTGTATATATATTTAAAGAGAATTTTTTATTTTGTATATAAAAAAGCACAATATTAGTTAGAATTTTAATTAATATATTTATTAAAATATTAATTAACAAATATATATTTAGTATATATTTAACTTAAGTAAGATATAATTTTAACTTATATTAAAATTAAATTAAATTTTTTGTTATTGTAATTAACTTTAAAATTACTTAGATTGCTTTTTTACTTCTAGAAATTAAAAAAAAATTAAAATAAACAAAATTTAATATTAAAGTTTTAAATATTTCGAAATTAAATATTGCAAATATATATATTCGAATATACTATATATATATTTAGCATACAATAAAGTTAAACTTAAGAATATTAACAATCTTCGACAATATTCTACTTAATTAATATATATAATAAATATTAATACGCAATTAAAATATTATACAAAAATCTAATATTATAAATTTCTTAAAAAATAACAAAAATAATATATATATTGTATATATTTTGATTATAACTTATATATACAAAAATTAAAAGTCTATTATATAAAAAAATTATAAAGTAAACTCTTATTTTATCTATATTGTTATAAGCTAATTTTATAGATTTATTAAATTAAATACTTTCTACTTTTTAATACAAAATTATAATATATAAATCGAATTGTTAACGCAAACTTAATATATATTAATATTAATTATTTTTGCATTTTAATAAACTACAAATTACAATAATATACAAAAAATTATATTTTTATTAAATATCTAGTTTTTAAAAACTTTATTTGCAATTAGTTCTATTTTAATACAAGTTTAGTATATACTAAATATATATAAAATTTAATTATTTTTAGAGAAATAATAAAATTAAGATTAGTATATATAATACGCAATTAAATATCTATATTTTTTTTAATTAAAAACAATTTTTATTCTTTATATTAATTGTATACAAAAATTATATTTATTATTTGTTATATTTTATTAAAATGTTTCGAAAAATTGTTAACAATATAATTGCAATAATTAAATAACAAAATCTACTATTTTTAATAATATATAAGCTAAACTTATATCTAATATATATATTGTTTGCGCTAAATATTTTGCAAAATATTTTACTATTTCTTCTATTATATTTAATTTATATACAAAATATAATAAGATTGCTTTATACTATATATACAATAGTTTTAATATAAAAAATTGTATAGTAATATTAATTTATAAACAAAAATTTAAGAAGTTTTTTGTTAAAACAATTTTAAAAAATTAGTTTATATTTAGTTTAAATATTATATAAATTTAGCTTATAATTTATAGAAGCTAAACAAAAATTTGTTTTTAATTAATTGCATTTTTTAGAAAAATAATAAATTAAAAATATTATTTATTTTAACAAAAATTCTTAACAATATATTGTTATATATTGTATTTATATTTAAATTAAAATCTTTATAAATTAATTATATTTTAAAATAAATCTTATATTTAAACAAATTTAAGACAAAACAAATCTATATAATATTTTAGATTAAAACAAGAATTATTATTGTAAATTTAATATATATACAATATATATTAAGTATATACTTAAATTGCAATAGAAATTAATATCTATTATTATATATAAATTAATATAAAAATTATTAAAAATTATTATATAGTATTTATTAAAATATTTAAAATATTAAAAGAAATTATTTGTTAAATTATTTAAATTTTTTATATTAATTATAAAAATAAAGAATTGCAAATTTTTACAATAAATATAGATAAAAAACAAGTTTAAAATATATTTAATATATACTAGAATTATATAAATATTACTAATATTTTGTTTAGAATTTAAAAAATATTTTTATAATTTTAACAATTCTCGAAAGTAATTTAAATATCTCGAATATATATTAAGTTTTTGTCGAATATAATTTAAATATAATTTTCGAAAATATTATTTTAATTATTTAACAATTTATTTTATTAATTAACTTTAAAAAATTAAAATTGTTAACAAACTATTATAGTATATAGATAATATAAATATATTATATCTTAGACTAATCGCGTCGAGTCGAGTTATCAAGTTTGAATCAAGTACTCGATTTAAATCGGATCGAGTCGATTTCAAAAGTTGAAATCGAATTGTCAATTCGATTTCTAATATTGAAATTAACAATTCGATTTGATTTCTAAAGTTAAAATCGAAACTCGACTCAAAAAAATCGACTCAAATTATTAAAACTACTATTTTTAGTAAATTTAATTATTTTTAGTAATAATTATTTAGTAATAATTAATTAATAATTTAATAGAAATAATCTTTCTATTTAATTTAATTAATAAATATAGTAGATTATTTTTATATTATGTATTACTATTGTATATTACTTAGAAAATAATTTAAAAAAATTAATTTTATACTATTTTTAGAATTCTTAATATTCTTAACAATTTGTTTCGATTTCTAATATTGAAATTAAGAATCGAGTCGACTTGAATTGATTCAATTTCAAAATAATAGAAATCGAATCGAATTTTAAGTCGATTTCTAATATTGAAATTGTTGAGTCGAGTTAATTTCAATAGTTGGAATCGAAATTCGATTCGACAATTAGTCTATTATATCTTAAACTTAAAATATAAATTAAATATTAAAAAATAAAATAAATTTTTATCAAACTATATAAAAAGAAATTAAAGATTTTTTTATATTAATAAACGCTAGTTTGCAATTATATTAATATAGAAGAAAGCAATTACTTTTAAAACAATAAGTTTGTAAAACAAAAACTATTATTACTTGTTTCTATATTTAGATAGAATTTATATTTGTTCTAAACTATATTTATACTAATTATATACTAAAATAAGAAAATATATTATTAAGATATTTGAAAAGAACAATTTTAAGATAGAAAAAAATATTCTATTTATTTGATATAATTGTAATAAATTTAATTGTATTATTGCGCAACTAGTTAAAAAAAATATATACAATTAGTTTATATTTAATTTAACTTAATAATTAATTAAATTATAGATAAAAAAGATCGAAGAATTGCAAAATTAAACTAATTGCGTTGGGTTAAGTTATCGAGTTCGAATCGAGTACTCGATCTAAATTGGGTCGAATCGATTTCAAAAGTTGAAATCGAATTGTTGATTCAATTTCTAATATTGAAATCGACAATTCGATTCGATTTCTAGAGTTAAAATCAAAACTTAACTCGAAAAAATCGACTTAAATTGTTAAGACTACTATTTTTAGTAAATTTAATTATTTTTAGTAATAATTAATTATTTTTAGTAATAATTATTTAGTAATAATTAATTAATAATTTAATAAAAATAATTTTTCTATTTAATTTAATTAATAAATATAGTAGATTATTTTTATATTATGTATTACTATTGTATATTACCTAGAAAATAATTAAAAAAAACTAATTTTATACTATTTTTAGAATTCTTGATATTTTTGACGATTTGCTTCGATTTCTAATATTGAAATCGAGAATCGAGTTAAGTTAAGTCGATTCGATTTCAAAATAATAGAAATCGAATTGAATTTTAAGTTAATTTCTAATGTTGGAATTGTTAAATCGAGTCGATTTCAATAGTTGGAATCGAAATCCGATTCGACAATTAGTCTATGCAAAATATTGTCGACAATATTTATATTTTTCTTTTAATTTAGAAAATTCTTATATAATATTCTTTCTTAATAGATTTAATTTTAAGCATAAATTTAATACAAATATAATATCTAAATTTAATAGCAAGATTTTTTATATATTTTAAAGTTGCAACTTAAAAACTATTTACTTAATAAAAAATTAATATTAAATATTGACTCAATATATATTAGATAAAAATTTTGAAACATTTTTTTTAATACAATAGTATATAGAGATACTATTTAGAAAATATAGATATTAAATATTGATTTAATATATATTAGATAAAGATTCTAAAAAGTTTTTCTTAATACAACAATATATAGAGATACTATTTAGAAAAAACAAATATCAAATATTGACTTAATATATATTAGATAAAGATTCTAAAACATTCTCTTTAATACAATAATATATAAAAATATTATCTAAAAAAGACAAATATTAGATATCGGCTTAATATATATTAGATAAAAATTCTAATTTTTTTTAATACAACAATATATAGAGATACTATTTAGAAAAGATAGATATTAAATATTAACTTAATATATATTGTTGTTTAATTTAAATAAATATAAATTAGACTTAAACTTTATAAACAATATATTAAAAATAAGCAAAAAATACAAAGCAATACTGTTAAAATATTAAATTAAAAATTAAATACAAGAATAATATATACAATATATATGTTAAGAATATAACAAATTTTTACAAAAAAAAAAAAAAAAGACTAACAAAAAAAATTGTCGAATTAAAGAAATTCGATATTACTAGCAATACAAAGAATATTTTAAACGTAATTTTATTATAAATAAATTAACAATATCTATTAAGCAATTAAGATAATAACAAAGATAAATTAGTTTATAAATTTATATTTTTGTTTTACAAATACTATATAATATTAATAATTTAAAAACTTTTGTTTAAATTCGAAAAACTATATATAAATCTAATATATATCGAGTTTATATTAAGTGTTAATTTAAAAAAAGATTTATTATTTTATTAAAAGATTCGAAATTAAAAAGAAACAATTAAAAATAAAATCATATACAAAATATTTATATTATTTGTAAAATTAATAAATACAACAATATAACAAGCTATTATAGTTGTTTGTTTAACTTTATTTTATAAAAAATAATATTTAAAATAGAAGAAATAAATATAAGATTAAAATAGTAAATAAAATAAGTATATAGCAAGCATAGACAAAATATAGACTTAATATATATTTAAATATAATTAAAAGAAAAATCTTAATTTAGAATTAATCAATATATATAGAAATTTTATATTAGATATAGATTGTACTTTATTTTAAATTAATTTGCAAAAAAAAAATTTCTATTAAAATATAGCTATTGTAGTAATTAGACTAATTGTTGGGTTAAGTTTTGATTTTAACTATTAAAATCGATTCGACTCGACAATTTTAATATTAGAAATCGATTTAAAATCTAATTCGATTTCTATTATTTTAAAATTGAATTGACTCGATTTAACTCGATTTTTAATTTCAGTATTAAAAATTGAAACAAATTGTTAAGAATGTCGAAAATTCTAAAAATAGTATAAAATTAGTTTTCTTAAATTATTTTCTAGATAATATACAATAGTAATATATAATATAAAAACAATCTACTATATTTATTAATTAAATTAAATAGAAAAATTATTTCTATTAAATTATTAATTAATTATTACTAAATAATTATTACTAAAAATAATTAATTATTACTGAAAATAATTAATTATTACTAAAAATAATTAAATTTACTAAAAATAGTAGTCTTAACAATTCGAATTAATTTTTTTAAGTTGAGTTTTGATTTTAACTCTAGAAATCGAATCGAATTGTCGATTTTAATATTAGAAATCGAATCGACAATTTGATTTCAACTTTTGAAATCGATTTGACTCAATTTAAATCGAGTATTTGACTTGAACTTAATAACTCGACTCGACGCGATCAGTCTAGTAGCAATTATACAAAAATAAAATATATAGTAGATATTAACTTATTATATTAGATCGAAATTAAAAAAATAATTATTTAATTGTCTATATTATATATATTAGATATAACAAAAAGTATACAATTAATTAAGACAAATTAGATTATTAAGTACAATATATATTAAGTCTAATATTTAGTAAAACAATCTTAAAAACTTCTTGTTATCAATTTGTTCTAATTTATATTTAATATATATCTAATGTATATAGTAAAAGATAATCTAATCTTTGTCTTTTTTAGTTATAGATATAACAATAGTTTTTGTAGTAGCTATATTAGCTAAATATAAGTTTAGTATAATTTTAATATAAATAGAAAGATAGTTGTATTAACTTTTGTTGTTAATAAAAATTAATCTATTTAAAAAAAGATTAGCTATATATAAACTTAGTATAGACATATTATAGATATAAGATAATATTTTACTTTTCTTTGCTATTAAGATATTAGTTAGAATGCAAGTATCTATTAAATATAAAATTAGTATAGTTTTAATATAATAAACTAGCAAACAAGACTTGCTTCTATTTAAATTAAAAAAAATATTGTAATTCTTTTCTATATATATAGTAAATATAAATATAATATATATAAATTTTAGATTTTTTTATTAGAATTAATTATTGTATTTAATTTTTTATTATTATAAGCAACTTTTTTTTGTTAACTATATATATATTAAATATAAATAAAATATAAATCTTTAAAAAATTTTAAGATTTTAAATATACTATTATTACAAGATTTTTTCTCTTTTTTATATTTCTTTAATGCTAGTATATATTTAGTATAAACTAAACTTAAAATATAATTAAATAATCTATTTGAAAATTCGATATCTATAATAGATATATTAATTTATATATAGTCTAAATATATATTAAATACAAACTAATACAATAAAATATACAAAAAGAAGCTTTTCAATTAAAGTACTAGTAGTATAGCGTTAAAAATAAATTAGTATAAGTTTAGTATATTTTAAAACTAAATTAGAAATATTTTTTTACAAATATTCGAGAAAAAATAATAGACAATAATTAATTAATAACTCTAACAATTATATTAGTACAAATCTAATATTAGTCGAATCTATATATAATTAATATATTGTTAAAGTCTTAAATAATAAGATAAGTATTTATATATATAGTATAAAAACAAAAAAATAAAAGATAAATTAAGTATAAAATAAGTATAAAATAAATTTATTTTGTAATAAAAGTATATATCGAAAATAATTGCAAATTCTTAGTTATAACAATTG
>JAABUS010000602.1_pt1 | contig 89536 bp, 81 predicted proteins | sample 5560161 | NCBI WGS metagenome assembly JAABUS01 (sample SAMN10711885, study PRJNA513376) | rock metagenome | isolation source: Antarctica rocks | place: Antarctica: Victoria Land, Trio Nunatak nord | collected 2016-01-04
TGTGGATATGTTGGACGATGAGGACGATGGTGGGGATTATGGCGATTGCGGCGGAGGCGAGGGAGAAGAGGGTTATGGAGGTGGGGTCCATGGTGTTGGTGAAGGATTGGAAGGGGTGGTTCGGAAACGGTGGGCTGGATGGGTTGGAAAAGGGGAGGAGATGGGCGAGGGCGATGGGGTTAAAGAGGTTGGGGAGGGAAACCTATTAGAGAAAATAGAAGATGGATTCGTCGGCAGATGGGATGTACAGAAGAGAAACCTTTGGGCTTCGAGGACATGGGAAATATATAGTAGGAAATAACTCATGACTTTTATGAAAACGACAGCATAAGTAGAGTAGCATCCGATACCCAGCTCTTGGAGCACCAAGAGCAAGGTGGTATATGATCTCACCCATCTTATCGCCCGTTGTTCACTGAAGTGACAGGTATCCCCAAGGCTATAGATACTGCGATCGAATCGGCATGCAAGTCTCCTTATTATTGATGGTGGAGGGTTCGGGGTAGTGATTTAGACTTAGAGAGAGAGGCAGCAGGGGTTGAAAGGAGGGATCAAGCCATTCAAGCAAACGGTGTGGGGCTCTTCTGGAGGATCTTCTGACAATACTAGTTGAGTGGTTCCGCCCACATCAGGGAGCTACCTGGTGGGTTGATCGATAGGTTGCTTACTATTGCTTACTACCTCACCACTGATCAGTGTTTTCTGGCAGGACGGTAAGACCTTCCGTCTCCAAGTTCTCCTGGTGAGTCCGTAGATAGGTTGCGTACTATCTCACCCACTGATCAGCGTTTTGTGGCAGAACGGTAGCCCTTCCGTCTCCGTTTCTATACTGGTCGTATTCGTGAGTATAGAATATTGTCCAGTACTAGTTTGAATGGAACATAGTCGATATTGCATCCTATTTTAGGTTTTAGCAGTATTGAAGATCCTCATGTGCCAGTTCCATTGCCGTTTTCTATCGTAATGTGTATAGATGAGCATTCTTTTCACTCCCTCCCGAGTTAGTAGCGTGTGTCCACCGATGGTAGGCTTGAAGGTGCGCTACTTTCTGACGCCTGTGACAGTCATCGTCGCCAAGTTCATGTACGTTAGCGTCATCAAGGTTCAAAGCTACCATTGAACAAAGACCTGAGCTGTTGCGGAGTCAACCTTTGCTTCCCATTAGTGTGGCCGTTCGGCTCATGCTCAATGGCCATCACAGGTCTACTATGATCTTCAGATGACCGAGGAAAGAAAGGATGCATCTTCGAAAGACAAAGTAGCTAAGAAAGTTCATTGGTCGAGGCGGAACACTCCCTAGTGTACCACTGTCAAGATGCTCTGCCCTCTGGTCGCTGCCTATCTTGAAGAGCCGGCTTCCGAAGCATCTCTAACAGATCTCCACAAATTCAGATCATCCCGGATCCTGGCCGACTAAGATTGGGTTTTAGGCACCTAGTAGGTGAAGCCTTGGAGGGCAGCGTCGAATGGGTATTGTGGATGGTACCCTAACAAAAAACTCGAATGCCATAGCATTTCACTTGAGATGGTACTTCAGAACGCAGGCTTATGGTGGCATGAAGTGTGGTAAAGTAAGGTACTGTATCATACGCATTGGAACCATTTCGCTGTTTTGTATCAGACTAGAAAGTAGCTTCGGTATTATGATGCTAGCGCCGAATCGAAACTCAACGATTCTTTTGTTCAGCCACTGTGACATTGGACTATCTATCTCATGTGAGTTCATCCTATACTTTAGGCTCTCACGTGAAGAGGAGGGAGGAGCGCACACCTCAAATATGCCTCAGCAACATCTTCACTGTTACATTTGAATCTTCCAGCCATCACCTGAATAATTGCTTTAGCACATGGTTCACATTCGTACCTTCAGGTCATGGTTTACAGCAAGGTACCAGCTCTTTCTGGGCCTAAGATACAAGTCTCTTTGGCTCTAATACGCTTCGATCAGGATCACTACCTCAAAGACTAGAGGCTAAATCTCGTGTCGTTGTCTATAGAATCATGTATGTCTAGAAGGCTCAGAGAGACTCGGGCGTGTAGAAGAATCTCGGTGAGTATGACTGTTCATGTATTGAGTTTCGAATGACCAAGGTATTTACTAGGTATCTTAAATTTCACAGATTCAGGTGCCATGGATACTGACGAACAGTCACATGCTAAAATTCCCTCACATCGTGTATTCTTGCAAGCGGTCAGGTACTAACAATTCGCTCTAGTGGAATACCTCCTCTTTTACTTTCCCACTGAATTCCCGTTTCCACTAGAAAGAACTTCAAACGGACATCGTGTATTGTGAGCTTTCCGCTCGTTAGTGTAGGCTGGCAAGTAGTATGGTTCTCTTAGTGTTGCTTGAGAAAACGCTCCGCTGCCCTTTGTGGCTTCCCCTTCCAGATTTGAGTAAACGTTCTCGGACTTGCGAGCATGACTCTCTGTTGTTTGGCTGGTATAATACCATCAATCCAGAAAATAGACACGAAAGGTCTTGCCGTTCTGTCACAAAAGGCTGATCAGTGGTGGAGATAGTATACACACTATCTACTAAACCCACCAGGTAGCACCCAGATGTGGACGGAACCACTCAACTAATCCCACCTATCCAGGACCTATCAACTTTGGGCTAAACAATTGTAGGGAAGCGTAATTATCTTCGCCCGGTTGACAGCGGTGTAATCACATAGTTGGATCCTAGCCATTGGACTGAAGGTATCCATCCGGATCATTGCCAAGATATAAAACTGGAGAGGCAACCTCCAGAAGACCCCGGAATACCTGCCAACGGTTCCCTAGCGTTAATATGAAGGTATTTGGTGTCATCATGTTGAAAGGTCCGGCTGGTGAAGCACTTCATACCCTCTCGAATCCAAAAAGTCTTCACAGAGATCGATCATCATCAGATCCTGGAGAAGAGGCATCCACGGCATCGAATCGGCATTCTAGCTACCGTTAGCCTTTAAGTGCAAAACACCACCAGCGAAAGGCTTCTCATACTCATAATTTCCAGCATCGTTTCAGGACCAGGGAGCTGTTCCAAGCCAACTTCATGTTCCCCTTCGGTAAAGCTCTCGGTCCCATTGAGATACGAGAATTGACTTCTAGATATTCTAACTTCAGAAATTTATTGTACGAAAAACTCTGTGAGCACATCGTATCCCCTAGATTTCTTCCAGTGACTGGCTTTACTCGTATAGGTTCGTAAGACCTCGTCCTCGCCCGGGAATTCTAGAGCTGAAACATGTAGCACTGATAATATGTGTTCCTGTTCCTTTATTCCCCCACTCGCACTTGATCGTCCAGCCATCAGGAACAAACTGGATGGATCCTATCACCTGACAAAGACTCCAGTTGGATGGCTTTATAGTTTGTGTCCTCCACCTTCGAGACATTAGTGGCTTTTGAAGTCCACATGAAGTATCCGACATAGTTGACAATGACAATTGTAGCTAGTTAGGGAGAAAGACAATCAGAAGGCTACTAACACACAACGATGAATTAGCCAGGGGTGCTTCGCTCGTTCTTAGAACCTGAATGTAGATGATATTTCAGTTCATCGAACGTGTCGGCTTCAACCCCATTATCCAACACTCATCATCGATAGTCTGAATGCACGAAGAAAGTATGATTCTTGAGACGGTTTCAGCTCTAGCGCATGTGCAATAAGGAGAATTGGAAGGAAGGACGTATAGAGGAAAATCCCATCTGGTCAAAAGTAAGTAAGCTTCACAAGTTAGCGCCTTTCTCAATTGTCGACTGGGAAACAACATCTTCAAAGGTTGCAGCACGGCTATTCGAACTTTTAGATACATCCACAGCTCAGAATTCCAAATCTATATCAGTCAACGCTCGAGCCCGTTTCATACAACAGTGTTACAGTGCTTTGATAAGCAAGCAAGCTAGACCTTTCGCAAGAACACATCTACCCTTGTATTTAGATGTTCGCCCAATACAGCGTCAGCGTCATGGTTTCTTCTCCTTTGTAGGGCACCGCCATATCGCTTGAGAACTTTCCGTACGTGTATGGCTCGAAGACAGTATTGAACCTTTTCTCATCTTCCTTGGCCTCTTTCACTAGACGTTTTGCGGATTCTTCGCAGATCTTGATTCCCGCACCGGTGAGTGCCTCGTTCCAAGTCTTGCTTATCTTTCCTGTATGGCCGGTCTTCCCACAACAGTCGCTAGATCAAAGATTAGCACCGTTTATCCAAACAGGTCTACACTCGTGCTGATAGCCTACATTTCATATGTCACCTGGTCAAGGTAATCATCCAGTCTATCGCCGAGATACAGAGCTGGGGAAGCCATCTCCAAAAGCTCCTGGATTACAGTCCACGGGACTCCTGGTGTGTAGAGGAAAGTGGTCGATGTTATCATGTTTTTAGCTTCAGGGTGACGAAGTACCGTGAACCCTTTGCGGCGCACAAGTCCTTCGTCGAGGGAGTTCATTACTGGATCCTGGATCGCGGCTTTCAGTCCCGGGAATTTGCGCCCTGGAATCGATCAGCTATTACGGAGAGAAAAAAGCCTGCAAAGACTTACTGAGAAGCTTCACCACTGTCTCGAAAACCACGAGTTGATGAAGAGAAGACCGCGGATCGGGCGACCCGTATGGATTACTACTAGTAAATGTCCCAAGGCCAACAGCGAGACACGAGGTAATCTGTTGGCTTTGGAGCTTCCATATCGTGTTCTTGAAAAACTCAACGAGCTTTACACGACACTCCGATTCCTTCCAGCGGTTTTTGAAGATATCGTACTTCCACAGCGCCAACTCCAGACTCATCCCCATGGGGACATCCGCCGGCTGGTAGTTTGGTTCGTATTTCTTTACAGTGATTCCGTTGACATGCTCGATTGTGTAGCCATCTTCCGTTCTATGGATGTCTGTCTGACTACCAGATTCGGTGGCATCTGCTGTTGGGTTTTGTCTCGTTGTATCCATGGCGGCCTCCATGGTCAGAATGAGCAGAGGTATGGCGGGAGATATACAAATATCGGAGGTACTTATGAGCAGGTTAGGACTTGTTAACGTGCAGAAGAAGAGTCGCCACAAGCCAGAGGGAATGACAACGACTGCAGTGACTCAGCTCCACGAATGCTAGCTGGAGACTCACGTGTTACGACATGATTTTACTGTGCGGTCATACGACATGGACCAAATATCCTTCAGCCTCAAGTGCAATTCTTCCATTCACCTACCTAGGTACCTTTATGGCGTCACCCAATGGCACTAGCCCAACCGCCGTCCCAACCAGCAACCAGTGAAGGCTCCCGCCGATCAATGGCGGTATGAACCAACCCGATCCAGCTTATCTATGCCAATGGCGCCATGAAACAACCCAGTCCGGCTTATCTCAGGCACGTGGCCTGCACAGCCGAGGACTGGAATCTATTTCGCTGTGAATCAGACACTTGGCTCTTTCTGTATGGCGCCATCTTCGCTCGCCTGATAGTATCGGTCCTTTTTGTCCGGCTGTTTTCGGCTGCAGGCTCTTCTTTTCGTCATTCGGCTTCCGCGGTAGTCCTAGTATGGGTAGTCCTGGAATCGCATTTTCAGGATGAGCATTAGGACAGTTGCATGTTTTATAGCTGATGCTCCTTTTTCATCGACCCTCCAGAAACCAGCCAACAGTCTCACATCAACCACCACCACCACTTCAGCATCCCTATTTCATCTCTCAGGCCTCTCCATCCCCAAAACGCCGGATTCGAACCCACCAACTCACCGCCCCTTGATCACAATCACAGCACTCCACCCTCGCTTCACTACTTGAAACCCCACGAGCACAGCAGACAGCCTCAGGCTTCGGCCCTATATTCTCTCCATGACTTGCTCGCAGTGGTAACGATGTTTTTAGGCGTCACGACAGTTGATCATTGTATGATAGGCCGTCCGAGGAGAACACGGGAGGAGGAGAGGATGGCCGAAAATGATTGAATAAGCTTAATAATTGAAAATTCCTCTGACGAGTGCCATAGCAACGACAAGGCATGGACAAGAAAGAAGTAGGAATGTCGTATATAGGGAGGTTTTACGCAGCAAGTGGTAATCCCATTACTTGAGGGCCAGATCTCGTCAGCCTTATAAACTTCCGACTCGCCTTGCCACCTTCATCCCTTTTCTTTGTATTTCTTCGATTCGCCATTCACGACACATAGACACCTAGCCCCCAACCAAGGCCCAACCACCCCCCCAAAACCCCACCACCCCAGCTACAGTATATCCAGATACAGCAACCAAGCTAGTGGTGCCGAAACTTGAGAACCACTTGACCACGCGGTTCTAGAATAATGAACAACGATATAGGCTAGTGGAGGCGGCATTTAAGACTTTTCAGTACCAGAGTGCTTGCTCACTCACTTCCCATAACATTGACGTCGTTGCCGTATCAAACCACCTCACTGCCCCTGCAACTTCCCCCAACCGCCATCCATTCCCACCCCTGTGTACACACTCAATCAATCTACCATTCTACTGTAAAAACCGCCCCAAACACCCCCTATCCGCTGCACAGCGCCAAACTGTCATCCAACCCCCACCCATTCCAGATTATCCATGCGCAGTAGGGGTCTTTTTGAATATCGTTGAAAAATCAGACTTGCGGAGGCTATGGACGGGGAAGGAAAGAAAGGAAAAAGGGGGGGAAGAGGGAATGAGGATTTTTGCGATTGCCGTGTTCGGGTAATACGCATAATTCCCTCCTACCCAGTAACAACCTCCTTTCCTACTCAACCAACACCCATCTCCCCTACATCTCACACCCCTCACCCCCCTCACACACCCACCTCCCCCCCCCCCCCCCACCCCAAAAAAACCCCACATCTCCATCCCCACATTACCCGCAAAAACCTACCGAAAACGAGCCGCTATAGCGCAGGCATTTAGAAGATGGAGAGGAAGGTGAGGTGAGGTAACTAAGGGGGTAAATGAAAAAAAAGAGAGAGGGTGACGATTATAGATTGAAAAGACGATGTGAGCGTGATCTTGCGTGTGTGTGTGTGTGTGTGTGTGTTTTGGAAAAAAGGTGGATCGGGTGCTGGGAGGAAAGAAGAGAAGAGCAAGGGGGGGTTTTTTTTTGGCAAGGTTTGGCAAGGACAGAGAGAGTAGTGGTAGAGAAGAAGAGGAAGAGGAAGAAGAAGAGTCCCCGTTATGTAGATCGGTTTTTTCTACCCTCCTTTTCTTCAAACCGCATCCTTGCCCAAAATCCAAAGTCATCCAGATCTACTATAGAGGTATTTTTTTCAAAAAAAAACCCCCCCATCATCATCTTTCCCATACATATCGAGGTCAGGGGGGGAATAATTTACGATGAACAAGCGTGATTGAGTTTATCTATCATTAAAAACACCCCTTTCTCAGGGCGGCATAGCCCCCCCCCCGCCCAAGAAAAAAAAAAGGAAGGCACCCTCCCTTTGCGGCACACACGAATAGCAGACTACGCATACCTCGCCACAAGAAACGGAACCAAAGCTACCACCCCCTTTCCCTCCCCCTCCCCCTAACGCGCACACTCGCCACCGCCGCGAATCTCGACCCTACCAGCCCGCCCACGAGCCCCGTCGTCGAACTGGACTGCGCCGTCTTCGTGACCAACGTGCTAGGCGTACTCGTCGCCGGCACCACCACCACCACCACCACCGCCGCCGCCGCCGTCGTGGTCGAACTCTTCACACCGTTCCCCGCAACCGCCGCGGTCGTCGATGGGGTAACAGTGGCCAGACCCAGACTACCACTCACAGTCGCCACAACACTCGCGCTCGCGCTGGCGCTCGCGCTCACGCTGGCACTTGCTCCGACGCCCAGACCTAGCGATGCGGAGGGTGCGAGGGAGGCGCTGAGGCCGTTTGTGCCGAGGGAGGCGGCGCCGAGGGATACGGAGGCGGAGGCGGAGAGGGAGGCGGTGAGGAGGGGGCTTGAGGAGGGGATGGGGTGGGAGAGACGGTGAGGGGGGTGGAGGTGGCGGAGGCGGGGGTGACGGTGACGGTGGTGCCTTTTATGGTTGTTCCGCTACTTGAGCCTACGGAGACTGATGTAGAGATGTAAGGGCTCGTAAGGCTTGTGGAGGCGCCGGCGGTTGTTGATGTCCCTAGAACTGCGGTTCCGCCGCTCGAGCTGACTGAGATGCTTGGGCTTATAGAGGAACTTGTTGGAGTGGTAGAAGCTAAAGTGACGGTAGTCCCAAGGATGGTTGTTCCGCCACTCGAAGCAATCGTTAGACTGGGGCTGGCGCTGAGAGTTGTCCCGCCGCTGGTTCCTGCAGATGCGCTGACGCTGACGGAAAGACTCGTCGGGCTGGCAGTAGCAGACGAACTGCTGATAGTTGTTCCGGGGATTGTAGTACCTCCACTCGAGCCCACGGACGCGCTGGCGCTGAGCGCAGGGAGGGTTGTTCCGCTGCTGGAGCCTACAGATGCGCTGGCGCAAGCGAGGCCAAGTAGACAAACAGAACCACTTGGTGAAGTCATCGCTAGCGAGGTGGTAGCCACGGCTGAAGGGCCTGAAGATCACGCAGAGCCTGTAGGCATCATCATTGATTGGCCTCCAGTTACAGGTTGACCAGATGTGCTGGGTGAAACCGTTGTGGTGGTTGTTACCCATGTTGTAGAGACAGATGTTGGAATGACTTGCGTGGAGGTATACGACAGCATCGAGATAGTGGATTGTATGACCGAGGTGCTTCCGGAGATACTGCCAGAGACACTGGGGGTAACGCTTAAGACAGTAGCAGGAATGCTGGCTGAGATGCTGGGAGAGACGCTGGCCGATATGCCACCTGAAATGCTACTAGAGACACTGGGGGAGATACTTGAGATACTAGCCGATATGCTGGCTGAAACGCTACCGGAGATACTGGGGGAGATACTAGCCGGAATACTGGCAGACACACTAGGAGAGGCGCTCCCTAATATGCTAGCTGAGATACTTGGCGACAGGCTTGAACCACTACCAGAGGCGCTGGCCGAAACGCTGATCGAAGCAGTACCCGAGATACTGCAGGAGATACTGGGCGACACACTTGAGACGCTGGGCAAAACACTGGCCGATGCGCTGGGAGAGACACTCGCTGACATACTGGGAGAAACGCCTGCTGATATGCTGCCTGAGATACTCGGCGATTGGCTTGAGACACTACCAGAAACGCTGGCCGAGACACTGATCGACGGACTGACGCTTAACGTAGTGGTGGTACTAGAACAGAGTAGACCTGAACATGAAGCAGTCGAGGCGGAAGACCCAACAGCACTTTCGACACTGCCTGCACCGGACCCGCTTGCACTACCAGGACTTGACGTGGCTGACCCTGAATTCGTAGATAGTTGTGCAGTCGACGATCCAGCCACCGATATCGACGCACTGACGCAGAGCGGGCCGGTACATGAAGTAGTAGGGGTTGAAGATCCCGTGACGCTCGCAGCCATGCCTGTGCTGGATAGACTTGGAGACGCAGCACTAAGGATAGAAGAAGTAGTATCAGATATCGAGGGAACAGCACCCGATGTAACAGAACCAGAGGCGGCCGAAGTCGTCATAGTCGAAGATTCACCTACTGGGATCGATGCACTGACGCAAAGAAGACCAGTACATGAAGTGGTAGAGGATTGAGATGATATTGGTCCGCCGCTGGCTTGGCTCGTGGACGATGCACTAGACCCTGGAAGAACTGAGATCGTAGTGCTTGATAAGAATGACGTTGAGATGCTTGGACTGCCCGAGGCAGGACCAGTACTTAGAGAAGGTGTGATACTCGATGTTAGGATAATCGAGCTTCCGCTAAGTGATACGCTGGTGCTTGCGGAGACGGATGGGGATATCGAAGAAGGTAATGTAGATGACGTAGATGACACCATTGCCATCGACGAGTCGCCAATTGCACTGCTCACCGTTGGTGATGGGGATTCAATGCCGAGAGAGGACATGCTTGGTGTGGAAATTACTGACGTTCCACTTAATGAAACATATGGGCTCGAGGTCGAGGGAGTTCCACTAGCAGATATGCTAAGACTCGAAAGGGATCCCAGTTCGGAAGTAGAGACAGTTGGCGTTCAGATCACTGTTGGACCGCTGATTGAAACACCTGGACTGCTTGACACTGATGCAATGTTGGAAGATACGACACCAGATGATGAAATTATTGACGTGCCACTGTCTAGAACGCCTGAGCTGCCCGATCCAATGACAGATGTTACGATGCCAGAAGTTGAGGTCCTTGTGGTTCCATCAATGGCACTATTGACGCTCCCAGTCAAAGACCCTAGACCAACAGTGGACGTCGCGGGTGTGGAGACCACTAGTGTTCCACTGACCGAGATCGTTGAACTCCCAGAGATAGTCGCAGTACTTGGTGCTGACACGCTCGATGTTGGTATAATGGAGGTGCCACTGGCTAAGACACTTGTGTTTCCAGTGATACCTGAAGTTGAACTACTAGGTGTCGAAATCACTGACGTTCCGCTGATAGACACGCTTAGGCCGCCAGAGAGGGTACTGGTCATGCCGGAAGCTGAGATGGCCGATGTTACGGATATTGACGTCCCACTGATGGAGATTGATGGTGAGGAAGGCGGCGAGACGCTTGGGGTCCCGGACATTGAAGTATCGGAAGAAGACGACAAGACACCTGATGTCAACGAGGTCATTGGAAGGCCTGAGCTCTGAGTAGACAGGATAGTCGAAAAGCCTCCGGCTGGGGTAGAGATTGATAAAGAAAGCAATGAACTGGATACCGTAGATGGCAGTGTCTGGGAGTTGCTAGTAGTCGATGTTGAGGGGAGAGCATCCGTAACGGTAGATATCGGAGACATTTTTAAGGATACCGTAGAAGATACAGACGGGGATAAAGATATGGTGAGGAAAGTGGAGCCTGGGGGAGATCCACCTGAGGTGCTACTCGTGCCGGAAGAAGACGTGTCTGACGTACTTCTGCTTACCGATTGCGACATGGTTGGCGACGAAGCTGAGGAGCTCCCGGTAACAGATACAGATACCGAAGGTGACAAAGTAGTAGCACTTGGAGTAACGGAAGAAGATACTAAGGCTGAAATGGTAGTGGAGCTAGGGCTCGCAGACGCGGAGACAGTTACCGACAGCCCCGTGGCGCTTGTAGTCGGGGACAACAGCGACCGATGTTGAAAGGGTAGTGGAGCTTATACTGACTGATCCTGAAGCCGATATAGCTGACGAGGTAGAAGATGATATTTGCGTAATCCCACTGCTGCCTGCTGGGATTGAGGAGCTTTGGGAAACGCTCGTAGACCCTGTTGATGATCCTAACTGAGACAACATGGAACTCGTAGACCCAGGAGCAGACGTGGAAGACGGGGTCGTAATCGACGATGTTTGGTTTGAGTTGCTGGAACCTTGGATGGACGTTTGCGATCCGCTCTGGGAGCTGCTTAAGAATCCGGTTGATGGCCCTAACTGAGAAGATATAGAACTGATGAACACCGAAGCTGACAGGGAGGACGTAGCCCCGACAGAAGTAGACGGTGTACTTGATGTACTTTGTATTGAACCGCTGGCACTTTGGATGGACGTTTGAGAACCGCTCTGAGAGCTGCTAGAGGACGCGGTCGATAATCCTGACAGGTAAGAAACCGAGTTTATAGATCCTGCAGGAGAATTCAAAGGAATGGCCGACGCGGAGACTTCACTATACGAAGTCTGCAGCGTGCTCGCGCTCCCAGTGGCGGAGATTGACGCAGAGCTCGACGATAGCGATGAAGATGGCGAAAGCGAAAAAGACGAACCTGCACTACTCGAACCTGTCAAAACGACCGAAGGACTGGTCGAGCTGACAGGCGAAACAAAGCTATACAAGCCAAGTCTATCACTCCCACCGCACACTTCGCTAGCATTCCTGGCGCATGGCGTGGTACACTGGTCCGGGTCACTGGAAGTGACAGGAACGCTATCAGAGGGTAGCCCATCCATGCAAAAGCCTATAGTCGGTAAGAGATTAGCAATAGGGTTTGCAGGACGGGGGAGTTTCGTGGTTTCTACTTACAAAGATTACCAGCTTTAACCCCCATGATACCGTGAGTGCCACAATCAGCAGCACACTCTTCCACGGTTCCAGTGGTAATTGCTCCCGCGCTATATTGGAAGGTATAGCAGTCGACATACCGGTAGTTGCCCGCGACTTGAACGGTCGCTGGGGTAGAAGATGGAGCTAGGCTCGGAGATGAAGACGTGGACGAGGCTGTAGGAGTTGAAGAAGATATCGTCGATGAGATGGAGCTAGTAGTTCCAGGTGTCGAACTACCAGTATTTGAAGTAGATGATTGAGGCGTACCGGGGAAACTCCCAGGAGTCACACTGATGCTAGATGATGAACCGAAAGTGCTGCTGCTTATCCCACTGCCACTCGCTGTACTTGCTCGTTCCACTGAGGCTGGATGATGTGCCAGGAGTGGCGTCACTGAGACTAGAGAATGTCGAGAAACCCGAAGCCAGTACAGAAGCAGACGATGACGTCGGATAAACGGTGATATAGACGGTAACATTACCACAGTCTTCTACAAGCTCATTAGTCCAAACTCAAAAAATCTAGCACCATCTCAGGGGCTACCTACCGGTCGATGGCGCTGTTGGCAAAGCAACAGAGCTGGAAGGAGAGGATGCCGATGAGCTCCCGCTAAGTACACTAGTAAAAAACTGGGCGTTGACTAAACCTGCAAAAGCAATGAGTAGTAATGAGAGGAATGCCATATTGTCAACGACGACGAGACGGGGATGGGCGAAAGAGTGAGGGCAAACATATGGACGTCAGGGGCAACTGGGATTGCCTCCATTTATTCAGGAGGGAAGCAAATTGGACTTGAAGATATTGGAATGAGTAGGAGTGATTGAAGCCAATGGAGAGCAATGGAGGTCATAACAAAAGGGTATATATGAAGCAGCGATTGTTGTCAAAGCTTGCAGTGGATCTTTGATTGGTCGAACAAAGGCATGTCTGGAACGTGAAGAGCAATAGAGGCCATAACAAACGGGGTTTATCATCGTTGTATAAAGCTGGCGGTGAGTCTGTGATTGGTCCGATCGAGGTATATCTGGAACATAAACAACCGGATGTTATGTTGTACTGTTAGCCGACCCTCACATTGCTCGGTATAGCAGTTAAAAAATAAGGTAGCCTTCCTTACAAACCATTCGGGTTGTATGGACATGCAAGCCCTTCCCACTGCAGCTCATTGCACTGAGTAGGCCTATGGCATTGAGTAGTTGATCGCCATAAACTGGGAATTCGGTCTCAAGATCCTTTCAAGAAAGTTCAGAAACTTCTCTACTTCGCTATCGAGATAGGAATATTCATGGAATGTGGCAGACGCTCACCAGTGTAATAATGGAACACTAGGGGAACGCCAATAAGACATAGAGCCGTGAAAGTCTAAACTCTCATCTTGTAGAGAAGAAGGACTGGCCTGTATTCAATTCAGTCAACCCATGTAGATACTGTATCTATCCATACTCACTACATTGAAGCCTATTGCACTGATTAGGCCTACTAGTCGTATGTTGACCGTCCCTTGCTTTCAGCTGCAAGTTTCTTCCAAAACATCCTCCTACTTCGCTGACGAATCTGATAAGAATCTTCACGGAATGTGGCACGCTGTCGCCAGTGTACCGGGACGCTAGTGGAACGCTAGTGAGACATGGAGCCGTGAAGAAAACGAATTGCTGGGAATTGTGTGAAGATGCTATAATAGGCGACCCATGCGTGGAGTGTGCGATAATGACGGGATATGGTTTGATTATCCCCTTACTTGGTTCATAATACAAGCAGCGTACCATAAATACGAAACGTTGGGTATTAGAACAAAGATACGTTGGAAAATGAACAGGGAAAATACATCCATGGAATACAAATTCACCAGTGGATCACTTCATTGTTGTTGGGAACCTCGAGCACGAGATAGGCGGGCGACTGAGGAGAGATAAGTACGTGAAGTTTAACTGGGAGCGACCCATGAGAACATACGTTTAAGAACCCCATTTAGGCGTCTCACGCGCTTGTTCTTCGATGCGGCACTGTTGTGGGTTGTACTATTCACAGTAACGTCACCATCTTCGTCACTCGAGCTCTCACTTTCGCTTTCACTGGAAGAGCTCAGGTTATCGTCTGCAACCGAAGTCGTCGTTGCTTGAGGCTCAGCAGGTTTCATGCCAAAGCCCCGAGGCTTTGCCTCAATCTTGGGCGTCTCCATAACCACTGCTAAACTTGGGTAGCGCTGGTTTGATGGACGAAGAACGTTTCCAGTAAGGCCATTGGAGCCATGTACGGTTTTCGGCGCAGCACTGGAAGCTTCCTTAGATGACTCTCGCTTTGGCTTGTTGGACGCTTTTCCCCTCTGGCGGACGGAATGATCCAAGTCCCTCGAGTTCATGGCAGAACTGGAAGATTTCCCTTGGACGCCAGTGAGGTCAGGAGTTTTTGACAGCTTGTTTGGGTTCGGAGTGATCAAAGACTGACGACATTCGCGTTGTAGTTGTTGACTAGCGTCGTGCGCAAGGCGTCGGGAATCATCATTTCTAAACCTTTTAAACTCCTGACTTCCAACAGAGGACGTCCGTGAAGAATGTGAGGCTACTTCAGAGCTGGGATTCTGTACCGAGGCTGCATCTTCCATCTCGATATCCTCACTGCCAGCCCTTTTTGTATTTAGGGTTTTCACTTCATCTTTCTTTGACTTCACCGGAGGCAACGTGTCAAGCTTATCGTCGGAATCGGATCCAGAGCCGGACTCCGTACCAGATCCGGAATCTGACTCAGAACCAGAGTCGAACACGGATCCGGATTCTGATTCAGATCCGGAACTCTCAAAGCTCAGTCCAGACATATATTGAGCTGGCGAACGCGAACGCGACTTTCTGATTGGCACCTCCACCATGACTTTAGGGACAAATTCACGGGATGGAATTTCTAGGTCTTGTATATTTGACTTCCAGGTCTTATCAGCTGGTGTAGCAGACATTGGGAAAGCCTTCGCTCTGGCGGCAGGCTCAACTTCGGCTTTTGTCGGCTTCTTCTTGAAACTCGGACCAGCTTTAGCATTGCGTGGCCTATCTCCTTCATTTTCGGAAACACTCAAGATGGATATCTCGGAGTCGGAGGAGATGATGTTACTTTCTGGTATTGCTGGACCTGGGAGTTTGAGAGGAGGGTCAATCACACGTCCCTTCATCTTCTTATCGCGCTTAATGTTGAGCTTAGTTTGCACCTTTTCCTTGGGGGTGGACTTCTTCCGTATGTCTTTCAACTGTTTTGATGTATCCTTACAGACTGACCCGGATAACTCAGAGGCAGAAGACGCCCGTGACTTGGCACTCTCTTTAGTCGCCTCAGTCAGACATTGTGTGTTCCTAGCTCCGTTCAACTTCAATGCCGCTGCCGTGCTTGGAGAACTGTCAAGCTTTGCAAGATCTGACGGCTCGTCTATGAAAGAAACAGACCTCTTAGAGACTACTGAATTCTGTCGTAGAGCGCTTCGCAATGATGATGGCTGAGCGCTTAACCTGACAGTTACCGAGGAATTACTCGAGCCAAACAATTTATGGGTGGAACTAGGTACAGCTGGTGTCATAGATGTTCGCACTCGGTCCGGATCGCTACGTATACTTGAAGGAGTAGAAGATTTCCGTCGCCTAGCATCCGAAGATTCACCAAGTTTTGGTGTCTTGTCTGGCTTCACTTCTAATGATTGCGGTGTGGCTTTCCGTTTAGCTCCTATTGACACTTCGGGTGATAGATCGGCGCCCTTTGCGTTAACTTTCACGGGTGATTCAAGATCTACTTGAGCTTTCTTGTTTTCACAAGCTTTTGCGCTGTCTGCTTGCTTTAGTTGGTTGGGTCCTGTATCATTGGCAAGTTTTGCGTTGCTAGCTCTTTTCTGAGCAGCCAATTCCCTTCGCCAGGCTTTATTCATCACAGCTTGTACCTGCTTTTCCTTTGCTGCTACTTCGCCTCTTCGAACCTTTTCCTCCTTTGCCTCCTTTGTCTTTCGCTCTTGCACTAGCTTCTCTGCTAGATCCTTCTCTGCTCTTTCCTTTTGGTCTGCCAACCTTTTGCGATTCTCTTCGCCCTCATCCGCCCTTTTCTCCCGAGCGAGCTTCGCCTTGGCTTTTTTATCCTCCACCATTTTATTCTCAGCAGTCTGTTCTGATGCTAACTTCGCCTCTCTGGCTCGTTCCATTACCAAGTCTACTTTTTTGGCGGTTAGCTCTTGTGCTGCTTTCTGTTCGTTAACCCTTTCTTCTTCGGCTTTTCTCTCGGTCTCTGTTTCAACCCGGGTACTTTCCCTTCGAATTACCTCAGTGGAGGGATCTCTCTCGACGGTCTTAGCCTCTTGCTGCTTAGCCACATATTGCACCGCTCCGCCTGCTGGCCTATCTTTCACTTGAGTTTCCCACGGCAGCAGTTCATCTACTACTTGTCCTACTCCCCAGACAGGCGCTTTGCGAACTGCTTTGGGTAAGACTTGTTGTTCAAAGAATGGCTTAATGATCCTTGGCACTTCAGCCTGTAGCTGTGTTTCCGCACCAGACCCTGGGTCGTTGGGGTTGTTCCCATCCGAGGTAGGTAATACAGCGGCATTTGACTTTGGCTTGGATAACCGGGTTACAACAAAAGATGTGTCGCCAAGATCCTGTTCTTTGCCAACGAAAGGTAATAAGGAGGGAGATGCTCCCGACAAAAAAGGGTCAGAACAAGGTCTTTGAGCACTACGTATGTGGTGTATTTCTTGTGAGCTTTCCACATCTGTATAGATAGGGTCGAAGATATCCAAGGACTGCGCTCTCACGCCATCGGCAACGCAATGCGTCTTAGCTCGAGGTGTTCGTGAAAGTGGAAGTTTTGGTTTGGCAAACAGACCAGGCCTTTCATTGGCAAGCTGTAAAGTAGTAGCATATCAGTACTAAAGTTTTCGAAAGCTGCACTGATGAGCGAAAAGCAAAAGGGTAGACATAGTCCCATGGTTGATCAGTAAGCTACACAAGCAGATAGAGATAAAGGACTACGTAGTGTCGTGATGTAGGAATAACCAACAAGTAGGAAGCCATCGAACAAAATTTTAAAGACAGTCAAGAAGGGTGAGCAATCGTACTCACTTTATCAGATACAGCCAATACGGTAGCGAATGAATGAGGCCCAGACTCTACTGGTTCAGCCTCCAAGGCTTGTTGGTCTTTCAATTGAAGCAACAATGTAGGAGTCGCTATTTCCCTATTGTTTGTAGATATTTTCGAACCAGATTCTCTTTCCGTGATCGCAGCTATATCGTCAAGAGGAAAATCAAGGGCTGAAGTTAATTCTGGCGACTCTGATTTCGTGTTGCGGAGGTCGAAGTCATCGGCTTTGTAGGCACTCTCGTTATAGAATGATGTGGGCCTACTGGGCGGTGAGTCTGGGATAGAGAACGGCTGGTACTTGGTTGTCGCCAGCTTGCGAGGACTGTGGACGGTCAACGAGGTGGGGGTACCATACGGATTGGGTTCTAGAGGAAACTGTCAGTAATGCAGAGAGTGTCACGCAATGGACACGATAGCTGTCACATACGCTTGTTTCTCGGCGATCTCTGAGAGTCGTCCACTTGATGCACGGGAGAACCGCGTCGCGCGGAAGGTTGCGATGAGATGTACAAACCCTCCTCGAAATTTTCACAAGAGCGAATCGGTCGGTCAGACTCGAATTCATCAAACGGCCTTGTCTGCATCTTCTGCCTCTTGCTTGATCTCTCACTGCTATCAAATGGCTCAGAACCCCAAACGCCATCATAGCCCGCATCGCGCAGGCTACTGCGTGGCCCATGCAGAGATTGACCAAGAGAGCGCTTTCGAGGTCTGGCGGATGAGTCTGGCAGGATTGAGTCATAACGCTGCGGGTTGCGCAGCTCGTTAGGGTCTGGTGGTGATTGCACGACCTTGACAGTCCGGTCTGAAATATTGCCTCTTTCCTTGAAGACATGGCCCACGGTTAAGGCATATTCCTTTTCGTCGGATGCGTCGAGTACATCGCCCCAATAGTCTGTAAGACATTTGATGTGAAGTGTGCTGACATTGAACGAAGTATCAGCTCAATGCTCTCGAAATCCCCTTGGAAAAGAGAACAGGAACGCGCTCACCGTCTATGAATGTTCATGAACCGATTCTTTATCCTTTCGGCGAGCTCGTTGATAGTAATCTCTTGTGCGCAGGGTTCAAGATACGGTCTAGTCGCATCCTGATGGGATTTCACTTCATCTCTCAGTAACTCGGTAGGATTAGACCAAGGCAGAACCTCGACTCTAACACGTATGCGTTCCATTGTTGGCGCGCGTTCGGAGCATGATACGGTGATCCAGAGTATAAGATCCTCAAGGAGTTAAAGCTTCCATGGATAAGGAGCAACAGAGTTCCAGCGCGTTTGCTTCGTGAAATTGAAGTGAAGGTTGCAGGGTTCTTGTCGATAGCGCCAGCGGCCCGAGATAGCCGAGACTAGCGTCTCGTGGTTTCAACTACCAATCGTGGGGGGTCACAGCTTGATCCATTGTGAAAACACTTCTTCGTTACATCCAAGGTACATGAAGGAGAAGAACTTCTTGCAGAGACTCTATCGAGATTAAATGTGAGTTTGATTCTTGACTATTGGCTTCGAGGATCACAAGAATAATCCCCAGGTTCAACCATGGCCACCACAGACGCCATCAATCATGAAAAACGGAAACCTATGCCCTCAGCTATCGATGTATGAGAAAAAGGGTTGCCACAAATCTATTCCCTGGTTGTTCAGGAAACCCTCACACATGCTTGTCGCCTTGACTCAAGCATACAATCATCCAATAGGACCGCCGTCTGGTTGATTCAGAGAAAGCTGCTCCTTACTCGTCCAACGATGACAATCTCCAACAACCTTGCTTCGATGGCAATGTCCATCTCGATCCAGAACATGATACTTGCACTTGTTGGAAATAGAGATGAGCCCATTCCCACAGCCATGATTGCCGACATACTTGAGGGCTTCAGACAAATCGCGACAAAACTCTAGCGGGAATCCAATGAAGAACTTTGCAGGATTTTTATCCAATTTCGTGACTGCAGCTGCGTAAGCCGTTGCGTTTCTGATCCACTGCCGCAGTCTTGAGATATCGCAAGTGTTTTCGTAAATGTAGGGCGCGAGATGGACCGGTACTTCTATGGGAGCTTCGGGTTTCTTAATCAGTAGGTCCATGACGGGGTTTAGAAGTTCGCGGATAAGACGGCACTCTCCAAAGATGTAAAGACCGACCAGAATTTCCCAGCTGAGTGTTTTCCATGTGTGATTGCAGCTGTCCTCCACGAGCTGAAACCCCCCCGTATAAAGCCAAGTTCGAAAGACTTGAAAGACTTCGACATTATCTTCGGGCATCTCGATTACGCGCTTTCGGGCCTCTTTGAAGTTGCCCTCGAGGGCCGCTTTGAAGTATGGTGAATATCTGCAAAGAGTTTCCTTGTGCATGGTGAACGTTTCCTTTTTCGGACCGACTTTGACTATGATGATCGTTTCGTGGGGCCTATTACAGATGTCAGTAAATGGATATGGAAATAGTCGAGCTTCTTTTTGAGCTCGATGACTTACCGTGCGAATGGCCCTGCCAGCTTCATCCTAGCACGCGTGCACGGGGCCATCTTGGTTCTGTAAGTTTGATAGTGGGAATCGATAGCATATGTTGGGTGAAAGCAGAGAAAACTTGCATTCGGTTGGTCGTAGTCAATTGGATATTCCTTCACTCGACTAACAATGAGCTTGTCTTTGACGCGTATTCGTGGGTTATTGTGGCTAAAGTCCCATCACTTCCTTTGCCTTCTTCACCTCCTACCATCTCCACCTCCTACCTTCCACACCACTGGTGTAGAAGGCATTGGCACAGTCGGTCTTGACGCGATCAACAATCCAAATACGGTCAACGAAACCAGATACGAAAGACCCACATATGAGCAGGAAAACTGAAGCTTTCCGGCTTTTCGGACCGTGTGGCTTCCTGCCTTTTCAGAAGAGCGGACTGAAAGAGAGACACCAGTGTTATATCGTAGGGTGAAATTGCAGAGCATCACCAGGCCTGTGTCTGTCGAAGCATAGTCCGATACACTTGTCCTGTCTACATGCATTCAGCGGACGTTAATGGAGCTCATCGACATCCGTGACTATTCCTTTTGGTCGCCGCAGAGTTTCCCCCTTATCTTTGAGGCAGGGTCTTTCGAAGATTCTCGAATTCGATGACTTCGTATATCCTATGGCAAACAGCCTCGCAAGAGAGACGAGGCGTATGTCCTGTAGGGCGACACCGCTGAGCATCACCACTGTGCCCGTGTTGCTGGAAAGGCGTGCGTGCAGACTTTCCATATCCTTCCAGCCTCCCACAGGATCTGTCTGCACCTATCGCATCTGTGTCCATTGACTCCCAATCGCCCCAAAACAGTCAACCCCCTCTTTGTTTTGCTGTCTTAGGAGAAAGATCGATATGACAACCTTATTTGTGGGTTGGAACCCCATTCAATGGAGAACACCACCCAACAATTGATGTGACTCCCAATATTTTGGGGTCCTCATCCACCGACGAGGCTTTCATTCATGGATTGAACAATATAATGATGAAGTATCTGTCATAAATTGAACCTTTGTCTTCTCGCCAAGAGTCAAATTCTGCCTCTCATCTTTCTGGCCCCGGAATCTTTTCCTACATACCCAATTGACTATCACATTTCCTAGTCATGCCCACGTCTAGGGTCTTCCCATCGCCATTTCTGTTCAAGCTGAGGGGATCCTGCATGCTGGACCAACCTCCTTCATCCGAGCAACCATGGATCTCGGCATACCGAAGTCGGCCTCTACCGAAAAGATCAATCTACACTACGCCGCTGCTCAAAAGAATACTGCTGAAACGACGTCTGCTCACTGCGCATGTAAGGATAAAAGGACTCGACGTGTTTGCTTCAAAGCAGTCATGACCAAGAATGCAAGAATCGAAACAATCTATCCAACAATTCTCGCACCTCGTCCATAAAAGATCAGCACTCACCAAGGTCATCAACAGCAATCCCCAAGACCCATAAAAGAGATCAACAAGCGTCTACGACACGGGTAGAGTAGTGGAGCGAGTTATAGGTAGGCAAGGTAGTTAATTAGTCATAGTAGAAAATGTGAACTGCTTCAATCTCAGAAAGTTATTTGATCCATCTCTCATCCACAAACCCAACACCCTCACTCATCCCCCAACAAAGCATTACCAAGACATCCATCATTCCCCAGCACCATACCCCATCCCACCCCATCCCATCCCATCCCACCCAAACCTCCCCTCCCTCTCCCCCCTTCCCCCACCCCTCAACCCACCACCCACCACCCACCACTCCCCCATCACACAAAAACATATTTCCCCCACCCGCACAGCTAAACTACCTATCCATCATGCCCAATCAAGACTCCCTTACTCACCAACGGATTCCCCCAGTTTCCCATGGACTCAAACATTCGCCGAAGCAAAGCGGCATACATAATCCACCCTCCAGGGTAGGTAACTAGCATTCGATCCACAAAAAAAAACGCTTTCGTTCTCCCCGACGTCCGGGAGTTTGGAAAGTGCGGATAAGGTAGCAGTATAGATAAGGTAGGTAAGGTAGATTAATAAGTCGTGATTTGAGAGGGGGGGCTAGTAGGGGGAGACTTTAGGTGCGCGGGCTAAGGTAAGGGAGAGGGAAAGTGTGTGTGTTTAGGAGGTGGAAGCTAAGGTAAGATATTAACGGATCGTTGGTTAGGTAGGTAGGGCGGTGGTGTTGTTCAGCACGTGGGTACTACTACTGTAGGTACTTTAGGTAGTGCGACGCCCAGAACGCGTTGGGATAGACGGTGGTTACTTTAATACCTTAGGTAGTTCACTAGGTATCTTAGTGAGGCAAGGTGTGGTCTGGTGGGGGAGCTACTGTACCTTGATTGGGTAGGTGTGGGGGATGGATTGTGGGGGGTGTTGTCATTTTTCCAAGAGGAAAGTTCGGAGGTGATGGAGCGCAAAAAAGTGAGAAATAAAAGCGTGCGTTTGCAGAATATCCTTTGTCATTTGTAGCAATGTGGTGTTTTAGGTATATAGATCCTCTGGGTATCGCAGTCGCGGGATTTCCAGGTCCATCCAACCGACCAATCAACCCACCGCCCGCCCCTCCCTGTTTTCCATCCAATGGATGAAAAAGAAAAGAAAAACACCTTGCTGAAAAAATCTAGAATTGCGAGACCGTGATACCCATGCCAGATCCGACAGACCTTCTAACTAGGGGCTAGAGCTAACCGTGCTTGAAGGTCTGCTTCTCCTCCAGCGCGCCATCATCGTGGTGCGTGTGCATCGCGTTGACATCCAGGGACATATTCCTGCTGCCGCGTCTGGGGAGCCCAGTCTCCGGATCCACGACCGAGTGGCCGCGCCCAGCCGCCTGCACAAGATCCGGGTTCTGCTCCTTGAGGATGCAGAAGTTCTTCTCGGCCTCCCAGTTCCAGGGGCTGTCGGCCGCGAACAGCAGGTCCATTTCCTCGAGGGTGCGCTGGCTGGACTCTGGGTAGAGGGCCCAGACCATGGGGATGGTGATGACGTTGGCGGCGGCGAAGATGTAGTAAGTTTTTTCGTTGAGGGCCTTGAACATGACGGGCAAGAGGAGGGTGAGCCAGCCGTTTCCGACGGACCAGCCGACCACACCCCAGGCGTTGCCTTTGGCGCGGACTTGGAGGGGGAAGATCTCGGCGGGGTAGAGCCAGGGGACGGTGAGCCAGGTGGCGCCGAAGGTGGCGGTGAAGAGGAAGATCATGGCGACGGCGCCGGAGCTGTAGCCTCTGGCGGCGGCGGAGCCCGGGGGTTGGTTTTGACCCGCGCGGGAGAGACCACCGGCGAGGAACATGGAGATGCCCTGGACGACGGAGCCCCAGTAGAGGGTCCAGCGACGGCCGATTTTGTCGAGGGTGAAGACGCAGATGAGGGTGGCGAGCATGTAGGTGATGGTGTTGAGACCGGAGATCCACTGGACTTGATTGTTGCTGATACCGGCTGTGCGGAAGATGGTGGGAGCGTAGATGGTGACACCGGCGATACCAATCCATTCCTGCATGATCTGGAGCCAGATGACAAGCTGGACACGGCGACCGGTGTGAAGTTTGCCGGAGCCGATACCGAAGAACATGGCGAAGTAGGATTGTGTCTTGGTGGTCTTGCGTTCGAGCTCGGCAATGTTGCGGATGTCCTGGAACTCGGCTTCGGCCTTGCCCATGTCTTCGCCGGATTCGCCACGGAGGCGACCTAGAATGTAGCGTGCCTCTTCCTCGCGACCGACCTTTGTGAGCCAACGGGGAGACTCAGGGAAGAGCCACACAATGGCGAAAAGGAAGAGAAGTGGAATAATCTGGAAAGCAATTGGGAATCGCCAGACAAAAGACCCGTTGCCTCCGGTGTAGAATGAACATCCGCTGTTTCACAGCTTAGCTACCCGATCAACCGAAGGGTTTCCCGCATAACTTACTATTCAAGCCAATAGGCGACCACGACACCGAAAATGTTCAAGGTAAATTCAATGGCGACGAATTGTCCACGGGACTTGTGTTCCGCAGTCTCAGTAGCCCAGACAGGAACAATAGCGTTAAGGATACCAGTACCCCAGCCGTTGATGAGGCGAGCGAAGATCATCCAGGTGGAGTTCTGAGCAGAGCATTGAAGAGTAGCACCGAGGACAGCCCAACCCGCACCAAGCCCGATGGTCTTTATGCGGCCATATTTGTCACCGAACCAACCACCAACGAGACAGCCGACCAAGGTACCGACGTAGTAGATAGAGACCTACCATTTGTTAGGATGTCCTGGCATATCTCCAGGCTTTGGAAATACTTACAATTCCTCCTTGAAGGAGAGTGTTATCAATGACGGGCGCTTTCTCTGGAGCGGGCCCCACATGGCCGAATTTCATGGTCTTCTCATAGTAATTGGGTGCACCGTTGACACCACCCATCATACCCTGATCATAACCGAAGAAGAAGATGGACAAGCCGGCAACACAGTTGATAGCAATGAGCAGACCACGCTTCTCAAGCTTGTGCACTACGTTGTATTTTGAGATGGTATCCATGGTGGCGATGATCGGGATGAGACTGATCGGTGCCAAGCGGACAGGATAAGAGAAGGGAAAGACCCTTGACTCTGAACGAGTACCACGGGGGGAAGGAGGTGGAGTAGTAAGGGGGCAAGTGTTTGGATGAATGGAAAGGGTAATGGGGAGATGGGAGATGGGAGGGGACTCTTATATTCCCATTTCCATGCCCTCGACCAGCGTTGGCTAGCAGAGGAGCGAAAGCCATATGGGGTAATGTGGAGACGAGGGTGAAGCAGAGTATCACACGTTCCGGGAGATGGGGTGAATCATTGCAGGGGGTGCGTGACAGTCCAGACAGCTATTGGCGGTGTAAGAGATTGGAAAGCAATCCCAAGCAAGATCCTACTCATGAGCGGCGCGCTACATGGGGAGCTCGCAAGTCGCATGAGTAGGATCTTTGTTCCTTGTTCACTTTGGAAGTTGTCTGCCACTTCTGCCATAGTAGTCCTGAAGCATGCTGGCTGCGTGTTTGCCTAATCGCGGATACCCATGTCGCATAGCTGCATATGTCCCAGCCTATCCCACACATGATCAGTTCGAACTCCAGACCTGTCCAGCAACTTGGGCTGCACTTCTCATAGGCTATCGGTTGCAGCGTTAGTTCGAAGCGCAGAGAGGATTGCATTCGTGGCTGCTCTGTCACCCTATAAGCCTCCCCTCGTCATTCGTCGGTAGGATCAGCCTAATGCACCAGAACCCCCTGTCTCTTTACCCACCATCGGGGGTCGAAAGAGGCAATGTTCGAGAAAGACGCTAGAAACACGGTAGAACAACGCTAGAAGGGGGGTTCTTGGCTCGTCGATCTCCAGACTCCGCATTCTGTGCTCTTCCATCAACCTTCTAGCGCCCTTCGCTCCCCTCTTAGCCAGTCATCGCACACCCACCTACTTCCAGGCCGTCCAAACGCCCACAACACCAAACAACGACTAATGTTAAGCCAGAAGGTATCGTGCCATACAAGGCCTGCGAACCTACGCCTTCCCAGCCTTCGACGGTTCCACTCCTAGCCTTCTCGAAGGCCTCTAGAAGCCTTTGACATCATGACGATCATCTCTAAAGACAAAGCTTACCACCACGACCGATCAAGACATCATGCGAGCCATGGAAAGCTCAGGCGAGACAGTCTACTATTGATGGAATGGTGAGGGGGTTATACGATCTTATTAGTACCCTGGCATTCTGGTAAAATTCCAGGATAAAGTTGTCTATTATCCAAACCCTAACGGGGCCCCCCACGCATTTGATACCAATAACAAATCATCAATTCTACTCTCGGCCTCTCAGGGGAATTAACCCCGTCATCTAAATTATCCAAATTATCATTGTTGTTGCAGCATGCAAATTTAAAGTAAAGTAGCGTTGAAGTTGGTGTGAAAAGTGAAAAGAGCATCAGTTCCACTTCGGGCAGGCTTTTATACTTTTTCAGTTGGGTTTCTGCAGCTCACGTGTGCCATACCCACGCGTCTCCCTTCACAAAGCGGCTGGGGCTATGCCTGCCTAGTCGTATCATCTTCCTCCAAGCAAGTTTCAACATCATCGCTCAACCCATGCCGGTGTCTGATTGCCCGTCGCCACAACTTGCTCTCTCGACTCTCTCGACTCTCTCTGTAGGTATTGGCGTCATTGAATCGTTAATCAGCACTTGGGTAGTGGTGGTCCAAACGACATGTCTGCAAGCTTTCTCATTGGCTTGATTCCTACAAGGTCTCCGCTGCTTTGAGTGCCGCCGTGCTTCGATCGACTTGACCTGCATGCAATCCCACATATCGGGATGCTCGGTAGACTTGCCCAGGCCCTTCTCCCCTGCTTCACAATCACGAACCTGGATTCCAAATCAGCGTGGGGGGCATGGGGTTCGCCAAGCCCTGCCCCCGTTTCTGTGAAGCGTCCAAAGGATTTGGTATTTCGCACATCCATTACAATCAGGTCGCAGCTTCGTGTCGCCGCCATGAAACGACTTGACCATACTGGGTGGGCACAGGTTTCCGCGCACTTGGACACGTCGCTACCGGACGACGTCGAAGCTGCTTGGGGCTTCCCAGAACCACGCTGGTATGAATTTCTTGAGAAACCTTTGGCTCGTTTGTCTATAGGTGCTATCCATACTCAAGTCGGTTCGATGCACGAGCCATTCATGCGATACCACTTCGCTTGTCATCTTTCTGGACCTTGACCCAGATCCACTGCACTGGGTAGCTGCCGTCGCGAGCCCTTTACAACGGGCTATTGCAAATTGCTTGATGGGTGCGCAATCTGAGGATCGCGACACCAAGATCGTTCTGGATCAGCTCTGCCTTGGCGCATGCCGTACAAGCTTCGCCGACCTTGCATAGTGCTGTCTTGCATGCAGTGTATGACTCCAGCGACCAGTTTCCTGGTTAACACTCTGTGGGAGCAGCAAGAGGTATGTCGATTCGACTCCCACCGGGGCTCACACACGGATGATGCTTTGCTCAATCAGGATCACGGAATTGAAGTGGAGATTACGCATGCCAGAAGGGAATGCTTTAATATATCCTGCGAGAAATGAAAATTTACTGGCTATCACCCTTCGGTCGCCCTGCCAGAAACGACGATTATCATGCTGCCGCCCTTGATGGTCGAGGGCATGAATGTCCAGTGTCTTCATCATCCACTTTGGCATTTACGACGTTGATACCCTGCTAGGCTCTCGATAACAGGCTTCGGAGATACTTTCATCTTTACTTTGCCCTGAAGGCATCTTTCGTATGCGCAATCTCCTTTATCCAAATGGGCCGCGTTATTGCCGATACCCGACAGAACATACATGAGTAGTCTCGGCCAACTGTGATGTTGCTGACCATTGTTTAGTCGAGGTGGCCAGCATTACCGCTGTGCTGAATCGTCCTCGGCTCACCCTGCTCATTCGCGTTCCTAATCCTCTTCTTTACTCTCCGACCATGTCGCAATCGACCTGCTCCCTTGTCATGTTGACCTTTCCAAACCGCAAATAATGATATCAAGGACACCTCCATTGCTACAATGCGCAGGATTCCGAGTACCCAGAATAAGCTCTTCTAAAGTCCTATTGTTATCGCTTTTCTCCTCCTCAAGGCTTCTATGCCCAGAACATCCTTCAAGCTCAATTCTAAGACAGCCGACGTTGGCCTTGCCATAAGCGTGTCCAACACCGTAGATTCGGCTCTCTTACGCTCCCCAGCACGCCGCTTTTGTGAGCTGCAAGTAATGCAACTTGGTAAACAAACCCGACAAGCCCCTCGATTTGCGAGCCCATCAAATACCGTTGTCTATGTTGAGCGAGCACACGAGTTTCCGACAAAGGCAAACGCGTTCCAGCGCAGTGTTACCAAGCCTTCGCTGGTATATCTCCTGTGTTATTCATAGGCTAAAATGCTACGAACACTCGTACCATAGGGATATTTTGGACGCGCGCATAGATGAAAAACGAATCTAGTCTCTCTGGCATCTTCAAGACCGAGTGGTGGCGTTTAGTAATGAAACGCTTCTTGACATTGATGAGTGTTGCACTGCCGAGTGTGTTTCAGCCGCCCAACGCTCAATGGTACGAGTGTTGACATTCCTCTTTTGACCCTTCTGCCGCGCCTTCTCTACCAAGTATTTCTAGGCCTATTTTTCGTCCAAGATAAACCCGACAGCTACAAGCGAGACGAGCGAGGGCTATCCTTATCGAACGCATGTTCAAGTTTGTTTTTCCAATCACTTCCGCGCGCAGTCATTTCTATGACTGTCTCTGCTTAAATAGCAGACTGTGGACCGGCCGAGCCTATTACTTATGGGTTCCACCACCGTAAGATCACCGACCGATTCATGATGTGGTTGGCACTGCAGACGCGCCGGCAAGATTATGGGCAAAGCCGTACGAAGAGTCCATCTGTCTACGCATTAGAAGCTCTTTCTTCAAAGTGGCAGACTGTCGGCCTTGAACACGTTCCCCAACAACTACTCCCTCGTCAGACGTGTTCAACCTCATCGAACCAGCTTCTGTTCATTTGGGCTCTGGACTCGAACCACCTGTCTCTCCACTGCAATGCTACCAATATACTTCTTCCCTTAACTCAACAACTCGAGAGTCCGAATGTGGGTTAAGTTGCCACTACACCATCACAGGCCAGCTACACAAAGTGTGAAAAGCATTGCTACAAAAATTGGTAAAGAGGCTGCCCATTGTTCAGGGCCATGGCATCGACAACAGCTGTACAGCAGCCTACATGCTCTGATTTTCATATAAGCCATACTCCATCTACCAGACCACGACCCTTGGCTATCAGTATGATCTATATTGGTAGCGCCGTTCATCTCATGAGGGTAACAGTATTAACAGGTGTGGGAGGCGGTGGATTTGCTGACGCTGACAGCTTGTTCAATGACCTCGAAATTCGGCCCTTGAAATCAATCGTATCGTCCACCAGGAAAGTCGACTCAAGCAGACAGGACCAACTTTACGAGCCAAGTTCAGGGCCTTTCAAACTGACGAACCTGCAAATATTCCACACAACGAACCCCGACTCCACACCGCGTATCCAAGCTCTTTTTCATCCCATTCTCAGTTCTCATCTCCGCTCCAAGACTAATTGCCTTGTTCCATTCCACTCGAACCAGTTGTTCGTACGAGCGGATTTGCTTTAAACGATCGGGAATATTCTGGATTGATCTCCCAGTGGTTGGATCACTGCGCTGAAGCCAGCGGTTGAAAATCCCGGCCACCAACACCCACCTCCTCCCAGTGGACTACAAAAGACTCAAACAAGCTAGATAGAATCATCTATCCACGGAAAACGCTCGTACAATCGAACATTTTCCACCAGTTCGAAACAATCATCCCAGAATTTCCGTGTTGATCTGCTGGTGTCCAGACTCATATCCAGATAAGCCTTTGTCCTTCAACTCAGCCTCCAACACTACTAAACTCGAGTTTTTCTTTAGAGATCGCTCGCGAGATTAAACGGAACAAATCCGAAACATCTTGTCCCGGATCTCCATCAGAGACAACGTTTCACATATACGCGACGCGCACAACCCTTGACTGGAGACATACATCTTAGACGGCTAAAAAAGATACCAGACAGTCTCCCTCCGAGGGCTGCAGAACCTCTGCATGTTGATGGCCTTTCGATGCTGTGTGGTTAGCCAAAAGTTGTGAGGTAGCTCGCGGCTAGGTCTGGCGAGTCCACGGTTCTGCCTCTAGACCCTCTTTGTGCATCAATCAAGTAGAGAAGTGCTGCGACGCCATCCACATCAAACGATTTGAATAGTCCGCCTGATCCTTGGCGATCTTGTCGCGTGCGCGTTCATTATTTTAGTCGCAGCATGTACTCACGCCTCCACGAATACGTCAGCCAAAGGCAGTTCATCGATGTGTGAACGACCTCTTCCAATACCGAACCAAGATCTCCAGCGTCCTAGGGCTCAACTGTTTTGCTGTCGTAGTACGAGGTACTCTAATAGCATCCGTATCGCGTCGAATACCCTACTCCTCCATTTCTCTCGATCAAGAAGCGATTCCTTGCGCCTGCCTCCACCCTCCCTCTCCTAATTCACCTCTAAGGTCAAGCTATCTCGGAACCTTAGTCTTCTGTGGCCCACAACATTGCTTTTGATGCTCTGCCGCAAAATGCACAGTGCATATTCTCAATCCTACCCACGAGGTCCCAAGCATTCATTCCCTCCTTCTTTTCCAAAGATACTATCACTTCAGTCCTCATTCTTCGCCTACCTCTTCTAATGGCTTGTTATGTCTCGATCCGTCTTAAGAATCGCCCTCTCTCACCACAACTCCTACCCTTCCAAACCCATTGCAATACCCTCAAGCCCTTCCATCCTCAACCCCTACACCGGACCTCCAAACCTCCACACAGCAACTCTCAACCAACCCGTCACCCTCACAAGCCCAAACCTCATGCCAACACGAGTGCTCTATTCCACCAACTCGAAAAGCTACCGTTCATAACGCAACTAAACCCCTCAGCGTAGCAACCGAAACCCAGACCACAATAGTGCCAGCGACGAAATTCACCTATACGTGGTGCTGGTTACGAACCTTGTACTAATCAGAAGAACCTATAAACATCGATCCCGACTACTACCACGCAGACTGAATTAATCGAATCAAACCAGTCGAATCAGTTCCAGCGACAGAGAAAGCGAAGGACTGCAGACAAAAGGGTAACCTACACGTCCACAACACTCGACCTGCACGAACCACGGACACGGTTTACTACTTACTAGGAGAATACCACTCGACTATAATGCAATTCGAGATCCACCTTTCTATCCGTGCTCCCTTACCTACCGCATTTCCCAACTCCACCCGAATCAGCCCGATGCCGGAAACAGCATCCAATTCCGCCAAACCCACAAGGACTTTTTTGCGCCTTCTTTCCTTCTGCCCGGCGCAGTCCGAACAGTTACGATAACAGAAAAAGGCCGTGGCGAATTCCACGACGGCTCTACAAATTCAACGAACTGAAATCGGGCTACTACCGTAGCAAGGCGCGGCAGTCGAGGCGTGCGGGAGAATTAAATCTCATGACATAGATAATCACAAGATACAGCATCTACTCAAAGCAAACGAGCTTAGATAAAATACATCACCCCCCCACCACCCCCCCACCAAAACCCCACCCCACCCCACCCCTCTCATAATCTCATCCAAAGCACCTACGCACAAAACCCTCAAAGAAAACAGAAGATTACATTTTATTTTCCAGCCGAACCTCCGCTATTCTACAGTACATCGTAAGGTAGCCCTAAACCACCAGTACATTAACATAGTAAAAAAAATAAAAAAAAATAAACCGAACCTGTTGCAAAAGGTACGGTAGGTAGAGTAAGATTACCTTTGTTGGCGCGAACGTGTTGAAAAAAAGCCGAGGCTGGTACGAAGTACAATGCAAGAATTTGTTTGTTTTTCATTCCCCTCTCCACAACGCTCATATCGACCATCGATTTCTCGCAAACTAACCCGTTACCAAATCAGTGATGTTGTTTCATGGAAACATGACGATTTTTGCAAAGGGTAGTTTATTCTTGGGGGGAGGGTTTGTGTTCATGATCCGAGGGGGTTTGTGGGGTTGGGGTTAACACAACCTTAACCGATGAAGTACAAGTACTCTCAGCTCTCAAGAAAAACTCGACTTGCAGAAATGATGCTAAGTTTGAACTCTTCCTACCAACAAAGCAAGCTAGCTAGACACACGAAAATTGCGCCCTAAAAAACAGTCGCAAACCCGGTCGCTCTACTCCTCAAAAGCCCCCAACGCCGCCTCCAACCGAGCTTTCTGCGCCTTTCGATGCTCTTGCCAGCTCTTCTCGTACTCCCTCACAGGCCTTCTTTTGACCTCCTTGAGCTCCCTCACCATCTCTTCTTCAGCCCCTTTGTATAACGTCGCCAACTTCCTCTTCGATTCACTATTTCGACCCTGATAGATATCGAGTTCCTCTTGACGGGCATTCTTGAATTTACTGAGAAGACGCTCACCGCCACGTTTGTAGTCGTTGACGAGATCTTGGACTGCGGTTTCTTTGGAGACAAGGTGGCGTAAGAGGTGCTAGAGTTGGGGTCAACGTTTGTGATTGCATATGGGAATCGAGATGGAAAGCTTACATGGGAGACATCGTGGAGAACGTTGAGTGTATCATGTTGGTGGGGTTGGAGAGCTCCTTGCCACTTATCGTCTCCGTTGGCATGAGCGCTGCCAGAGCGATTTCGAGACGGCGATTTGTCTTCGGAATGAAAGCTCTGGGAGGTTGAGCTGGTCTGCGAGGCGGTTTCGGAATGCTCCTCCGGTGCGTCTGGTTCGACTAGCGTTTTCTCCAGATCTTGATCACCCTCATTCACGTCTTCATCACCCTTAGTTAGATCTCCATCACCCTTAGTTAGATCTCCATCACCCTTAGTTAGATCTCCATCACCCCTATCCAGGTCTTCATCATAGGTAACCACACGTGAGGCTTTATGAACACCCATAATCGACATTCTAGGAAGCTTATGAGGGCGATCATTTGTTCTCTGAAGGGCATCTATGAATGTATTCGACTGTCCTTTGGCCGCTCCGACGAAAGGGTCTGGAGGTTCGTGGGCGGTGATGACATTTTCCGTCTCGACGTTAATGAACTGGCCGCTTGGATGAATATGGTGAGGCTCCATTTCGTCAACAATGCTCGAGGAAGCGTTTGGTGAGCTTGGCTGTAACTTGCTGTTTCCCGATGAGCCTAGGGGCCATTTTTTCGAATGTGCTGCCCTAGAGACTTGACGAAACGTTATCTTAGTTTCATCCAGTTCAATCTCATCAAATGGTAGTGTAGGCTCATTTCGTTCAGCTCTGTTAAGTCTGGCTCTTGCTGGAAGCCTCACTATGTCTTGTGTGAGACGAGGCTGACTTCCCGCAATGTCGTTTTCGCGAGCGAAAGGCAATGGGCTGCCCTTCTCGTTTACCCTTACACTCTGTGAACCTGTTCTCTGTGAAAGGTTTTGTTCTATTGACCTGCTCCGTTTTGATACTAATTCTGGTACGATCGTTTCTGCGACAGGGACCGTGGAAAACAATTTTCGGCGTTTTCCCAGAGCAATCTCGTTCAACTCCTTGACACCAAACTCATCTGCCTGCCTTTTGTTTTCCCTTGGGTCAGCATCGATGAGACGAGGGGTAAGTAGAGACGGCCTGCGGTCTAATCCAATTAAAGCGGTATTTGGCAATCCCACGGGCACTGCGGTCAAGGTGCTTATAGAAACCTTGTTTTCGCGCCTTCTCGATTTCGCTGCAGAATTCGATCCCATGTCAGCAACCGAAACAAATGGTTGTGCTGCTAAAGTAGGCGCAGTATTCAGGATTTCTGCAACAAGCGCATTATCGTCTATGTCAAGTCCTTTTGAAAGAGCGGCTTCCCCGTGGGGCGAAGTAATAGCGACATCATCGCGCGTTATAGATAGCATCGCTTTTCGCAGCTTCGATGTAAGCTTGCCTACACGCCTTTCGCCATGTCTCGGTGCTGTTCCTTGTGCCCGATGATCACCAGCGGGGGCTATTATACGCGTCTCAATGGGTGAACGGTCTTCAGGAGGAACCTCGCCAATGTCGTTATTTCCGTGCTCAAGCTTGTAGACCTGACGCTTTTTGGGGTATACGGCATGAGGGGCTTGATGCTCGTTACTTATAAGTGTCTCAGGCCTCTGACTTGAAGCTACACCTTGATTGCGCGGCCCTTTTGCACTGAAGCTGATCAAATTGGATTTCCGCTTTGGATCCGGAGTACGTCCATACGTCTCAATGCCTCCGGAGCTGGTCTTCGGCGAAGCGTTTGTGATAGCTTTACTGGAACTTGGTCTCACAATCTCTGCTCCCCTCTTACGCTGCTTAGACCTTACTTTCGTAACTGACTCAAAGGCTGCTACTTCTTCAACCACTTTTGTAGCGAGCACCTGGGGCATTGTATCCGCTGCTCGTGACATATCTAATCCATCCTGGGCGGCCCATGCAGCGGTCTGAATCGGATCAATTGCCGTATCGTTCCTTACGTCGGGGTTGTCCACAACACTTTCATCAGAACTATCTTCTACTCCAGAAGAGACTTGAACTACTTCCAAAGGTTGGGTCATCGAAGGTTTCAAGGCAGGACTGGCGGCAGGGCTACCATAGGCCGCATCTGTCGCAGGAGCTTGAGCGCTGGTCGGGATTTGTCCATGGTACTGGTGCTCATGTTCCTGCGCTTCAGTCCCGTCTACTATCGTCTCACGAGTTGGCTCTTCATCGCGCTTCTGATAACCCACGCGATGAGGCAAAGAAGTTGGAGAAACTCCTCTCGTACATCCCCCAGACTGGACAGCCTTACTTGTCAGTCTTGATTCCCCAGCCTTAGCGATATTGTAAGACACATGCTGTGTTGGGGTCTGTTTTGCTATTTTCTCGGGACTCTGTGGGGTTTTCACTTCTAGTACCCTTGGAGCAGTCTTCAGAGCACCGATGAGCTTGCTGGCCCAAGGTTCCCTACTGTTAGAAATAGACGTTTCAATGATCTTGTCAGTGTTTTTTTGATTGTGAATTCTAACATGGCTCAACTCGGAAGCTTGAGTCCCCTTAATAGTATAATCAATAGCTAAGTTCGGGCCGTTGCCTTCAGATTTTGGTGACTTTGAGCCATGAAAATGATTTCCAGTAGAGAATGCCATGGCATCTTGGAAGTGGCTATCCTCCATAGCAGAGAAGCCAAGGTCTCCAGTATCAATATCCTCATCCATGGCTAGAACGGGTACATCTTTCTCCACGTAGCTTGTCGTGCCCAATTTATCCCGTTGTAAAGTACCCTGCTTCATTTCTACCGCTTTCTGGAACGTCTCGTTGTGATCGACAAGAACGATTTCGTCAGATGGGCTGGTCTTTGGATCTGTCTTGGGTGCTAGCGGTTCCGCTTGAGCTTGTGGCTGTGAAGGGGATTTACTTTGGTTATGGCGTTGCTGGTTATTCAAAGAGATATCCGGAGTGACAATTGAAGCGATCTTCTGTGCGACACTGCCAGGATTTCCATGATCCCCCGGTGATTGGCTTGTTTTCAGATTTTTTTTGTCCTGGGCCATACTGATCCTTCCGTTCGGCTTCGAAGACTGAACACCGAGTGCCTCTTCCTTCTCACTAGCATCCGATTCGGCAATGCCTTGAATCTTCTTGTTTGCAGTCAGAGCTGCTGCGCGCCTAGTCCTTGGTCTAGTCAAAGGCGCCGTGCTGGCTTTTCCCGTCGCTGCCAGCTTTTTGGCTGAATTAGCCTGTGCAACCTTTGGCGACTTACCTTTGGCGACAGACGCTCTCATGCTTTTCGCAGCTTTCCGTTTCCCAGGACGAGAAGAAATCTCAATCTCCGTTTCATCGACGTTCAGGTCTTCATCCCAGTTCACCGCGTCCGCACTTTTAGCTTTGTCGTTCAGTTGTGCTTTTCGGGTGTTTTCAGATGATGTGGATAGCATAGCAAATTTAGAAGGGACATCTCTCTTCTCAGTTTGGGTATGGGTTTCTGTGGTATTTTGCGTCCTAGGGGAAGCCTTCGAAACGGGCTTCCGATGACCCTCCGGCCGTGCTGGCGAGTCCGGGATTTCGAACTCGTCAATAGCCTCAATCGTACGATTGTCATCCGTAGTACTTTTGGACGTCTTAGTTTGCTGTTTGCCTTGACGACGCTTAGATTGAACACGTCCTCCTGTATTACCATTACCAAAATTTGCATTCTTTCCCTTAGAGCTCGGCTTCTTCAAGGTCCGGGGTTTTGTCGCGTTTTTTGTTGGTGTTTTGGTAGCTACTTCACCATCATCGTTCCGCATACGTTTCGTTAATTTCTTAGACAAGGATTTGCCAGGTTTGCTGCGCTGGTTTGACTTTTGGCTTTCTCTCGCTAGAATTTCTTGGTTGACATTCGTTGAGATCTGCTCAACAGAATGCTCTGCCGGTTGAGGCTCGCCTTGAGGAGTCTTCGGGCTGGCATCGTACAAGCTATTATGGTCCTCATCCTGCGGTGGAAATGAATCACCGACTTTACGTCGTTGCTCTTCCAGTATGCTCTTTTGATTGTCCGGCTCTTTAGGAAGATTTTCGAATTCTGGGGCACGTTCAATTAGTCGCTTACCATTTCGCCACTGTGCAGAACTCCTCAGCCCAGCTTCAGAAGCGTCTTCAAGCTGTTCCCCTGATTGGTAGAACTTTTCTTCTACTATATGGACAGGAATGCCGGGACACACGCTCGCCATTTGCAGCGTTGATAAGGGCCCGTTGGCCACTTCAACGTGGGTTTCTCTCCTATGTAGCAATTCTGGATGTTGGGCGTCAATAGCACCAAGCTGCCTTAGATTTGATAGCTCGAGCGGCGTTTCTAGAGGAAGTAACGCATTGGCTTGTGACGCCGTGGCTATTAGATGTTCTGGTCCTTCGAGAAAGCAATTACTCATACTGACGCCGTTCATCTGGAGTTGCGAGATGTCAATCCTCTTTTCTGATTGACTGATCGAAGGATATTTAAACGACTGATCTTTTGGATTTAAAGCATCGGCGGGTGGGACAGGTTTTCTCAGATGCTCAATATCTGCCATAATTGGATCAGGCATATCCGAATCGTCCATCCGATCATCATTCGGTTGTGACACATCAATGTCATATACCGATTGACTTGCTCGCAGATGCTCGATATCACGATCTGTATCAGCTGCTAATAACCTTTTGACTCTTTGTGCAGCTTCCAGGTTATCAAAGGCAATTTCGATTGACTTAGTACGCCGTTGGACAGTGTTAATATAACAAGAGCTTTCTGGAATGTGAGACATCCGAATCGAAAGAGCTACTACCGTCCGATCCATTACCGGGCTGAGTTGAGACGACTCTTCCAACGTAGCAACAGTAACATGGCTGATATATTTGATTGGGACATCGATGTATATGGCTGGTCCATTGTCTGACGCGGGCAAGAGGATGACGAGATCTTCGGACTTTGCGACTAAAATGGCTGACTCGTTGTCCGTGCTGTATCTGACTGCCTTCCCGTCCGCTTCCTGGACAAGTACAGCGTGCGCAAATAGTACGTCGGATCTTCTGCAGCTAGGTCAGATAATGGGCCAGGCTCCCGGCAAGACCGACTTACCCTTGAGTAAGAACGTGCTGCGAGTTGAGGTCGTCGATGAAAATCTCAAAGTTAGTAACCCATGCAGCAGTGTGGTGTTGGCTTTTGGGGAAGCCCGCAAACATGTCCATCTCTGCCGGTTCTGGCCAGAAGTCCTTGACGGCAAGACCGGAGGCCAACATTTCGCGGATCATACTACCAGCAATGAGTCGGAGCACTTGGCTCTTGCCATGGGCAAGAAGTCCGCCGAGAGCGCGCCTAATGTTTGCTGGATTAGGGCTTAATGGTAACCATAGGCATATCTGATAGTGTAGACATACCAAGATGTTTCTGCGTCATGGCGTAACCTCGCCTTATTCTCCTCGCAGTCTTTTAGAAGTTCCAGCGCGAGGGATCCCACCTGACAATCAATGAGTACTTAGTCTCTTTCCTAGGACCAAGATTCATACCCATCTTCTCGCGTTTTCAGATTTCTCTCTATTCGTGAAGCTCCGAAGCAGCGAGGACAAAACTATACTTCCCAATGCCATCTTCTTCTTTGAGCGCAAAGCTCGTTGGCTTTGCGAAGACAAGGCATTCTCGTATATAGATTCCTAAATAGGTTCAGTTGGCCAGGCCTCAGTTTTCTTCTAAGTGACCTTACCGTCAACAGGCACAGACCTCTTTGATATGCTAGGCAATCTTCGGAACGCTTGAGGATCCCACACAGAATTGCACTCGACCACGTGTCAAGACGGTGGCATAGAGCCTCTCTACCGGCGGCTGGGACATGGTCAATGGCTTCCACAATAGCTTTCACGTCGCTTAAAGCAGTATGCTGTGGCAGATGTAGGTAGGCTTCGATTTCCTTTCTCAATGATTCTGGAACACTGGCCACGGAAGCATCAGTCCCGTTGCAGCATCCTCGAGATCTCAAAAGACTTACACGACAATGCCTGCGTGTTCACGTGCTTCCTCAAAGAATCGTGCCAATCGCAGCAAAGGATTGGACAATGCTCCTGCCATTGGCGTAAACACCTGTTGGTCCAGTACGAGTGATTAGGATTTGATGGTTCAATTTAGGACCTGTGGACCATAATGGTATGAAAAGAAAATGTGAGCCTGGAATAAAGTGAAATCAGATTATCGCGTTTAGACCATGGCACTTTGCATTCACAGTCCGACGGCGCATCAAAGCAAATGGATGGCCGAAGCTAATTTAAGCGAAGTCTCGGCGAGTCATCTTAGGGCTTTTGCAAAGACGATAAACAGGAACATTTACTTTGATATGAAAGACGTTCTACTAACCTGCCACATGCTACTAGAACATCTAAGATAGAGGAGCAACAACCGAAACATGGTCATGCTTTTGTAAGCTCTCGGGTGGGAAGGATGTCGGTGGGGATACTACACTCTAGAAGTTCAAATACCAACCTGCAGAGATTCACAAACTCCATAAGCCATAGCACCAACCGTCTCATCCTGAGTACAAAGTCACTGAACCGTGGTTGGAGCAGCTGTCGCTTCTTCGCTTGACGTTCTGGGAGCAACACCAAGTACCTAGTGCCGTGCACCTGCAACAGTCAATTCGAGACCTATCAAGGTTAGCCACACACGAGAAACATATTATCCTGGGTAAGACCGCGGTGTTTTCTCCGTTGAGCGAGGCTTTCCCCTTTTAGTTAGATACGCCTCGCCATTCGAAATATTCAGGTCTGTACAAAGACATGGGATTTCCGGACTTAGATCGTCGTCTAAGGTGCTTCATCTGAGTATCAAACATAATCATTGTCGAGGCTCTATCAAACCACCTAGAACAGTAGGTAAGACGATACGTGGTCCTCGTGAAATGGAATTTTCATGCCTAGATGTGTTGAAAGAATCATCGCGAATGTTAAGAAAGCGTATCTTATAGAGTGGCCGCTTCCTGGGCCAGTTCAAATCTTGATAATGGACGGCTGGAAACAAGGAAGTGGGACAGAAGGATCTGAAATTGCAGTAGCGATCATGTAGTTCTCCCCATATGCTTGCAATTCCATTTTGACATCTGTCACTCGCGAACCTCGGAACCATATCTCGGTATCTGTAGATATTTGGCCCCAATCTCCAGGATTCTCTTTCGACTGCAGCTGGCTGGAGGGCAATGGAACCTGCACATTTCGGAATTCCAGATCTTTCAGCCATGAGGCCAGTAAAGCTTCGCCAGTCATCTTCACGTAAGCTTCTTTAAGGCACCAGTGCGCATAGAAGTGGCAGAGCTTGGCCTTGATCTCAACGCGGAAGTCAGAGGCCGCGGGTGTTGTGTACCCGCTAATCTCAGCAATCTCCCTGTCTGAAAACACCAGCTCATACGTTTTAACCCAACCTGAGAAACCTCCTTTATCTAATTTGACTGCGGCAAAGTCTTTTTCGAAATTCATTTGCACAACATCCACTCCCATTTTAGTCTTGTGACCTGTGCAGCCTACCATTGCAACCAGAGTGCCATGATGGGAGACATTGAACTCCAATGTCTGGCCGTTGGGATCGGTGGCTTTGTAGCAGGGCTTGCGGTTTTCATCCTCGCTGATAACCGTTTCGGCCCACGACAGATTACACACAAAGGCGATGGCGTGGTGCTTTAGTAGGAACGAGCCCAGACAGAGCTTCGCGTCGCGAATGAAATGGAAGCGGAGTACCTTTGCTTTTTCTTCAGGTGGAAGCCGGTCGAGAGTTGGCTCTACATCCTTGCTTGATCCCCATTCTTTGGTGGATTTTGTGACTTTGCTCGAAGCATCTAATGCCGGCCATCTCTCTTCCACGTTAAGAAGCCAGCGGAAAACCTCAGGTCTCCCCGTCATTGTCTCAATAATTAATGAGGGTAAGGTAAGGTAGATTGATTACTTTACAGTCAGGTAGGTACCTTACAGGTATGAGTACTCTCTACGAGGGGGTCGCCATTTCCGATGGAAACTGCTTTGTACTACGTCTTTTTAATTAGATATCGTTGATTGCGAAACCTGTGCCGTTTTTTAGAATTTGCCGAGAGCCCCACCAAATTTAGTGGCGAATCTCCTAAAAGTGCAAAATAAGAAACATATTTGTAAAATCAACCCCACTGCCCTTCCGATGCTTCATATGTAGTATATTCAATGCTTCGTATGTGACGTATCCAGTGCTCCATATGTGGTATATTCAGTGCTTCATATGTAGTATATCCAGTGCTCCATATGTGGCCTACCCAGTGCTTCATATGTGATATATCCAGTGCTCCATATGTGACGTATTCAGTGCTTCATATGTGGCCTACCCAGTGCTTCATATGTAGTATATTCAGTGCTCCATATGTGGCCTACCCAGTGCTTCATATGTGATATATTCAGTGCTCCATATGTGACGTATCCAGTGCTTCATATGTGGCCTACCCAGTGCTCCATATGTGACGTACCCAGTGCTTCGTATGTGACGTATTCAGTGCTCCATATGTGGCCTACCCAGTGCTTCATATGTGGCCTACCCAGTGCTTCATATGTGACGTATCCAGTGCTTCATATGTAGTATATTCAGTGCTTCATATGCGACCTATCCAGTGCTCCATATGTAGTATATTCAGTGCTTCATATGCGGCCTACCCAGTGCTTCATATGTGATATATTCAGTGCTCAAGCCAATGGGGAAGTCAATGGGGAAGCCAATGGGGAAGCCAATGGGGAAGCCAATGGGGAAGCCAATGGGGAAGCCAACGGGGAAGCCAATGGGGAAGTCAATGGAGAAGTCAACGGGGAAGTCAATGAGATGTAGGGGACCCGTTATCGTTATTCCAAGCTCTTCTTCATAACAATAGTTGATGTAGTTCTTTCTTCTATGAAACAGATAAGACGAAGGACTCGATGAAGCTTTGCGATGGAGAAGCAAACGGGGGTGTAAATAGGGAAAGCAATGAAGAAGCTAATGGGGTAGGGAGCCATGGAGGAAGCCATGTAGGGTGTTTGAAAGGAAGCTCGATAGAAAGTTTGATAGGGAATTCGGTAGGGAATTCGGTAGAGCGTTTGGTAGGGAGTTTGGTAGGAAGTTCGATAGGGCGTTTGGTAGGAAGTTTGGTAGGGAGTTTGGTAGGGAGTTTGGTAGAGCGTTTGGTAGGGAATTCGGTAGAGCGTTTGGTAGAGCGTTTGGTAGGGAGTTTGGTAGGGAGTTTGGTAGGGAGTTTGGTAGGGAGTTTGGTAGGGAGTTTGGTAGGGGGTTTGGTAGGGGGTTTGGTAGGGGGTTCGATAAGGGGTTTGGTAGGGGGTTCGATAGGGCGTTTGGTAGGGAGTTTGATAGGGAGTTTGATATTGAGTCATGAAGAGTGCTTTCTATTGAACTAATTAGCATGTGCTATGAAGCATGTACGAAGCATACAGAATGTATGAATAAACAGGTAAATCGATAAACAGAGATGAACAAAGATTCAAAACACGCGTTGAATTAGAATCGAGAAATTCATGAATGAGACGGTTATGAGCACAGCGAGTACAGGTGCGTTGAGACATGAAAAAGGATCGTAAAAAGAGATAAAGATTGATATATACGCGTACAATGAAGGTAACGACAGGTGCAGGTAGGTAATGGAAGTATACAGGTATGTACGGATAAACAGGTAAGAAAATTTCAATCGTCGGTCAGGTGATTTTCGGTCATCTGATGTACGTACAACGACTTCAATGAACTGTAAAAATCAGGATGGTAGTTGAAGCGAAAGAAAAAGAAATGATGGCAGTTTAAACGGAAGAAAACGACTTGCACGGGTCGACGCAGCGAAAAACATAGTGCGGGGTCGAAAAAGTTTTGATGTTGGGTCACGTGGTGGAACCCTTGGCAACCAACGATCAGAATACACTCTTGCTTCAGTACTATATAGAAGGTACCTAAGCACGCTTTAGAATAGAAGGGTCCACCTAGCAGTCGGCCAGCCCTATAGGGCTGAAAACCCACGTTTCATATCTTATTGCTGCCAACGTGTAATTCTTCAACATATCAGCAAAAAAAGATGGCAGTCACCCCCCCTACCTCCTTCATACCTTCTGAAGATATAGAACTTTCACAGGAAGAGCGCATAACGCTTGCTCACGCCCGTTGGAACGAGGCTTCAGCAGAAAATCCTTTCATAGCAAAACTCGCTCGTCAATATGAAATATCAAGTAGTACTCTTTCGGATCGGATCGATGGTCGAAAGACTGCTGCTGCACGCAATCAGCAATTTCAAAGACTTAGCCCCGAAGAAGAAGCAGCTATATGTGACTGGATCCTACGTCTTCAGGCTTGAGGCTGGCCTCCTCGTGTGGAGCAAGTACGTTCGATAGCTAAAGAACTACTAATAAAAAAGGGCGACGATAAGTCAGTCGGAATCAATTGGCCCCAGAAGTTCCTAAAACGTCATCCGCAAATCAAAACAGCATATGTTCCTTCGCTTGACACAGAGCGTGCTATGACTCAGGATCACGATATTTGAGCGGGCTGGTTCAACCTTTTTCAGAGTTTAAAAGAAGAGCATGAGATCTTTGCTCCATTGACTACTGCGTACAAGTCTCATGTTCAGCGAATTACTCGGCTTGAGGCCAGCTACTCAATCGGTAAAACGAACTTTCTAGAGATATATCAACAGGCTCGGCATGAAGCAATTACACCACTGAATATCAGAAAGGCATGAACAGCTACAGAGCTTCTTCCGTTCAGCTCAGCATTAGTACCTCAGCACTTTCCTTCTGTTAAGGAATCAGAGCAATCACAGCAGTACAACATTGTCTTTTGTTCAACTACGCCTTTCGAGGCTACAGTCACATACATCGATTCCAAAGACGGTTTAGAAGTCGTTCTAACACCTGCAAATACTTTCCAAGTACAGCAGCTTATTAGACAGCAAGCTCTGGACAAAAGAAGAAGAAGCAGCTGATAGTTAAGCTACGGGTCAGGCAGGATCAGGACCAGAAGCAGAGGAATAACGTGATATCTATAACTGGCCAATCAGGGCGAGGCATGCGTATCAGAAGGGCCCCAAAGAGGTTATAAATGCTACGTAGTTCACCTAAAACGAATCGTTTCAAGCAATAAAATATGAGATGTGGATTTTCAGCCCTATAGGGCTGGCCGAGTGCTAGGTTTAGCCGAGTGCTAGGTGGACCCTATAATATCTACCTAGTAATTCATTAGCTCCCGGCTCGGGAAATACAGACGGCTCTCGGCTTAATCGACGCTCCGGCTTTGTTGCATCAATAATCAATCTGTTCGAGAGCGCCCTCTTGCTTGTGGGGGGAATATCTATATCTTTAGAGAAGTTTAAAGGCAGGACGTCGCGTGTTTGATTTCGTTGAGCACTTATCGACTCTAGAAAAGCTGATTTCAGTAACAAAGACAGTGAAATATGACGTCGCAAATTACTGCATCACCACAAGCTGACTCCTACAATGGAGATCATGCCATTGTTGCCCTCAAGCGAATAAAGACTCTCGATATCACTACCGAACCCTCTCGCCCGAGTCCCGTGAAACGACACCTTCCCCGTACCTCAGAACAGCGCCTGCTCGCCTCCCTCCAAGAATCCCCCTTCGACCTCCATACCTCCCCCAACGAAACCCTTCAAGCCCTCGGCGGCGGCCCCGAAAACCCAGACACAGTTCTCTACCTGGCTTATGGCTCCAACCTCTCCGCTGAAACCTTCCAAGGTAAACGTGGCATCCGCCCCATATCTCAACTCAACGTCGTTGTCCCAGACCTAGTAATGACTTTTGACCTTGCCGGAATCCCCTACGTGGAGCCCTGCTTTGCCAACACTAAATACCGCACTCAGCCACCTTCCAGCAACACCCCCGAAGAAGAAGAAAGAGGCTCGCAATCCCCTCTTCTCCCTTCCCTCTCGTTCAATAAACACCCCAAATACCATAAAGCCCGCTGGCCCAAAGGCCTCGTCGGCGTCGTCTACGAAGTCACCAAAGCGGACTACGCCCACATCATAGCCACCGAAGGCGGCGGTGCTTCCTACCATGATATCCTCATCTCCTGCCACGAGCTCCCTGCGGGCATCTCCACCGTCCCTGCCCATCCCACGAGCACCCCTTTCAAAGCGCACACGCTCTTCTCGCCCGCACTACCCGACGGCAGCACGTACAACTCCCGCCCTGACCCGGATTACGCACAACCCTCTGCCCGCTATCTCAAACTCATCACCGATGGCGCAGACGAGCACGTCATTCCCTCAGAATACAAAACTTACCTCCACGAGCTGCAACCCTACACCATAACGACCCAAAAACAACGACTTGGGCAGTGGATTTTTGTTATGACATGGTTGCCCATCATTACGTTTATGTTTTCGCTGACGCGCATGTTTGCGGATAAAAAGGGTAGAAGCCCGAAGTGGCTGGCTGCCTTGACGGGGGCGGTGTTTGGGGGCGTATGGGCGAGTTATGATTACTTCTTCAAAAGGTTGTTTGGGGATGGGGAGAGGACGATTCATGGGGATGAGGGTGGGAGCGAGAGTGGGGAAGTATATAGGGAGGACAGGGTTGGTGGGGAAGGGCAGAATGGGCGAGTCGAGAGTTATGGGGCAGTGGCGAAGAGGGAAGGGGAATATTGTCGATGGGTATAGATATTGCCTCGTTTCGACCATATAGAAAAGTTCACATATATTCACCTCCAGCCAGTGCGTAGTTGCCCTCCCCCAAGCGCCTGCAATGCAATTCAAGCCATTGTAAGCCTCGACCCCTTCCACCTCCCCCACATCCCTCTCTTTCACCCCTTCATCCCCCACCCCCAGCCTTCCTCGCCTTACTCTCGTTCGCCCTCTGCTTCCTCGCATCCCTCTTCCCCCTCTCCACCCTCTCCCTCCTCCCCTCCCCCCTAACCGTGTTCCCGTCCCCTAACTCCTTCTCCTTCTTCTCATCAACCTCGACAATCCACTCTCCCTCGCCCTCCCTATTTTTCCCCTTATACCCCCACTTGGGCACCCACTCTCCTTTCGCCTCATCAAACACCATTTTCCCCTCGCCCTTTTTCTTGTCCTTGATGCCCTTCTTCTTCGCAAACTTCTCCCACTTTGTCGCGACTTTTTCGGCTGGGAGTGGTTTCTCGCGAGGTAACGGTGTGGTCGGTGGAGGGAGAGTCATCAGGACGCCGTCGGTGGGGTGAGAGGTTATGGGGCATGTTGTGAGGAGCTGGTTTATGAGGGCTTGGGCGCAGTCGCGGGCGGTGGCGGAGAGGATGGTGTCCGTGGGGGAAGGGGGGAGGGGGTTGGCGTCGTTGCAGAGGAGGTTGCCGAGGTCGAAGGTGTAGGGGATTGGTTTGGTAACGGTGACGGAGCTTGGGTGGGGAGGGTTAGTGGGCTGGAGCTGGTGGAGGATCAGGCGAGACGAACGATTGCTTGGGTTTTGTGGGTTCCGTGCCTGGGAGTGCTACACCTCCATCTGCAGCCTCTGATGTTTCCATTGCAGTGTCCGTCATTAAGGTGTTTTTTGGGGGAACTGGAGCAGAAAAAACAGTTCGACGTCCAGCTGCTGAGGGTATAAAACTTTCTGCAGTGCCGCCTTAGCAAGTCTATAGGCGAAACTTTTTAAAGCAGCGACATAGATATCTTGTCTCCGAAGAGCTTCTACTGACGACCATTGACTCCATTCTAGCTGAGCTCAGCCCACGATGGCATTCTCAACTTGCTGGAGATGTCGTTCAAGGGCCTCAGGTACTACATTTCCCCTCTTCCGCTCCTCACCTGGCCGCCCTGGACTCCGTGCTACAACAACCAAAGCCGCCTTCTCCACCACCTCGTTTCTTAGTGCAGGAAGGCCAAATGCAAACCCTCCCAAGAAAACAAGCAGCCGCACCAGCTATGTCCCATTTCGCGGCGTCAAACCCAGATACAACGTAAAGAAAAAGAGAGCGCCTGTGGATAGAAGCAAAGCTCCGGCCGTCGGCGAACGCAAAGCCCTGCGCAGGCGAATAGTGCTTAGCAATACCAACGCACTGGAAGTGCAGGGCATGGAAGACATTAGCGTCCAGTCAATGCTTGATGAGGGGTCACAGGGAAAGGTGTTTGGTATTCCAGGGTCTCTGGTCGACCAGCTGCGGGCGGTAGATGCATTCAAGGTGTCTCAAGGTTGGGGCTTGTTTAGGAGGCCAGGGATGCTGGTTAGGAAGGAGACGGTGGAGTACGGGAAACTTATCGAGGAGCTGAGTGTGAAGGATAATAAGAAGACTGTACGGAGAGTCCTGGTTGGCGAACGGGGTAGCGGGAAAAGCTTGATGCTTTTACAAGCGATGACGATGGCCTTTCTGAAGAAATGGACCGTTGTCAACATCTCCGAAGGTACCTTGCGTTCCATTTCCCCTCTCGAATTGCGCTTGCATACCCAAGTCCTCACCAAGCTAACACCCTTCCCAGCCCAAGATCTCACAATCGGCCACACCGCCTACGCCCCCATCCCCCGCAGCCAACCCACCCTCTACGCTCAACCAAGCTACACCTCCACCCTCCTATCCAAAATCTCCCAATCAAACCCCCACCTCTCCACCCTCCGTCTCACCCAACCTCCCCACCCAAACACAATCCCCACACCCCTCCCCCCCTCCCTCACCCTCTCCGGCCTCTGTGCCCTCGGCGCCCAAGACCCCGACATCGCCTGGCCAATCTTCCAGCTGCTAATGTCCGAACTCAGCGCCCCAGGCCTTCCGCCCATCCTCCTCTGCATCGACGGCTTAGCGAACGCCATGCAGCCCACAACAGCCTACACAACCCCCTCTCTGGGCCCCATTCACGCGCACGACTTCGCCCTCATAAAATGGTTCACCTCCTACCTCTCAGGCCAGCAACCCCTCCCCAATGGCGGCATCGTCCTGGCCGCCACCTCCCAATCCAACGCCCCCGTCCTCCCCTCCCTCACCATCGCCCTCACCGCGCTCGAAACCCCCGACGCGCGTGAAGCGCAGCGGGATCCGTTTAGGAGGCTCGACGAGCGCGTTCTGAGCGTGTTTGAGAAGGGAAATGGAGTCGAGGTGCAGCGGCTGAAGGGCGTGAGCAAGGACGAAGCAAGGGGGCTGATGGAGTACTGGGCTCGTAGCGGCCTGTTGCGGGCGAGGGTTAGTGAGGGCTTTGTGGGGGAGAAGTGGGCGCTCAGTGGCGGGGGTGTTGTGGGGGAGCTGGAGAGGGCGACGGTTAGGGGGGTCATGTAATAGAAATGACCGGGGCTTATATGTATGTTGATTGCAAGGGGTAAGTAGGCATATAGCGTCATTGAGGTACACAAACTACATCCATTGAAAAACATTCTCTCAATTTTACTACCGGACTACTGCCACCGCTAACGTAACTACCGTATCTATCGTACACATATGCGCTCATCGCTCGCTACCATGCGATGGGTGTCCAGGTGGCTAAACAATGCTATCGCTGTCGCTGATAGCACAAAGGGTGCGCACAATGAAAAAGTAGAAAAATTCGTGGTGGCTAATCAGCCTCTCGGAAAGGTCAGGAGGAAATATTCTCCTGAGCTAAAGAAATTCATGGCAATAGTCGAAGTTTCTTGGTGGTCAATTCGCAGATGGATCGACTCGTATCAGACACTCAGTGTCCGATTGATCCAATAGGAGACATGGGCATGACCGGCGCCAACTCTGGCAAATGCGCATCCGCCCTCAGCGTCCCATTCTGCATTCCCGTCGCCCTAGCGAGATGTTCGTCGCTCGGCTGCGTGAATGACAAGGGCGGAGGTCTGGGGCGTTCCTGGAGACGTGTTTGCACGATCGCACCGTGGGATGAGGCCAGAGACCTTTCCTCAGCTATGGCTGTTGAATCGCCAGAGCTCTCGCCGCTGCTGGAGTGGTTATCGAGGATGCGGTACTCCTCCGCCAATGCCTCTTTCTCGGTCCAACAGCCCTGCCAGCAGTTACGCCAGTCGCAGACGAGGAAGAAGAAGCAAAAGGCGTCGATGCCGAGACAGGGTTTGAAGCAGACGACGAGGTTATTGTAGTCCATGCGGTTTTGGTCCACGTAGGCGTGGAGGAGACTTAGGTGACAGGTGATGGCGAAGAGGAGGTAGTAGTTCCACGGTGGCAGGGATGAGAGCGCGTCTTTGAGCATTTGGGGCGCTTCGGTTGCACCGGCGCATTCCGTGGAAATGCGAGTTTGAGTGTCTTTTGGGAGGATCTCATTTGGGAGGTTGCGGAGCCATCCTTTGAACAGGGAGCCAATGATATTGATGTCATAAAGTTCATGCTCGTCGAAGAGGTTGATATCGCACTCTGAGTATTGGTCAGCGGTGGTAAAGTTGGGAAAATCAAACCGACGAACCTTGGTCAAAACGTTTCTGGTACTCTTTGACTTGCAACACCCCTCCAGGAACCCGATATAGACCTTCCACGTCACAGCCCCTGAAGTTGAGATAGCTATTGCAATATCAGAAGCTACACATAACTCAACAGGATAGATCCACTTACTCTATGCATCTCCAAGGTAAAGCAGGCATCCAAAATTCGGTCTTGTCCTTCGAATCTTCAAGTCGCTTGGCGATCCTCGTCTTTCGAGTTTGCTCGACAAGAGGCAAGCGGATGACCTTAAAAACGGAGTATTCTTCCACACCATCCTTTCCACTGCTGCTGCCACTTCGGGTCATCTTATTGAAGATACCTTTGCTTGCCTTTCCTAACCCGCCTGCAGCTTTGGAAGAACTGTTCTTGAGATGAGTGAGAATATGAGATCCATTCCCCTCGCGAGTAGTGCCTGGTACAGAGACCAGAGGTGCCTGAGCTGGAAGATTGTTTAAAGTTCCAACAGGGACTGTAGCCTGGTTCTTGGAAGGCGTTTGGCGATCAGCTGAGCGGTTGCGGATAGTTGATGGGCCAACATCAGGGAAAGACTGGTCTCTGTCGCGTTGCAAAGGCGCTGTCCTCATCCCTCCGGGATCCATTCCTGCGTCAAGCTCGCTCAAATGGACAGGTACAGTGATGCGGCTTGGAGTTGTGGGCTTTGGTCGTCGACCCCCGGTGTCATCCATTTTCATTGAACGTGTTCGTGTTAATAACTGAGCAAACCTTGGTTTATTCCGCCTCCCACTGTAAGCTTCTAATGAAGTAGTGTTCACCACACTGTCCGATAATACAGATGTACCTGCAGGAGGGCGACTGGTGGTATGTCCTTCAGATCGTGCTTCTAAACATGCGGCGTCAGTGTGTTCAAGATCACCGCCGTCTAGAAACAGTAGCTCACCATCAGAAATCTCCGATGAACTGTGATTGAATGCCGATAGACTTAGATCAGGTGTTGAGCCAGGACTCCTACGTATTGAATAGATCGTGTTCTCTTTAGTGAACGCCTTACTTCTTGAGGTGTCTTCTGAGACCTGCCGAATAGTTGGTTCCACTTGATGGACGCGGTTGGTAGACTTCGATGCCTTCAAATTAGCGAAGAATGACCTGGACTGTTCCCGCGCATGTTTGGATCCATTCTTGGGTGATGTTGGTATCTGAGGAAGTGAGGTGAAGGTCGGAGATCTTGGCTCAGCTAATGACACCGGCGACGATATTGGTCCGGACTTTTGTGAGTTGTTGGACATCCCCCGGTTCGCTGAGTCGTCCATTTGGACCCTAGTCTCGGACTGCGGCTGCGCACGTCTTAGATCAGCGGGTGATGGCGACCTACTACCTGAATTGGATGGTGAAGTAATAACACTACTTATTGGTGACTTGTTGTTTGTCACAACCAGAGACAGAGAAGCCCGTTTCGACATCTTTCCAAGCTGCGTTTAGGATTCTTGAGTGAACCATGAACACTGTCTTGATATTTCTATCAAGCCTTTCAATACCGACGAGGAAACGGCCTCAGGTTGGAGAAGGATTGGAAAAGGATTGGAAACGGCTGCTTGACGAGACAGTGGTATGTGGGTCCAGTCTTTCGTCTGCTGCAGTCAAGGTTTTTTAGACAAATACTGGCCACAGATATATTTTGCGAAGCAATGTATGCGACCAACTGCACACAAAGAACGGTCCAAGGATTCCCAACTCTGTACTAGGCTGACGGTAGTATGGGGGGGTCAACTCGACCTAGCAGCAAGACTTGAGGGTTTATATAAATCAAGCAAGCCTGAGATGTCTGCTGGTAAACCCACGATGCTTACTATTTTGAGACAGCACTGGGACAGTTTATGAGATTGTTATGGGAGGGCCCATACGCGAGGTGGATCAAGTGTGGGACGGACGATGCAAATCTATTAGAACAATGGGTAGTCAGCATCACATTGTTCTAGTCAGGCAGAATTGTGAACCATTTAGGACCAACATTGGATGATTGGTACTATGGGCACAAAGGCACATGAGGTTGGCCAGATTACGGGGACGCCAGGCCTCCTCGCAAGATTGACAATCGCTTGCAACTAGGATTGAAGAAAGCTTACCTTTGAGAAGCTGAAAATCTCGCCGAGTTGACAGAACCCACCGTGAGCATGCAAGACACAGGGCTGGCGTGAGGGCAAGCCACGCGGCCTGGTCTATCTTGTTGGTACGGGATATGTGACAATTGGGCGTTGGTTTCCCTCGGTGATGAACGACCAGTCAAGGAGAAGATTTCGGTCGTAGGCTGCGGCTCGCGAGTGCTGGTAATATAAACAGACGTCCAGCGTCAAGACTGTGGGCTCGGATGCGGTGTAGCGAAGTTTTGGTATATGGGAAACGTTGTCGGTAACAATGCTTTAGATTGTTGATCAACAAGGAAGGGTGAGCCTGGTGAGTGGAGAGATATTGAAAGCAACAAGCTGACAACGAGCATGCAGAGTATGGCGAATTCAGGACTTGATTAATGAGGGTTCGACGTCGAGGTCAAGGTATAGGTGAGGTCGGAACTACTACTATACATTGTGCAAGGATACTTCCTGTTGTCCCGAGTGTCGCTTGTTCATCCCGAGTGGTGGGGGGGCCGCTTATTCAAATACCTACTGTGCTACTGTACCTTAATGCTTGCGGAAGGGGAAATAATAATGCACACACACGCATCCCCCCTAACCACCTGGTGCAAGGATGCTTAATAGGACGCTTATGCAGCTAATCTTTTGATACAGGTACGAATTGCACCATCCCCCCGCTATATTTCCGTGGCCTGAACGTCAGATTCTCACATATACGCCTAGCGTGCCATCTACTGCGCCGGCATAATTGGTTGTTTGATCGACAATGGGATCAATTAAGCATTGCCACTAGCGTGTTTCCTAACCTTTATCCAACAAATCAGGGTACCTTACCGTATTCTAGGCTTCCCGATCGATATTAATTACTCTATCTTACCTAAGGTATGTACTCTCTACGATATATTTCATTACCTAGGTTGTTTCACTCCTACACCACCCACACCACCGCTACTTTACTTTGGTCGCCATCATCGCCCCCACACGTGCCCCATCCACTTCGAAACTTGATAATGTCTCTCGTGTCTGGTCCAGGCAGAGGCGGTGTGTTGTCAAGCCCTAACAACCTCCCAGGTGAACTGGGCCTTTTCATCGATAGCCATGTCAAATACATCAAGAGCTTAGATACAGTATGCTACGTTATTCTTGCTTGGACATGGTCCCCACGCTCATACGCTGACAGCGCAGAGACGAGCTGGAGTATTGGTTAACTGAGCACCTCCGTCTCAACGGTGTCTATTGGGGCCTTACCGCATTGTACTTACTGGGCCACCCGCAAGCACTGCCCAGAAATGAAACAGTCACATTTGTCTTGTCATGCCAACACGACAATGGCGGGTTTGGAGCTGCCCCTGGTCATGACGCACACATGCTGTATACTGTGAGTGCCGTTCAAATTTTGGTGACCATCGATGCGTTGGATGAGCTGGACAAGAATGGGAGAGGTGGGAAGGAAAAGGTTGGCAAATGTACGTACCGGCCAGAAATATTTACCTCCTACGTTCATGACTACTAACATTAGTGGTGTAGTTATTGCAGAACTCCAAGATCGCAATACTGGAACCTTTGCTGGAGATGAATGGGGTGAAAAGGATACACGATTCCTTTTCGGTGCTTTCAACGCTTTGTCCCTACTTAACCTCATGCATGTCATCGAGCTACCGAAAGCTATAGCACACGTGCAAGCATGTGCAAATTTTGATGGTGGCTATGGGGTCAGTCCAGGCGCAGAGTCCCATGCTGGCCAGGTATATACCTGCGTTGGTGCTCTGGCCATTGCAGGTCGCTTAGATTTAATTGACAAAGACCGACTGGGTGGTTGGCTAAGTGAACGTCAACTTGACAATGGTGGATTAAATGGCAGGCCGGAGAAGTTAGAAGATGTCTGTTATAGTTGGTGGGTAGCTAGCAGTCTCGCTATGATTGGCCGGTTACACTGGATAGATGGAGATAAGCTGGCCAAATTTATATTGCAGTGTCAGGTATGAGATTTATCTACATTCTCGGCCCTATCGACTAATCACAGCAGGACCCGGAGATGGGCGGTATTGCTGACAGGCCTGGAGATATGGTTGACGTTTTCCATACCCATTTTGGTCTTGCAGGTCTCAGCCTGCTGGGATTCCCAGGCCTGGAGCATGTGGACCCCATATAGTGAGTCAACGATGGATATAACTAAGCTCCCTGGCTGACCCCGTGGTAGCTGCATGCCCATTAGAGTCACTAAACGTGCACTTAGCAACTAGATTACTGATGCAGAGAACATAGATCCCATTCCCCTAAAAGACCGACTGACCTCTTGCCACCTACTAACCCACCTTACTCTTTGCACTGTTGCTGGTGGGATACAAGGCAAGAGAAGAGAGATTCCTTGTTGCTCAAAACCCAAGTCATTCCTGAAGTCCAACTCAGAGTGTTTTTCATGGAGTAGCGAGGCACAGCTTCTACGGTAGGTAATCTTCTTGAGTCCAGACGCTCCTTGTAGTAGTTAAAACGAGTCCTTTGGTCAAGAAGTCCCCAATACCGCCACACTCCGTTCTGTTCGTATTCTCTCAGAGACTTGTGTAACTTCCTCATGATGCGTACTGTAAAGCAGGTCATACCTTCCCTCCAAGTCGTTAATTACAACCGAATTTCGCATTAGCGAAAGTACCCAAACGTCCCACTGCCACTTCTTCGTTCCAGTCTTACAACTCGCTCTCACTCCCACTTTTGCTCTTGAATGCACATTTCTAAAGCGAGGTAAAGAGCACTCCACCCGGGCATTTGAGCAGGCAGTATTACCGTTGTGTCCATCATTGCTTCCTCGCTGTGTACGACTCTCCACCAAAGTATATTGATGCAATGGCTTCTATTCCTCTCCTTTGCAACATTTGCCCCAAGCACCCTGACTTCAGCGACATCTCCCATTTGCTCACACACGTTAGCTCAAAAGGCCATCTCTCTCACTATTTCAAAGCCCAAGTTCGCAGCCGCCAGGAGCCACAAATCCTTCAACAATTGGAGATCTATGACCGTTGGTATGACAAGCACCACATCGAGACGCTATTGTCTCAACGGATGGTCCTTAAAGAGTCAAAGAACATTAACGGCAATTCAAGAAGTGCAGGTAGCAAGCCCTCTGTTTCTAGCAAGCTGGCTAAAGGCACCAAAAAGTCAGCAAAGGTTGAAGCTGCTCTACACCACCGCAGCTCTCACGTCAAAGATGAGAATGTCATCGATCCCCTGCTTTCACAAGCCCATCCCACGCCATCGATGGCCTCCGTGCCAAGACAATCCTTTCCCCTAGATTTACCAATACCAGATCTTCCTTCCCAACATCGAGCATACGCCCCTCGTATGCGTGCATGGCCTGCCGCCAGTCCATATCAGCAAGAGCCTCCACAAAACGAAGAAATGGAAGTGCAGCCAAGGCCCCGGGCTGGCCGTAATACCGGTTCGGAAAGTGGAAGTGATGCTGAACAATTGTTTTTTCGAAGTCCTGCAAAATCGATCTACCCTGACCCTTCTACTATGTCAGGATTGCCGCAGATAGGGGCTTTCCGCTTATCGCCGCCCGTTGCTGGGCAAGGCCATGACCATAACATCAATGAGCTTGACACTGAAGAACCTATGCTACCTGCAGACGACGAAGAGTCCACCCAATCCCCCAAATTGAAAGGGATCTGTTGGCCAGGTATGGACATTTTCGATTCCGCAAGTCCGGAGGCTCAGAGAAAGCGTAACCAAAAGAAGGACGACTCGATTCTCAAGCAGATGGAGCTGAACTCCCTTGTGGTTGAACCCTTGGAGCAGATATATTGGCCGGAAGGAACCCTGAAAAAGGAACGTCTCATCACGGGAATGGTCGAGAGTAGCCCACTCAAGGAGGAAAGCCCTAAACTAAGACGTAAACGCACCACGCGGGATAAACGAACTTTGAGGAATGGTAGCACTAACGACCCACGAGCTCTGAAAACTTCAGGATTTCCTAAAATGTCCTATCCTCATGAGGACTCCCACCCTGCAGACCTAGGAGACCTCTCTAAGCGGGCGCTCGCTATGCTGGACTCGCCGTCACCTACTTACCTAACACGAGCGCACCTAAACACCGATCCTGCCGAGGATGAGAATGTTGAATGGGAGCTGACTGCTGGGGATCCAGAAGTTGGTCGCAAACGTCGATTTGTCGTGTATGACGATGATGCCACAGAAGATGAGCAAGAACAGTATAAAAAAACCCTAGCGAGTAACGTTAGGGCCTCACAATACCCGTTTCTACACCGCGCATACAGTCAACAGACATCCATACAATCGCCCAGGTTTTCTGCTCCTAATCTTGGAATTCCGTTTCCTACATCAGAAACTTATCCTCTCTCTCATGGGCCAGGCTACGGACTTGTAGCACCACGTGAACCAGACCTCACTCGTCAATCCCATAGTCTACCTAGGAATCGTCATTCAAATAGCAGTGTGAACAAGGAGAATATTGAGCCAGTGTTCAACTCCTCGGGACAAATCGATGATGGAGCGTCACAAGCCTACATTGGAAGAATTTCTCAACGATACTTCTCAATCACGAGGGGATACCCTCCGGAATTCTTTGATACGTTGCCATCGCACATGATATTTGGGGGCTGGTCAGGGCCAAGGTTATCGGGCTCTTCGTTAAACCCTCTAAACCCCAGTGCGCAGCATCACCAAGTTTCGCAGCCATATCAACACAGCCCAAGAATGTCGACCGCAGCTCCTATATCTAGTATCAGTCCTCTCCGTGTAACAAGGACAAGTTCTGCAGGCGATAACCACGAATCTATTTTCAGCAGCAGAAGTCTTTGGAATGAGAACAAGGGAGCAAACCCTAGGCGGGAAAGGTCTTAGGTTTTCGCTGGCTGCTTATTCCCGGCTATTCCTGCGAATGTTCTCGGCATTTCTACGACTATACCGATTTGTCTCTCTTGAGATGCAACGACGAACCCAGCCTTCCTCATCTTACCACGTCCGCAAGCTGGCTTCTTCACAAACTTTACGTGCAGCACTCTTTTCGCTTCTTAGCGCTGCCAGTTATGGTAGCTAGCATGTCCATAAAGTAGCGCTTATTCCATGCACGACGGTCTCATGCATCTTTTTGGGTGGATCGCTGTTATTTGCTTCGAGGGTTTACGAGGGCTACTCGTATGGCTATTAGATACGGATCATTCGTATTCTATAGAGTAGTAATATCATATTTGTGTCTATCAAAAAAGGGCCAGAAGTGCTTCAATCTATGTAAAGCATACAACCACTACTCATAGACCTGACCGTGCATGGAAGCAAATTGAAGGCGTAGATGAGGTACATTTGGAATAGGTACCTTAGGCATGGTAGGTACCTTTACCTACTTTATCCTGGCAGACGAGCTAGTAAGATAGCGTGACACGTAATTTGCTGCCCTTAAGCGAGCGTTGTTATCTACTGAACGCGTTAAATCTTGTCTCTCAAATATCTCCAACACCGTCGGGGCTTTACATTGTTAAGGACGCTTCTGAGCCAGTGGAGGAATCAATGTAACCGTCGGTTCTTCCCCTGTTCCAATCATGGGGCTATCTCAAAATTCGTTCCAAGCTGGCGCCACGGCCAAAAAGCAGCAGTCAATTTCGAGCTTCTTCACGAGAAATGCGTCAACCCCAGACTCACCGCCAACCGTGGCATTAAAAGCGTCCCATGATTCCAGACTCTCATTTCCTATCGGCAACAGCCAGAACCTTGATGAAAATCTCTTCGTAGAGCCTGGCGAAGACGATGCTTCTTCACTTATATCAAGAAGGGTGTCAAGAACGCCAAAGCGAGGTTTAGAAACACAGGAAGAGGATGAAGACCGAACGAAGGGCGAGCATACTTTGGACCTGCCAAAAACCAAGCGGGTCCGATCTTCGGACACCAATGAGAACCGAAGGTCTACAGACATAGGGCTTCGAGCATCTAACGGCCATACTCTAACTCCGATTGCTGCCAATGAAGTCAAGAAGAGTAAAGCATCTGATCGAACATCTAAATATGCCTTTTCTAGCTCGCCTGCGGGGGACGAGGAAAATTTTCTTGATGACGAAGCAACTAAGAAAATAAAGGAAAAACTTCATCAGAGGTTCGTCAAAAAGCTTGGCCGGCCCGAGAGCATTGCAGAAATCAAGAGGCGTAATTGGCAGGCTACAGAAGAGTCCGTTGACGATCCAGCTGAAGCAGATGATGCGGAGGAAGCTGAAGAGGAGGCAACCGCCAAAGCCTCTGCGAAGGGGAAGAAAGGTGTGGCTGCAAAGAAGAGCGGGAACAAGCTTACCCCAATGGAGAAACAATTTCTAGAAATTAAGAGGAAGCATCTGGACACTATACTCGTTGTTGAGGTCGGCTACAAGTTCAAGTTCTTCGGAGAGGATGCGAGGATTGCCGCTAAGGATTTGAGCATTGTGTGCATACCTGGGAAGATGCGATACGATGAGCATGTCTCGGAGGCTCATTTGGATCGTTTCGCTTCAGCCAGCATACCAGTACATAGACTTCACATTCATGTTAAACGTCTGGTGGGTGCAGGTCGCAAGGTTGGAGTTGTACGGCAAGTGGAAACGGCGGCCCTTAAAGCGGTTGGGGACAATCGAAACGCTCCATTCACACGGAAGCTCACAAATCTCTACACGAAGGGAACCTACATTGACGACGTCGAGGGCTTAGAAGGACCGGTAGGCGGCCCTAGCGGTGGGGCTCCTGCCACAGGCTATCTAGTTTGCATTGCAGAGACAAACGCAAAAGGCTGGGGAACAGATGAAAAGGTCCACGTCGGTATCGTAGCCGTCCAACCTGCCACAGGGGATGTGGTATACGACGACTTCGAAGATGGATTCATGAGGAGTGAGATTGAAACAAGACTACTTCACATCGCCCCTTGCGAAATCTTGATCGTCGGCGGTCTATCCAAAGCAACAGATAAATTAGTACAGCACCTTTCGGGGAGTAAGACTAATGTATTTGGTGATAAAGTGCGAGTGGAAAGGGTTGACAGACCGAAGACCATGGCAGCTCAAGCTTACAGCCACGTCTCAAATTTCTACGCCGAAAAGTTGAAAATCGTTAACAATGCTGATGATGAGAGAGCCAGCAAGCTCCTCGAATTTGTATCGAAGATGGCGGAAGATGTCACGATATGTCTTTCGGCTATGATCAAGCATATGTCAGAGTACGGGCTTGAACACGTCTTCGACCTTACGAGGTACTTCCAGTCCTTTAGTGCACGGTCCCACATGTTGCTGAATGGAACGAGCCTGACCAGCTTGGAGATTTACCAGAACCAAACGGACCAATCAGAGAAAGGAAGTCTTTTCTGGACTTTGGATAGAACGAAAACGCGCTTCGGACAACGATTGCTACGCAAATGGGTCGGAAGACCATTGTTGGTCAAGTCTGAACTTGAGGAGCGTATCACTGCCGTGGAAGAGCTTAAAGACGGCGAGCGGACAATAAAAACAGACAAGATAAAGCACCTGCTAGCTCAAATAAGAAATGACTTGGAAAAGAGCTTGATCCGTATTTATTATGGCAAGGTTCGTAATCTCTAAAGCCTCTGTTGATTGCATAGCTAAGTACCCCAGTGTACACGCCCTGAACTCTTAACGGTACTGCAGACTTTGCAGCGGATTGCGAACGAATATGTGACTGTGAAATCCCCGGCAGATGCTGGATTTCGTTCAGCCATGATTAATGAAGCCATCGCCGCTCTTCCGACAATTTCCCAGGATGTTCTCGCTTACCTCGAGAAGATTAACCCTCAAGCAGCCAAGGACGACGACAAGTATGGATTCTTCCGGGAAGAAGAAGAAATGGAGGACATTACTGAGCACAAACTGGGAATTGCCAGCGTAGAGCATGAACTTAATGAACATCGCGCTATTGCCGCTGAGAAAGTCCACAAGAAGAAGGTTGAGTATGTCACAGTGGCAGGCATCGAGTATCTTATCGAGGTTGGGAATGATCAATTGAAAAATGTTCCGGCTTCGTGGGCGAAAATCAGCGGCACGAAAAAGGTGTCCCGCTTCCACACGCCAGAAGTAGTGCGTCTAATTCGCGAACGAGATCAGCACAAAGAGGCCTTGGCTGCTGCTTGCGATGTTTCATTTGCTGCTCTCTTAGCAGATATATCAGCAAAGTATCAATCTTTCAGAGACTGTGTCCAGGCACTTGCTACCCTGGACTGCCTGGTATCCCTGGCTACCATCGCTAGCCAACAGGGATATGTGAAGCCTGAGTATACTGATTCTACATGCATATCGATTGAGCAAGGCAGACACCCGATGGTCGAACAGTTGCTCCTTGATGCTTATGTTCCAAACGACACAGACCTTGCGACAGACCAGACAAGAGCCTTATTAATTACGGGTCCGAACATGGGGGGTAAATCTAGTTATGTGAGGCAGGTCGCTTTGATCGCTATCATGGGTCAGATTGGCTCGTACGTCCCTGCCGAGTCTGCACAACTCGGTATGCTTGACGCTGTTTTCACCCGAATGGGAGCCTTCGACAACATGATGGCTGGCGAGTCGACGTTCATGGTGGAGCTTTCCGAGACCTCGGATATCCTAAAGCAAGCTACACCCAGGTCTCTGATTATTTTAGATGAGCTGGGAAGAGGCACATCAACGCACGATGGTGTGGCGATTGCGCAGGCCGTCCTAGACCACGTTGTCAGAAACATCAGAAGCCTGACACTTTTCATCACCCATTATCAGAATCTCAGTGCGTTAGCCAATGGATTCGTAAACGGAGAGTTGAGAAACGTTCACATGAGATTCAGAGAAGGAGGTGAGGAAGGACGGGATATTACGTTCCTGTACGAGATCGGAGAAGGCGTTGCTCACCGATCTTACGGGTAAGCCAAGTCAAGACTACAAGTGGAACTTTTGCTAATGAGACGCAGCCTGAACGTTGCCCGTCTAGCAAATGTTCCCGAGTCAGTTCTTAACGTTGCTGCGGTAAAGTCTCACGAGCTGGAAAATGATGCAGCGGAGAAGAGTGTTTTCCACCTGTGAGTTTTGAAATAAAAAGCAGAACCGTCTACTAATCTTCTTACTTGTAGATCCCGCTCTCTGCATGATATACTCCAGTGTCGAGACACCGACCAACTCGACCAGCTCGTTACCGGAATCGAGCAACTGTAGTGATATTCATAAGGACATCGGTATTCTTTTATAATTGGCTAAGGGATGCACATCTTCATATCATCGGCCACTTCTTAGAGACATGCTAAGCCTCGCAAGGTCTTTCGGCACGTAAGCTCATCTTCCTTCCCACTGCCTCTTCCTTTTCATGATGAATAAAAATGTCAGAAAATCAAAATCATCGAGCGCTTGCATTCGCAACGCCATGAGAATTGCCTAATTAGACTCTGATATACCTCACATACCTCTGTATTAGTTTCAACGTTGTTTTCAACTATTGCGATTGGCTGACAAGACACTTTGCTAGTAAATCGCTGGCACCGAAGCATTGTTGCGCCCTAGCTCGGAATTGTGATTCACCATTTCCATACATAAGCTATTTGCGATCTACACCCCAACATCGACACACCATCTTGTGGTGTTACTTGCAGATCTCGAGGCCCTTTTGATAGGCGAAGATTTCTCACAGTTGTGGGCAGACACCTTCAACCATTGTTGATACCCATCTTTAATCTCATAGGCCTCATTTGGTTTTGTATGTTAGTACACAATCCTCGCTCTTTGAGGATGAATTCCAAGGTGCAAGTCCTTTGTCAGTCGACTTGTTGACTTTATGCCACCTTTCTTTTCCAGTCGATCTGGGAAGCCGCTGTGGCGCTAGACTTCCCACCACCAGAAAGCCACCCATAGCTTTCTAGACGCTCTCTTCGATTAGTCGGAGCGTCGATAGAGAGCCTCAGATACGTGCACGAGTAGGGTGTGTAATTCGTAGCCGAAAAGGCTATGTAAATATGGTAGTCAAGTGAGTCAGATTCCATGTCAAGTCTGTTTAGCACTACATTGTCTATGATGCTTTATAATATGTTTTAATGTTCGAATAAATACCTATACGGTATTTAATGAGACCAACATCAGTCAATTTCCTGAGACAAGTTTCCTGTATCGCACTATTTCGCAAGACTTACCCGAGAACAAGCTGATGCAGTGTTACTCGTATAGATGGTGAACAATGTATACCTTTGTGATCCTGATGTATAGAGTGGTCTTCTACTATCCGCTATGAATATGCGATCAACGCACTTTTTTGCAACTCAACATTGACTAAGGGCTGGTAGACCTAGAATTGGTTAATATCCTAGATTCCTCATCGACGGCGAAGGCGGGTCTGTGTGAGAAGCTACAACTATCCACAATCAGGGCTATTCACGAAACGCAACCCATGATGCAAGCCCACCAATATCTCTTCCGTTCTAGCGATAGCTAAGATCTCAAGATATCTAAACCGCATACTGCTGGAAACTTGCCCCAGGTTCTCCTCTATAGGTATGTACTCAGCTCGTTTCTGCTGTTCCACCACGTCAGTGACGAAAACCATAAGTTACTCTGTGGGCGCGCACAAGCACGCCTTTATGATGACTAACACCCACAAAATCCGAGACAATTTGTTACTACCATTCATACTGTTCGTTGGTTGTATACTCTCTGAGCTGACCTTATGAACAAAAGTAGTCAATGGAGCTCCAGGTTTATCGAAGCTCTAGTGGAAGCCAACCCGAGAAGTCCAGCATAGCTATCCATGTGATACTCCTCCGTCCCAACTTCCTCCGACGTATTTCCCCTTTACTGCAACGAATGCAGGCCAATTGTACAAAGTGTGTTATCCAGTCTGTTGTCTAACTCTCATGTCCTTCTTGAACTCATTCGAACAGAAGCGCGGCTTCTCGGTTGATTGTACGATCCAAAGATCCTGTTACGTACTTTTGCTGGTTTCGGAATTCTGTTGCTCTGCCTACACCTATCTGTAACCATTGCACCTCACAATTGAAGTAACTTCGGGAATTATCTATCTCGTCTTTGGAAAACCGAATTCTGTACATCACTCGCAAATCCTAAATTCCAGTGGAGTGCCATATAATCATTCGTGTGTCTTGGATTGTTTAGTCCCAGCTGCAATTACTCAATGTGGAGAGTTTCCTCATGGTTCGATCTTTCCTAATTTGGCTGGCTTCAAAATTGGGGACCATGCTGCTGACAGGATCCTAAACTTCCCTTGATGTTTCTATAACCCTTGGTCTTGACGACCTTCATCAATAGCACAAGTAAGTCTGATTCAGGGAGCGCTGGCCGCATCAACCTGGAGCGCGCTCGAGTACAACACTATTAAGCAGATTACTACGTCTTAACATGAGACCTTAGCTTTGAGTCCCAGCCAGCCCTCCGTCTTCCACGGGTCTACAGCTCCGGCAACGGTTTTCGCTCTTTTCTTTACCTACGCCTCACACCTAGGATCAGATATCTCCAAAACCCTACATTTCCAAATCTTACTACTACCACTACACCCGTCTTACACTCCATACAATCCTACTGTTCCAATCGTTACGTGCCCTACCAAGCGCAACGCCAAAGCAGTGTCCTAACACGGACCGCTGAGACATACTTGCCACTCCCTAAGAATGAATGGGATCATGATCTCAAATGTCAATTACAACGAAACACCAGTCAGATCCAAAGCTTCGCCACGATCAAGTCCGAGCGCGTCCATTTACAGTAGACCATCCTGTGAATCATTACCTAAATCGTGCCTTGAATCGCACATACTCCCTGATGATCAGAAAGGGTCCCCTAGAGGAAGAACCATTACGACGTTCGGTGCAGAGCATCGCCAAGTCTCTTGTTCCGCTTCCAATCGGTGGGTTGGTCCCAGCTCAGTTGACTTTGGCGATCCATCATGGCGTGAGCGTCTGACTAGTAGAGATCTGACCGCGGAGCCTGAGGAGTTTCTCGATTCACTATTAGAGCCGTGTCCCAAAGAGAGCGTCCGTACAATGACCGAAATCCTTCATCCTACTAACACATTGGGCAGCTCCGTGGACATTAGCGGATTCGGAACACACAGGGATACATTCGCTATCCTGGGCTTGCATCATGCGCGACACTCTAATGACTTACCCTTCTACTTCTTCCGTCGGCTCGTATTATACATCGATTTCGAGACTTACCTCGCTGTCCGCCTCTGCTGCCACGACTGGTCAAAGGCGATCTCCCACGCCCGCCCTTTGAGAGTTCCGGCTGTTTCTGTCCTCCCTGCCGAATTGCTGGCACAAATCTATAAGTACCTCTGCCCGATTGACTTCAATGCTGCCAGACACACCTGTGGTTCGTGGATGACGGCTAGCCTTGACTGGCGGCTGTTGACAGAAATGCTGAAGCGAGGTCATTGGTGGACAGCTGCGGAGACAGATATGGCAGTTGATGAAATACTAGGATTTAAGAGGCTCACCCTCAGCGACGAGTGGCTGTTGAGTAAACGGCTCTCTACCGAGTGCTCTTTGCGGCCTGACTGGACTGGCGACGGCGTCGACCAGTTTCTAGCCGCCTCATGGAACAAATCATATGATAGAACAACCCCGACGGCTGGGCGCCACAATTCAACAAGCCTTACACTAGTTTCTGAAGTCGACTTCTCGGAGCTAGGCAACGTGTATAGGTTTATAGGAATACCCCAGCATCATATAGCCCTTGGCTTTACCGTTGGCATCTGCAATAAGTTTCTCCTTGTCTCCGCAGATTGTATCATCTACGTGTACTCTCTAGAAAACAGGGCATTGACTACGGCTGCTCACAAGGGAGCCTACCTCGAATTTCTGATTAGTATTAATTGTCCCTATCCTGTCCTCGCCGTGACCATGGATACCTCCCAAGAGCGATTCTCTATTGCAGCGCTACTTGAAGGGCGGATGGGTCTGGTCTATAATCTGTATGATGATGTCGCTGTTAGGAGGACGCGCCCTCCGGCCCTATTGCATGTCAGAGCTATCAAGTCAGAAATGTGGGATCACAAGCCTTTCCGCTGTTGCAACCATCGAGCCGACACAGAACAAGATCTCTCAGGATTCAAAAGCACTATAGGTGGCAGAGCACTCCCAGAAACATCAAACTCAGCTTTTACTTCGACCCTTCGTCCCGATCGCCCTGCCAAGACACCTCCCAAATCATCTCCCTCAGGCATCCGCCGCCGACTTCTCAGCAACATCTGCTCTCCGTCATTCCCACCACTCAGCATAGCAATATGCCCCCAACGTCGTTGTGTTGCCTTCGGCTGCGCTACAGGGATTCAGCTCCACTGGGCTGACGACCTGAGCGGCCAAATACTGACTCGCTGGGTTCCGATCACCACTAATAGTGATATTCTCCATTTCATGCCGCAAAGACTAGGCGTTGATCCAACGAACAAACTTAGACTTGTCACCAGCGCGAGGAATGCACCCAGCGAGGAAGCAATGGCGTACAGGCAATTTCTAAGCCGGACAAGATCATCAAAAGAGGATGGTGGGAAGATACCTGAATTCGACCAAGCAGTACCTCTCAGTGATGGCTTACACATTCTTTTCACTTGCCCGGCCAGCGGAGAGCTCTCAATTGGCCGCGAAGTCCCACCTGTCGTTCCAGGAGACCCGAAGTTAATAACCAGAGCTATTCTACTCGGCCCAAGGGATAAGCATGGAAAGGGCACTGTGCCGAGGATCTACAAAGCCGCAGCCGAATTGAGATGGGGTGTAAGAGTCGTCGTGGGGTATGCGGATACGGTGTGGCTATTTTGTGTGTCACCTGACTTGTTTTTCTTCGGAACGGAATGTGAGCAATGTGGAGACGAAGAGGAAGACAAAGAAAATCTATGGCCGCTGCGAATTCATGGTATAGAAATCGGGACCGTGCGAAGTCTGAGTGAAGTGGCCATTGATGCTGACGGTGGTGGCATCACAGTCTGGGCCTTTGGAGGAGAAGGTAAGGCTTACATGTACCAACATAGCGATGGTCGAAATCGCGAGATAAGAAAAAGGGTGGTCCTCCGTAGCGGAAAAGTCGTCGACGAAGAAGATGCAGATGGCGATGTCTACATGCGGGACACTGAGGAATCCTCTCCCCCGGAAAGAGCGGACTCTTTCGAAATCCCGTCCCCAGGGTCATATGGAATCCCATTCGCCGCGGAGAACATGTTCCTATTTGCCGCCGAGGAAAATACACAACCGATACCTTTTAAGGAGAATGTCCGCGTATATTTCTTCACTGCTGCTGGCCCTCTTCCGTTATTACCGATAGATGACGATAGAGACACGCCGATGGCGGATGCCCCTGCGCTAGAGGACGAGGGGTACGTGTCTGAAACGAACAGGTCGGATACGCCTATGCCGGACGCTCCTGCCTATGAGGAGGATGAGGACGAGGGATATGTTTCGGCGGAAGAGGAGCAAGAAGATATGAAGCAGGCGGGTGAGGCCTTTTCCGTCAAACCGCCGAAGAGGAGGAGCGAAGAGGGCGCTGAGTGGTTAGTGAGTGATTGGGGGCGGAGAAGCGGAGAGGCGGAGAGTGAGAGGGAGGGGCAAGTGTGGAGTGGACAGGGTGTTGATGTCAATATCGATGTGCTTTGGGAGTGGGGACTAGAGGTTGAGGTTTTGGGGGGGTAGGGTAGCGGTAGTGGTAGTTTGTGGGAACGGACATGTTATCTTTATCATGGTCGTTCAACTGGAAGGGAATGACAACGCCGTCAAATGGATGTGACTCTCTGTGGAAGAAAATCTCTTGCATGTCTTGTGATACCAACCTTTCACACTCCCGCATTTCATGGAACACTTTTTAAACTCGCTTCCTTTTGCGAGTCATCGCCTTTCACCTCATCCCCTCATCCCCTCATCCCCTCATTCTCTCTTCAATCTCGCTTGGTTTTTTCTCAGTATCAAAAGTCCTCGAGTGAGTATTCCCATTTTCTATCTTCCTTTGGTACTTTTATTTTATTTTGTTTTTCGTTTGGGGGGGGTTTGCGGATGTGAAAGTTTGGTGGAAATGGGAAGGGAGTGAGTGAGTGAGTGGGGATGAGGACGGAGAGGATGGAGCAAGTGTGCAGTGTGCAGGGCTGCGAAAGAAGGGGGAAAAGGGGGGGGGGGAGGGAAAGTGAACGGAACGAGGTTTTTTTCTTTTTTTTTCTTTCTTCATTTTAACGTACTTATGCAGCCAAAGGCTACGAAGCACAGCATACTATCTACGTACATAGATACACATAGAGTCGTACTGACTGACGATATATGTAGTATAAAAAATCTCTCTGCATGAAACAGGCTCTCAGAGCTAAAAAAAAAAAAAAACCACACTGTTGTTCATTCCAATAGTCGCTGTAAACCTGAATCCACTTCCCATACCCAGTCAGATGATCATGCTCAAGGAAATCCTGCTGCAGCAAGCAGTCGACTCCAAATCCCTAGACTGGATATCCCGTAGACCCAATTTGTACATTGCGCAATCACACCGATAAAAATGGGGCGACGAAGAGCTTACCTATGCCCGAGGTTGCGAGCTTGGCTGTGCGAGTAACAGATCATGGGGCTTCGCGTTATCGTGAACTGTCCATACATATGACCAAGTGATCACATGGACGAATCGAAATTGTGGAAGCTGGCTACTTCGCACGTGGGCTTCCGAATTTGGCTGTTTGGCCACCTAGCTGGGCGGGCTAGGTGGGCTTTTGATCTATTTACTGTATGTGAAAGCTGACCACTTCGCACGTGAGCTTCCGTTCGCTGTTCGGCTACATGGTCATCTAGCCACGTGAACTTTGTTGTTTGTGAGCGTCGCGTCACGTCGCGATGCTCGATCTCAATTTGTCTGTTTGGTAACCTCTAGGCTCTTCTGTAACTAGACAGAAGGTTCGTAGCCAGCACCGCGTTCAGGTGGGTTCCATCGCTGGCCAACAGAACGAGGTAGAAAGCGTTGCATAAGGTAAACTTTTCAGCGCTTGGAAGGGGCTACTGTAAGATAAGGTAGAGCGTACGTAGAAAGAGAAGAGAGGTCAGGTGTGGATTTGAGGTGCGTGTAGGACTTTTGAAGAAATTTGGATAGATATTGGGTTTGATGAAGGTAATCAATAGTTATGATTATCGTGAGGTTAGGGGTTGGGGTTATCCAACAACTAAATAAACAGAAGGGTATCCTCGTACATTCAGAATATGAAGGTATATAGCAATCCTTGGAATCAAGAAATAATCAACCCCACCCCACTCCACCACCCCACCACCACCACACGACCCATCCGCCCCTCCTCTCACCCACCATAAAACCGCCTGAACCGATCCCTCCCCCCCCACCCCACCTCCCCCACAACCCTCTGACAACAAATCAACAACCCCGGAAACCTCCTCGTCCAAAACCCCAGATACCCGGCCGGCAACCCGCCCACCTTCTCCCTTACCCCCTCGGGCATATCCTCATAATGATTCTTCTTATTCCTCAGCGCTCTGAGCAAATCCAGCACTTTGCCGCCGTTGTACTTGCGCTGCTTGCCGAGCGTGTCTTTGAATTCCTTTGGTAAAAGCTTGAGGAAGTCGCCGCTGGCGGAGGGGGGAACGATGGAGGGGAAGTAGGACTCGAGGTGGGCGAGGGCGGCGGAGGGAGGTTCGCGGGGCTCGAATTCGAAGCCGTCGCTGACGTGGCAAAGGAAGTCGAGGCGGTCGTCTGGGGACCAGAAGAAGGGGTGCGTGAGGATGGTGGCGGCGTCGGGGCGATCGCGCGGGTTTTTTGACAGCATGCTGCTGATGAGGTCTTTGGCTTCCCATTGGTAGTCGCCGAGGTTGGCAAGGTCGTCGATGTGGTAGGCGCCTTTGACGATGTTGGCTTCGCGCATGTATTTGCCGTCTTTGTCGAAGGGATGGTTGCCCGAGGTGAGGACGTAGTAAAAGACGCAGCCGAGGGAGAAGATGTCAATGGCGCGAGTGGCACGGCGGTTGGTTTGCGGGTCCAGGACCAGGGGTTCGGAACCGCGGTCGGAGGAGGTGAACGGGAGAGGTGGGGATGCGAGGTCCTCGTCGACGAGAAGTTCGGGAGCGCGCCAGCCAGAGGTGCCGGCTGCGTGTGCGGTGGTTGCGCGGAAAGAGTTTTGGTCGCCCTCGAGTTTTTTGCAGAGGCCAAAGTCGGAGATGAGGATACGAGGCGGTTGCGTGGTGGAGGTGATGGGTGGGAGGAGTTTGGGGGCGGAGACAAGGATGTTTTGGGGTTTGATGTCGCGGTGAACGATTTTGAGCGAGTGGAGATATTGGACGCCGGCGGTGATTTGCTTGAGGACGTCAGGAAGGTCAAGGTTGGAGCCGATGAGGTTGGGGTAGCTTTGAGGTTTTTCGATGACGTCTTGGAGGGAGGCTGGGCAGAGCTCAAGAGCGATGTAGAGAAATTCGCCAGCGGATTCCTTGTCAAAGTAACGGATTACATTTGGGTGGTCGTCACTCTCTGTAAGTAGGCCGACTTCGTGTGAAGCAATCTCATAAAATTCTTGGAGCATGCGTTTGACTGCCACTTCTCTGTTGCCAAACGAACCCCTAAAGACCATTGTCCCATGGCTGCCGTGCCCAAGGACAGTATCTGTATAGACTTTCAAGTGCCCGATTTGTATAAGAGGACTGCTTACATCCGTCATCTCGATTGGGCTTATGGTCTTGACAAGCGGCTCTATTTGCGGCTCTTTTGCGATCTGCATGATCTCTTGCACCTTCTCGTCCACCTCATCCCTTTGCTCCTGTTTACTCTTTTTGCGGTGCTTCACGCCCCCTCTGATACCTCGACGAGCCTTCTTCTTGCCCGGTTGCGGAGAGTTTGCGCCTTCTTCCTCATTGGGTGCTGGAGAGCGCTCTTCAAAACGCACCCCCTTCTCGTCGCCATTTTCGGTTCGGCCACGATCTTCTTCCACAGTGTTAGCACGACTCCGTAGTCTCGGAGGCGGCTCTAGTAATGTCGAGCGTCTGGATATTGTTGGAGTTACATCGCCGTTTTCCTTCTTTAGAACTTCCAGGGTTGCTGGTGGTTGGTCGTCAACCCAAGGTGGCTGGGCCACGATTGGAGATGAAGGCACAGACGCCATGGTTTGTTCCACTGGACCAAGCACATCTTTAAGCTCTAGATTCTGCTTGACAAATTTCAAAATGGTCCTCCTGTTGACTCCAAGAAAGGCAAAGAAGATGATGACAAGAAATGCCACGAGGATATCTGCAAAATTCTCGGCCGCACTGCCAATGATCCTGCTATTACCCAACACCGGCAAAGAGCTTAGAGGCGGTATGGCAGTATAAACGCTCACCGGGGCATCTTCCTTTACTTCCAGCACTGGGGCTGGACCAGATATGGTCAATCCACTACCTCGCCATTGATCAATATCTGCAATGGCATGTACGCCTACGAGCCCTTCTTGCCGTTGAGCAAGGCCGAAGGATGGCGTGGAATATATCATCTCAACCCAATTTTTGTCGTAGCACTGCGCAGGCTTCGCTCTTCCCGTCACAAGCGGGTAAGTATTCTCAGACATTGCAAACCAGCCTCCGGCTTCTGTGTGATTTACAAATATGCGGTTCCGACCACTAAATGAATTGTAGAGATCCTGATTATCCACGGGTCCAACGGGTTGCGGTAATACAACAAGCTGTGTGTCACCGTCACCCATATCTAAAGGCCGAGCCACGTCAAAGACTCTGACCACTGGTGATGGGAGTTTCTGGGTATAAGATCTTTGCCGGTCATTCAATTGTGCGTAATCCCATCCAAAGATGCTTCCATCGTGAAGCGAGTAAACATACTTATTGTCCATTGTCGACGAATATTGACGATGCAAGTCTTCGTCTCGAATGTTCGGTCCCCATTCCGAGTACATCAAAGTGCAAATAGGCTCGGTTGTATCTCGGTTCTGGATCGTAATCGTGTACTCGGTACGTCCAAGTACGAAAGAATCACTCGGACCACATTCTTCTTCGTCAAGACCCTCAAGACCACTAGGCTTGGGACAGCTCTGATGATACTTCCCCGGAGAGCTACCGGCACCAGAGCCAAAAATCTTCGTTATACTGCCAGTCCCGGCATCCACAGTGTAGAGCTTGGTCTTCTTCTCCGCATTGTAGACCACAGCAGGATCTATGCTTTCGTATGGCGACATGTCCTCCACAAGTTGCTTGACTGTCATGTGCAGCCTCTGCAGCCCACCATTGAGACCTTGGTTGTAGATATAAATATCCCCATCTCTGCTGGGCTCGACGATCCACAAAAAGTCATACTCTGTGCTCGCTCCGTCGACTTTAGACTTATTCTGCGGGTGATATATCGTCTCTACCATTGGTCTGTCAACCTCCAGCTCCCACCTTGGAGCTCCCGTCTTCCTATCTCTTGCGTGTATTGACCCATCCACGGTCGCCAGGAGTATAAAGTCCTCAACTTCCCAATCCTGCAGAGACCGCGCATTATGCGGCGAGGAAATTCCAGCACTCTTGCCGGAGCCTCTTGCAGGTTGGAGAGCTCGTACGGCACGGTTGTCGGCTGCCGGAGCTACGGTTGTTGCGATAGCGCTCGCTCGTTCGTGGTTCAATGAAGTATCTTTGAGATGTTTGTAGTTAGTTGTGTCATAGCGATTCTCGTCTCGACGAGTCCCGGGAGATCCGGGAGGAGTGTGTCGCTCGGCCAAGGGGCCTTCCTCGTGCGGTGATTTGCGATAGTATCGTTGCTCTGGTTGCTGCGATGCGACAAGGAGGGGAAAGACGAGTAACGAGGCAGTCAATGCTGATAGCACAGCTCTCCCTACGCCGGTCCTGCGACGCATAATTCTTGGAGGTTCAAGAAGCTGCTGGCTGTCAGCCCTTAGCAGGCAGCAATTGCGGGTTTTAGATTTAGTAAAAGATTCAACATCGATCTGCTCAAAGCAAGTGTAGATGTGATCAATCTCATCGAGGCACCCATGCATGTAAGGTGTTACTTTGTATAGTATATATGGAAAAGCGAGAAGGCGGAGAAATGAATGAGACACGGGCACAGCGAGGACAAAGTTCGTAGCTCGCATACGAATCCAACGTTACACACTAGAGCTGAGCCGTACCAAGCCCACCAATTGTAACCATCCATGAGATCTGACTAAAAACGTTTTAAATCATCCCTAAGCTGGTTTAGCCTCCCATGTCAGAATACTCGTAAGCGCTTCGTGCTCCGCGGGTATTTCGAAGTCGACAGAAGCTACCAGATGAGAATGACGGTAAGGTAACAAGAAACCTCTTTTCTATAAGCATTGTTCTTGATCGGAACACACAAAGCATTGTGGAGTAGAACGGGACATGCACAATAGGTGTAACAAAAGATTTGGCGAGAAGCGGCACCTGCAGGACGCCTTGTAATCCTTCGCTCACACAACTGCGTTATTGGGGATTTGAGGCAGAGAATGTCGGTGAAATCAATTGGTGCGTTGAATGAGTACTCAATTAAACCCCTCACGCGGAGAAGTGCGGTCTGTATACCAAAGGCGAGATAGATTCTATAATTTAAAATGATGGCGGTTTATGATAACGGCTACTGATCCTTTTCTTGATTTTGAGATTGACCACTTGCTGGGAGGTCCAACGCGTCTCCTACGAGCTACGTGATGGCTACCAATTGACGCCGCACATCCATGTAAATCTTTTCCGGATTCAATCAAGAAGGATTTCTCTAGTCATGGGTAGAGCCTGTGCAACAAAGGAGTGAACGTACTGGGGCAAAGTGTGTCAACAGAGAGCAAAGGTGAGATGGGGCTGTACAGCTTGCAGGTAGCAGCCAAAGAAACGCGCAAAAGAAAGGTAGGTGGTACAGGAAGGGATAGCTCAAACAGGTTGTAGAAAAAGGCTATAGCTAATGCGCCAATACTTAGGAGGCAACTGGTTCACCAAATAATCCAGCGAGAAGTAATACTACATCAGGACCTGTACCTTTCAATCCTGTGAGAGATCTCTGAGGCATCCTGTTGGTTCGCATAATCACCGTTGCATGTCATGTAACTTCTCAAAGTTGACATTGAGGCGAAGTGCCTCGTGGAACCACTATTTATGTCTGGTACTCTAAACGCCTTTCGAATGCTTTGTGGCTGGGGAATCACAATTTTTACCTGGAACGCTCTACATCCGCTCTCGCTTCCTAGGCGCCGATCGAATGATGTTGTCAACCCGCAGTAACAACTAACATAGTCAGCGTCAAATTCGTTGCATTCATTGATGCGTTCAGCTCACCTCTGCCGCTTCTGATGCCGAAGACACGACCGCCCGCTTTAATTTGTAGCTCTCAATCACACCCATTTGCCTCATGTCTGCTATGCCTCCCCCTGGGGTTAGTAGATCTAGACCAGAGCTTGTCTTGCCATTGTATATCTCTTTTTTCAGTCTTGCCACGAGATCGCTGGAGTCGAATCCAGCATTATCTGCGAGAATGGTCGGCAACTGTCGCAGAGCAGTGGCGAAGGAATCCACCGCTATTGCCTTCTTCCCCGTAACGTTTGGAGCTGCCTGCTCAACAGCTTTTGCCATGACCATTTCCGCACAGCCTCCACCGAGTGTCGTTTTCGGCTCGAGGACCGTCTGTGAGAGCACAGCCAGAGCATCGTGTAATGATCGTTCCGCCTCGTCTAGTAATTGCTCCGTGGCTCCCCTGAGTACGATTGTACAAGCTTGGCCGGCTGCGACACCGGAGAACTTGATCAAAGTGTCTTCGCCAATAATCACTTCCTCGATCAAATCACAACGACCTAATTTGACGCTTTCCGGATGATCAAACGTTGAGGCAATTTCCCCCCCAGTGACCAAGGCTAATCGTTCGATACCGTCGAAGTCTGCATGTTCTATAGATATGATGCCGGCATCCGAAAATAGCTGTTCAGGCCAATTGTAAATGAGTTGTCGATTGACGAAGCAGTTGATGCCATGCGCCTTAATCTTCTCCACCTTCGCCTTCATCTTTTCTCGTTCCGCTTTCTCAAGCTCGGCCAGTTTCCCCGTAGATTCAACCTTTACCCTCGCACCAAAGATCTTAATTTTGTCCGTGTCCATAGCAGTGTTGGCCACCAGGATCTTGGCATTCTCCAATCTCTTGGGTTGGTTCACACCTATTCGCTTGTCTAGAATAAACCCCTCGTCTAAGTATGAGTCGTTGAGCTTCCCTCCGGCCTTCTTTATGATCTGTATGTGGCTTAGATCCGCTGATCCTCGCATCCTCAAGACTGCATTGCACGCTAGCTCTGCGAAGTGATTCCGATCCTGACTTAGCACCTTAGAGCTTAATGTAGTCCTCGCAATTGCTAGTAGGTCTTTGCGGAATGCTTCCTTATCGTTGCTGTGATCGACGGCAGTCTCAGCCAAAGCAGACAAAGCAACATGGCTCGCAATTCTATATCCTTCAATTATAGTTTGAGGATGTATCTTCTTTTCTACTAGCTTCTCTGCCTCTCGCAATAACTCCGCTGCTAGGACCGTGACTGAAGTTGTACCATCTCCAACCTCGTCATCTTGGACTTTCGAGATATTTACGAGGACTTTTGCTGCAGCATTGTCGAGAGCTATCGCCTTGAGGATAGTTGCTCCATCGTTTGTGACCATTATCTCACCCGTTGAACTGCCAGCTGGGTTAGATAGATCAAGAGAGGGCCAGGACTCCACATACGCTGACTGTAATATCTTGTCCATCCCTTTTGGGCCCAAAGTACTCTTCACCAGATCTCCAACCGCGATTGCACCAACGAACGCCGAGAGACGCGCATTCTCGCCCTTTTCCTCTGTAACATCGTCTCCGAATATCTGAGTGGGGTTGAAAGCCGCCTGAGGTATGTCAGCTTACTACAAGTCATGCCGGGAAGGGCCAGTACCATATCTTATTGTCTGGTGACTGAACGTCTCTTGAACTTTATGATCGTGGACCAACTAGGTAAATTTTGAAGTCGCGCTAAGGTATGACAGTATCGAAAACGCACCTCGAGCACTAGCTCCGTAAATTACCTCCGCTCAACGCTGGAAACCTGTGTCCATCTTAGACAATTTCAGAATCTTTATTTACAGGTAGGTACCTACAAACTATCTATCGACAAACAATTCGAAGGGTACTGCTTGCTGCCATTCGATCGCGAGGGCTTTCATTTGGCTCTGACATTTTAACCATTGAGTCGGTCGTAACAAATGACGAGATACCTCTTCCCTTGTCCAAGTCCACCTTTACTCTGTATTGACCCGATCGGTCGTGCTTGAATTTCCTTCGTATGTCTCCCAGCGCAAGACACTATGCTATCATGTCCATGAGGATTGAAAGGTGACGAAACGAAGCCGACTGCCTTTGATTGTCGACTCACAAGAGAATTCGAACGGCTTTTACCAAATCGACGTTTTCCATCCGTTCCAGTCAGCCCTAGCTGGATTCCATCTTTGATCGGATGATGTTCTGGTTCCTCACTGATATGATCGCTCGATAAGCGATTGCAGCATATCCAGCAGAAGGCGGTGTCCAATATGGCGAAGCGCCATGCGCCAGCGAAGCAAACCCTTCTATCCGTCTAATCTAGCAGTCCTTTCACCAACTTCTCCTCGTCTACAGCTCGCGAAAGTGCATCTATAGCTTCATTAATCGAACAAGGATCTCTCCTTGTGTAAAGTGCTAGTGCTAATGTTGGTAGCCGTCGCAGCGTTCGACCACTTAGGTTCTAAATTTTAAGCCTACTCAGCTCTCGTTGACTTTCAAGGATACGCTGGCAACATACCTCGCTCTTCTCGGCAATATCCCAAAGCCTTTGTGGTAAAGAGTCTTTCCCTATGCCGAGATACATTGGCGTAAGGTTGTGGGGCGGGAAGATAGTGTCGTCAATAATATGCGAACCTTGTCCATCTACAAGAGTATTTGGTGATTCGCACTCCATTGCACCATTTTCAAGGGAGTGACCGTCTTCAGCAAAGTGATCTACTGGGGCAATGATGCCGCATCGGGAGAGCTCAAGATAAGTAGTTCGGTAGATCTCATATCTCGCTTCAAGACATGGCTCAGGTATGAGCTGTTTGACATCAACCCGGTCCAAGAACGCAGGGTCCTAGTCAGGTTAAGCCTTGATTCTCAAGGAGAAGGTATCGCTTACCATAGCCTTAATAAGATTACTTGTACAAAGGATGAGAAGATTAGGTCGATTGTGAAGTCGATCAAGTGCAACAAGCAAAGCGTTGACGGCCTATCAGAATAGAAATCAGTCTTGTTGATAGACCACACAGCGCAGCATATTTGCAGTACCCTCAGAGAGTCCCGTGGCTCATTGCTGCTGGCTGAGTACTGCCGCGTGTTTGCCAAGCTTTCTATCTCGTCGATGAACACAAAGACGAAAGTATCATTGTCCTGATCAAGCATGGCCTCGATCTTTCTGAACAGCGTGCTCACGAGCTTGCCACTTTCACTGAAAAACTTGCTAAAGAGCGAGTGAGCATCGAACTCGATTAGCTTGCATATAGGGTACTGTCGACAAAGGCGCTTCGATAGTTGTTGCGAGAGCGCGCGACAGAGCGTAGATTTTCCAGTCCCAGCGGGTCCATGAAGAAGGATTATTCGATTCCAACTAATCGACTTACTACTAGCACAGTGCGAAGCAAAGGATACTAAAACATCTCAGTACCTTCGTATTCTAAGTAGAATATGATTGCTTACTCATTCGCAGGCAGAATCTCAGCAGCCGGAAGTGAACGGGATCTTCAAATATCAACCTGCGCACGATAAGTTCATAGATCGCTCGACAAACAAGGCGCCTGAGGCACGTACGATTCCCAGACACCATGCAGGCTCCTGTTAGGCAGACGCGTGACCTTAGCCTGCGGTGTGCTACTTCCTTCGTCATTGGCAGAGGCATCAGTATCAGCACATTGCACCCCATAAGCTGCTTGAAAAGGTTCCTCTGATTCAGGATGCAACTGGAAGATATCCACCTCGATATCAACGTGTGCAAGTATTACGATCGGCGTTACTTCTATAGTAGGGCTGACATCTGCTATAGTGAGGAATTCGAGGTATTGTGAATCACTAAGCCCAGCTTGAAAGTGAAAAGATCAGCTAGGTTACTATACATAGTTGATATACCAGACGACCCACGGAAAGAAGTAAACGTTCGTTTAAGCTCTAAAGACACAAAGTTTCGTCTGAGCCAGTTGGTGACCTCCTCCACTAACTAAGATATTCATAGGTTATTAGACCATGTTCCATGAACGAGGAGTATTTTGTTGCATACAATAAGGTGTGATGTCTTTAGTTCAGCACTTATGGAACACTCAACATGTAAGACAGGCTTGGCTTGTGCAGTGTGGGCGATGGAGATCATCATAATATTCAGGACTAATGATAAATTATCTTAGAAATCTCAAAGTTGTCTGGGTACCTCAATGTGAAGTCATAATTTGATTGGTTCATAGAATACCATACGGATTACCAGTTTTCAGTACCATGGTAGCACTTCTGTCCGATTAGATATGTTACCCTACGCCTTACCTAGCTTTAACGTCTGATCGTCATTGTGAGCGATGTGCCCAATCCTTTGATCCCCATCCAAGAGCACCTTTTTTTAGGACTCGATACCATGAAGGATATGTCCTTTCCACATCTGTGACTACGCACGTAACGTATAGGAGAGACTGTTGTGATCATGGCTACGGCCTGGATTCTGAAGGACAACGGATCTGATAATCCTTTGGCTCCGGACACTAAAAACCAAAGAGATCTCACTACACAGTTAGTCGTATCTATTGCTCTAGGTCTCAGTGCTTTTGTCGCCTTTTGTGTGAGTCAAATCCGAAGCATACACTTCGACAAGTGCTCAAGCTAAACATTGCTGCTCTTGTAGTTTCTGAGGCCAAGATGGACAGGCCTTTACGCCGCACGGAAAAGACAGACAAATGCCGCCGCAAGATTGCCAGAGCTACCTAATACGTTTTTAGGGTGGATACCAGTATTGTATAGGATAACAGAGGAGGAAATTCTAGCCTCAGCCGGTCTGGATGCTTTTGTCGTGAGTACATCTCTCAAGCTTTGGGTTTCGCACCACTGAGTTCATGATTTAGTTTCTGCAATTCTTTGGGATGGCTATAAGGTTTCTGGCTGTCACACTCTTCTTCTCACTCGTCGTCATATTGCCTGTACATATTCACTATACTGGAGACTGGGGCTTTTCGACCAATGGTACCGATCCCAACGCCAATATCACATTATACCCAAATCTATATCGCAGAACATTGCTTCTTCAGGATAACGGAGACCAACCCCCAAACGGTTTTTGGGAAGGACTTTTAGCCCCGCCTACAGACTTCCTGTGGATGTATGTTGCTTTTGTCTATCTTTTTACCGGCCTGGCATTGTATCTCATAGTCACCAATACAAAGAAGATCATTCGTATTCGGCAAAACTTTCTAGGAAGCCAATCTACGATTACTGATCGGACGATTCGACTATCCGGAATACCAGAAGAGCTTCGGTCCGAAGAGAAGATCAAGGAAACTGTGGAAAAGTTGGAGATTGGCAAAGTTGACAGCGTCATGTTGTGCAGAAATTGGAAGGAATTAGATGACTTGATGGAAACAAGGATGAGCGTCTTAAGAAAGCTTGAGGAGGCTTGGACTGTGCATCTTGGGTACACGCGAAGTAAAGATCATCGAGCGTCCCTGCGCAGAGTGCAGCCCCCAACCTCAGGTGGCGAATACGAACATTCTCCACTCCTTGACGAAGATGCCAACGGTCAAAGCCACGTGACGCCGTACGCCCAGGACCGACCTATGACAAGAAAATGGTACGGTTTCCTTGGCCTGCAAAGTCGGCGAATTGATGCTATCGATTACTACGAGGAAAAGCTCCGGAAACTTGACGAACAAATTAAGTCAGCAAGAAAGAAGGATTATAAGCCTACGCCGTTGGCCTTTGTGACATTAGATTCAACTGCCGCCTGCGTAAGTTCTGTATGAGCTCTAGTTCCGCTTGGCTAACAAAACGCAGCAAATGGCTGTGCAGGCAACCATGGATCCAGAGCCAATGACGTTGCTAGCCAAGCCTTCGCCTGCTCCTTCGGATGTTCTGTGGCAGAACACCTACCTGCCGAGATCAAATAGGATGTTGCGGGCATGGTCTATTACTGCTGTTATCGCCATTCTCACTGTCTTTTGGTCGGTGCTGCTCGTCCCATTAGCCGGCTTGCTGAGTCTGGAGTCCATTCGTAAGGTCTGGCCACAGCTCGCAGATGTCCTCGAGAGCCATGAGATCGTCAGCAGTCTAGTCCGGACTGGCTTGCCAACCCTCGTCATCTCGTTACTTAATGTTGCTGTGCCCTACTTGTACTTTTGTAAGTCCGACTCGAACTTTTCCCACGACCCAACTTCTAACAGGTTGACTCCAGGGCTTTCCAACCTGCAGGGCATGATCTCCCAAGGCGAAATCGAACTCTCCCTCATCTCCAAAAATTTCTTCTTTACTTTCTTCAACCTCTTCCTTCTCTTCACGGTCTTTGGTACCACGTCCAAAGCCGCCGGCTTCTTCGACCGTATCGGCGACTCCCTCAAGGACACGACCAGCACTCTCTACATCCTCGCCACCTCTATCCAAGAACTAGCCCAATTTTATGCCAACCTTATCATCTTGCAAGGTCTCGGCCTCCTCCCCTTCCGACTCTTGGAATTCGGCAGTGTCTTCTTGTACCCTATATTCCTTATAGGTGCCAAAACTCCTAGAGACTACGCCGAACTTGTCCAACCCCCAGTCTTCTCATATGGATTTTTCCTTCCTCAAACCATCCTCATCTTCATAATCTGCACCGTCTACAGCATCCTTCCCGGCTCCTTCCTCGTGCTCTTTTTCGGCCTCGTCTATTTCCTCATTGGCGGGTTCATCTATAAATACCAACTTCTCTACGCTATGGACCACCGCCAACACTCGACTGGCAGAGCATGGTCTATCATCTGCAACCGCATCGTTGTCGGCTTAGTAGTCTTTCAACTCGCAATGGCCGGCGTTCTGGCGCTCAAGTTGGCCATTAAAAGATCAATATTAATCGTGCCATTAGTAGCCGGAACGGTCTGGTTCATCTTCTTCTACAACCGCACCTACGAGCCCCTGATGAGGTTCATCGCCCTGCGTAGCCTCCACCGCGACGGTGACTCCCCCGACGCAGTAGCCGCAGTCGAGTCACGGTACGATAGCGAAACAGGCCAGGGTAGGGTGGTTGATGAAGACGATGTCACGGGCTTGAGGTTTATCAACCCTAGCCTTATCATCCCGCTGGAGGAGATGTGGGTTGCGAAGAAACCCGCTGATAATTCCAATCACGGGGTGGTGGATGACGGGGTGGATGAAACGGAGGATACTGGACAGTCACCTTGGGTGGATGAGACTGTATAGGGTTTTTGATGGACGTGGGTTCTGGTTTGAGGTTCTTGAAATTGTTCCACAGCATTATAGTGTCGGGCCCGTACACCATGGTAGAGTAGCATATGACTACGTCATCAAGGTTGTTACGTGAGTACATGGCTTGTAGTCTGTGATGTCAGTGTTCGTTGCTTCTAGAATGAAATTGAGAGATGAGTAAAGAGACAGAGTGAGGGAAAGGTGAGGCCAAGTGTGGAGTGCTAAATGCATACATGAATCGTCGTGCAGATGATCTTCGAGAATAGGGTTGCGTCTGGTGACTACTTTCTGTAGTTTGGATCCCTACCATACACTGGGCTATTTCTGTAGTTTGAGTTCTTATAGAGTGAGTTACTTCTATAGATTAGGTTCCTTCGGCACACTAGGTTTATCCTGTAGATTACGAGGATATGTTTCTTATATATTGAGTCCCTTCTTTACAATGGATCCCTTCTATATTCTGCGATACCTGACAATATACTTAGACACTGCGTAGATACCTATCTTGAATATTCATTGTTTCATAACCGGCTCCAACCTTACCTTCTTTGTTCCATGAACCCCATAACCATTGACCTTCCCATACACCCACATCAACGCCACCGTACTCCCAGTCATCAACACCGCGCTCATCGCAAAGAAGCCGACACGCCACGGCGTTGTAATGGCCTCAAAGAGCGGATACGGGTAGTAGGCGTTATGGAGAAAACACTGTTCTACCCAGAACCAGTATGAGAGTGCTAGCGCGCTGCTCAGGCACATTGCTCCCGGGAGCGAGATGGACCAGGGAGGGGAGAGGAAGAGGAGATCGATGACGAGGACGATGGCGGGGACGGCGTGGAAGCTGATGTCTGGGGGAGGGATGAGTGGTAGGGTTTATCGGAGGGTGGGGAAGGAATTACCGGGGAGTAGGCCGAGTTCGAGGAACTCGGGGCGGACAAGTTTCTCATCGATCTGGAGGAGAGATTAATGATGCACGCCTCCATGTAAGCAATCAAAACACACTGATTGGATAGTCCAATATAGAACGCTGATAAGCACTTCTATTGGGGCAGAGCACACAGACAGTGTGTTCTTCCAACGGAACAATGTCGGAGAAAGCGTAATATCCGCCAAAGACCCGAGTGCGAATGTTATCGTTGCAAGGAAGAGACCGATGATGGTAAGATACTGGAAGTGCCAGCCATATGAGTCATTACTATAGCAGTGTCAGACGAGGTCGATACTGGGCATCTGTCATGACCCTCCATACAGGCTCACGGCGGGATTAATTCACATTAGGCTGGGGTAGTCGATGAGACTAAAAGTTGAAATTTAGCTTGAGGCTTTTTAGGATAGAGCGGGCCGATGAGGGTATACTATTTGAAGGATGCAGCGAAGCTTGACAAGCCTGCAAACTTCTATAATCAGCAGTGCGAACAAAGATACTGTCAGCTGTACTCTACCTACATGGATGAGTGAGGAGAAGCCGCGGGAGGGCGATGTGAGCCTTTGCAAGGGATGGCGTTTCATCAGTGAATTGGCCCTTGTTTCCATTCTGGACTGGAGCCAATATAGGTACACCAAGACAACTGATACTTGATCTTGTTGACGAAGTGTAGAAGTGATGCTGTAGAGAGTAAGGTAGTGGGAAGGAACCCTAGCGGGTTCTTCGGACCTTCCTCCGCTAACGCAAGGCTGCTTATCTTATCGCCTTAGTCTAATGCTTTCTTTGCTCGGCATACTCTCACACTCTCTATTTCATCTTTCTCTTTTGACGTTGATATGCCACATAAGCTCGATATCGGAGTTCTACCTAGTGACAAGTATTGTGCAAGCTGTATTGCGGATATACACTCTACAAACCGTACAAAGTATCCGATATCATGAGAGCTGCAACCCGGAGACCAAGCTGATCGTTTCTGAAATGGGGAAAGGCTTCTGGGGCCTGAGAAGATGACTCCAAGCTAATGGTCCCTGAGCTCGCGATGGCTCTGATCTTTACCTGCTAAAGGGATCTCATTCAAGTCTTGCTCTGTTTTCGCGTTTGAATTCAAGATGCCTCGACCAAAGAAGGTTGGGGCGCCGGAACCGAAGACACGGAGTCGCAACGGATGTTGGTAGGTTGTCCATAGCTTTCATATCCCGCCAGAATTTCACAAATTTAGTTGACACGTTTTAGGCCTTGCAAGGCTAGGAAAATAAAGTGTGGAGAAGAGAGACCGAAGTGCCAGAACTGTGAACGGCAAGGCGAAACCTGCGATTACAGTATCCGGTTGAATTGGGAAGGTCGGACGAAAAGAAAAGGAGGTGATACTATCTTACAGTCGCCCAGCTTCAATCACCATCGACACGTTGCTAGTCCTGTTGGAGACAGTGATGTTGAAACTCTTGGAGTTTCTAGAGGACTTCAATCTGGAACCTCGCCAACGGCCGCAGGTTCTCCGGAAGCCCACAATTCCCCTCAAATCTGTAGGCTTCGCGGGCAGACCCTATTACAAGCAGATCTAAGACAGCCCCGACGTACTAGCATAGATGGGCCCGCACAGAATATTTCATTGCCTACTGGAGTGACCGCAACTTCTCCCTCGTCAACATCCACAATTGATCCAGCGCTTGCGCGTATGCAGGACAATGAAATGATGGAGCAGTTCGAACCATTGAGCCATATAGGCAATCATGTTGGACACGGTAGTCGAGACCTTAGAGACCAGTTTTCAACGGTACAGCTTTCCAGGATACGAGACCAACACAAAAGTATGTCATACCCTTCACCCTCGGACTCCAACATAGAGAGTTCACCGAATTCCTTGAGTGCAGTGCCGTTTTCTGGAGGGAACCATCTGTCAATGTCGGATCCTCAAATGCCCCCTCCATTTCAGAACTCTCTCTCTCCTCGGCCACATCCAAGCAATTTCCGCAAAAGCCAGGAAGACGTTTCTTTTCACACACAGCATAGATCTAAGAGAATACGACTTAGTCCCTCAATCGACCCCACCGATGGGACTCAGCGTAACCAAGCCGGCTCATATGGCATCTACAATGTGGGAGTGGCTCCCAGATACGTGGCTTCACACATGTCACCTCATGCTATGCAGTCTGTCTATCACAATGCGTTCACCGGCAATATAGGGATCCCGCTGACTCCAGCGGCTTCGTCTGTCGCCTCTGAAGATAACTATGTGCGCTCCGTTTCCAAGCCTTCATCCCAAGTGCTCCAGGATTCACCTGATCTTCGTCGTCTCTCTGTCAAATCATTGCTGTCAGATGACTCTCCTGCAGACTCCGGTACTGAGAGTGCTATGCCCGCATCGCCCTATGGTGCATCTTCCGTCAGTACTCCTACGGCCAACTATGGCGTTGATCGGGGTTTCGCAGACTTAGATCTCCCTAACAACAACGACTCAATCGCATTGAACGGTTTAACGCCCTCGTTATCCACCATTTCTCTGCACAGCTCAGAGCAAGATGCTTCAATCGGTGATAACGACTTCCCCGCCGAATTTGGGTTCGGACTCCATGGTACTACTCCTGGCTACTACGCAAAGCCTGTGATAGTCACTATTCCTAGGTCGCTAGGGGCACTACCTTCAACTCTACAAGAGAACCCCATGAACATGCTCTACTTTCATCACTTCTTAAATCATACAGCAAGGATCTTGGTCCCCCACGACTGTTCTGAAAACCCTTTCAAGAGTATTCTTCCCCAGAGTACGCAGTCATGTTAGCAATGAACTGGTTCTGAGCTAATTTTAGCAGTGGCGGTTAAGGATACCAATCTGCTTCGTCTATTATTAGCGTACTCTGCTAGTCACCGAGCACGACTGCTGAAGCACTCTGAACCAGCCAACAGAATCGCACTCTGGGTTCAGGATGTCTTTGGAACTCTCAGTCGCGCTCTAGACGATCCAACCGGCCAGATATCTAATGTCAACCTTGCAATAGCTATCATGCTCGCATCTCTCGAAATAATCTCACCTAATACATTCGATGTTCCTGTGCCTTGGCAAAACCATCTGAACGTTGCTCGACGCATGATACTCGCTAGAGGTGGTGCACAATCTGTACATCGAAAAGACAAAGTTTCATACTTCCTCAGCCGATGGTTCGCTTATCTAGACGTTCTAGGCAGCCTTAGTGGTAGTAAGAATGACCAGCCTTTGTTTGGTGGTGACTACTGGGTGGCCGATGACTCAGACGACGAGAATGACTTTCAGATTGACTGCCTCCTGGGCTTCACAAGCCGCTGCGTCAGCATTCTGGCTAAGATTGCTGAGCTTGCCAGACAGTGCGACAATGAGCGCATCGACTTGAATGGTAACGTTCGCGAAGATTGGAACCCCTCAGATCAGACTATCGAAGCCGCCGGTAAGCTCAAATATGATCTGCAAGAAGCAAGGATGCACAGGTACAAAGGATGTCCGCACCGCCCTCGTAGAAATGCCACGGAGGATGGTTGGGACTTGCTCGAGATGGTTGCCACCAATGAAGCTTTTCATTGGGCTGGCCTTATTCATTTGAATCGGCGTGTGCTAGGCAAGACCTCTTTGGATGTTGAAGTGCAGATCGCAGTGCGAGAAATCGAAAGTGCGCTGTACAAAGTAAGGAAAGGAGGCACGGCCGAAGCCTGTTTGCTGTTCCCAATGTTTACTGCTGGCTGTGATGCGCAACGGCAGGACCAGAGAGATAGGATAATGGACAGGCTGAAGAGTGTGGAGGGTTCGGGTATGACGCAGGTAGGTCAATTCTCGAATTATACATTTTCAATTCTCATGCTAGTCTTACTTCGCTCGTTTTCAATATTCACGTATCCAAAACCTCTTACACACTCTATATAATGCTTACACGTTTTTCAGGTACACAAAGCAAGAACACTGATAGAGAAAGTCTGGGAGACTGGCAGGCCATGGGAGACTTTGGTGACTGGGGAGTTCTTTGGATGACTGCGATAGCGTGTCAACATTCACGCGAAACACAGTTAGCGGCTACACATACTGGATCATGAGACATGGTAGATTGACTAACGAAAGCAGCTTATGCAATTGATGATTGTTTTGTTAAGATACCCAAGTATACTATTTACTTCAGATATAGTCGCAGGTTGACTGAATAGCCAGAATGTAGTACGCAAGGGCTTGGCCTCTAGGATCGGACTGTCTGGGTTGCTAACCATGCTGAACTAGCACAGTATGCAGCATGAGGCATACATTTTATACCAGCCATATCCCTAGGAATACTACCTAATTCAGCCTTCTAACTTCAGAAAACTCTCCTAGACATCCCATTCCCCGTGGTATACCTGTTCGCCTAACAAGTCGAATTCGGCATCTGCTTCAGACTCGTCTGATTCCCATTCGTCAAGGAAATCTTCGTCGGAGCTTGCTCCTACAACCTGGAGGATCCACCACAAGTCTAGCATTGGTCAATGTGATTAGGTTCTGTTGATCGGATACAATTAAGATAAGTTTTTTCAGATTCTTTAGGCCGTCGATGCATAGTGAAAGGGAGTGTTTGAAGCCTTGCCATATTGCGAAACAACTGAAGTCGTCCGTCGGATGCGTGCGGCAACCACCGCAGTCGATCGTGAGCTCAGTAATATTGGTGGCTCGAGGAATTTCCTTCCAAGGTCAGTAGACTGGGATCAGAACAAAGCCTTCAATGACTGACCAGTGCTAGTGTATGGTGCACTAACGTTTCCTCAAAGGTTATATCGTGCAATTGCGTGTGTGATTGTTGTCGATGCAAGTCTTCCAAACTAAACTTGTTAGCATCGCCAGGCCCATGAATCAGAGCTATCATAACCTATCGAACATAGACCAATAGCTTATTCAAATTCTCAATACCAAACTCATTAAGATCTGTCAGCGCTCTTGGAACCAAGATTTGACCGTGTCTCATGGCCTGCTTTCATTATGCCATCGATGCAGAAGAAGGTGTTGGACTGGTAATAGCTCTGGACCGTGTCCGCAAACTTCGCTGGATCTGAGCGGTGTGCCCTGATATGGCGAGGAATTTCGCTGTTTGAAACGACAACGTCTTCATCTCCTAAGATACTCCCGCTAACCAGACTTGGCTGACGAACCTCCAATGGAAAGGTGCTGAGATCGAGCTGAGACATTGATACTACTTTGTATTTGACGTATATCGAACCGTCCTCTGACTGAGTTATAGATATGATCCTACGAAAGTTCGGGCGATCCTAGGATGGAACGAGGCTATAGTGAACGGCTGAAGCGAATAGCAAAAGGTTTCGTCACGTTTAGGTACAAGTGTTCTTATTTCTGACCTGAAACTCTACTACTTAGTATGGCCGAGGATGCAAGAAGAGTGTGGATCCGATAAGGTAAGGTGCAAGGATAGAAAGTAAGGTTGTACAGTGGGATTGACCTTCCATTTTTTTTATCGTTCATGTCCGCGGGAGCACTGGGCTATTGGTGGGCCGATCCTCTATCTGCGATGAAACCATAGTAAGATAAATCGCTAAGGTTGGGCAAATATCTTACTCTGAAGGGCTAATCAGGACTTTAGTTCATAAATAAAGGTCAGGTGATGCATGTTATCGACAAAGCGTTTACTCCCAGTGGGGGGTGCTTGTTCTGGCCAAATGAATCTCACCCTCCTTACAAAAACGTCTTCTTTGTCCGGACTTTGTTCAATTGTCTCTGCGTTGTCCAAGATGTACAAAGTCTGCCCAACAATGACATTATGAAAGGATAATCCGACAAACATTGGTCACAAGCCTGTGTAAAGAGACTAGTATCTCCTTCTTTCCCCCCTAAATAAACTACACCGTTGCCATCTCATCAACTCTAACATTACAATCAACCATTACGCAACTGTACTCCAGGCTCGCAAACGCGCAAACGCACCGCAACATGCCAGAATTTACCAATTACGCTTTGGCTCTTGGAGCTCAATATTACGTTCGCTATACAAGATCAACTCAGGATTTTGCGGAGATGAAGGCTAGGTGGGCAGAATTCAGAGCCTTCCAAGCGGCAAGGAAAGCGATTCGGCGTAGACAAAGAGCAGATTTAGCAAGAACAGAAAACGACCGCGCCGAATTAGACAGTGTCCGTGCGCAACCTGTTCTTCACAGAGCGGAGGAGGCTCGAAAAGCGCCAGATGAAGCCGGGCGATATTTCCGTGCTGCAATGGAGGATCTCGTATTCGCCAGACATGCTCTTGTGGAAGCCTTAGAACAGAGAAATAAATCTACTCGCCGAGTTGAAGAGCTCACCCAACGAGCAACAGACGCTGACGTCCAAGCACAGGATTTTCACAGCAGATCGATAAATCCAGAACGTGAGGCTCAATTGACCGAAGTGGCGGAAGACAGTCGTCAAGAAGCTGGAGTCTGGTTTCATCTAGTGGAAATAGCGAAGAAAATAACCGAGGAGCATTCCCAGCTCTCCGTCAAGGCAGCCCATACGCTCGTTGCTGTTTCGACGGTTAATTCAGAGAATCCCCCATATCTTAGCCAAGCCGAAAACGAAGTACATCAGAGAATCTTGACCGCGGCTCGGAATTTTATCGCTCTTGAAACGGTGGAGAATCCACTTCAAATCATCATGGGGGAAGCAACTGGCTCTAGCCTGGAGATGTCAAGAGCTGGCAACGAATTAACCAACCTCTGCATGCTCAATCTTGAAAGACTCCCTTACCCGCAGGGACGTCCGGGATACGCTAGGAATCTCGACGAGCTTGATGCATTCCTCCTAGGACTGCCCCACCCAAAGATCTCTGACCTCGACCGGGACAACCGACATTGCAACATCTGTCGAGAACCGTACGAAACAGACGCTTCACAAGCGGAGGTCGCGGATAGTGGAGCTATCGATCATGCTAAGCCTGAAATCCCGCTCGCACTGCCCTGTGGCCACATTCTTGGAAGTATCTGTTTGGAAACGTGGTTGACCCCTCAGCGAAACAACTTCTGCCCCTTTTGTACCCAAAAAGTCTTTTGAAGAAACAGAATCCCTGTTGTTGGAACAGCTGACGACAAGGGTGTGAACAGCAACATTTTTGCCATTGACGTATAGAGTACAAGCATTCGAGTAGTCACTAGTGCTCTGGACAAAGTATGAAGATTAGGTGAGCACATCCTCCAAGATCTATTTGACTAAGTGGCCTTCTAGCTAGCCTCCATGTTTTATGATTCCAGATGAATTGCACCGTTTTTCCACGACCTACATGATCTCGAAGGGTTTTGAGACACGAATATATGAGGGAGAATCCACTATCTCCAAAGAACAATCGCTTCCCAAGCTGTAGTCTTAGTGTCTGTGTTTTTATTACGAGACATGGCGTAAAGTTACTGATAGAAAGCACAGGTATCGTAATAAACTATTATAAGTAAGTTTCGACAGCTCTCATTTTCCTCAACATAAGCCTGCTGCTTGATACTAGCTTCAGTTTATTGTTCTTGATCTCTTCGTACACTTGTTGAATACTAGAAACAAGTTGTCCTACAGATTTCTCTGTTGCGACCCGTATTTCTGACATTCATACCACATGCATGCTGTCACCTGATAGGGCTAACGGTCGAAACATCAGTAATGGGACCTCGCTGAAACCCCTTTCAGATGTCCACTGGGCCAAGCTAGATAACGACCTGATCCCTGAGGTGTTGAGCTTGAACGATAGCCTTCATCTCTGGGAAGCGCCAGATGGTCTGTCGTGATCCTACAGAATGGTGTGTTTCATGCTTCAACACTTGCTGTATTTAGTGTTCAGTATCCGCTGTTTGTCTAGACCCTCGTGTTGTTGTCACTCTTGTCACTGAAAATGTGGAATATTCACGGCGGTAGTCCTGCATTTATCATCTCTACATTCCAATTTCTTTCATGTATTCCTATACATTGCGCAAGACTCGACCATCAAGCTACCTTTCGAGCTCAGCTACGTTGAATTCCCCAAGGACAACATGGCTACTTCCATTTCTTTAGGCAAACGCGCTCCGCCTGAGGACCAGGCACCAACGGGATTCCTGTCTCTCCCACCCGAGATACGACTCATAATATACGACATCGTCCTCACCAGTCAGAAAGACGAACGTGCCAGTGGCCCCATATACGACGCCCCGATGGTCCTCCGCCGTCGAATTGAAGTAGTAAGACCGTCAAGCGACCCCAGCCGGCCCTGGCCCCTTGTATTTTACGAAATCTCCCTCCTCCTTGTCAACCGCCTCCTTACCACCGAAGCCCTGCCCCGATTTTACGCCACAAACAATTTCCACATCTCCCTCCCTTCCCACCACACCCCACTACCAAGCACCATTTTCCCTCTTCATCTCCCCCTCATCCACCATCTCAGTCTTGACTACGTCTACCGGCCCATTGCCATCCGCAACAGCCGCAAACCCCCATTTCACCACATCCCAGACATCGATACCACCCTCTGCATCCACCTCTCCACCGTCAGCTTCGCCTGCGCCAAGCTGCGCACGTTCAATCTGAGTATTCTCTACAAGCACGTCAGCGGCTTCCACCCTGTGCACGAGTGGCTAAGGCCGCCTAGCCGTACGGCGTTGGTGCTGGCGCAGCTGAGAGTAAGGGATTGGATTAGTATGAAGGTGACTGGGGATGGGGACGGGTTCGAGGAGCTGAGGGCAGTGGTGGGGGAACGGAAGAATTGGAAGGGGACGAAACAATTGTTTTGTCCAGGGGTGGGGCCTTCGCGGGAGTGGGCGGATCTTGATGATATGAGGTTGATGAGGATGTTGACGTTGTGGTGTGTGCATGAGTTTAATTGAGGAGAGCTGGTGTAGGGGACTGGGGGGTAAAGAATGTCTTTTTTGGAGGGGGGCGGAGAAGTGGTACTTAGCAGGAAGGAGGAAAGGAGGCAGGAGGTGCGAGGGGAGCGAAGGCCCGGCGGATGGTTTTTTTTTGTGGAGAAGTGGTAAGTGGATAATGTGGATATGCAACCAATCCAAAAGAACTTCCAGAAAAACCGCCCCCGTCACTCTCCCACTTCAACCATCAATATATTTACCAATCTTCCCCCCTTATCATTCCCACGCTTATTCCATCCCCTTCACTGCCTTGGTAGCCTCAGCCTCGTCTTTAGAAAAAATCTGTATACTCGCTTTTTTTTATCGTTTTGTCTCATGTTTTATGCAAAAGGATGTGTGTGCAAGGAACGAAAGAAGAGCAAAGGGGAAACAAGAGTATCGCGTCAGGTCTACCTACGGTGGGCTTTCCATGTGCATACGTTTTGTGATATGCCGCGTTCTTCAAATTTCTGAGATAGAGTAGCGTGAAGGGTGCAAAGGACGATGGATTGGGAGTTGATGATGGCGTTGGGAAACTTGGTAGGCGTGTAGGTAACGAGGGAGGATGGATGGTTGGGAAGGTTGGGGGGTTTTTTTGGAGAATGGGATGTTGTGAGTTAGAAATGGATGGATATAGCGTGTAGATTTTCCATCAGTTCTTTCAATTTCAAGGGCAGGAGCCAGTACCTTTCCATTTTTCTTCGTGATTCGTCAAGATAAAGGTGAACGCTAATGGCGTTAGACTCATCGGGTTTGACGTTCTTATACTGTATCCGCTTTCTAATCTAGCTTTATTGAAAGTACTGGATTGGTGTTTACGGAAAACCACTTGAACGCAGCACAATGTCAAGGTACGGAATAGACAGTCCAGTTTGGATTCGGGTAAGAAGATCGTAACCCTTGCTAGACTCCACTGGTTAGTCCTACAATGCCCAACCCCCGGGCCTTGATGTTCGGAAATGCCGCTAAGTGCATGGATATATGCGGTACCTTGCACCCAGGATTTGGTTATACAATTTTCTCCGCCTCCTCAAGCAGATCTTCTACCTTGAAGCCATTATCGCCTTGACTGAATTGTTCCAGCAATCTCTTCCTCTCAGCCTTCTCATTTCCTGCCCCATAGAATTTCTGCAAACACATCAGTAGCCATTTTCCCTCGTCCACACTAACACCCCTTCCGTCTATCACGCTTCCCTGCAGCAGTACCAAACCCTTCGGCCCCGCAATATCCAGATGATGCGTTACCGTCGTGTGCGGCTGACTATATTCTCCTCTTAGTTTGAACTCCGCTAGATGAGTAAAAAGCACCGTTGTTGTCGTGGGTGTC